>Ga0210394_10004643_pt1 | contig 15879 bp, 15 predicted proteins | sample IncBWC12MmetaG_FD_160121 | JGI IMG/M metagenome (GOLD analysis project Ga0210394, IMG submission 160121) | Forest soil microbial communities from Barre Woods Harvard Forest LTER site, Petersham, Massachusetts, United States - Inc-BW-C-12-M | ecosystem: Environmental > Terrestrial > Soil >... | reverse complement strand
CGCTCGATCCGGCCCGCCACCTGTGCACCTGGCGCGGTGAGCCGGTCGAGCTGACCGTGACCGAGTTCCTGATTTTGAAGTCGCTCGCCCAGCGCCCCGGGCACGTCAAAAACCGCGACCAGCTGATGGATGCGGCCTATGGCGAGCACATCTATGTCGATGACCGTACGATCGATAGCCACATCAAGCGCCTACGCAAGAAGTTCAAGAACATCGATACGGAATTCGCGCAGATCGAAACACTCTATGGCGTCGGTTACCGATACCGCGAACGCTGAGGCGACAGCGCCGCAGACCCAACCGCCCGAATCATCATCTCCGCGCCCGGGAGCCCCGAGGGCTGACGGGGAGTGGTCGTCGGGGGGCGACGCCCGAGGCGCGTCGCGGAGCGATGCCCGGGTCGACGGGGCGCGTCCACGCCGGTTGCGCTGGCCCTCGGTGTCGCCGCTGACGCGGCGCATTGTTGCCGTCAACGTTCTGCCCCTGGCGCTATTGGCTGTCGGCTTTCTCTATCTCGGCAAATTCGAGGCGACCCTGATCCGGCAGCAAATCGAGTCGCTGCACACCCAGGGCGAGATTTTTGCCGCTGCGCTGAGCGAGGGGGCGGTGCTCGACTCGGCCGACGAAGGCGAAGTGCTGCTGCCCGGTCTGGCGCGCCAGATGATGCGCCGCCTGGTCGAGCCGACGAGCACCCGGGCCCGCCTCTTCGATACCGCCGGCGCGCTGATCGCCGACAGCCGCCTGTTGCGCGGGTCGGGCGATGCGGTGCAGGTCGCCGAGCTCCCCGCGCCCGAGCATAAGGGCCCATTGCTGCGGCTGGCCGACGGGATCTACGACCGGATCGCCAATTTATTGCCCGGCCGCCACGAGTATCCGGCGTATAGCGAGGGTCATACGGCCCAGGATTATCGCGAGGCCCTGGAAGCCCTGCGCGGCGACAGCGGATCGGCGGTGCAGAGCGACGCGCAGACCGGGGGTCTCGTGATCAGCGTCGCCGTCCCGCTGCAGCGTTACAAGCAGGTGCTCGGCGCGGTCATGCTGTCGACCAGCAACCGCGAGATCGAGGAAGAGCTGCGCACCGTGCGGCTCGAACTCTTACGCATCTTTGGCGTGACGCTCCTCGTCACCGTGCTCTTGTCGCTCTATCTGGCGAGCACGATTGCCCGGCCGATCCGCCGGCTGGCGATGGCGGCGCAGCGCGCCCGGGGCCGCGGCGTCCGCATCGAACTCTCGGATGTCACCGGACGCAACGACGAGATCGGCGAGCTCGCGGGCTCGTTGCGCGAGATGACCGATGCGCTGTGGCAGCGGATGAGCGCGATCGAGAGCTTCGCCGCGGATGTCGCGCACGAGATCAAGAACCCGCTTTCTTCGCTGCGCAGCGCGGTCGAGACCGCCGCTCGCCTCGACGACCCGCTGAAGCAGCGCCGGCTGATGGCGATCGTCCAGGACGATGTCGAGCGCCTCGACCGGCTGATCACCGACATCTCCGATGCCTCGCGCCTCGATGCTGAATTGAGCCGCCTCGAACTGTCGCCGACCGATATCGGGGCGATGCTGCGCGCGCTCGTCGATATGCATGACACGACCCGGTCGGACGGTGCGCCGCGCCTTGTCCTCGACCTCCCGGCAGACCCGCCCGGCCGCGGCCGAGGCCTGGTCGTGCCCGGCGTCGAGAGCCGCCTGTCGCAGATTTTTCTCAACGTCATCGCCAATGCGGTCTCGTTCAGCCCGCCGGATGGCGAGATCCGCATCCGCGCCGCCCCCGACGGGCGGGCAGTTCTCGTCACCGTGGAAGACCAAGGCCCCGGCATCCCGGAGGACAAGCTGACCGCGATCTTCGACCGTTTCTACAGCGAGCGGCCGGCGGGCGAGAAATTCGGCACGCATTCGGGGCTGGGGCTATCGATCTCGAAACAGATCGTCGAAGCGCATCGCGGCCGCATGTGGGCGGAGAACCGGACCGATGGCCCAGGTGACGATAAGCGGGGGGGCGCGGTCTGCGGCGCGCGCTTCTTGATTCGCTTGCCGGTGCAATCGTGAGCGCCCGTGCCATGACCGCCCGTGCCATCGCCGCCCGTGCCATGACCGATCGCCTGCTGCTGCACGCCACCGCGATCGCGATTGAGGGTCGCGCCGTTCTGCTGCGGGGCGCCTCGGGGGCCGGCAAGTCCGATCTGGCACTGCGACTGATTGACGCCGGTGCCCGCCTGGTCGCCGACGACCAGAGCGAATTGTACCGACGCGGCGACAGGGTCATCGTGCGTGCGCCAGCGACGATCGCCGGCCTCCTCGAGGTGCGCGGCATCGGCATCTTCAAGTTGGACGCGCTGGCCGAAGCCCCGGTCGCGCTGATCGTCGATCTGGTCCCGGCGGAAACCCTCGAGCGGCTGCCGGCGCGGCTCACCGAGACAATTCTGGGGCTCGCCCTCCCGGTCATTGCGCTGACGCCGTTGGAAGCCTCGGCGGCGGCCAAATTGCGCGTCGCGCTGCGCGCGTTTACCGAGCCGGGGCTTCCGGCTATCATCGAGAAATGACGAGGGACGGTGTCGTCGGCACCGCGGCCAACGGTCGAGCGCGCTCGGAGCTGCGCGATTGGCCGCGGCGGCCGCTGTTCATCAAGCGTGATGACGGACGCCTCGCGCCGCGCTATATCGAGCCTGCATACCCCCATACTCCCGCCGGCGGGGTTACCCCCAACCGCCTCCGGCGCGAGCGGCAAGTGGCATCCGCCCTGCGTAACCGTACCGATTTCATGATCAGGAGCTTCTACTGCGGCGCCGCCGGCCCGGCCGGACGTGCCCCAGGCGACGCGCGCCCGCGCGTCCGGTCGCCACGGCACCCGGCGAAGGGATCGCGATGATCGGGATGGTCTTGGTCACCCACGGGCGGCTGGCGACCGAATTCGTCGCTGCCCTCGAACACGTCGTCGGCGCGCAGACTCAGATCGCCGCCGTTTGCATCGGCCCCGACGACGATATGGAACAGCGCCGCCACGACATCCTTCGCTCGATCGCCGAAGTCGATAGCGGCGACGGCGCGGTGCTGTTGACCGATATGTTTGGCGGCACGCCATCAAACCTGGCGATTTCGGTGATGGACCGCGGCAAGATCGAGGTCATCGCCGGGGTCAACCTGCCGATGCTGATCAAGCTCGCCAGCCTGCGCCAGACCGAAGCTCTCGGCCGGGCGGCGCTCGGGGCCCAGGAGGCCGGGCGCAAATACATCAACGTCGCCTCCCAACTGCTCGCGGACGCGCGCCGATGAACCCTGACGGCACCCCCGAACAGTTTGCCGGCGCTGCGGCGGGGGCCGCGGCAACGGTGCGGCTGACCTGCACGATCTGCAATCAAAAAGGGCTGCACGCACGCGCCGCCGCCCGCTTTGTCAAGACCGCCGGGCAGTTCGAGTCGGATATCCAGGTGCGCAAGAACGGCACCGCGGTGTCCGGTCGCTCGATCATGGGGCTGATGATGCTCGCCGCCGCCTCGGGGACCGTCATCGAAATCAGCGCGACCGGGCGCGACGCAGCGACAGCGGTCGAGACGCTCGCCCGCCTGATCGAATGCAAGTTCGATGAGGCTTGACGAGACCCCCCTGACAAGAGGACGGCAGGAACACAGGTTATCGGGGATCGGCGTATCTCCGGGAATCGCGATCGGGCCGGCCTATATCGGCGACCGCGGCGAACTGCCGGTCAGCGAGAGCCGGATCGGCGATTCCGACATCGAAGGCGAGCGCGCCCGCTTTGCCGAGGCCGTCCAAGCGTCGGCCAAGCAGTTGCGCAAGCTCAAATCGCGCGCCACCGCGCTTCCCGGATCGGCCGCCGACGAGATCGGCTACGTGCTCGATGCCCATCTCGCGATGCTGGCCAATTCGCGCCTCGTCCGCGGCGTTCACCAGCGCGTTGCCCGCCACCGCATCAATGCCGAGCGCGCGATCCAGCTGGAGATCGAAGAGATCGGCAAGACCTTCGCGGCGATGAAGGATCCCTATCTGGCGGCGCGGATCGACGACATCCGGGTGGTCGGCGCGCGGCTCATTCGCAATCTCTTGAAAAAGCCTTACATCGCCTATTCGGGGTTGAGCGGCGGCGCGATCATCCTCGCTGAGGAGGTTACCCCGGCCGACACCGCGTTGATGGATCCCCGCCGGATCGGCGGCTTCGCCACCGAATACGGCGGGCCCGAAGGCCATACCGCGATCATGGCGCGCGCGCTCGGCCTGCCGGCGGTCCTCGGGGTCCTCGGCCTCTTGGAGCGGGCGCACGGCGATGCGAGGCTGGTGATCGATGGGTCCGCCGGCACCGTCATCATCGATCCCTCGCCCGAGACCGTGGCGGACTATGAGGAGCGCCACGAAGAGTTCACCCGCGAGCGGCGCCAATTCGGCCGGATGCGGCGCCTGCCGGCGGTCACCCGCGATGCCGTCGAAGTTCGCCTCGAAGCCAATCTCGAACTGCCGGTCGAGCTCGAACAGGCCCTGGCCAGCGGCGCCATGGGGCTCGGCCTCGTACGCACCGAGTTTCTCTACATGAACCGCGAGGACTTGCCGAGCGAGGACGAGCAATACGAGTTTTTCGCGGGCCTCGTAGCCGGGATGGAGGGCCGCCCGGTGACCCTGCGCACCCTCGACGTCGGCGGCGACAAGCTGCCCGAGGCGCTCGCCCACTATGCGGCCGCCGACTCGGCCAACCCGGCGCTCGGGCTGCGCGCGATCCGCCTGTCCCTAAAGGAACGCCGCCTCCTCGACACTCAGCTCGCCGCGATGCTGCGCGCCGCGAGCCTCGGGCCGGTGCGCATCCTCCTGCCGATGATCTCGACGATCGGCGAATTGCGCCGCACCCGGGAAGCGATGGAGCAGGTGGCGCGCCGGCTGCGCCGCCGCGGCGTCAGGCTACCGGAAGCGCTGCCGCCGCTCGGCGCGATGATCGAGGTGCCGGGCGCCGCGCTCGCCGCCGACGCGCTCGCGGGCGAGGCGGATTTTTTTGCCGTCGGAACCAATGATTTGATCCAGTACACCTTGGCGGTCGACCGCTCCGACGAGCAGGTCGCTCATCTCTACAACCCGCTGCACCCGGCGGTGCTGCGGCTCATCCAGTTCGCCGTCGAGGCCGCGGAGCGCCGCCATATCCCGATCAGCGTCTGCGGCGAGATCGCCGGCGACCCGCGCTATGCCGCGCTCCTCCTCGGGCTGGGCTTACGCGAATTGTCGATGGCGCCGCAGAGTATCCCGCGGGTGAAGCAGCGCATCCGTTCGCTCGACATGGTCGCCGCGACGAGGCGGGCCCGGGCGATCATGGACCAGGCCGATTCGGGCCGCATCGCCGCCCTCCTCGACGATTTCAACGCGATGGCCGAGGGGTCGTGAGCCGGTGGCCGGACTTGGCGCGGAAGACGCGAATGGCCCCGCCCGACCATCGCGCTGGCGTATCGGCGGCGGCCGATGGCAAATACGACAGAGACGAGTGTCGCTATTCTTTACACTAAACGGCGGTTCGCGATCGACGAATTTTGTCAAGCTATAGAAAAGAAAACGCTTCTTATTGCTGGCACGAAATTTGCCTCTGCCTTCACGAAGTGCGCCGGGAGGCAGTGGGATGCTTCGTACTCTATCGATCACGATAACAGTGGGCGCCGTCCTGGCGCTCGGGCTCGTCGCTGCAGGCCCCGCCCGGGCGACCCTGGTTCTGACGGCGGACGGCGTGACTGACGGGTTCATCCTGTCGACATTCGTCGGCGGATACAGTTTCGGCGCTCCAACCAGCACCAACTATGGACCGCTGGCCGAGGGCATCCTGCCGGATGGCAACGTGGTGACCGGCAGCTACGCCAACAACACGATCTACGTCTTCAAAGACGTCGACGGCCAAACGCTCTCCAGCGCGGTAAGCGCGACGCCTTATACCTTCGGTCCCGGCAACGGGTACTATGCGATGACGACAGCCGGCGGTCAAGTTTACGGGGCACAGCAACAAGGGGGTCCCTACGAGAAATTCAACAACGACGGGACGCACAGCCCCATCCCTGTACCCACGGCGACGAGCGCTCTGGGCATGTGGGGCGACCCCGTGAACGGTCACATTATCGCCGCCGCACAGCAGGGGCTGATCGATATCGATCCCGTCACAGGCACCTTCCGTGTCATAAACCCCAGCCTTTTCCCGGATGGCGTTACCGTGTCCCCGGATGGTTTGACCGCCTACATTGCGGTTTCGGGTTGCGTCCAAAGCTACAGCATAACCGGAGCCTTCACCGGCCTCGACGTCTGCGTCGGTCACGGCCCGGACGGCACCGGCGTGATCAGCGGCGGCAAGTTCAACGGCGATGTCATCGTCAACAACAATGACGGCACAGTCGGGCTGATCGACCCGACGGCCGGAAGCGAGGACATCATCGCCAACGACGGGTCGCGCGGCGATTGGGTCTCCCCCGATACGAGCAACGGTACGCTGTTTTTGTCGCAGATAGACGAGGTTGCCCGCTTGTCCTGCGGCCCCGGTTGTACCATTGGGACGCCGGCGGCCGTACCGGAGCCAACCTCCTTCGCGCTGCTCGGGACGGCGCTGCTGGGATTGGGTTTGGTACGGCGCCGGCGCGGAATGGCGTAACGCAATCCCGACACGCCGGAGTTCAATTCTGCACCGTCCTGGGGCGCGGCGTTTACCGCGCTGTGCCTCAAACCGCTCGAGTCCGCGTAGGGTCCCGATTTCCCAGAACAGCTAATCCGATCTTCACCCGCAACGGCGGAGCTGTCGCGCGTCGCCTGTCGTCGGCAAGCGCGTCCTGCTTCCGTTCCCTAGAGATTTCAAGAGGTACCTAGCGGCGCCGAACGACCGCGCCCCCGTTGCCTTGCCGAGCGGGCGGCGGCGCTGCTATATGCGCCGGCCTTCGAAGAGATCCGCATGCTTGCCCCGCCGAGGGAGGGCAACACGATCGGAACCGGTGTTTGACCCATGCGGGCGGGTTGACGACATAAAGATATCTTTATATGTTGAAATTGCCGGCGTTTGGTTCAGGAGTTCAGCAATGCCCGAGTTTGCCGATTACAAGGTCGCCGATATCGCTCTGGCCGGGTGGGGCCGGCGCGAGATCGCGATCGCCGAGACTGAGATGCCCGGGCTGATGGCGCTGCGCGACGAGTTCGGCAAGGCGCAGCCGCTCAAGGGCGCGCGCATCGTCGGCTGTCTCCACATGACGATCCAGACCGCGGTTCTCATCGAGACGCTGGTCAGTCTCGGCGCCACCGTGCGGTGGAGCTCGTGCAACATCTTTTCAACGCAGGACCATGCCGCCGCGGCAATCGCGGCCGCCGGCATCCCGGTCTTCGCCTGGAAGGGCGAGACCGAGGACGAGTACGAATGGTGCATCGAAGAGACCCTGCGCGGCCCCGGAGGTTGGACGCCCAACATGGTGCTCGACGACGGCGGCGATGCGACCAAGATCATCCACGATCGCCATCCGCATCTCTTGAAGGAAATTCGCGGCATCTCGGAAGAGACCACCACCGGGGTGCACCGGCTCTACGAGATGATGCGGGAGGGCACCCTCAAGGTACCGGCGTTCAACGTCAACGACAGCGTCACCAAGTCGAAATTCGACAATCTCTATGGCGTGCGCGAGAGCCTCGTCGACGGCATCAAGCGCGCGACCGACGTGATGCTCGCCGGCAAGATCGGCGTCGTATGCGGCTTCGGCGACGTCGGCAAGGGCTCGGCGGCGAGCTTGCGCAGCCAGGGCGCGCGCGTCATGGTGACCGAGATCGACCCGATCTGCGCGCTGCAGGCGGCGATGGAGGGCTACCAGGTCACGACGATGGACGAGGCCGCGCCGCTCGGCGACATCTTCGTCACCGCGACCGGCAACATCGATGTGATCACCCTCGACCACATGCGCCAGATGCGCGACCGCGCGATCGTCTGCAACATCGGCCATTTCGACAGCGAGATCGAGATCGGCGCCTTGCGCAACTATGTCTGGGAAGAAGTGAAGCCGCAGGTCGACGAAGTCGTCTTCCCCGACGGCAAGCGCCTCATTGTCCTGGCGAAGGGGCGCCTCGTAAATCTTGGCTGCGCGACCGGCCATCCGAGCTTTGTGATGAGCGCCTCGTTCACCAACCAAGTATTAGCCCAGATCGAATTGTGGAACAACCACGGCAAGTATGACAACAAGGTCTATGTCTTGCCCAAGCACCTGGACGAGAAGGTGGCGCATCTGCATCTCGACAAGCTTGGCGCGAAGCTCACTCGGCTGAGCCCAGCCCAGGCCGAGTATCTCGGCGTGCCCGGCGCGGGCCCCTTCAAGCCGGACCACTATCGATACTGATCCTGACCGAGAAGCCCGACGGTCGCGATGACGATCTTTTCTTTTCGGGAAGAAACCCGGATTATTCAGCGAATTGGAAGCCGCCCACCAGGTTGAGCGCGCCGCGCCGAGAGGCGGCACATTGTGATCGAGTTTGCTGTCGGAATCTGCGTCCTCGCCGCGGCGGTCTGCGCCGCCCTCTGGTGGCGCGCGCGGGCCGGGCGAATCGCTGCCGAAGCCCAGCGCAATGCGGCGGAGACCGCCGCGGCGAGGGCTGCCGCCAATCTTGTCACGGCCCCGCTGGTGGGTTTTCTGTGGCGCGGCCACAGCGCCGACGCGACCCCCATTGCCGCCGGCGACGAATCCTTTACCGAATTCGTTGCCGGGCTCGAACCCGCAGGGGCGGCGCAGCTCGAAACGGCGCTCGTTGAGTTGCGAGCAAGTGGCAGCCCCTTCGACCTCGCGGTGGGTCGCATCGACGGGGCCAGCGTCGCTCTCGCCGGACGCCGCAGTCCTATCGGAGATGCGCTCTTGTGGGTGACGAACATCACCGCGATGCGGCGCGCCGAGGAGGCGCGCGGCACGGCGATCGCCGCGGCGGCGGGTTTGCGCGCGATGCTCGACGCGCTGCCGATGCCGGTCTGGCGTCGCGACCATGGCCTGCGCGTCATCGATTGCAACGCCGCTTATGCCGCCGCGCTCGATTTGCCGCGCGAGGCGGTGCTGACGCAGGCTTCCGAGCTCGCGCCTGAGAACGAGCGGGACCGGACCCTGGCGCTCGCCCGGGCGGCCGTCGTCGGGGCGGCCGGAAGCGAGCGGTGCCATGTCGTCATCGCCGGCTCGCGCCGATTATTGGAACTGAGCGAAGCGCCCGACCGCCCCCATGGCACAATTGGCGGTGGCACGATCGGCTTCGCCATCGACCACACCGATCGTGAAAGCGCCGAGGGGGAATTGGTGCGGCATGTCAACGCGCATGGCCAGGTCCTCGAGAGCATCCAGGCCGCCGTCGCGATCTACGGCGCCGACAAGCGCCTCAGCTTTTTCAACGCGGCGTTTGTCCGGTTGTGGGGGATCGAAGAGGAATGGCTCGCCGGCGAGCCGTCGCTCGACGAATTGTTGGAGCAGCTGCGCGAGCGCCGCCGCGTCCCGGAATACGCCGATTTTCGCGCCTATAAGCGCCAGCAGCTCGAGATGTTCACCTCGCTCATCGAGCCGCACACCGAGCTGATGCATCGCCCCGACGATCGCACGCTGAGCGTGTCGGTATCGCCGCATCCGCTGGGCGGCCTCATTTTTGTCTACGAGGATGTTACCGACCGCCTGGCGCTCGAACGGTCGTACAACACCCTCATCGAGGTTCAGCGCGAGACGCTCGACAATCTGTTCGAAGGCATCGCCGTGTTCGGCAGCGACGGCCGGCTCAAACTCTATAATCCCGCCTATCGCACGATCTGGGGGTTGGCCGAGGTCGACCTCGGCGGCGAGCCGCATGTCGGCGACATCGTCGAGAAGACCCGGGATTTTTACGAAGATCGCGGCAACTGGCCCCCTCTGCGCGACGAGATCATCGCCGAAGTTACCGCGCAGGCCCACTCGAGGGGCCCGCTCGACCGGCGCGACGGGTCGGTGCTGCAGCGCGCCACGGTGCCGCTGCCCGACGGCAACGTGCTGTTGACCTACCTCGATGTCACCGACACCGCCCGCGTCGAGCGCGCGCTGCGCGAGCGCAACGAGGCCTTGGAAACCGCCGCGCGGCTGAAAAGCGAATTTATCGCCAATGTCTCCTACGAGCTGCGCACGCCATTGAACGCGATCATCGGCTTCGCCGAGATCCTCGCGAACCAGTATTTCGGGCCGCTGTCGCCGCGTCAGCTCGATTACAGTCAGGGCATTCTCGACAGCTCGCACCGGTTGTTGTCGCTGATCAACGATATCCTCGATCTCGCCACGATCGAGGCCGGCTACATGACGCTCGAGGTCGGGCGGATCGAGGTCAACGAGCTCTTGGAATCGGTCATGACGCTCACCCGCGAGCGCGCCCGCAGCCAGAATCTGTCGCTGACGATGAGCTGCCCGGCCGGGTTGGATGCGATCGAGGCGGATGAACGGCGATTGAAACAGGCGCTGTTCAACCTGATTTCGAACGCCATCAAATTCACCCCCAGTGGCGGGTCGGTCCGGCTCGACGCACGGCTCGATGACGGCGACCTGATCCTTGGCGTTACCGATACCGGAGTTGGGATCCCGGCCGCCGACCATGAGCGGGTCTTCGAAAAATTCGAACGCGGCAGCCCCTATTCTCGCGAATCCGGCGCCGGGCTGGGCCTGTCCTTGGTCAAGAGCCTCATCGAATTACACGGCGGCTCGATCGCGATCGCTTCCGAGCCGGGCTCGGGTACCACGATCCTCTGCCGTCTGCCGGCCCGGCTTCGCCTGCCCGCGGAAGAGCCCGCCGCCTCGCGCCCTGCCGTTTGAGGTGCGCTCCGGGGTCCCCTAAACTAGGCGCGCAGGCGTACCGGGGGGACCTCGCGCGGGATCATGAGGGCGCAGCCGGTCGTCGCCTTTACCTCGTCGATTGAGATGCCGGGCGCGATCTCCTTCAACGCCATGCCCTCGGGGGTGATTTCAAAGAGCCCGCAATTGGTGATGACGAGATTGACGACACCGCGCGCCGTCGCCGGAATGGCGCAGCGCTCGACGAGGCGCGGCTGGCCGCTGCGCGTCGTCTGCTCCATCGCTACGAAGACATGCCGGGCGCAGGCCGCCAGATCCATCGCGCCGCCGATGCCGCCGCCTTTCTGGCCGGCCATCTTCCAATTGGCGAAATCGCCGTTCGCGGCAACTTCATAGGCGCCGAGCACCGTGACATCGATGCGCCCGCTGCGAATGAGGCCGAACGAGTCGGCGTGATGGACGATGGCCGCCCCCGGCCGCAACGTCACATGCTGGCCGCCGGCATTGACGAGGTGGAGATCCTCGTTGCCGGCGCCGGTCAATGGCCCGTAGCCGATGACGCCATTTTCGGCATGGAAGATGATCTCCTTGTCGCCGAAATCATAGTTCGAGCACAGGGTCGGGATGCCGATGCCGAGATTGACGATCCAGCCGTCCTCGAACTCCATCGCCAGCCGGTCGCACATCTGCTGGCGGGAAAGCCCCTTCGCGTCGCTCATCGTGTGCTCCTTGCGGCTTCCTGTCTGGCGACCTCGGCGGGGCGCATCGGCCACCAGCCCTCGGGCGCCGGCGGGATCTTGATGAGGCGGTGCACATAGATCCCGGGCAGGTGCACGTCGTCGGGGTCGATGGCGCCCCGCGGCAGGATCTCTTCCTCGACCTCGACGATCGTCACCTTCGCCGCCATCGCCATGAGCGGGTTGAAATTGCGCTGCGAGCGGCGGAACAAGAGGTTGCCCGCATCGTCCGCCTTCCAGGCGCGGATGAAGGCGTAATCGAGCGGCAATGCTTTTTCCAATAGGTATTCGCGACCGTTGAACACGCGCGTCTCGCGCCCTTCGGCGAGTTCGGTGCCGACCGCGGCCGGGGTATAGAAGGCCGGGATGCCGGCGCCGGCGGCGCGCATGCGCTCGGCCAAGGTGCCCTGCGGCACCAGTTCGGCCTCGATGAGGCCCTTGTCGACATATTCGCTCAGGGCGAGGCGCTGCGAGGCGCGGGTCGGTGCGGTGAAAGAGCAGATCGCCTTCGTCACCTGATCGTTGCGGATCAGCCATTCCATGGTCGGCGCATCCTCGGGCATCGTGGCGCCGCCGCGCGTGCCGTTTGACACGCATGTCAGCCGCTTGGCGCCCTGCTCGGCCAACGCGCCATAGAGGTTGATCGGCATGCCGACGACGGCGAACCCGCCAAAGCCAATGACCGAGCCGTCGGGGATATCGCGCACCGCGTCGGCGAATGTGGCGAAAACCTTGGATTTGGGCATGGTTCCTCCCGATACCCACCACTTGTCATCCCGGCGGAGGCCGGGATCCACGGTGCCACCGCACGAGCGGTGGATGGGTGGGTCCCGGCCTTCGCCGGGATGACAAACCTTGCCTAGCGCAATTGCTGCCCTTCGCCCGGCCCTTGCAGGAAGATGTTGGGCTTCAAAAACACCGACAGCACCAGCGCACCATTGGGCGATTTCGCGATGTGGCGGTTGCCCTTGGGGCGCCAGACGTAATTGCCGGCGCTGACCTCGCCCTCGTCATCTTCGAGGCTGCCTTCGAGGACGAAGGTCTGCTCGACCTCGACATGCTCATGGAGCGCCAATTCGGCGCCAGGCTGCCAACGGAACAATGCGGTCAGGAGCCCGGTGTCCTTGTCTTCGAGCAGCACTTTCATGTCGATCCCGGGGCAGGGCGTCGGCTTCCACGGCAGGCTGGCGACATCGACATAGCGCGAGGCCAATGGCCCGAGCATGTCTTCGTTGTTGAGGAACGGCGTCGTTGCGGTCATTGCGTTCTCCTTCGGGGAGCGGGCTACATCAAAAAGACGCCCTTGCCGGTGGTCTGGGTGTCGAAGAGGGTGTAGGCCTCCGCGGCCTGGTCGAGCGCCCAGCGATGGGTGAAGAGGTGCTCGACGTCGATCCCGCGGTCGACGATGAATTGCGCGCATTCGGCCTGGCCCATCTGCGAGAAGGTCCAGGACGCGACGATCGTCAGCTGCTTTCGGAGCATGTCGGGGCTGACATCGATCGTCACCTGGTTGCGCTCGCCGACAAAGCAGGTCGTGCCCCACACTCGGGTGGCGCGCACCGCGGCGATGCGCCCTTCGGGTTGACTGGAGGTGTCGAGGGTGAACTCGGCGCCGTAGCCGTGCGTCAGATCCTTGATCGCGCCGACCGGATCGTTGGAGCGCGGATTGACCGTCTCCGCGGCGCCGAATTCCTTGGCGCGTTCGAGGCGCTCGGGGCTGACGTCGAGGGCGATGACCCGCGCTCCCATCGCGCTCGCCAGCTGGGTCGCCGAGAGGCCGACCGGCCCCTGGCCGAAGATTGCGATCGTGTCGTTGCCGGATATCCGCAGGCGGCGCAGCGCGCCATAGGCCGTGCCCGTGCCGCAGGATACCGCCGCGCCGGTTACGAACGACATCTCGTCGGGCAATGGCACCAGCGTGAAGGCCGGCACCTTCAGATACTTGGCGTGCCCGCCATGCGCGTTGTTGCCATAGACCAGCACCGGCTCTTCCTGGCAGAGCTGCGACCAGCCCGAGCGGCAGTGGTTGCATACCGTGCAGCCCTTGTAATGATGGACCATGACCCGCTGGCCGACATGCGCGCGCGCGGGGCTCACCCCCGGCCCGATCGCGGCGACAATGCCGCAGGGCTCGTGCCCGCCGATGACGGGCTCGGAGGTGACCGGCAACCCGCCGCTCGCACCGCCCGTTTTCGGCCGGCGGTATTGGTGGAGGTCGCTGCCGCACATCCCGGAGGCCTTCATCTCGATGACCACCTCGCCGTCGCCCGGTGCGGGATCGGGGAATTCCATCAGCTCGAGCTGGCGATCACCGGTAAAGACCACCCCGCGCATTCGATCCTCCCTCGGCTGCGGCTGACATTTCGCTTGCCGCGATGCTAGCATGAGATGCCGTCGGGTGGGCAATCGCGGCAAGAGGACAGGCGGAGGGGCGGGCATGCGGCGCTGGATTGGGGCTTTCTGCGTCGTCGCCGCGGCGGTTGCCGTCTCATTATTGCCGATGCGGGCGAGCCTCGCCTGGGGGCCGGAGGGCCACCGCGTCATCGCCCTTATTGCCGATCGGGAGCTGCAGCAAAGCGATCCCGGCGTACGCGCCAAGATCCTAGCGATACTGGCGAGCGACAAGGGCAGCCGCCTGACCAAAGGCGACATCGCCAGCGAAAGCACGTGGGCCGATGTGCTGCGCGAGAAGAGCGAAGAGGCGCGCAGCGCCACCGGCGCCTGGCATTCGACGCGGTTCAAACCGGACAGTCCCGACCTCGCGCGCGCCTGCTTTGGGCGTACTCCGCTGCCCGCCGGCTATCCGGCAAGCCATGGGCCGCAAGACAATTGCAGCGTCGACAAGATCGAACAGTTCGCGAGCGAGCTGAAAGACCCCGAGACCTCGCCCGGTGAGCGCCTCGTCGCGCTGCAATTCCTGTTGAACCTGGTCGGCGATTTGCACGACCCGCTCCATGCCATCGATAAGGGCGACGAGGGCGGCGAGTGCGTTGCCTTAGCGATCGGGTCGAAGCCGCCGGTCCGGCTGTGGAGCTATTGGCAGGATGCGCTGGTCGCCGAGGTGGTGGGTCCGGACGCCGCCAAGGGCGCCGCCCGCATCGCCGCGTCGGTGCCGGCGGCCGAGGCCCAGAAATGGGCCGAGGGCAATCCGGAAGCCTGGGCCCTGGAGACCTATGAGGTCGCCAAGTCGGTTACCTACAGCTTTACCGCCGGGCAGCCGACCGGGAAACAAAGCTTCCCGGCGCGCGCCGGGGAAGGGGAGACCTGCCCCGCGGCCAACCTCTATCCCGTAGGCCCGGACTACGAGACCAAGGCCCTCGCCGCGGTCAAAATAGAGCTCGCCAAGGCCGGGGCGCGCCTCGCGCGCGTTCTGCGCGACAGCCTCAAATAGGGCCGCGCGCGCCACGCGGATGCGGGTCCTCGTCATCTACGCGCATCCGCTCGCTGACAGCTTTGCCGCCGCGCTGCATCAGCGGGTGCTCGCGGCGCTGCGCCAAGGCGGTCATGAGGTCGATGATTGCGATCTCTACGCCCTGGGCTTCGACCCGGTGCTGAGCGCCGCCGAGCGGCGATCCTACAACACGCCGACCCCCGATTTGTCCGGCGTCGCAGAGCATGTCGCGCGGCTCCGCGCGGCCGAGGCGCTGGTCTTGTGCTTCCCGACCTGGTGGTACGGCATGCCGGCGATCCTCAAAGGATATTTCGACCGGGTCTGGGCCCAGGGTGTCGCCTTTCGCCTGGCCGAGGGTGGCGGCGCCATTCTCCCCGCCCTCACCAATATCCGGAAAGTCTGGGTGGTGACGACCTATGGCGCGCCGTGGTGGCTGATCAGGCTGGTGCTGCGCGATCCGGTGCGCAGGGTCATCCTCGGCGGTCTCGCCCGGCTGTGCGCAAAGGGCGTCCGGACGCGGTTCCTCGCGCTCTTCAACATCGACACGGCGAGCCATGCCAAGTGCGCCGGGTTTCTCTCCCGCGTCGAACGCGCATTTGCCCGCTTCTGAGCTATAATGCGGCGGGAGGCGCCGCATGGCCGACAATCCGCCCACCCGCCGCAGGCTCGCCGCCATCCTCGCCGCCGACGTCGCCGGCTATTCGCGGCTGATGGGCGCCGACGAGGAGGGGACGCTGGCGCGGCTGAAGGCCCTGCGCGCCGACCTCGTCGACCCGGCGATCGCCCGGCATAACGGGCGCATCGTCAAGACCACCGGCGACGGATTGCTCGTCGAGTTCGTCAGCGTCGTCGATGCGATGCGCTGTGCGATCGCATGGCAGGCGGCGATGAGAGAACGCGCCGAGACCGGCATCGATTGGCGCATCGGGGTCAATCTCGGCGACATCATCATCGACGCGGGCGACATCCACGGCGACGGCGTCAACATCGC
>Ga0210394_10004640_pt1 | contig 15881 bp, 13 predicted proteins | sample IncBWC12MmetaG_FD_160121 | JGI IMG/M metagenome (GOLD analysis project Ga0210394, IMG submission 160121) | Forest soil microbial communities from Barre Woods Harvard Forest LTER site, Petersham, Massachusetts, United States - Inc-BW-C-12-M | ecosystem: Environmental > Terrestrial > Soil >... | reverse complement strand
AGCCCTTGCGGCAGCTTGAGATTCGCTGCGATCTATTCTTGTGGAGCTTTCGACGATTCGTCCGGGATGCCTATTTTCTCTAACCGATAGCGCAGAGCATTGCGGGAAAGACCGAGCATGCGGGCGGCTTCGCTCTTATTTCCATTGGCGCGTCGGTAGGCCTCGCGAATGAGTTCGTCCTCCCACTGATCCAGCGTCTTACCTTCGGGCAGAAGCGGGGATTGTCCCGAGTGGTTTCGGCTCACAACGTGATCTATTTGGATATCGCTCAGTTCAATGAAGGGGCCCGGGGCCAGAGCGCAGGCACGCTCAACGATGTTCTCTAATTCACGAACATTCCCGGGCCAATGAAAATCCATCAGCCTTCGTATCGCTTCGGGCTTGATGCCGTCCAGCTTCTTTTGCGATTTCTGCGCGAGCCGTGACAGGAAGAGATTCGCCAGATCCGGAATATCTTCCTTGTGCTCGCGCAAGGGCGGTATATCGATGGGCACGACGTTGAGCCGGTAATACAGATCTTCGCGAAAAGTTCCCTGTTCGAGTGCAGCACGGAGATCGCGATTGGTAGCCGCGATAAGGCGCACATCCACCTTTACGGTGCGCGTGCCGCCAAGCCGTTCGAATTCGCGCTCCTGCAAAACTCGCAGGAGCTTCACCTGAGTAGCGGGCGGGACATCGCCAATTTCATCAAGGAAGAGGGTCCCTTTGTCGGCAAGCTCGAATTTTCCAGGCTTGTTGGTGACTGCACCAGTGAAAGCTCCTTTTTCGTAGCCGAAAAGTTCGCTTTCGAGCAGATTCTCCGGAATCGCTGTGCTATTGATCTTGACAAAGGGTCCAGAGGAGCGGCTCGATCGCTGGTGAATCAGGTGCGCAATCAAGTCTTTCCCGACGCCGCTCTCCCCTCCAATGAGCACCGTCGAAGGCGTCGCCGCCACCCGCTCAACCAACGCGAGGACTTCCTGCATTTTTGCGCTACGCGCGACGACATTGGGATGATCGTATTGCCGCCCCAGGGCCTCTCGCAAGTTGCGGTTCTCCTCACGGAGACGCCGAACGTCCAACTCCTTTTGCACGACCAAGCGCATCTCCGCGAGGGCAAATGGCTTCAGAACATAGTCGCTCGCCCCCGCTTTCATGGCTTCCACAGCGGTTTCGACTGAGCCGTACGCCGTCATGACCACAACCGGCAAAGCTCCGTTCAACCGCTTGGCGGCTTGAAGGAACTCCAGGCCGCCCAAACCCGGCAACTTCAAATCCGTGAGCACCAGATCGATCTGCTCCCGGCGCAGCAGGTCGAGACCCTTTTCCGCATCGGCAGACGAGAATGTCTGATACCCGGCCTCGCTCAGGTCGAGTTCGAGCAGCCGGCGCATTCGGGCCTCATCTTCAACAATAAGGATCGTTGCCATGTGACTATGCCCTGGATGCAGCTTCCGCCTCAGAGATTACTGCCTGTTCGGCGAGCGGCAGGAATATGACGAAGCAAGCTCCGGACTCACCGGATATCTTCTGACGATTGACAAGTTCAATAGAGCCGCGGTGCTCGTCCACAATTTTCGACACGATCGAAAGCCCGAGACCTACACCGGTTTTCTTGGTCGTGAAAAACGGATTGAAAATTTGCTCGTGCAGCTCCACAGGAACTCCCGGGCCAGAATCCGAAACCCGCACCTCAATGCCTCGCTTATCTCCTCTCACGGCGTTCGCGATGGAAACGCCGAGCTTGCCACCTGTGTCGCTCATGGCATCGTATGCGTTTTGTACCAGATTGACAAAAACCTGCTCACACAGATTTTCATCAACCGCCGCCGGCGGTAGATCTCTGTCATAACGGCGGTCTATCTTGATTTCCGGCCCATTCCAATTGGCGGCGACGGCCCGCAGCGCCCGATCCACAATTTCAGCAACCGAAAAAGGCCATGTTTCAATACGCAACGGCCGGGCAAAATCAAGAAATCGGCTAACTAAAGCGCTGAGGCGATTCACTTCACTGGAAATGTATCCCGCAAGTTCGGCGACCAACGGTTCGGCAGTTCGCATCCTTTGATTCAGCATCTCCGCCGAGCCCTTGATGATTCCCAATGGATTGCGAATCTCATGCGCTAAGCCAGCGGAAAGCTGGCCCAGCGCGGCAAGACGTTCCGAACGGCGAGCTTCCGCCTGGGCTCGCTCGAGTTCTCGATTCGTTTTCGCCAATTCCTCCGCAAGCACCTGGTAACGGCGTGTCTGCCGTTTGTTCTCCGTAGCGAATCGATTCACCACCATGGCTGCGAGAAAGAAAAAAAGTATGCGCAACGCGAGTTCGGCGATTGCACCCGGCGCGAGTTCGTATTCCTGCAGAGCGGGCAAGAGATAAGAGCAATAAGCGGCTGAGGCAATGCAAGTCCAAGCGAGCGTTAACCATGCATCGAAATAAATCGCGGCGGTGACAATCGGGAGATAAAAGATTGGATAGTAACTGCTGTTGATGCCGACTTCTCCCGTGTGGCTGATCAGGAGCATGGCGAGCAGGATCTTTAGCAGCACCGCATAGCTCTTGCCTCTGGCGGGTAACTGTTCGACGAGGCGACCTTCTAAAAGCTGAAGAACGCCAATCGCAAGGAGAATGATCTGCTTGTGAATCTCATCAACGGGAGGGAGTAGTGCCAATCCCAGTAAGAACAAGAGCCAAAGCAAATCCATCCAGTCGAGTTTGCTTTGACGCTCGGCGGTCAAGGTTGCTCCCGAAAGAAGAGTGGGTCACGCGATTATGGACTATCTGTCTGCGCGACCCATTATTCTATCCCTGGAGCGTGACTTAAGTGAGTGGACGCCTATTTAGGGCACTAATAAACTTGACTAAGTAGAGGCTGCCCTGGCACGGGATCGCTGTTCGCGGCTGCCTCCCCAGAAAAGCTCCTTTGTTTTCTCGTTGAACTTGGGGATATCGCTGGGCTGCCTGCTGGAGATCCAATTACGATCGACGACAGCTTCGGAATTCACCCAATTCGCACCGGCATTCACCAGGTCGTCTTTAATCGTGTGATAACTGGTCAGTGTTCTTCCTTTGACCAGTCCGGCCGAAACCAATAGCCAGGGGCCGTGACAAATTACGGCAATGGGTTTGTTCCTGCGGTCAAAATTGCGCGCGAACTCTTGGGCTTTTCGTTCCACTCGAAGGTTGTCCGCATTGAGGGCTCCGCCCGGAAGCAAGAGCGCATCAAAGTCCTCGGGATTCGCTTCATCCAGGGTTTGATCGACGTCATACTTTTCGGACTTTTCGTCGTGGCGCATGGCTTGGATCTTTCCTGGATGTGGTGCAATCAAGATGGTTTCAGCGCCTTGAACCTCCAGGAATTTGCGTGGCTCGGTCATCTCCGCTTCTTCAAAGTCATCGGTCGCTACGATGGCAACCCTTAATGCGTTTCGAACTTGGGCCATTCTTTCCTCCTTTTTGAACCAACAACCTCTCGTCCAAGCGTAGGCTTGTCTCGCGACTTGCCCCATCAACTCTTCAATGTAGCCACCATTGAAAAGTTGCTGCGCGTCTTGAAAGATCTGCGGGCTAAGAGGGAAAATACAGTCTTCAACGGATAGAGTCCGTTCGGGGAGCCAGTAAGCTTTTTGACGGGAAATTCTCGATGGCGACGACGGTATGGAAGGGCAGCATCACTTTTGGCTTGGTTTCTATTCCCATTCGCCTGTATGCAGCGGCGCGGCCTCGGCGAATCCCGCTCCATCAACTTCACAACAAATGTCACACGTGGCTCAAGCAGCCGCTCTTTTGTCCTACCTGTAATCGTTTCGTTGAGCGCTCCGAAGTCGTAAAAGGCTTTGAATACGAGAAAGGACAATATGTCCTGATAGAGCCTGACGAGATCAAGAAAATTACCCCCGCTTCCGCCCAGACCATGGATATTCTGGCCTTTCTCGACGAAAGCCAGGTTGATCCCATCTATTTTGATTCTTCCTATCTTGCTGTCCCAGATGCCCAAGGCGCAAAAGCTTATCGTTTGCTTACCAAGGCGCTTGAAGATACCAACCGCATGGGTGTGGCAAAGCTAACCATGCATCAGCGCGAGTACACGGTCTTTCTCCGGCCCCGACAGCATGGCCTGACGCTCCATACGATGTATTACAGCAATGAAATCGCTAACGTAGCGGAGTACGGCAAAAACGAAGACGCGAAGCTGAATCCACAGGAAGTGAAATTGGCCGAGCAGTTGGTGCAAAGCCTCGCCGCGGACTTCAACCCAAAGGAATACCGAGACGAATTTCAGGAGCGGCTCAATGCCTTGATCGAGGCCAAATTGAAAGGACAATCGGTTGCCGCAGCGCCGGAAGCGCCGCGGGCTCCCGTGATCGATATCATGCAGGCCCTGAAAAAGAGTTTGGCCGCCAGCAACAAGAAAGAAGAGGCTCGGCCAGAGATGAGTCGCCCAGCGCCCGCCGCCGTGGCACGCAGGCAGCGTCGCAAAGCCAGTTGAGCTAAGAACGTCATCGGCTACACTCGTACTGGAAGCAGCAAAGCTTCCTTGTACCCAAACAGCTGTTGAAATCATCTCCCCTCGAGGACAATCCACGTGGACTCAGATCCTCTCGAAGGAGCGGCCGAAATCAGTCAGCCACCGGTAATCGAACCCGGCTACACGATCTCGACCGTAAGCGACAAGATCAGCTCGATTGTTCTGGGCCAGCGAAGGCGGCCCGGATGGTTTCTGGGGTTCGCCGTCTCTTTTGTGCTGCTCCTGGTGTTTCTCTATGCAGTTACCGTCCTTTTCGCGATTGGTGTGGGGATTTGGGGCATAAACATCCCCGTCGGTTGGGGCTTCGCGATTGTGAATTTCGTGTGGTGGATCGGTATCGGGCATGCCGGTACGTTGATTTCCGCGATCCTACTGCTGCTGCATCAGAAATGGCGCACGTCCATCAACCGTACCGCCGAAGCGATGACCATATTTGCAGTGCTCTGCGCGGGTATGTTTCCGGTGCTCCACCTGGGACGTCCGTGGCTCGCCTATTGGCTGTTCCCGTATCCCAATACGATGTGGTACTGGCCGCAGTTTCGCAGTCCCTTAGTGTGGGACGTGTTCGCGGTCTCCACCTATCTGACCGTTTCGCTGTTGTTCTGGTTCGTCGGCCTCATCCCGGATTTGGCCACGTTGCGCGACCGGGCCCGCACGCGGCTGAAGCAGGTCGTCTACGGCTTCCTGGCCATGGGCTGGCGGGGTTCCGCCGTGCACTGGAAGCGTTATGAGACGGCTTCGTTACTCCTTGCCGGACTGGCAACGCCGTTGGTCATCTCCGTTCACACTGTCGTGAGCTTCGACTTTGCCGCGGCGATCGTGCCGGGTTGGCACACGACAATCTTTCCTCCGTACTTCGTCGCGGGCGCAATCTACTCGGGCTTTGCCATGGTGCTATGCCTTGCGATTCCTCTCCGCAAATTTTACGGACTCGAAGACTTCATCACCATGCGCCACCTCGACAACATGGGAAAGATCATGCTGGCGACGGGGTTGATCGTGGCTTACGGCTACATGATGGAAGCCTTCATGGCCTTCTACAGCGCGGATACATATGACCGTTATGTGACGCTGAATCGCATGACCGGCCCGTATGCCGCCGTTTATTGGTCACTGATTGCGTTCAACATCGCGATCCCGCAGGCACTTTGGTCGCGGCGTGTTCGCAGTAGCGTCGGGGCCCTGTTTGCCGTGGCGCTAACCGTGAATTGCGGCATGTGGCTCGAGCGCTTCGTCATTGTGGTAATCAGCCTCCACCGCGACTATATGCCCTCCATCTGGCGCATGTACGCACCCACCAGATGGGATTGGATGACCTTTTTCGGATCGATCGGGCTTTTCTTAACGCTGCTTTACCTATTCATCCGTTATTTGCCAATGATTTCGATTTTTGAAATGAGAAGCCTCGTTGCTGAAACCGAAGGAGAGAGGACTTAGAGCCGGACTGAGACAGGGATATGGCCCAGGTCTTTCATCACAGCACGAATTTGATTTCGCGGCTCACGATTTATGGCTTCTTTCTGTTCGTGATGGTAGCCGGCCTCATTCCCTATTGGATTGATGGTTCCCCGTATGTCACAGAGGCCAACGTGCCGAAGGTGCAGCCAGTGCCTTTCAGTCATAGGCACCACACCGCCGAGTTGGGAATTGATTGCCGTTACTGTCACACCTCGGTCGAGCAATCCTCGTTTGCCGAATTGCCGCCGACCGAGACGTGTATGACCTGCCATTCGCAGATTTGGAGAAACAGTTCGATGCTGGAGCCCGTTCGCCAAAGCTTTCGGGACGATCGGTCGATCGAATGGATACGCGTGAACGCGCTTCCCGAGTTCGTTTATTTCGATCACAGCATCCATGTGGCGAAGGGCATTGGCTGCACGACGTGTCACGGCCCCATCGGGTCCATGCCTCTCACATGGGCTCAGAACTCGCTGAAGATGTCCTGGTGCCTTGATTGCCACCGGCATCCGGAAAATAATGTGCGCCCGAAGGACCAAGTTTTCAGCGTTGCGTACCAGCCGCCCTCTGATCAGAAGGAGCTCGGTACAAAGCTGGTCAAGGAATACAAGATCTATTCGCTAACGGACTGCTCGACGTGCCATCGCTGATGGCAAACGATTGTCAAAGGGAATCGCCGCCTAATTCGAATTGAAAATGACTTCAGGATCAAAAACGGCTCTCGACTTTGAAGCGATTGCTGCCAAGCTCAAGCGCGATGGCGCGCGGCGCTTGTGGCGCAGCATGGAGGAAGTTGCCTGCACACCCGAATACGAGGCATTCCTAAACGACGAATTCCCAAACGACCCCGAAAAAGAACCGAACCCCGCCAGGAATGGGCTGAATCGGCGCGAAGTTCTGAAATTAATGGCCGCGTCAGCAGCTCTTTCCGGACTCACTGCCTGTACGAAATTGCCTACGGAAAAAATTGTGCCCTACGTTCGCGCTCCCGAAGAAGTCATTCCCGGCAAACCTCTCTTTTATGCCACATCGATGATGGATCGAGGCGTCGGAATCGGTCTCCTGGTCGAGAGCCATATGGGCCGGCCGACGAAAGTGGAGGGAAACCCGGAGCATCCCGGCAGTTTGGGCAGCAGCAATATTTTCTGTCAGGCGTCCGTGCTTACACTTTGGGACCCGGACCGTTCGCAAGTTATTTTGCGCGAAGGACGCATCAGCGATTGGCCGGCATTCCTTGCCGTGGCGAACGATCTTCGCGGCAATTTAACGAGTTCAAAAGGCGAGGGACTGCGAATTCTTACCGAAACGACCTCGTCGCTGACTTTCGCGACGCAAATGCGATCCCTGCTCGAGCAATTCCCAAATGCAAAATGGTATACGCACGAACCCTGCGGCAACTACGCGGCACAGCAGGGAGCGCGGCTGGCCTTTGGCCGCAATGTAAATACCGTATACCGATTCGATGGGGCCGCCGTCGTCGTTTCTCTCGATTCCGACTTTTTGAATGAAAGCGCGGCGAGCGTCCGTTACGCGCGCGATTTTTCGAACTGGCGCGGAATCGAAACGCCGCAGGCGCAGATGAACAGGCTATACGTGCTGGAAAGCACGCCTACCCTGACGGGCGCGATGGCCGACCACCGGCTTCCGATTCGTTGCGCCGAAATAGAACTTTTCGCACGCGCTCTCGCCGCTGGTCTGGGCCTTTCACTACCGAATGCAGGCTCGGGCATCTCGACTTCTCACGTTCCGGATCAATGGCTGAAGGCTGTGACGCGAGACTTGCAAAGCCATCGCGGGACTTCTCTGGTTGTGGCCGGCGCTTCACAACCGCCCGTTGTGCACGCGCTTGCGCATGCGGTGAATACGGCTCTCGGAAACGTCGGCCAGACCGTTATTTATACCGATCCCATCGAAGTGAGCCCAGAAAACGATTCGTTGCCGGAATTGGTGAAAGAAATCGAAGCTGGGAAAGTTTCGACTCTGTTCATCCTCGGCAGCAATCCGGTCTTTACCGCTCCTGCGGATCTGCAGTTTGCGCAACAAATCTTGAAGGTGCCGCTGCGCATTCACTTCAGCCTCTACGACGATGAGACGGCCGAGCTGTGCCACTGGCACATTCCTCAGACACATTTCCTGGAATCCTGGAGTGACGCTCGCGCTTACGACGGCACCGTGGGGATCGTTCAACCCTTGATCGCGCCTCTTTATCACGGCCACTCTTTCCATGAAGCTCTCGCGCTGCTCACGGGCGATACAGGAAAATCCGACCACGATCTAGTCCGCGATTATTGGAGAACGCAACATTCGCAGTCTTCCGGAGACCAGTTTGAAAGTTTCTGGGAGAAAACTTTGCATGACGGCGTAATGCCTGGAAGCGCTTTTCCCCATCTTTCTCCAAAACTAGGCATCGATTATGGAAAACTGCCCGATCCCGGGGTCAACCAGCAAGCAATCGAGGTGGTCTTTCGCCCCGATCCAACCATCGGCGACGGCCGTTGGGCCAATAATGCGTGGCTTCAGGAACTGCCGAAGCCACTGACAAAAATTACCTGGGATAACGCCGTAGCGCTCAGCCCTGCAACTGCCTGGCGTCTGGGGCTTACGACCGGCGATATTGTGAATCTGGATCTCGGCGGTTGGAAAGCCAGCGGCCCGGTAGTGGCTATGCCGGGACACGCCGACAATTCTGCGACGGTCACACTGGGTTATGGGCGCAAGCGCGCGGGTCATGTTGGCACCGGCTTCGGCCTGAATGGTTACCTGCTGCGCACGTCGGTTGCCCCGTCGATCGCAAACGGCCTTCAGATCGAAAAGACCGGCAGAAATTATCTGTATGCCGAAACGCAGATTCATCACCCAATCAATCGCAATAATCAGCAAGTCGAAGAAGAGAGCGAAAATGCTTTTGCGCGCGACCTCGTGCGTATCGCTACGCTCGAGGAATTTCGCAAAAATCCGCAATTTGCAAAAGATCCGGCAGAAGACGTCGCCAGGAATCTCTCGCTCAATCAGCCATACAGGTACGAAGGCTATGCCTGGGGCATGTCCATTGACCTGAGCCGCTGCACCGGTTGCGAAGCATGCGTGATCGCGTGCTACGCGGAAAATAACATCCCAGTTGTCGGCAAATATGAAGTCATGGCCGGACGCGACATGCAGTGGATCCGGGTCGACAATTACTATCGCGGTAGCCTCGAAAATCCGGAAACCTATTTTGAGCCCGTGCCTTGCATGCATTGCGAGCAAGCGCCCTGCGAACTCGTATGTCCCGTTGGCGCAACGCTCCACGATCGCGAAGGTCTCAACCAAATGGTTTACAACCGCTGTGTCGGCACACGCTACTGCTCGAATAACTGCCCCTACAAAGTGCGGCGATTCAATTTCAGGCTTTATTCCGATTGGGTGACCCCCAGCCTCTATGGCCTTCGCAACCCGGACGTAACCGTGCGGAGCCGAGGGGTAATGGAAAAGTGCACCTACTGCGTGCAGCGCATCAACGCAGCAAAGATCAACGCGGAAAAAGAAGATCGGCCAGTGCGCGATGGTGAGATCCAGACGGCATGTCAGCAGTCTTGTCCGACGCAAGCGATCGTCTTTGGCAACATCAACGATCCCAACAGCCGCGTCTCCAAACTAAAGCACCAGACCCGTGACTACAGCTTGCTTGCAGAACTGAATACGCGGCCGCGAACGACCTATCTGGCAAAACTACGGAATCCAAACCCGGAGATTTCGGCTACATGAACATCAAGTGGCGGGAAATATTCAAAACCAACTGACATGGCCAGGAAACGAATTTACGGATTGGTGGCGGAGTTCGAAAGCCCTGACCAGCTTCTCAACGCCGCTCATCGCACGCGTGAAGCCGGCTATCGGAGCATCGATGCTTTCTCACCTATGCCCGTGGAAGGATTGGCGGAAGCTGTCGGTTTCGGTAACACGCGGCTACCTATGGTGGTGCTGTTCGCGGGAATGTTTGGTGCTGCGGCCGGTTTTTTTCTGCAGTGGTATGCGAATGTTGTGAGCTTTCCAATCAATGTGGACGGCAAGCCACCCAATAGTTGGCCTGCCTTCATTCCCATTACCTTCGAATTGACGATTCTCTTTGCAGCCCTGGCGACCACGTTCGGAATGCTGGCAATGAACGGATTGCCGACACCCTATCATCCACTCTTCAACGTGCCGCGCTTCGCGTTGGCCACACGCGGACGCTTTTTTCTTTGCATCAAAGCGAGGGACAAGAAATTCGATATCGGTTCCACGAGGCAATTCCTGGAGAACCTCAAACCTTTTGGCGTCTATGAAGCCGAAGTCTAAATCGCTTGGAAGCGTTCTGCTCGTCAGAGTAGCGTCCTGCGTGTGCGCGCTTGGTGCTTCAATCGTCCTCGCCGGCTGCCGTCAAGACATGCATGTTCAGCCAAGATACGAACCCGAAGATCCCAGCACCTTTTTTGCGGACGGACGTTCCGAACGGCCGCCTGTCGAAGGCACCGTCGCTCGGGGCCAATTGCGCACCGATCAGCTTCTCTATACGGGCCGAGTCGATGGCTCCGTCGCCGATCTCTTCCCTTTCGCAATCACAGCCGCAGACCTGGGCCGCGGCCGCGAGCGATACAACATCTACTGTTCCCCTTGCCACGATTACACCGGAAGCGGAAACGGAATGATCGTGCAACGAGGCTTTCCATCACCCCCTTCGTTCCACATTGAACGCCTGCGGCAAGCTCCCGCCGGACACTTCTTTGAGGTGATGACGAACGGGTTCGGACTCATGTACAGCTATGCCTCGCGAGTCTCGCCCGACGATCGCTGGCGTATCGCCGCTTACATTCGCGCATTGCAGTTAAGTCAGCACGGTTCGGCCGGAGACGTTCCCGAATCCGAGAGGCTCGCCCTCACCGGACAGCCACAATGACTCCGACCGAAACCCTCGCCGGCCGGTTCGACCGCATTCAGCGCCGCGCCTTCGTCCTTGGGATCGCCGCGCTCGTCCTAGCAGCGCTCGACGGCATACGAGCGCCCGAGCAGTTTTTCCGCTCGTACCTATTGGCGTTCGTTTTCTGGCTTGGTTTTCCGCTGGGATGCTCCGCCTTTCTCATGGTTCACCATCTAACGGGCGGATTCTGGGGCCTTCCGATTCGCCGTCCCCTGGAAGCAGGTACGCGCACGCTGCCACTGCTTACGGTTTTAGCTCTTCCCCTTCTCCTGGGCCTCACACGCCTTTATTCCTGGACGAATCCAAACCTCGTTGCCGCGGATGTGGTTCTCAAATCCAAACAGCTCTATTTGAACCTGCCGTTCTTCCTCATTCGTAACGTGATCTATTTCGCGGTGTGGTGGGCTCTGGTCCGTGGGTTGAACCGCTGGTCCGACCAACAGGATCGAACCGGTGATCCACGTCTTGCTTTGCGTCTTGAAAATATGAGCGGGCCGGGATTGGTGCTTTACGGCCTTACCGTGACCTTCTTTTCGATCGATTGGATAATGTCCCTCGAACCGCATTGGTTCTCGACAATTTTTGGCATGATCTTCATGGTCCTGCAGGTGCTCAGCGCGCTCGCCTTGGCGGTCTTTGTGGCCGGGTTCCTTTCCCAATACGAGCCGATTGCCAGTGTTATCACCTCGGACCGCTTCAATGATCTCGGTAACCTCGTCCTCACGTTCGTGATGCTTTGGGCCTATCTCTCGTTCTCTCAATTTCTCATCATTTGGGCGGGAGATTTGATCAACGAAATCCCCTGGTATCTGACGCGAGCTCGAGGCGGCTGGGCGATGATCGCGGTTCTTCTGATCTTCCTCTCGTTCGCCATTCCCTTTTTTCTTCTCCTCATGCGCCCGATCAAACGCCGCGTCGAGACTCTCTCCGCTCTTTGCGGCGCGCTGATTCTCATTACTTTTGTGGATGTCTACTGGATGGTCGCGCCAGCGTTCGAAAAGGCCGGCCCTCGTTTTTATCTGCTTGATTTTCTCCTGCCGGTCGGGATCGGTGGCATTTGGGTGGCCGCTTTTGTCGCCCAGCTCAAGAGCCGCCCCTTGCTGCCTCTGCACGATCCCCGATTTGAGGGGGTGCTCCAACATGGCGACTAACCCTCCTATCGCACGCTCCGGAGGCTACGAAAAAAGCGATGCCAATCCCCGTAGCTTGGTCTATTTCACACTTACCATGGCGGTGATTCTGGCTGCTACTTGCGTGTCGCTCATCTGGCTCTTCAAGCATTACGAGAAAACGGAAAACCCCGGATCGTTCGTGGCAGCGCCTTTTGCCGGCACGCGCCCTTTGCCACCACCACCGCGCATTCAGCCAAATCCCGCCTTGGACATGCAAAGTTATTTGCAATCACAGCAGAGTCTTCTCAACTCTTACGGCTGGATCGATCGCCAGAACGGGATTGTTCGCCTGCCCGTTGATCGCGCCATGGAATTGCTTCTCGAGCGTGGCCTGCCTTCCCGAGCGGTCAACACACCCCAAACTGAAGCGCCGCCTCTAAAAACAAAAAATGGTTCGTTCAATCGCGTAGAGCCCGAAGGAGCGGCACGATGAAGTCGCTAGTCATCCGATCGGTGACCATCGCGATTTCTGTTTTAGGTCTTTTTGGAGCCGAGCCATCGCGTGCTCAACTGGACGACAGACCGGTCCAGACAGCCGGGATTCGCCCTGCGCTGTTGCGCGACGTCGGATTAGATCAACGGCTCGGAAGCTCCATTCCTCTGGATCTCACGTTTCGTGACGAGCACGGCCACGATGTCCCGCTGCGCCAATTTTTTGGGCAGAAGCCGGTCATCCTGACGCTCGTGTACTACCAGTGCCCGATGTTGTGCACTGAGGTGCTGAATGGACTTCTCCGCAGCGCAAAAGACCTGCCCCTGGAAATCGGCAAGGACTTCACCGTCGTAACGGTAAGCATCGATCCAACCGAGCGGCCGATCCTCGCAAGCGTGAAGCACGAACTTTATACCGGGCTTTATGGGCGGCCGGGCGGCCAATGGGGTTGGCATTTTTTGACGGGTGACGAACCGAAAATAAAAACGCTCGCACAGGCCGTTGGCTTCCGTTACGCCTACGATTCCGAATCCCGCCAGTTCGCGCATCCGAGCGGAATCATCCTGCTCACGCCCGAGGGTAAACTGGCGCGCTATTTTTACGGCATCGGTTTTCCATCGCGTGATTTGCGGCTGGGATTAATCGAAGCGTCGCAAAACAAGATTGGCTCTCCTATCGATCAGATCCTGCTTTATTGCTACCACTACGACCCGGCAACCGGGAAGTATGGTCTGTTGATCTCTCGCGTGATCAAGGCGGCGGCCACATTGACTGTGTTATGCCTCGGTTTTGTTATCGCCATTCTTTTTCGTCGCGAGAACTATGGTCTGCGCGGGCGGGGCAGCCTGAAGGTGAATTAGCGGGTGAGCATGTCTCTTACGTTCATCGCGGCGATGTGTTTGGCACAATGGCCGCAGTTTCGCCCCGCGGACGCGTCCACGTCGGCTGACCGCGTCGATCATCTCTATTTCTTGCTGACGGGTATCACTCTGTTTTTCACATTTCTCATCTTCGGCACTATTTTCTATTTCATGATCAAGTATCGCCGCCGCTCGGATGAAGAGCGGCCGCCGGCAACCGAGCAGTCCACGGCTCTTGAGATGACCTGGATTGTAATTCCCAGCCTGATCTGCGTCGGTCTTTTTTTCTGGGGCGCTAGCCTCTTCTTTGCCGAGGCTCGGCCACCTCAGGGCGCCATGGAAATTTTTGTCGTTGGCAAGCAGTGGATGTGGCACTTGCAGCATCCCGAAGGACCGCGCGAGATCAATCAATTACACGTTCCTGTGAATGTTCCTGTACGGCTCACGATGACCTCGGAAGATGTGATCCATGATTTCTTCGTGCCCGAATTCCGCATGAAGATGGATGTCGTACCGGGCCGGTACACCTCGGAGTGGTTCCAAGCCACTACGCCCGGCACTTATCACCTTTTTTGCGCCCAATATTGCGGAACACTGCATTCGGGAATGACCGGAACGATCGTGGTGATGTCGCCCACCGATTACGCACAATGGCTTCGGGACAATGCCACGGCCGAATCCATGGTCGAAACCGGCCAACAGCTTTTCACCCGGCTTGGCTGCGATACGTGCCACGTTCCGGACGGGACCGGCACGGGGCCCGCGCTTCAGGGCAGATTCGGGAAGCAGGTGGCGCTGCGGGACGGACAAACGCGCGTCATGGACGAAGCATATATCCGGCAATCCATCCTTGATCCGAGCTCGTTACCGCTGCCCAATTATCGGCCCGTCATGCCCACGTTTCGTGGACAAGTCAGCGAAGAACAGATTCTGCAATTGACCGCTTACATCAAATCGCTCGCTTCGGGAGAAAGGACGCAGGCGCCATGAGCACCGCCGTAGCAGAAATCCCCGTCCAATCGCGCGTTCACTACCTGAATGCCAACTATGGGATCAAATCGTGGCTCTTAACCACTGACCACAAACGCATCGCGCTGCTCTATCTCGGTTCGATCACGCTGATGTTTTTCATCGGGGGCACGATGGCTGTCTTGATGCGGCTGCACTTGATTGAACCCGCAGGCGCGCTTGTTCAGCCGGAAACCTATAACAAGCTTTTCACCATGCACGGCGTCGTCATGCTCTTTTTCTTCCTGGTTCCTTCCATTCCCGCAACGCTCGGCAATTTCCTCGTGCCCATGATGATCGGCGCGCGCGACCTGGCTTTCCCACGCCTGAACCTCCTCAGCTGGTATATCTACGTCACCGGTGCGGCTTTCACCCTCTACGCCCTGATTTCAGGCGGAGTCGATACCGGCTGGACGTTCTATACCCCGCTGAGCAGCCACTATGTCACTACCCACGTGATCGCCGCGGCGATGGGCGTTTTCATAAACGGATTTTCCTCCATCCTTACCGGTCTGAATTTCATCGTGACCATTCACAAAATGCGCGCTCCTGGTCTGACTTGGAAGCGTATGCAGCTTTTTCTTTGGTCCATCTACGCCACGAGCGTCATCTTCGTGCTGGCTACGCCGGTCATTGCGATCGCCTTGTTCTTGATCGTGCTTGAACGACTGTTTCACGTCGGAATTTTCGATCCGGCCATCGGAGGCGACCCGGTCTTATTTCAGCATCTCTTCTGGTTTTATTCTCATCCCGCCGTCTACATTATGATTTTGCCGGGCATGGGCGTGGTCAGCGAACTGGTCACCTGCTTCGCCAGAAAGAAGCCCTTCGGGTACATCTTCATCGCTTATTCCAGCATGGCCATTGCGTTGATCAGCTTTTTCGTCTGGGGTCACCATATGTTTGTGTCCGGACAATCTGTGTACGCAGGATTTATTTTTTCTGCGCTCAGTTTCGCTGTCGCCATCCCATCCGCCATAAAGGTTTTCAATTGGACCGCGACTCTTTACAAAGGTTCTATCTCCTACGAGGCGCCTATGCTGTACGCGCTCGGCTTCATCGGACTTTTCACGATGGGTGGTCTCACCGGACTTTTTCTCGCCTCAATGGCCACCGATATTCATCTGCACGACACTTATTTCGTAATCGCACATTTTCATTACATTATGGTCGGAGGGGCCGTCATGGCCTATCTCGGCGGCATCCACTACTGGTGGCCGAAGATAACCGGGCGGCTTTATCACGATGGCTGGGCGCGCCTCGCGGCAGCGGTCATTTTTGTTGGTTTCAATCTCACCTTTTTTCCTCAATATATGCTCGGCTATTTGGGAATGCCGCGCCGCTACGCCGTTTACCCTGCTGAGTTCCAAGTACTCAACGTGATGTCCTCCGCCGGCGCCTCGATTCTCGGTGTGGGCTATTTGATTCCATTTGTCTATCTTCTCTGGTCCATCCGCTACGGTCCCATAGCCGGACCGAACCCTTGGCGATCGACCGGCCTGGAATGGC
>Ga0210394_10004638_pt1 | contig 15884 bp, 14 predicted proteins | sample IncBWC12MmetaG_FD_160121 | JGI IMG/M metagenome (GOLD analysis project Ga0210394, IMG submission 160121) | Forest soil microbial communities from Barre Woods Harvard Forest LTER site, Petersham, Massachusetts, United States - Inc-BW-C-12-M | ecosystem: Environmental > Terrestrial > Soil >... | reverse complement strand
ATGCCCTACGCCATGGTCGCGTACCCGATTCTGCTCGTGTGCTTTCCGCGCCTGTGGCAGGTATGCCAGAGAAAGGGTTACATCACCGCGGCGGACTTCGTGCGCGGGCGCTTCGGCAATCGCTGGCTGGCGCTCGCGGTGACGCTGAGCGGCATCGTCGCAACGATGCCCTACATCGCGCTGCAGCTGGTCGGCATTCAGGTGGTGATCGGGGCGCTGGGCATCTCCGGGTCCGGGCTGGCGGCGGATCTGCCGCTGATCATTGCGTTTGTGGTCCTGGCCGCGTTCACCTACTCGAGCGGGTTGCGCGCACCGGCCTCCATCGCCATCGTCAAGGACATCCTCATTTACCTCACCGCATTCACCGCGATCATCGTCATTCCGCTGGAGTTGGGAGGCTTCGGGAAAATATTCGCGGCGGTGCCGCCCGGCAAGCTGCTGCTGCCGCCTCCCCCTGCGCGTAGCACCGGCTCCTATGGCACGTATGCGACGCTCGCGCTCGGCTCGGCGCTGGCCCTGTTCCTCTATCCGCACAGCCTCACGGCGCTGCTGAGCGCCAGCAGCCGCAACGCCGTGCGACGCAATGCCGCACTGCTGCCGGGCTTTACCCTGATGCTCGGACTGCTCGCTCTGCTCGGCTTTTTCGCCGTCGCAGCGGGAGTCGAGCGGCTGCCACAGTTCGCCGCAGGATTCAGGCAATTCGGCAACAACTTCGCGGTGCCCGCGCTGCTCATGCACAGTTTCCCCGCCTGGTTCGTGGGACTCGCCTTCGCGGCCATCGGCATCGGCGCGCTGGTACCGGCCGCCATCATGTCGATCGCCACCGCCAATCTCTACACCCGCAACATTCATCGCGAGTTCATCAATCCGCAGCTCGGCGGGCAGCACGAGGCGCGCATTGCCAAATGGGTGTCGCTGCTGGTGAAGCTCGGCGCGCTGGTGTTCATTCTGTTCGTGCCGACGACCTACGCCATCCAGTTGCAGCTGCTCGGCGGCATCTGGATCATCCAGACCCTGCCGGCGGTGCTGGTGGGTGCGCACACCCGCTGGTTCAACCCGTGGGCGCTGCTGCTCGGCTGGGCCGTCGGAACCGGCCTCGGCACCGCCATGGCCTTTGCCGCGCATCTCACCGCGGCGTACCCGCTCAGCTTCGGCGGCTACAGCTTTCCGGGTTATACGGCGTTCTACACGCTGCTCCTGAACCTCGCGGTCGCTGCGGCGCTCACGCCGCTATGCAACGCGCTCGGTGCGCCCATGAGGAGCGACGAGACGGTGGCGGCGGACTACCTGTCCTAGGAAATCGACACCCCCAACACCGATCCGATCCCATAGGTGACGGCCGCGGCGGCACAACCGGACAGCGCCTGCCGCAACGCCGAGAACCAGGGCGGACGGCCATTGAAAAGCGAGGTCAGCAGGCCGATGCCGCCGAGCGCGGTGACGCTCAGCGCAATGCTGAGGATGATCGCCTGCGGGCCACGCGCCCACAGGAACGGAACCACCGGGAAGATCGCGCCCGCGGCGAACAGTGCCAAGGAGGTGGCGGCGGCGCTGTAAGGATTGCCGCCGAGCTCGGCCGGGTCGATTCCCAGCTCTTCGCGCGCGAGCGTATCGAGCGCCGCCTGCTTGTTGGTCATGAGCTCCGCAGCGATGCGCTGCGCGTCGGCCTTCGGCAGGCCCTTGGCCTGATAGATCAGCGCCAGCTCGTGCTGCTCGGCTTGCGGGGTCTGCTCGATCTCCTCGGCTTCCTTGGCGATCTGGCTGCTCGCCAGCTCGCGCGCATTGGTCACCGACAGCCACTCGCCGAGCGCCATCGAGCAGGCGCCGGCGACCAGCCCCGCGAGCCCGGTGAGCAGGATGATCCTGCCAGTGCCGCCGGCACCCGCAACGCCCATGATCAGGCAGAAGTTGGAGACCAGCCCATCGTTCGCCCCGAGCACCGCCGCCCGCAGGTTGTTCCCCGAGGCGCCCCGATGCCAGGGCTCCGCACGCGCAATGTCCGCGCCGCTGGCGCCGCCGGGTGTGCCGCTACGGGCGATTTCCTGCACTACCGCCGCGTGCCCACGCTCCTCGGCGGAGATCATGTGCGCATCGCTTTGGGTCGCGTACTTGTTGCGGTCGGAGAACTCCGCCGCCGCTATGGTGGGCATCACGAAACGCGGACCGAAGCGCTGCGCCAGCCTGCCGAGCAGCCGGGTGCGAAAGCTCGGCACGTACGGCTCGGGGGCGACGCCTGCCTTCGCCAGCTTCTCGCTCCACAATGCCGCGTGTCGGGCCTCCGCCTGCGCCAGCTGCAGGAACAGGTCGCGGCGCACCGGGTCGGTTTCGGCCGCGGCAATCCTGGTATAGAGGCTCGCGCCATCCAGCTCATCGCGCAGATTCGCCTGAAAGCGCCTGATGTCGTCGCTGGGCATTGCCTCAATCTATCCCGTAGACGATGACTTCGGCATTGACCTTGCTGGTCGGCCAGATGGGCGACACCATGCCGGCCGCGACCGCCACCCGCTGCTTCCCCTGCGAGTTGCTGTAGCTGACGATGCCGCCCCCGACCGCCCCGCGCGCCTTCGCCTGCCACACGGTATTGCCGGACGCATCGTCGAGTGCGTAGACATTGCCCGCCATGTCTGCCGCAAACACCACACCGCCGGCCGTCGGGGTGATGCCCCCCAGCACCGGGGACGGCAGGTGGCGCTGCCAGGTCACCGCACCTTTGTCAGCGTCAATGGCGGTGATCCAGCCCGAAGATTGCGCGGGCGGATCCAGATCGCCAAAGGGATTCTTGCCCGCGGCGCCGGACCACGGCTCCCCTGGAGCAGTTGCCTTGATCGCAGCGTCGGGCGCCAGCGTCACAGTGACGCACCAGTCGACCGCCCCGACATATACGTAGTTGGTCCGTTGCGAATAGGCGGCCCCGTTCCACTCCGTGCCACCCTGGGTTCCCGGACAGAATCGCGTCGGCTTATTCGACAGCGGGGTGGACGCGTTGCTGATGGTGGTGGTCGCCACGCTCCATAGCTGCTTGCCGCGCTTGAGGTCGATGCCGTAGACGTGCCCGTTCTTGATCGCCTCGGCCGCCATCTTCACTCCCGCGCGCGTGGTAAACAGCGCCGGCGCTGCGGAGACGTCATAGTCATGAAAATCGCGCTCCACCAGCGGATACGTCGCCGTGATGGCTCCGGTCCTGGCATCGAGCGCGATCAGCGTATCGGTGAACGGATTGGTGCCGGGCCGCACCTCGCGCGCGAAATCAGGAGCCGGGTTGCCGCCGGGTACGTACACCGTGGCCACGGTGGCCGATGCTGCATCGAGCGCATAGCTGGTCCAGGTGGCGGCGCCGGTGATGGGTACACCGGGCGCGTTGCCCCATCCGTCGCGGGGCATTCGCGGCGCCGGTGCCTGCGGTCCATAGCTGCGATCGCCCTGGGTGCGAGGGACCAGATACTGCTCCCACACTACCCTGCCGGTGGCCGCGTCCAGTGCGTACATGCGTCCCTTGACTGCCTTGTTGTCACCGCCCGCGTTGCCCGCGAATACCAGGCCCTGCCACGCAATCAACGCGCTCGGTACCGTCTCACCCTGCGCGGGGTTGCCGATGGACACCGCCCACAGCCGCTTGCCGGTAGATGCCTCATAAGCCAGCACGCGGGCATCCTGCGTTCCGCGGAACACCCGGCCGGCCGCAACCGCCACGCCGCGGTTGACGTTGAGCGGTCCGGCGGGAGTGTATTTTTCCGTCGTGCGCCATTTCTGGGTGCAGTGGGTCGCGTCGATGGCGATCGTGTCGAAGTCAGTGCTGACGAACAGGGTGTCGTCGATCACCACTGGTCCGGATTGAAAGCTCGTCTGTCGGCCGAGGTCATATCTGCACACTTCATGCAGCCGCGCCGCCGTGGCCGGCGATACCTCGCTTTGCGGCGCATAACGATCGCCCGCCAGTGTCCTGTTATAGGAGGGCCAGTCCTTGTCCTGTGCTGCGGGGGCGGTCGCCGCGGCCGCGCATACCCACAGCAGGCAACTCATGGGGAATTTGCGCATGGGGGCTCCTCCTGCAGCCGCGGGCAGTGCGGCCGCGGTAACGCTCGCCCCCAGACACAAATTCTAACTGCGCGCTGCCGCCGCGGCCACGATCAGCTGCGCGGCGGCCAGATCCTCGATGGCACTGCCCACTGACTTGAAAAGCGTCAGCTCGTCGGCAGTCAGCCGACCGGTTACCCGTCCGCACACCAGATCCTGCAGCTCGCCGGCAACACTGGCGCGGCTGATGACGCCGCGGGCGAGCGGCTCGAGGATGTCCCCCGCTTCCGCCAGCGCACCTTCGAAGGTGTCGACGAAGATGCGGCAGCGCCGCACGACCTCGTCATCCGCCTCGCGCGCGGTCGGCGTGAAACTGCCAACCAGGTCGACGAACACGCCCGGACTCAGCCACTTTCCGCACAGCAACGGCGTGGTGCTGCTGGTCGCGCAGCACACGATATCCGCGGTCGCGGCCGCCCGCTCGATGGAATCGGCGATCACCACCTCGATCCCGGTGGCCACGCACGCACGGATGGCTGCGGCCGTCGCCGCGGCACGCTCGGCGCGCCGACCCCAGACGCTGACGCGGCTAATGGGCCGCGCCGCGCAGTGAGCCATCGCCATGTATGGCGCGAGCGCGCCGGTTCCGACGAGCAGCAGCTGCGAGCTGTCGGGACGTGACAGGTAGTGCGAGGCCAGCGCCGATGCCGCCCCGGTTCGCAGTCGCGTGACCGCCGTCCCATCCACAACGGCTACCGGTGCGCCTTCCTCCGAGAAGACGGCGATCATCCCCTGGATCGTCGGCAGCCCGCGGGCCGGATTCTCCGGCACAAACGTCAGCAGCTTCACGGCCCCGCGGCCCTGAGGATCGAAGGCGGGCATGGAAAGCAGCAGTCGCTGGCCGTCTCCTCCCGGGATCTTCGTCACCTGTCGCACGGGAGCCACGCAGCCGCTGCGAAACGCCTGGCGCAGACACTCGATGAGCTCCGGCATGGATGCCAGGCGTTGTATCTGAGCGGCGTCGAGAACCAACATCAGCGTGCCGGCCGCGAGGCGTAGCGCGTCAGAGCATAGGGGGCAGGATCGATCGCCGGGGCCTGCCCGCACATGAGGTCGGCCAGCAGTTGCCCTGACCCGGCCGCCATCGTCCACCCCAGGGGGCCATGCCCGGTGTTGACCCAGAGGTTCGTAAGGCCGGTGCCTCCGATGACCGGCACCCCGTCGGCCGACACCGGCCGCAGTCCGCACCACGGCCGCGCCGCCGCCGCGTCGAGCTGCGCCTCGGGAAGCACCTTCGCGACGAGCATGAGGAGGTTACGGATGCGCTCCGGACGCAGCGACAGATCGTAGCCGGCAAACTCCGCGGTGCCGGCCGCGCGCACCGCGCCATCGAGCGGCGCCACCACCGCGTGCAGGTCGTCGTCGGCGATCGGCATGTGCAGCGGCGGCTCACCAGTGGGCACGTCGAAGGTGACCGAGTATCCCTTGACCGGCCGAACCGGCAGGTCGATCCCGAGCGGCCTGAGCAGCGGCGCGCTGTAGCTGCCCGCGGCGAGGACGTAGCGGTCTGCGACCAGCCGCTCCTCGGCGGTGTGCACCGCGTGCACCCCGCCGGCCCCGCTTTCAAACGAGTGTACGTGCACGCCGAACCGCAGCTCGACCCCCAGCGCCCGCGCTGCCTGCGCGAGCGCCACGCAGAAGCGGTGGGCATCGCCCGTCTCGTCGATCGGGCAGTAGATGGCGCCGGCCAGCTGGCTGGCGATCGAGGCGAGCGCCGGTTCGAGGTCTGAGGCCTGCGCGGCCGAGAGGCTGTGGAATTCGAGCTCTCCCGCGGACCAGCGGGCCGTGGCGGCGAAGGCGCGCGCCAGCTTGCCGCGGTCGCGGAAGATTCGCAGACTGCCGCGTGCGCCGCGCCCATACGCGATACCGGTCTGTTGCCGCAGCAGTTGCAGCACCTCGCGCGAGTACAGGGCGAGGCGCAGGTTGCTGCGCGTATTGCGCTCGTAGCGGGCGACACTCGAGTTGCGCAGGAAGCTGACCCCCCAGCCACCGAGAGCGGGCAACGCGCCCAGGCGCAGTTTCAGGGGCGCCTCGGGACGGCCGAGCGAACCGAGCAGCACCCGCCAGCAGCCGGGTGCGTTCCACGGCTCCGGCATGCTCGGCGAGAGGAGTGCCCCATTGGCAAAGCTCGTCTGCCTGCCGGGACCCTCCTCGCGCTCCAGCACCGTGACGTCGTGTCCGCGACGCCGCAGAAACCAGGCGCTGGTGAGGCCGATCAGGCCGCTGCCGATGACGAGCACCCTCATTGGCCGACATTTCATCACACCAGGACGAAGAGAGGACGAACAGGTTGCCGTCAGGATCCTTGAAGGCCGTAAAGAGCACCACGCGCGTGGGCGACTTGCCGACGCGCAGCTCGATCCAGCGCTGCTTCGCCTCGAACGGCTGGTCGGTGGCCACCTCGAAACCCAGTTGCTCGACGTCAAGGCGACGGTGACGGCGCCAGGGCGCCGCGTGCTGCGCCCCTGGGTGCGCTGAGGCCGGCGCTGTCGGACTCGGCCGACGCGTTGCAGCGACTCAGGCCGGCGACACGTTGCGGTCCGGCGCTTGCTGATCTTGGATGGAAAATGTCCGAACCTGATCCGCGTCGCCATGGAGCGTGACGTCGCTTACCGTGCGCTGGAGGAATGCCATGAAAGTTACAGCCGGATTGATCGCCGCGGGTGCGGCGCTAGGGGTGACGATGGTTGCATTCGGTCAATCGATGACCGATGGCACCCCGCAGCCGCAACCTGGGCAGCAGAACCAGTCGAGTGATACGCCGCAGCCGCCGCCGCCTTCGGAGGTGACGACGGTGCAGCAGCCCATCTCGGGCAATTCCACCGCTACCAACGCGCCAAACTCGATGGCGCCCAATGCGGGGGAAGCCAATACGCGGCTGGCCGCGCTGGTCCCGCAGGGCATGTCGATGAAGGAAGCCTGCGACGGTTTCAAGACCACCAACGAGTGCGTGGCCGCGCTGCATCTCTCGCAGAATCTCGGAATTCCGTTCCGCCAGCTGAAGTCAAAGGTCAGTGGCGGCGAGCGGCTGACTGAAGCCGTCCACACGCTCAAGCCGGGCGCTGACGCCAACCGCGAAGTCGACCGAGCCCAGCAGCAGGCACGCAGCGACATACAGAGCCCGCAGGGCTGATCGGGCGTGACCGCAGGCGAAGCGGGAGAGCGGCGCACCCGCTCCGCCACGGTTCCTGCGCGCGCCGCATAACCTCCCGCTCCTGAAGGGGGGCGGGATCGGTTAGTCTGTCTGTGTGGAAGTCGGATTCATCGGGCTCGGCCGCATGGGCAGCGCGATCGCCGCCAACCTCGTGCGCGCCGGTCACACGGTGCGTGTCTGGAATCGCTCCGCCGAAGCGGGGCGCGAACTGGAACGGCTCGGCGCGAAGCTCGCCGGCGCGCCCGCCGAGACCGCGCGTGCGGAAGTGCTGTTCAGCATGCTCGCCGACGATGACGCCACCCGCAGCGTGCTCCTCGGCGGTGGCGTGCTCGACGCCGCATCCCGCGGCCTCATTCATGCAAACCTCGCGACCGTCTCGGTCGCCTTTGCGCGCGAGCTCGCGCAGCTGGAAGGTGCGCGCGGAATCGACTACGTGGCGGCGCCGGTGTTCGGCAGGCCGGAGGCGGCGCAGGCGGCGAAGCTCAACGTGGTCACGGCCGGCGATGCGGCCGCGATTGCCCGCCTGAAGCCGTTGTTCGCCGCGTTCGCCGAGCGCGTCTGGCCGATCAGTGGAGCCGCCGAGCGCGCCAACGTCGTGAAGCTCGCCGGCAACTTCATGATCGCGAGCGCGCTCGAGACCATGGGCGAAGCCGCCGCCCTGGTGCAGGCTCACGGCATCGGCGCCGGCGAGTTCCTCGAGGTGCTGACGAGCACCCTGTTCGCAGCCCCCGTGTATCAGAACTACGGCCGGCTGATCGCCGCCAAGCGCTACGAGCCGGCCGGTTTCAAGCTGGCGCTCGGACTCAAGGACGTGCGGCTGGTGCTCGAGGCCGGCGGGGACGTGCACGTGCCGTTGCCGTTCGCGAGCGTGCTGCGGGATCACTTTCTCGAAGCGCTCGCCGCCGGCAGGGCCGACCAGGACTGGGCCGCACTCGCCGCGATCGCGGCCGCTCACGGACCACCGCAGCCACGAGACCCCTGAGGCGGCTACGCCGCGCGCCGCCACACGCTGGCGGATTGCGCTTGCTGCGTATAATCCGGCGGTCCGTGACCAGCTGCATTCTTTCGGGGGAACTCTTGCACACGCTCCGGGCGGCGGGACTACGCGGCGCAGCCTATGCCGCGCTCGCCGCAGGCTCCTGGACACTCGCCACGCCCGCACCCGCCGCCTCCACGCCGACCGGCCACGCCGACGCATCCGGGCTCATCGGCCAGGTCGACGCCTGGCGCCGCGCCCACGAGCCGGCGATCGTCGAGCAGCTCGACTCGCTGACACGGCTGAAAAGTATCGCCGCCGATCCGGCAGGGCGCGACGCGGCGGCGGATCGGCTGCAAGCCCTGCTCAGGGCGCGTGGTTTCGCGGTGCGACAGCTGCGTGCGGCACCGGGCACGGCGGCGCTGGTGTTCGGCTCTCTCGGCAGCCCGCGGGCGACCCGCACGGTGGTGTTCTACGCGCATTACGACGGCCAGCCGGTGACGCCCTCGCAGTGGCGCTCCGACCCGTTCGTTCCGGTGATGCGCAACGGACCGGGCGCCGCGGCAACCGACGTGAACTGGCGCGAGCGCACCGGGCCGCTCGATCCCGAATGGCGGCTGTTCGGCCGGGCCGTTGCCGACGACAAGGCTTCGATCGTCGCATTCCTGGCGGCGTTCGACGCGCTGGCCGCGGCCGGCCACAAACCCGCCGTCAACGTCAAAGTCGTGTGGGAGGGCGAAGAGGAAGCCGGCTCGCCGCATCTCGAGGCGATCCTGCGAGCCAACCGTGAGCAGCTCGCGAGCGATCTGTGGCTCATCGGCGATGCACCGGTGCATCAGTCGCGCACGCCGACGCTTTATTTCGGCGCGCGCGGCAGCATCGACCTGGAAGCGACGGTGTATGGGCCGCTGCACGCGCTGCACGACGGACATTACGGCAACTGGGTACCCAATCCCGCGGTGATGGCGGCCGAGCTCGTCAGCGAAATGCGCGACCGCGAGGGGCGGATCCTCATTCCAGGTTTCAGCGACGAGGTGCACGAGGTTCCTGCCGCCGCGCGCGCGGCGGTGGCACAGCTGCCGCCGGTGGAGGACTCGCTGAAGCGCGAGTTCGGCATCGGACGCAGTGAGGGTAGCGAGGGGCTGACCGCCAGCACGCTGCGGCCGGCGCTCAACGTGCGCGGCCTGCGCTCCGGCCAGGTGGGTGCGGAAGCCGCCAACGCCATCCCGGCGGATGCGGTCATTTCCATCGACTTTCGCCTGGTGCCCGACCAGCAACCGGCGAGCGTGCGCCGGCAGGTCGAGGCCTTTCTCGCCGCCAGGGGATGGGCCGTGGTGAGTGCGCCACCGGACCTCGAGACGCGCCTCTCCCATCCACGCATCATCAGCCTCAGCTGGGATGCGGGATACCCGGCGCTGCGTACCGACATGTCTTCAGCGGTTGCGCGTGCGGTGATCGGCGCCGCGGACCGGGCCGCGGGCACCCAGGTGGCGCTGCTACCGATGATGGGCGGCAGTGTGCCGATCTACCTGATCGCCGCTATCTGCAAGGCGCCGATAATCGGGCTGCCGATCGTGAACCACGACGACAGCCAGCACGCGCCGAATGAGAACCTGCGGCTGAAGAATCTGTGGGAGGGCATCAACACCTACGCCGCGATGCTCGGCACGCTCAGCTGGTGAAGCGCTAGGTACCTGCCCGCAGTACCCGCAGCCGGAAATCTGCGTAGCTTGCCTCGGGCGCACGGCCGCGGTTATGTTGTGCATCCGCCAGAACATCCAAGGAGAAGCGCGTGAAACCGGTCATCGACAAGTCCCGCCGCCGCCTGCTCAGAAACGTTGCCCTGGGCGTGGTGTTGATTCCGATCGCCCGGGTGCCGCTCGAGGTGGCCGGCGCGGCCGACGCTCCGCTCGTCACTGCCGACGATCCCACCGCCAAGGCGCTGAAATACACGCCCGATGCCAGCAAGTCGACCGACGCCAAGCCGGGAAGCAAATGCGCGAATTGCCGTCTCTACCAGGGCGCTGCCGACAGTGCCCAGGGGGGTTGCCTGCTCTTTCCGGGCAAGCAGGTCAAGGCTGCGGGGTGGTGCGCCTCCTGGACGGCGAAGACCTGAGCACGGCGCGCGGACGGAACTGCCGCGCTCATCGCCACCCGCTGCGCCGGTAACGGCGCATAGGCCTATAGGGTGTGCCGCGGCGGGCCAGCGGCTCGATGCGGCTGAACGCATGAGGCACGAAATCCATCGTGGAACATACGTACGGACTCCGACCGCCCGAAAGTAGATCCTGCATGCTCATCTATGACGAGCTGGATATGAAGTCCGATCCCCAACCCGAGCCGGGGCCTGCACTGGGCGTCCCGGCCGTGCTGCACGGACGGCTTCTGCACGTGTCCCGCATGGCGACCATCGGCGAGATGGCCGCCGGCGTGGCGCACGAGCTCAATCAACCGCTGACCGCGATCGCCAACTACGCCCAGGCCTGCAGTCGGCTGCTGGCGCGGCCGGGTGCGGACCCCGCGGTCCTGCAGCAGGCGCTGACGGAGATCACCACGCAGGCGGCCCGCGCCGCTGACATCATCCGCCGGCTGCGGGCACTGGCCAGCCGCCAGCAGAGCGAGCGCGCGCCGGCGGACGTCAATGCCCTGGTACGGGAGATGATCGACCTGGTGGAAAGCGACGCGCGGCTGCACGGGGTAAACGTCTCTCTCGAGCTCGCCGACGGTCTGCCGCCGGTGCTGGTCGACGCGGGCCAGATCCAGCACGTCATTCTCAATTTCGTACGCAACAGCCTGGAGGCGCTGGCGTCGCGATCCGGCGGCGGCGGCCGCCTGGCGATCCGCACCTGGAGACCCTCTGCGGTCGATGTGGAGGTGGCGGTCATCGACAACGGCCCCGGTCTGACTTCAGAGGCGATTTCGCGAGTTTTCGACCCGTTCTTTTCCACCAAGGAGAGCGGTACCGGCATGGGGCTGGCGATCAGCAACACCATCGCACGCACTCACGGCGGCTCGGTGGGCTATCGCCCCAACCAGCCTTCCGGGGCGTGTTTTTACATTCTCCTGCCGGCAGCAGCGTGATATGCAGGAACCCTCGCCCGTCATTTACATCGTTGACGACGACGAAGGGGTGCGCAACTCGGTGCGCTTCCTGCTGAAGTCCGTGGGACTGACGGCGCGCACCTTTGCGTCGGCACGCGAGTTTCTCGACAGCCACCAGCCCGGGCAACCGGGCTGCGTCGTGCTCGACGTGCGCATGCCCGCCATGAGCGGGCTGGAGTTGCAGGAGCAGCTCAACCTGCGCGGCGCGGTGATTCCCGTCATCTTCATCACCGGGCACGGTGACATCCCGATGGCGGTGGAAGCCATGCAGCACGGCGCGTTCGATTTTCTGCAGAAACCCTTCCGGGACCAGGACCTGATCGATCGTATCCAGCGGGCGCTCGACCGCGATACCCGCAATCGCTCCGCACTGGCGCAGCACGATCGTATCCGCGCGCGCTTCGAATCCCTCACCCCGCGCGAGCGCGAGGTGCTGACGCTCATGACACGCGGCAAACCCAACAAAGTGATGGCTGCGGAGCTCGGCGTCAGCCAACGCACCGTCGAGATCCACCGTGCCCGGGTCATGGAGAAGACCGGCGCCTCCTCGCTGGCGCAGCTGGTGCGGATGGCGCTCGACCTCGAGTCGCACGACGCCGCACGCTGAAAATCCGTGACCCAGATCTCACCGCGTAGCGCCCCGCCCCACCGCTGCGTCCCTGCGGCATCTGCGTATTTCCCCGGGGACGCTCGCGGCCATACTGACGCCATGAGCACCAGGTCCGACGCCGAGAGACGGGCGAACGTCGCGGCGGAACTGCGCTGTTGCCCGGACGTCGACGACACCGACGTCGCGGTCGAGGTTCAGCACGGCATCGTCACGCTGACGGGCTACGTACGCAGCTTCTTCCAGAAGTGCGGAGCCGAGGACGCGGTCAAGCGTGTCCGCGGCGTCAATACGGTCGTCAACGATCTGGTGGCGCAGGCGCCTGATCGCCGCCACGGCATCTCCGATCCGGAGATCGCGCGCGCGGCGATTGCCACGATCTGGCGGCAGCTGCCGCTGTGCGGTCAGCAGATATGCCCGGTTGTGCAGCAGGGGTGTGTCACCCTGCAGGGCAGAGTCGAATGGATTCATCAGCGTGAGGAAGCCGAGGCCGCCGTGCGGCGCCTGCCGGGCGTGCTCGGCGTGATCAACGCCATCGCCCTCGCGCCCTGTCTGTCCGTGCAACATTACCGCTAGGCGCGCCGTGAGCCCGACATACCGCTGATCACCGCTGATCCGCGCTGACCCACCCTGATCCGCGCTGTACCGCGCCGCAGCAACCACCCCGGGGCGGAGCGCATCGTCGGCACGCGCCGCGTAAAACTGCCTGCCGGCGCAACGCAGGCACCACGGAAATCACTTACGACATAGGTACTAATTTCGCTGGTTGCGACCACCCCCTTGCCTTTAGCCTGTACACACCCTGCGCAAGAGCGCGGGAGGCTTGAGGGGGAGCAACATGTCGGACAAAGCCAAGTTCCAGGTCTCGCGTCACTTCTTCATCGTGGCAGTCTTCGTGTCGGCGCTGTCCGCGGCGCCCGCGGCGCTGGCGGTACCGAGCTTTGCCCGCCAGACGGGCATGGCCTGCGAGGCCTGCCATACGGTGTTTCCGGAGCTGACGCACTTCGGCCGGGTCTTCAAGGCGAACGGTTACGTGCTCAGCAACCTCAAGCACGTCCGCGACGTCAGTGGCAAGAAAGAACAGCTGCTCGACCTGGCGCAGATGCCGCCGCTGTCGATCATGGCCATGATCTCGTACGCGGACATGAAACGCACCGTTCCCGACCTTTCCAACGCCGGTGCCCCGGGCGTAGCGCAGAACGGCACGGCGGGCTTTCCGCAGCAGCTGAGCCTGTTCTACGCCGGTGAGATCGCGCCGCACTTCGGCGCACAGTTCCAGCTCACCTACTCGCAGGCCAGCGGCTCCTTCGGCATCGATAACAGCGACCTGCGCTTCGCCGATATGGCGCTGCTGCCGGACAATGGCACGCTGACCTACGGTCTGTCGCTCAACAACAACCCGACGGTGCAGGATCTGTGGAACTCGACTCCGGCGTGGGGATTTCCCTATGCCGCGAGCAATGCCACGGTATCCCCGCTCGCCGCTGCTGCGATCAACGGCCCGTTCGCGCAGAGTGTCGCGGGACTCACCGGCTATCTGTTCTGGAACGAGTCGCTATATGTCGAGGCGGGCGGCTACCGCTCTGCCAAACAGGGTTCGACCAATCAGCTGACCGGCGGCGCCGGTCCCCTCGATGGCACCTCCGACAATGTGCTCCAGGGCCTCGCGCCCTATTGGCGGGCGGCGTACGAGTACAACTGGGATCGGCATTCCCTCGAGGTAGGGGTTTACGGGTTCGATGTGAAGGTGTTCCCTGGTGCCGCGTCGGCTACGCCGCTGACCGGTCCGACCAACCAATTCAACGACGTGGCTGAGGATTTCCAGTACGAGTTCGTGGGAGATGAGCACATCTTCAGTGTGGCCGGGACGCACATTCATGAATCCATGACGCTCAATGCGAGCGCGGCCACGATGGCGTCTGCCAACCGCTCCGACACCCTCACCACCAACGAGCTGCATGCCACCTACTACTACCGGCGTCGCATCGGCGGAACCGTCGGTTACTTCTCGACTACTGGCAGCAGCGACACTGGACTGTATCCGGCAACTCCCGCGGGCGCCGCCGGAGTCGTCACCAGCGCCAACGGCTCACCCGACACGCGCGGCTACATCGCGGAAGTCAACTACCTGCCGTGGCTCAACGTCAAGGTGTCGGTGCAGTACACCTGGTACAGCAAGTTCAACGGCGGCAGCAGCAACTACGACGGCGTGGGACGCAATGCCTCCGACAACGACACCTTGTTCCTGCTGTTGTGGTTCGCGTACTGAGGTCGCATCATGAGAAACATCACCCTAGCGAGCCGCACGCTGCGCACCGTGTCGTCGCTCGCGGTCGCGGCGGTCCTGGCCACCGCCGTGTTCGGCGCACGCGCCGACGAGCCGGACGCCGCCGCCAAGGCGTACGTGCACAAGGTTGCGGTGGGTACCTGCGGCACCTGCCACGGACCGGACGGCAACAGCACGCAGCCAAAGTTTCCGCGCCTTGCGGGCCAGCGAGCCAGCTACCTCGTCACGCAGCTCAAGGGATTTCGCGCCCAGACACGCGGCGACCCGGATGCGATCGGCTACATGTGGGGCATGGCGGCCGAGCTCGACGACGCGACCATCGAGGCATTGGCGGCCTATTACTCCGCACAAAAGCCCGCAGTGAGCCGCAGCGGTGATGCGCCGCTGGTGTCGCGCGGCCGCGAGATCTACGAGCATGGCGTCCCGGCGCAGGGTGTGCCCGCCTGCGGTACCTGCCACGGTGCCGACGCGCGCGGTCAACAGGACTTTCCGCGCCTCGCCGGTCAGCACGCGCAGTACGTGCTCAAGCAACTCGCCTCCTTCCAGAGCAGCATGCGCAACGTCGCCATCATGCACGGCGTGGCGCAGAATCTGCGTCTGCCGGAGATGCAGGCGGTAGCGGCGTATCTGGAAGCGCAGCCCTAGCCGTAAGCCTCCGGGACTCAGCGGGCCGCCTTCCCGGGGACCTTCTCATGGCAATGCAGATCCGGCACATCCTGGTGGCCATCAACGATGTGCGCCGTGCGCCGCGGGCGGAGCTGCGCAAGGCGGCGGCGCTGGCGCGCGCCGCCGGCGCGAGTGTTGAGCTGTTTCACCCCATCACGGCGCCCGACCCGGGCGGCGGCTTTCCGCAGACCGTGACGACGGCGCAGCAGCGCGCCGCGCTCGCCGAGCGCGAGCGGCATAGGCTCGAGCACTTTGCGCGCGAAGCCTCGCTGCGCGGAGTCACCGTGACCTGCACGGCCGCCTGGGACTATCCGCCGCACGAGGCCATCGTGCGCCGCGCGCTCAAGACGGGCGCCGACCTGGTGATCGCCGCCACGCGCAGCCACCGACCGGGGGCACGGCTGCTCCTGCGCAACACCGATTGGGAGCTCATCCGGCACTGCCCGGTTCCTCTGCTGCTGGTGAAGTCGCATCGCGCCTACGACAAGCCGCTGGTGCTGGCGGCGGTCGACCCGTTTCATGGGCACGCACGCCCGGCGGATCTCGATGCGCGGCTGCTGCGCTCGGGCAAGGCGCTGGCGCGCCTGCTGCACGGCAGTCTGCACGTGTTCCACGCTTACATGCCCCTGGTGAGTTTGGCGCCCCTGCCCGTGACTGCGGCACCGCTGGTGCTGCTGCCGCCCGGTGCGGAAGCCGCCCGTGGCCGGGAGGTCACGCGCGCCATCGGCCAACTGGCCGCGAGCGCCGGCGTTGCCCGCAGCCGGCGCCACGTGCAGATGGGTGAGGTCGTTGCAGAGCTCGGCGCGACCGCGCGCGGACTGCGTGCCGGCATCGTGGTGATGGGCGCAGTTTCGCGCTCAGCACTGCTGCGCCTGATCGTCGGCAACACCGCCGAGCGCGTGCTGGACAGGCTGAGCTGCGATGCGCTGGTGGTGAAGCCGCGCGGCTTCCGGGCACGGATCCCGCGCCGCGCTCCGCTCCTCGCCACCGGTCCCGGCGCTGCCGCTACCTGACGCCT
>Ga0210394_10004636_pt1 | contig 15888 bp, 16 predicted proteins | sample IncBWC12MmetaG_FD_160121 | JGI IMG/M metagenome (GOLD analysis project Ga0210394, IMG submission 160121) | Forest soil microbial communities from Barre Woods Harvard Forest LTER site, Petersham, Massachusetts, United States - Inc-BW-C-12-M | ecosystem: Environmental > Terrestrial > Soil >... | reverse complement strand
CCGTCTCGATATACGGGCTTCCGTACTGGCTCGCCTCGTACCGTGCGAAGAATATTACGCGCCTAGCCTTTTCTGTATAGCGTTCAAACACGGGTCACCCACGGTCTCCTGGAGTCGTCGCCCCAGCACCGGCGGATCGCGGGAGAGGTACCGCGGTATCGCTCAGCGCTTCTGCGCCCGGCGCCAAAGCTCCGCGTTCCAGTGTCAGAACACGATCGGCGCGGCGGGCTAAGGAAAGGTTGTGTGTCGCAAGGATGGAAGTTAACTGCAGCGACTGGTGCAGCCGCTGCATCAATTCGAAAATATTTTCGGCGCTGCGTTGATCCAGGTCGCCGGTAGGCTCGTCGGCCAGCAGTAAGGCCGGGCCATTCACCAGCGCTCGCGCGATGGCCACACGCTGTTGTTCGCCCCCAGATAGCTGACCCCCACGTTGCTCTGCTCGATCGGCCAATCCGACTTCGCCAAGCCATGTTACCGCTGTCCGGAGCGCTTGCGCCAATGAGACGCCCCGCACCAGAAGAGGCATCGCAACATTTTCCGCCGCCGTGAAATCCGGCAGCAGGTGATGACGCTGCCAGACAAAACCCACGGCACGATTGCGATACTCCGCCAGCTCCGATTCTGAAAACGACTGGAGCGAATTCCCGCCGAAGTATACTGCACCGCTCGTTGGAGTGTCCAGCGCAGCTAGCAGATGTAGCAAAGTACTTTTACCGGTGCCGGAGGGCCCGACCACCGCAACCATTTCGCCGCGCGCAATCGTGAGGTTTATCCCCGCCAGAGGAGTCACGTCTTGCGCGCCCGAGCGAAAGGTCTTTCGCAGATTTTCGCCGCGCAGGATTTCGCGCGAGCCCGGCGCGGTGCTTTCACCGGTGTTATCGAGGAGAGCTGTGCTCGAATTTGCCTGCGTCTGCATCGCCTAGGCTGTAATCTCTTTCACGTTAGATGCCGAATGGACCAAACTGTATGTCCTTCCTTTACAGGCATCTAGTGATTCCCGATTTGGCGTCTCCCACCTGCAAATCCAATGGATTTCTCTTTTATGGCCGTACCGTTACCTCTGGCAGCAACCCGACCGCTCACCGCCGCAAGATGCGCGGTCGCCCAGACTTCGCTTCTTGTTCGATAATAGCACGGAGCACCGCGAATTGCAGATTGCCCCTCGCCAAATTCCCTACTGGGTCGCGGCTCGCGGCGCATCTTTTGGACTGCCGGAGGCCAGATCAGAAAGCCCCGGCACGGATTGCGAAATCCACAAGCTTCGCGCGGAACTTTGCCGTCGGATGCGGCTTCAAAACCGCCCCGTACGCCATGGATGATTACTCGAAGCGCAGAATTTCCACCGGCAGAATGCGCGACGCCGAGCGTGCCGGCAAAATCGTCGCCGCGATGCTGATAAACAGCGCCGCCGCCGCAATCCAAATCGCGTCCAGCGCATTCGTGTGGAACGGCACGTAAGGAATCGCGTAGACCTCGGGATTCAGCGGAATCAATCGCCACTTATTGGCGATTCCCGCGAACGTGTAACCAAGCAAAAGGCCCGCCACAGTGCCCGCGATACTCACCACCAGCCCCTGCAAGATGAAAATCTTGCGCAGTTGCTGGCGACGCGCCCCCAGGGCCATCAGCACGGCGATATCCCGTGCGCGATCCGTCACGGTCATCGTAAGCACCACCAGAATATTCAGCCCGGCAACAAAAGTGATCAGCCCGATGAACAACGCCGTCACCAGTTTTTCCAGGCTCAATGCGCGAAACAAGGCGCGGTTCTCGTCCATCCAAGTAGACGTCGTGAAGCCCGGGCCCGCGCGCCGCAACAAATCGTCAGCAATCGTATTCGCGTCATCCATCTGCGTCACGCGCACTTCCAGCAAACTCACTACATCGCCAATTCCCGCGAGCGATTGCGCCGACCCGAGCGTCACGAATCCCCAATTCGCGTCGTAATCGTAAAATCCCGAATCGAAAATTCCGCTCACATGAAACCGCCGCGAACGCGGCAGCATCCCAAAAGGCGTCAAGCTTCCCTGCGGACTGGTGAGCGTGATGTAATCACCGGCGGAAATATCCAGATCGCTTGCGAGGATGCGCCCCACCAGCACCGCCGGAATCGCCTCCGCATCCTGCGCAAAGTCTCCGCTGCCCGCAACAATATGATGGAGCGCTTCGCTCGCGCGGCGTTCCAGCTCCGGGTCGACGCCCTTCAGCACAATTCCCCGCGCGCGGCCGCCGGATGAAAGCAGCACCGTGGCGTAAATCGCCGGCTCGATCGAACGCACGCCAGGCGTGCCACTGAGCGTCGTCATCAATTCGCGATAGTTGCGGATTCCGTTCGGGCTGATCGGCTTCAGGTTTACGTGTGCGGTAACACTCAGCAAGCGATCGCGAATCGCCTGGCGAAATCCGGTGTTCATCGAAAGCGCGATCACCAGCGTGGTCACGCCTGCCGCCACGCCGATCACCGCCAGCAGCGTCACAATTCGCAGCACCGCCGGCCGGTTCGGCGACCGCAAGTACCGCAGCGCCACCAGCCATTCGAAGCTCATTGCGCCTTGCCGCCCGATTCACTTCCGCCGGCCGCTCCCGGTGCCGCCGCGCCGTCGGGCGAGTCCTGCGATTCCGCGCGCAACAACGGAAACAGCACCACCTCGCGTATCGCGTGCGAGTCCGTCAGCAGCATCACCAGTCGATCGATGCCCACGCCCTCGCCCGCCGTAGGTGGCAAACCGTGCGCCAGCGCGCGAATGTAATCCGTATCCACTTCTTTCGGCGCTTCTTGCCCGCCCTTTTCGACCTGCGCGCGAAAACGACGCTCCTGGTCGAATGGATCGTTCAGCTCCGAGAATCCGTTGGCCAGTTCCATCCCCGCCACAAACAGCTCGAAACGCTCGGTCAGTGACGGATCATCAGGTTTCTGTTTCGAAAGCGGCGAAATCGCCGTCGGGAAGTCATATATAAATGTCGGCTGCAGCAAATGCGCTTCGGCGATCGCCTCAAACAGCTCGCCGGTCAATTCGCCGTCGGACAGCTTCGTCACATTCGCAACGCAATCAAGCCCTTGCGCCCGCGCGTAAGTATTGAACCGCTCAGCCGCGGCGCGCGGACCACCCTCTGCGCCCAATCCCGCAACACCGGGCGCTGCGCCCGCAGCCGAAGGCCAATACTTTACGATCGCCTCGCGCATCGAAAGCCGTTCAAACCGCCCGAAATCAATCATCTGCTCGCCATACTTGATCTGCGCGCTCCCGGTAACTTTCTCCGCCAACCCGCGGAATAGTTCCTCGGTCATATCCATCAGTTCCAGGTAATCGCTGTAAGCCTGGTAGAACTCCAGCATCGTGAATTCGGGCTGGTGGATCGCGTCAATACCTTCATTCCGGAAGTTGCGGTTGATCTCATATACCCTGTCAATCCCTCCCACCACCAGCCGCTTCAGATACAACTCCGGCGCGATGCGCAAATAAAGGTCCATATCGAAAGTGTTATGGTGCGTAACGAAAGGCCGCGCCGTGGCCCCTCCTAAAACGGGATGCATCATCGGCGTCTCTACTTCCATGTATCCGCGCGCATCAAAAAACCGCCGTATCTCCCGAATAATCTGCGCGCGCCGAAAGAAAATCTCTCGCGCTCCTTCGTTTACGATCAGGTCCAGGTAGCGGCGGCGATAGCGCTGTTCGATATCCGCGAGGCCATGCCATTTTTCCGGCAGCGGCAGCAGCGCTTTGCTCAGCAGCTCGATTTTTCCCACCTTCACGCTAAGCTCGCCCGTCTTGGTGCGGAACAGATGCCCCGAAACCCCTACAATGTCGCCCAAATCCAGCAACTTGAACAGTTTGTAAGCTTCCTCACCGACCACGTCCTGCCGCACGTAAATCTGCAGACGCCCGCCGCCCCCGGCGATGTGCGCGAAAGCCGCTTTGCCATGTGGCCGCAGCGCCACAATTCGTCCCGCAGCGCGAACTTCCACTGGCTCGGCAGTCAGCTGCTCGGTCGTCCGCTCGCCAAACTTATCTGCTACCTCCTTAGCCGTATGCGTCCAGGCGAATTTTCGCGGATAAGCCGCGTGGCCCAACCCTTCAATTTCTCCTAAATTCTTCAGGCGCTGTTGAAACTGATCCTGCGGTTCGAATTGCAACGGGTCAACTTCCTTTCGGCGGCCAGAGCCGTGCGCAAAAACAATCGATTCCGAGAGCCGGGCGGCAGTATAGCGGTCGCCTTCCAGAAGCGTCAAGAAAACGCCTGCAAAGCCGTCACCACCCAAAAGCGGTGGTATACTGCCCGTTCACAACTTGGGGGCAGCGTGTTCTTGAAGCGGAAGCCAGGCACTTCCTCCTCACGACGCAGCGTCTCGGACGATTGGATCGCGTGGTTACCGCGCGACAAGGTCCAAGTGTTCGACGCCGTGGTCCATCGTTGGGAGAGTTTCTACGCCATGACGAGTGTCTCTCTCGATGACGCCTTTTCCCTGCGCGCCCGCGGTGAGCTGGTTCGCGCCCGTCAGCAGGTTTCCATGTCCGCCGATCTGCTTTCGCGGCTGGCGGGGTCGCTCGTCGGCGCTTGCGCAGTTCTTACCGACCGCGGCCGCCACATCAGCAACGTTCCCAATGTCGCGCCCTTGGATGCGGGGAACTTCCGCGGTGAAACTGCGCAGACCGCGGCCTCCTGGAACGAATTCCTCCACCGGGTTCTTTTTGCCAGCCGTTCCCGGTATTTCCAGAAACTGCGCATCTTGTCGGAAACTTTGCAGAAGCTGGCTACTGAATATAATGACGCCGCCGAGGACGTCGCGGCCGGAATCTCCGTTAAACCCGGCGACAGCTGGGATAAGCTGGAGTGCCTGCAGTATGATTTCACCACCTGCCTGCGCGAAGCCGAAGTGCTGGTGAAGTCCTTCCTCCGCGCCCTGCCCGGTGAACAACTCGCTGCCTTCGCCTCCGAGATGGACGCTGTGCCCGTCCCCGAGCGACGCACCAAGGTCACACCCCGGACGCGCATCAGTCGTGCTTCGGCTTAATTTCCTTCCAATATCGGTAGAATCGCCTAACCCGCGGCTTGCCAATGCGCTCGAATATCGTCTAACGTGCAGGTTCTCGAGGTTCTTGCCGCTGGAAATGCCGTCGCAGGCCGCAGCCAGGTTGAGCTTCGAGGCTGGACGTAGGTATTGAATCCGGCCAAAATGATCGAATGTCCAATTGCGAAGGGGCGGGCCGATCTATTCGCCTTTCGCCCCTCGCGACGAGTGCCGCCATCTGGAAAGGTGGCGAATTCGTTGCGTGTATAGGACTACAAGTACAACTCAGGGAGCGGGTGATGCATCGCAACTAGGGATGCGCCCCGACGGGTAGCGTGGCCCGAACGAGACGAATCGATACCGGGGAATTGCCGGAGGCCGAGGCCATCCGCCTCGCCCAACAGGGCGACGCGGCAGCTTTTGAACGTCTCTACCGCCTGCATAACCGGCGGGTCTATTCTCTGTGCTTGCGGATGGTGGGTAACACCGCCGAGGCAGAAGACCTGACGCAGGAGGCGTTCCTCCAGCTTTTCCGGAAGATCGCGACTTTCCGCGGTGAGTCGGCGTTTTCGACCTGGCTGCATCGCCTTGCCGTCAATGTCGTGCTCATGAAGCTGCGGAAGAAATCTGGCAACGAAAGCTCGCTTGAAGAGCTGACCGAGCCGGACGAGGAATCCGGCGGACCGCGGCGCGACTTCGGCGGCCCGGATTTGCGGCTCAGTGGCTCGATTGATCGGGTTAACCTGCAGCGCGCGGTGGATCAGCTGCCACCCGGTTACAAGTCGGTGTTCGTGCTGCATGATGTGCAAGGTTACGAACACAACGAGATTGCGGAAATCATGGCTTGTTCCATCGGCAACTCGAAATCCCAATTGCACAAGGCACGCATGCGCCTCCGCGAGCTGCTTCACGAAGCGCTGCGTGCCCAGGCCCGCGAAGACCGCAAGGCCGCCAGCGCAGAGACCGGCGGCAAGGACTGAACCATGGCCACGACCTCATGCAGGGAATTTCTGGCTTATCTGGAACCCTGGATGGAAGGCGAGCGCTCGCCGGACGCGCAAGCGCACGTCCGCAACTGCCCGCATTGCTCGAGCGTCATCAAAGATTTGGAAATGATCCGCACGGAAGCCCGCAGCTGGAGCGCCTCGGAGCAAGAAGCACCCGAGCGGGTATGGACCTTACTCCGCGCGCAACTCGAACAGGAAGGCCTGATCCGCGAAACAATCCCGGCACGCGCAGGCGGCTCCGCGCAAGCCGCAGCGCCGCGCACTGGATGGTTCGCCGGTTTGTTCCCGCGGCTGCCTCGTCCCGTGCTGGCCGGCGCTTATCTCACGGCGCTCGTAGCCATAGCTTTTGCGCTCAGTGGTCCCGTCAACAAGCGAGTTAATGAAGCGCGCTGGCTCAAAGGCACGCAGATTTCCACGTCGCCGCTCAGCGCCCAGCTCAATTTCGCCGAACAAAATTCGAACTCCTACGTCACCCGTTCCAACCCCGTTGTGGCTGCTTCTTTGCATCAGAATCTGGCCATCGTTGACAACTACATCGCTTTGTGTGAAAAAAGTGTCAGCGAAGAACCCCAGAACGAAGTGGCGCGTGATTATCTCTACGAGGCGTATCAGCAAAAGGCGGACTTGCTGACGCAAATGACTGAACGCGGAGAAAACGTCCAATGAGCTTCTCTCACTTTGTTCCGGCGCAGTGGCTTCCCAAAGCGAACTGGAAGACTGCGGGGCTGCTCGTTCCCAGCCTGCTGCTCTGTAGCGCCGTCTCCGCCGGGCCGCGCCGCCAGGAACAGCATTTCAAAGTCGCTGCTCATCCCGTCATCACCATCCACAATCCCAACGGCCTCATCACCGTGAAGGCCTGGACCAAGTCCGAAGTAATGGTCATTTCCACTCCGGCCAGTGATCGCATCGAAGTCGACGCCGAACAAATGGGCAATCGCGTGGATGTTTCCACGCGCGAACTTTCCGACTCCGTCGCGCCAGACGATATGCGCGCCGATTTCCAGATAAACGTCCCGGAAGACGCCGAGCTGCAAATTCACAATGATGCGGGCAACGTCAGCGTCGCAAACGTGCTCGGCGATATGAACGTCGAAACCGTCGCGGCCGGCGTGGACCTGGAAGACGCGGCGGGCTACCTCACCGTCAAAACCGTGGGCGGCTCGTTCTCCTGCATGCGCTGCTCCGGACGCATTGAAGCCTCCTCCATCAGCGGCAATTTCCGCCTGCTCAATCTGCGCAGCTTTCACGTCTGGGCGCAAACTTCCTCCGGCAACATTCTTTTCAACGGCGAGTTCCTGCCCAACGGTACCTACTCTCTGAAGAATTACAGCGGCATAATCGAAGTCCGCTTCTCACCTGGAGATTCCTTCGACCTCAGCGCCACCTCACTCAAAGGCAAAGTAAACAACGAAGCGAAGTTGACGCCCTCGCCTCACCAGCGCCATTTCATGCCGCGCTGGGGCAACGCACTGTTTGGCACTTTCAACGAAGGCCGCGCTAAGATCGAGATGACCTCCTTCGATGGTACAATCAACATTCTAAAACGTGACTGATTCCAAGACTTGATGGATTGGGCCGTTCGCCGCACAAATTGTACCGATGACCACTGAGCCCCGCGCGCGCTCACTTGTCTGCCTGATCGGCTTCATGGGCAGCGGCAAGTCCACCGTCGCGCGCCTGCTCGGCCGCCAGATCGGCTGGCAGCACGTGGACCTTGATAAACGCATCGTCGAAGCCGCCGAGCAATCGATCCCCGAAATATTTGCCAAGCTCGGCGAACCGGAATTCCGCAAAATCGAGCACGAACAACTCCAGCGCATCTTCGGTGAAGCTGCCGAGCAGCAGAAACCTCGCGTCGTCTCGCTCGGCGGAGGCACCACCGCGCAGGCGCAGAATCTGGCCCTGTTGCGCCAGGCCGGCGCGGTGCTGGTTTGGCTGCAATGCCCCGTCGATGAATTGCTTAGGCGCATCGCCCATATTCAAGACCGTCCGCTTTTCCGCGACGAAGCAAGTTTTCGCACTCTCTACCAGGAACGCTTGCCTTCCTACGAGATTGCGGACTACCGTGTCGAGTCGAATATCGAGCCCCTGCGCGTCGTAGAACAAATCGTCGCGCTGGGAATTTTCCCGAAGGTGACTGCATGAACGAAAACTCCGCACGGAGCCGGTCGAAATCATTTGCGCGAGGCTTCGCCAGTCGCGTCGCCCCTGGCATCACGCTCGTCGTCGCGCTCGGAACAATCGGCGTGTTTCTTCCTACGCTTCACTCCGCATCCCAAGCGAGCATGCTGCCGCCGCGAACGCACGCGCTCATCACCCCGCTCGCCGCCGACAAGGGCACGTTTAAGATCCTCGTCAGCGGCCAGCAAATCGGCAAAGAAGAATTCTCCATCGCGCCGAATGGCAGCGATTGGACCGCCCACGGAAATACCGAGCTGCAATCGCCCAAAGGAAATACGCATGTCTCCGGATCTCTCGTCGTGCACGCGGACGGCGTGCCGGTGCGCTACGAATGGTCCACGCAGGGCGCCAAGAAAGCTTCGGCTACGATCGGCTTCACCGGCCTCACCGCCACCGTCGAACTCCACCTCGAAGGCGCCAAGCCCTTCACCCAGCAGTTCACTTTCGCCGCTCCTCTGGTGGTGGTCCTCGACGACAACCTCTATTATCAATACACGTTTCTCGCACGCCTCTACGACTGGGACAAAAAAGGCGAGCAAACCTTCTCCGTGCTGGTTCCGCAGGAGATGACCCCGGGCACCGTGACCGTGGATTCCATGGGCGAGCAGGTAGTAAACGGCCAAAAAGTCCAGGAACTCCGGGTAAGAACGGAAGACAACGAAATTGATCTTTTCCTCGATGGCCCCAAGCTGGTGCGCCTGGTAGCCCCCGCCGCCAATGCCGAAATCATTCGCGAATAATCCCGCATCAAAATAAAAACCCCCGGGAAGTACTCCCGGACCTTTGCAATCCGCGTCCATTCCCATCACCGCTGCAGTTTGCTCACAAGCGTCGTCGAAAACGCCGTGCCCGGAAGCGTGCGGCTTCCGCCCCGCCGTCACGAAAGCCGATCGAGTTCGCGGGAAGCTTCTTGAATCGTACGGCCCTCTTCCGCCTTCTAAGTTACTAGAGGCAACCACCCCATGGCCACACAGACTCACAAAGGCAAAATCGCTCTGATTACGGGCGCGAACAAAGGAATTGGATACGAATTGGCCCGGCAGCTCGCTAAAGAAGGCGTTACCGTGCTGGTCGCGGCGCGCAACGCGAAATTGGGAGAAGCTGCGGCAGCAAAACTAAAAGCGGACGGCGCCGACGCACACTTCCTCGAGCTTGACGTCACGAAGCGCGAGACGATTGCGAAGGCCGCCCAGACCGTTCGAACTCAGTACGGCCGGCTCGACATTCTCGTAAACAATGCGGGAGTTGTCGATAAAGGTGACGGACCGCCCGGCACCGCTGATCCTGAGGCCGTCCGGCGTGTCCTGGAGGTCAACTTTTTCGGCGTCCTGGCTGTGACGCAGGCTATGTTGCCGCTCGTGCGTAAGTCGGCAGCGGGGCGCATTGTGATGATTTCCAGCGGTCTGGGTTCGCTCACCTGGAACGCGGATCCGAAATGGCCTTTCGCCGCCGTCAAGCCGCTGGGCTATAACGGCTCAAAGGCAATCCTGAATATGATGACCGTGCAGCTTGCGTGGGAGCTGCGCGACACCGCGATCAAGGTGAACACCGTGAATCCCGGTTATACCGCGACGGACCTGAATGGCAACAAGGGCACGCAAACGCTCGCAGAAGGCGCCGCAGAGGCGTTGCGACAGGCTCTGGCTCCCGACGACGCTCCCACCGGCCGCTTCGTCGAAACCGGGGGCGTTGTTCCATGGTGACGCCAGCCGGAAATTTCGATTCCAGGAACGAACTCTGTCCTAGAGAGTTTCTGACCTACTTTTGAGAGACGACTCTCGACAAGCCGGCTGATCGGATACTGACTCGCGATCGAAAAGGGGCTTGCGCCCCGGAAGCCCCGCTTTTCGATCGTGCGCAAGGGTTCTGGCTTAGCTGCTAGAGTTCCGCGCGGCGCACCACGTGGCTCGATTCGCTCGGCTGCGGCCTTTCAATCCCCACCGTCACGCTCATCTCCGCGGACTTGCGGATGATTCCCAGAGCCACCGTCTTCTGATCGCTCTTCTCCCGCAATTCCGCCCGCAGATCTGCCAACGTGAGAATCGGCCTGCCGTCCACCTTCACGATCACGTCGCCGGCTTTCAACCCGGCCTTGTCCGCTGCCGTTCCTGAACGCACCTCGCGAATCAGAATCCCCGCACCGTCCGGTGCGCCAAAATAAGTTCCCAGTTGACCCGACAGATCTTCCGCGTTGATCCCCAGCGCTGGCATTCGCGCATCCACCGGCGGAATGGCCACCGTGAAATCCTGATTGGGCATCGAGAATGAAAATGCGTTATCGAAATCGCGCATCTTTCCCTTCATCCGCTTCTCGAAAAACGCGCTGCGCTCGCCCAATGCAACAGAAATATTTTGCGTGGCGCCATTGCGTGAAATCACCAAAGCCACCGTCCGCCCCGTCGGCGTTTCACGCACCAGCCGCCGGAACTGCACGGTGCCCTCCACCACTTGCCCGTCGTACTGCGTGATCACATCGTTTTCCTTCAGCCCGGCTTTCGCTGCCGGCCCGTCCGGCTCCACGTCCATCACCACCACGCCGCGTTGCGCCGTCAGTTTCAGGTCCTTCGCTTTTTCCGCTGTCACTTCGCCGATTTCCACTCCCAGCCATCCGCTGCCTTCCTCATCCGTCGTGACGAAGAAACCCGGCCCCTGCACCTCGCCGCTGTTTTCCTGCGCCAGGTCCGCCAATTCCGCCGCGCGCGTCGCCAGTTCGCTCGCGCTGCCTTCGAATTGCGCCTGGTTGTTGCGCAGCTGGAGCGAGAGATTTTGCAGCCTCTGCATCTCCGGGGAACTCATCTGCACCTCCTGCCGCACTCGCTCGCTCACACCGGCGAGGTTGTCCCGCAATCCCTGCCGCACCGCGCGCTCGATTTCCTGCCGGTCCATCGTGCTATCTATACTACGCACCGCCTCGCCGATTTGTTCCAAGGGAACTTCCGAGGAAACGTTGACGTGCCAGCACCCCTGATCGGGCGCAACAGGCGTTGTGGGAGTAGAAGCGGAAGGAGCAACCGGAGCAGCAGTCGTCGTGTTTTGCTGCGGGGTGCGTTCGGTGGTCTGGGCCGGCAAACCGCCCGGCGTCATCGCCATCGTCAGCAGCAGCAAACCCCAACCGACGAGGTTCATGCGTTGCGAGTGCCTCATGTCATTCGTCCTCTCTTGTGGGTGAATTACGCCCCGTCAGACGCCCGGCCGTTGCACCACCAGGCGTATGCCGCCGTTGATCGTACGAACCGAAATTTCGCCGCCGCCGGTTCCCAGCTTGGCGTGGAAGGCGCGCGCCGCGGGTTTGCTGGCCGAGGAAGTAACCGGCAATTCCGAATAAAAATCCCCATTCATCGCGAGAACCTTCAGGTCCGCGCGCGCGTCCTGTGGCAGACCAAGCACCACCGAGCCGTTCACGGTTTCCAGATTCATCGGGCCGCCACCCATCAGCTGGCGCAACTCCAGCCGCAAATTTCCATTCGTGGTTTTTTCGCTGAAGCGCCCGGAGCTATCGAATACTTCCACATTGCCATTGACGGATCGCAATTCTCCGCTGCCCTCGACCCCGCGCACGGTCACGCTGCCGTTCACCGTCTCGATGCTGCCCAGCAGCACGCGATACGGCACGCGCACGTGATATTCCACCGCAACTTCCGCGCCCTCGCCCTGCGGGTAGCGCGTGTGCACCGCCACTTGTCCGGGATGGCTGTCGTCCACTTCGATCTTCACCTGCGACAGGTCGCGCGAATCGCTGCGCGCAGCGGTCTTGACCGCGCTCACCTCCACTTCGTCGCGGCTCCAGCCTTCCACTTGCACCGATCCGTTCACATTCTCCAGCGCGAAACTTCCGCCCGCGGCCAAGGGATAGATTTGACGAAATTTCTCGTCCGCTGCCAATGTGGGAAATACCAAGCCGGCAATCCCCGCCAGCAGCACGAACGCGCGAAGTGTGCTTCCCGCAATACGCAACCGACCGACCCAGGGATCAACGCCGGAAATACCAGCTTGCTTCTGCGTTTGCACGGTACGCCCCCTCGAGTGAAACACCCTCATTCACTGGAACATTCGGCCGCTTCTAGTCGGCCGGATTCCTGGTCGCCGCCTGCACGCCAGCGCGACTGTCAACCAAGCTGAGCGCCGCCTCCCCAACTACGGCGAGTTCTCGATCATCTGCTGCGATTGCTGCTGCAGCATGCGCAGCTGCAATTGCAGTTTCTGCTGCAATTGCTCCATCTGCTGCTTGTACAGCTGAACTTGTTTGTTCGCGTCGCTCACCATCACGTGAATGTTGCCCGCGACCGTGCGCAACCGAATCACTTCGCCGCCGCCGTTCAGCGCTCCCTCGGTGCGGATCCACTCATCTCCGTTCGCCGCGGATTCCCGGCTGATTTTCACCGGAAACGCCGGATCGAAAATCACGTGATGCTCGTCTCCGGATTGCACCTGCGCGTCAATTGTTACCGGCAGTTGCCGCGGGATGTACACCACGATGTCGCCTTCACCGGATTGCAGTTCGCATTGCCCCGGCATTTTTCCCGGAGTCACGAACCACGCGGTGATCGCGCCTGCTCCCGTGGAGGCTTTCACCGCGCTATCCACCTCCGTCAAATAAATGCTCCCGCCGCTGGTTTCCAGATTCGTCGGGCCGGAAACGCGCACCACGCGAATTCCTCCGCCGCCGGTCTTCGCCTGCACCAGGCCCGCAGTCTCGCCCACTTCGATTTGTCCGCCGTTCGTCTCTGCGACGAGTTGGCTGCCCGAATGTTCCACGGAAACATTTCCGCCACCCGTGGAAACATGCGCCACGCCCTCCACGGAAGCCACGCGGATATGCCCGCCGCCCGTATGCAAAATCGCGTTTCCGGCAATCGTGCCGGTGGTGATGTGCCCGCCTCCGGTGTTCGCCGCCAGCGCTCCCGCCACATTCCTCACCGTGATATGCCCGCCTTCGGTGGAAAGATGCGCCGCCCCGCCCACATTCCCCATCACAATATTTCCGCCGGAAGTCGCCAGCGTTGCGGAGCCGATGATTTCCTCGGTCTCGATGTTTCCGCCGCCGGTCAGCACGTCCAGATTGAAATTCCGCGGAACGTTTACTTCCACCGTCACCCACAACCGCCCGCTGGCATGGCGGCCCAGACATTGCCCGCGAAAATACACACCCTCGGCAGTTGTGTTGGCGGTGGCGATGAAATTTTTCAGGAGTTGCTTCGCGTCTTTTTGCGTGGCGTCCGCTTCGAGGTGTACTTTGTAATCGATCTTTCCCGAATTCTGCGTCTTGATAATGATGTTGCCCAAATCGGTGACCAAGTGCAGCCGCTGGCCGTCGCGTGCCGGGACGCTGCCCGCTAATTCAGCGCTAACCCGGGGCCCCGGGTGATTCTGTCGTTCCGTTTTCGCCTTCTCCACACCATCCGCCGCGGCCGCAGCGGGAATCAGAAATGTGAACGCCAGAAAAGCACAACCAATTCCTAGCTCCAGAATCCGGGCTGGCGCACCAATCCGCGCCGCGAACCTCTGCCGCATTCGCGGAGCGTGCGACTCTCTACTCATGTTTAGAATTTTTGCCGCGGGCCCAGATCGCGAATCACTTCCGCGCTCTGCAACCGGATGTAGGTGCTGGGGTCTTTGGCCATCCGTTCACGAAGTACCGCGAGCAGATGATCGTCGGCGTCCACTTGGCCCTTGGCGGCCATGTCGCGCAGCGCGTTGATCGCTTCCACGCGGACGCCAGGGTTCTGATCGTCCACCAGCGCATCGAGAAGAGTTTGTCGAATGATCTCCTGCGGCTCCGCCCCGTTCAACGCCTCCAGCGCTTTCAACCGCACCGCTGCGTTGTGATCGGTGTGTACGGCCTGGCAGAGCGCCGAGCGCACATCTGGATCGTTATTCCGCGCGCGCAGCAAATCCACCGCATCCAGCCGCACATCCGGATCGAAGCGCTGATTGTTGTGCAGGATGTACATCAGCACCAGTTTCACGTCGTCATCATTCACCGTGCCGCGCACCGTGAAGGGCTGCCGCGCATTCAATTGCAATTGCACTTGCGGCGGCTGATTGTCCTCGGCGGGAAATACGTTGATGCCTGCGACGCTTGCGGTGTGCAAATCAAGGGAGCTAAGACCAGCGGAGGGAGATGCTGCAGAAACCGGGTCCGTACTCTGCATGCCCGGCACCGCATCAGCCGGGTTATTCGAAGCAACCGTAGTATTGGTGCCGCCCTTGCCAGCAGAATTGCGCAACAGACGCGGCCCGAGCATTCCCACGGAAAATCCGATCAGCACCAACAGCGCCGCGCTCCACGCCGGCTGGGGTGAAATCCAACTGGAAGGCAGCAGCGCGCCAATCGTCCGGCGCAGCCAGCCACGCTCTTCCCGTTGATCCAGACCGTCCACCAATCCCGCCCGGCAACTCGCCAGCAGCGCGGCATCGGGCTCGGCGTGCTTCGTCGCCAGCAGCGCCAGCATTTCATTGTGCTGCGCCAGCGCCAGATTGCATCCGGGGCAATGCTGCAGATGTTCGTTCACATCCGCGATTTCCGAAGCATCCAGTTCCCCGGCCGCGAAGAGAACCAGTCGCGGCTCAAATTCCTCGCACGCCGGACTCTTCGTCTCTTCCATTCCTTCTTCCCGCATTCTTTCCAACCTCGCTGATTGCGATTAACGCATGCCTTCCAGGCTCGCGCGCAATTTTCGCGTCGCCCGGAACAGCGAATTCTTTACTGTCTCTTCAGACGTTCCTAGCATGTCGCCGATAGCACGCAATTTCAAGCCTTGATAATGTTTCATCTCAAAGACCATGCGCTCGCGCGGCGAAAGCCTGTTCAACGCGCTCGCGATCTGCTCGCCCAATTCCTGCCCCAACAAATTTCTTTCCGGATTCGCGCCCGCCCTTTGTTCCGGCTGGCGATCGAAGAAATCTCTCGTGCCGCCTTCGGCATCTTCCGGTACCGGCGCCTGATCTTCGCGGCGGCTGGTGCGGCGGCGCAAATGATCCAGCGCCACGTTTGTCACAATCCGGTAGAGCCAGGTATAAAAGCTGCACTCGAACCGGAAGCGGTGCAGATTCTTGTAAACGCGCAAAAAACTTTCCTGATAAATGTCGCGCGCATCCTCAGGACGATGCACCAGATTCAGCGCCAACCGCAAAACTTCGCGGTCGAAACGTCGTACCAATGTCTCAAACGCCAGACGGTCTCCAGCCTGCGCTTTGCGGACCAGCGCTTGCTCTTCCGCAACCTTCGCCGCCGCTGCCTGGCGCGCCTCGATGTCGAGCGCGACGCTCATCCCCATGGTGTTTATCGCCTGCCTGGTTACGTCCCGGTCCGCGCCACTCGAACCCGGAGCGTGGATCCCGCCAGTTCCGGTATCAGCCCTGCCTGCCGGTACCGTAAAGATAGACGGCGGTTGTGGCCGTTGGTGAGCATCGCCGGACGTCGTTTTCCCACTATCGGACAGCTGCCCCAAGGTACACCTTCTCGCTGAGATGCACTACCCTTCTAAAACGCTGCAAGGGAGTGCTTTACACATGACGCTCGTGCGCGGCCCCAGCACCTCGGCCGACTTAGATCTCAACATTTCCACAGACTGCACGGGACTAGCCAACTTCACGGCCCAACCGTGCCGCCACAATTGCCTTTGCTGTAGCGGTGGCCATTGCCCTTGGTCGCCCCGGCTTCTTGCCGGCTCTCTTGCCGTTGTAGCT
>Ga0210394_10004635_pt1 | contig 15892 bp, 14 predicted proteins | sample IncBWC12MmetaG_FD_160121 | JGI IMG/M metagenome (GOLD analysis project Ga0210394, IMG submission 160121) | Forest soil microbial communities from Barre Woods Harvard Forest LTER site, Petersham, Massachusetts, United States - Inc-BW-C-12-M | ecosystem: Environmental > Terrestrial > Soil >... | reverse complement strand
AGTGGCCGTAACGAGCAGCGTCGATCCATAGCCGCGAACAACTCCCGGTTGAATCGTGGAGTTGGTGTGCGTTTTGAAATTAGGCGGGTCAGGCAGGGCCGACGACGCCGTCCACGTCTTTCCGCCGTCCAAAGTTCGATAGACGACGGGGGCGCCCTGTTGATCCCACGCGTCGAGAAAGCCCCGATTGGAGTCAACGAACGACAGGCCGCCCTTGCATCGAGACACCGCGATGCCTTTGGCCGAGAGCAACTGCCATGTAGTGCCTGCATCCGTGGTGTGCCATAAATTGATCCTGTCAGCGGCGCACGCCGAAGTTGCATCTGTTAGGCCCCCAACCGTCATCCAGCCTTCCTGGTCATTCACGAACGACATCTCAAGCGTCTGGACCCCACCCTGAAAAAGCGGAAGCGTTGGCCGCTGCTCCCAATGACTCCCCTTGTCTGTTGAGCGGAACAGGTACTCACCTTGCATTAGCACCCAGATGACGTCGGACGAAGGCGCGCTCAGCTGCGCATCCGTTGGCAAGGCGATTGAAGGCTTGGCGAGGACGCCGGCTATGACCGACAAAGTCGGAGTGGGTGTCGAGGTTGACGTGGCGCTCGGTGTGGTGACTCCGACGGGCAGGGGCTCGTGCCTGGCCTGACGCGCCAGGAGGAGCACGCCCACCGTCGCAAACACGAGCACGACCGCGGCCACCGCAGCCAGCGCCGGCAGGAAGTTGGACGCTGGCCTGCCCTCGGACAGCGCCGACGACAGGCTCGCCCGAAACTGCGGCGTAACCTCGCCGCTCCGCGAGTCCAACGCACGCCGGAGCTCGCGCTCGTCTGGTGTCATCGGCCCACCTCCAAAACCATTCCGGGCCGCAATGCAGCGAGGGCTCGGTGAATGCGTTGGCGCGCGGCGCCTTTGGAACAGCCGAGCACGCGGGCGACCTCCTCGATCGGAAGGTCGAGGTGGTAGTAGAGGGTGAGAGTCAATAGGTGATGCTTCGGCAGCCGGTCCAAGGCGCCGTTCAAATCGATGCTGTCAGCCCACCCGCCCTCCGACGACGTGGCTGGCTCGCTGGGCTCGACCTCATCGCTGCGGATCACCTGCCACCATCGCGAGCGACGCACGGTGCGGCACTCGTTGGCAACGATCGCCAGGAACCACGGCCGGAGGTCGGCGCCGTATCGGAAACGATCCAGCTTGCGCCAGCTCTTCAAGGCCGCTTCCTGCACGGCGTCCTCCGCGGCATTCCTGTCTTTGAGCATCGTCATGGCAAGTCGGAACCCTTGATCGAGCACGGGCGCGAGCAGGTCGCCGAACGCAGAGGCATCACCGGCCCTTGCGCGCCGGAGCCGAGCCTCCGCCAGCGGGTCCCCGATCAAGATGTCCGTACCGGTTCTACGCGCGAAGCAACCGTTCTGTTACACGGCCTGGCCGGCGATCTCTCGATAGAGGGCTTCGGTCTCGTCCGACGGACCGACCCCCAGCTCGGACTCCAGCAACCGCCTGCATTCCTTATATGTGCGGATCGCCTCACCGCGGTCGCCGTTGCGAACCTGCATCCGCATCAGGCGCCTGTAGCCCGACTCCCGATACGGCTCCATCCGCACCGCCTCTCGCGCGTGCGTCATCGCTAGCTCCACCTCCCCGTTGGCGGCGAGCGCCTCCACCCGGGTGTCGAGAGCCCGAACCAGCGCCGACGCCAAAGCAACGCGCTTCGACTCGGCCCACGGCCCGTCGTCTCCGGCCAGGAATGGGCGTCGCAGGATCGTGGTCGCGATCAGGGACGGCCCGTAGGCGGCCTGCGGGTTGCCGGCAGCGACAAAACCTTCGGCAGCGTCAACGCCCGCAAGCGCCGCCTCGAGGTCGACCCAGGTGTCCGCCGGCGCGGAGAACTGGTAGCAGCCGAACGCGTTGCCGATGATGTGCGAACGAACCAGGCCGAGCGTGGCCAGGCGCGATCGCAGCCGGCTGATGATCGCGCTGAGCGCGACGGTCCACGAGGGCGGCAGCGATTCGGGCCACAGAGCCTCGGCCAGCTCACCCTGAGTCACCGCGCGCTTGCGCTCGCTGACCAGGTACGCAAGCACGAACCGGCCTTGCGGCCCGCCTAGCTTCGACTCGCGCAGCAGGCGTCCGTCCCGCTCTGCCTGTACCTCGCCGGAAAGGTAGATCCTTAACAATCGGCCTCCAAAGATTCCCCAAAGCCCTCCGGCCAAGATGCTAAGCGTCGGGCCCGTTCGAACCAAGGAGACACCATGAAGAAGCGAGTCGAGTGCGAGTGCGGTTGGGTGCTGGAAACCGATGACGAGGACAAGCTCGTCGCCGGGGTGACTCAGCACGCCTCGGAGGTCCACCACATGGAAGGTGTGACCCGAGAGCAGGTGCTGGCCCAGGCCAAGCCCGTCTAACCCACTCCAGCCACCACCACGCCACCCTCAAGTGGCCTTATTAAGGAGCAAGCGTGAAATACCTCTACCTTCTCTATGCCGACGAGTCGAAGATGCCCGCGCCCGGGAGCGCCCAGTTCGACGCCCAGAACGACGCGTTCAACAAGTATTTCGAGGTGATCGACGGCAAAGGCATGTTCAAGGCTGGCGACCCCGTGCAGCCCTCGAAGACCTCGAAGACGGTCCGAGTCCGGAACGGCTCGACCCAGGCGACCGGAGGACCCTTCGTGCACGGCGGCGACCAGCTGGTCGGCTTCTACGTGATCGAGGCCAAGGATCTCGACGACGCGGTCGAGACCGCGGCCAAGTGCCCGGCCGCCCACGTGGGCGCCGTGGAGGTCCGCCCGATCGTCTCGATGTAAGCGGATCCTTCAGAACCAGGGGCCGGGCGAACCCGGCCCCTTTTTTGTTGCGTCTTACGCGACCGTTGACGCGCTCGAAACCGAGTGATAGCGTCCGCGGCAATTCGGAGGGGTCGACGTACGCGAGGAGGGGAAGCTTTGAGCGCCACACCGGAAACCCACGCAGATGCCCAGGACCTGGCGAGGTTTGGGTATAAACAGGAGCTGCGCCGCGTGCTCGGCGTCTACTCCAGCTTCGCAGTCGCCTTTTCATATATATCGCCGTCCACAGGCATCTTCACCCTTTTCATCCTTGGCATCGGCCTCGCCGGGCCATCGTTCTTCTGGAGCTGGCCGATCGTCGTCGTCGGACAGCTGCTCATCGGATTGAACTTCGCCGAGGTCAGCTCTCACTTCCCCGTCGCGGGGTCGGTCTACCAGTGGACCAAGTACCTCTCGAATCGTCCCTATGCGTGGTTCACAGGCTGGATCTACCTTTTCGCGGGTCTGCTCACAGTTGCGGCGGTCGTCGCCACTGTGCCATTGGTGCTGATTCCCCTCCTCAACAATGTATTCGGAGCCAACATCGGAACCGACCTCAACACCGAGCGCAACGTCGCCGCCCTGGTGCTCTTGAGCACCACCCTCTTGAGCATCTTCGGCGTCCGGATCGTGGCGTTCGTGAACAACACCGGTGTCGTGTTCGAGATTCTGGGCATGGTGGTGTTCGCGTTGATCCTGCTGATCTTCTACCACCACCAATCGCTGTCGACGTTCACGGACTTCAGCTACCTCGGCTCGGGCTTCAATGCTCAGGCGGGGACGTTCCTCGCAGCGATGTTCATGTCGCTGTTCGTGATCTACGGGTTTGACACCGCGAGCACGCTGGCCGAGGAGACCAAGAACCCGCGGAAGTCGGCTCCCCAGGCGGTGCTCGCATCAATCATCGGCGCGGCCATCATCGGCGCGATCTTTCTGGTCGCTGTCATCATCGCCATCCCGGGCGACATGCACAAGTTCGTCTCCGACACCGCAGCCGGCAAATACCCCTTCCCGCTCGTGACGATCATCACGTCGAACTTCCCGGGCTGGGCGGCGAACCTCTACCTGTTCGTCGTCTTCGCGGCAATCTACGTCTGCTGCCTCGCGATCCAGACCTCAACCATCCGCCTTGCTTTCGGTATGGGCCGTGACGGCAAGCTGCCGCTGGCCAAGTACTACAACAGCGTCGTCCCCAGCCTGCACACCCCCCTGGGCACCTGCATCGTGGTCGGCGTGCTGGCCGGCCTGCCGCTGATCTACTACGTCGGCGCCGGCACCATCGCCATCGGCGCAACCGGGATGATCTACCTGTCGTACATCCTCGGCAACCTCGCGATCCTCGTGGCCCGGTTCCGTGGTTGGCCCAAGGATTCGGCGCCCTTCAAGCTCGGGCAGTGGGGCACCATCGTCAACATCCTGGGGTTGCTTTGGGGCGTCGCCATGGAGATCAACTTCCTGTGGCCGCGAAACGTCGCGGTCGGCGGCCAGAACCCGCCGATGAGCGCACTGCCAAACCTGACGCTCTTCGGCTTGAATCTTGGGCCGATCACCGGCCCCATCGGCAACATTCCTGTTTTCGAGGCCACCCTCGCGCTGATCCTCATCGTCGGCGCGATCTATTTCCTGATCGCCCAGCGCAACGCGCCGGCGACGGTCCAGCCGACGCAGTCAACGAGTCAAGCCAACGCCTGAAAAACCGTGCGGGGCTGGATGTTTGTCATCCGGCCCCGCCATTCCTGACACCCTGAGCGCGTGAGAACCCACGCCCGCGCGGTCGTCATCGGTGGAGGCGTGGGCGGGTCGGCCATCCTCTACTGGCTCGCGCGCCTCGGCTGGACCGACATCGTGCTCGTCGAGAGATCGCGCGTCACCAGCGGATCCACGTTCCACTCCGCGGGCCTGGTCGGCCAGCTGCGCGGTTCGCTGAGCCTGGCGCAGATGATGATGAACTCGGTCGATCTCTACAGGACCCTCGGAGCGGAGGTCGGACTGGAGACCGGGTGGCACGAAGTCGGCTCGCTTCGGCTGGCCTCGAGCCAGGAGCGCATGGAGGAGCTGGCGCGCCAGGCCGGGTGGGCGAAGACCTTCGGCCTTCCTCTCGAGCTCATCTCGGCGCGGGAGGCCCAGCGAATGTTCCCGCCTATGACGACCGACGGTGTACTCGGCGCCGCGTTTTTGCCGACCGACGGCTACATCGATCCCAGCCAGCTGACATTTGCGCTGCTCGAAGGCGCACGCCGCCGGGGCGCGGAGATCTGCGAAGACACCAGGGTCACGGCGATCGACGTCACCGGCGGCAGGGTCAGGAGGGTCATAACAGACAAGGGGGACATAGAAACCGATCTCGTGGTCAACGCCGGCGGGATGTTTGCGACCGAGATCGGCCGCATGGCAGGCGTCAACGTGCCCATCATCCCGATGGCTCACGAGTACCTAATCACCACACCCTCGGGACTGCCGATCGATATGCCGACGATGCGAGACCCGTCGCTGCTCGTGTACTACCGGCCGGAATCGGGCGGCCTGATCATGGGCGGCTACGAGCGCGATCCGGCGCCGTGGAGCCTCGACGGCATCCCGCCCGATTTCAATGGCAAGCTACTCGAGCCCGACTGGGACCGCTTCGAGCCGCTGATGACCAACGCGATCGTGCGGACGCCGGACCTCAAGGACGCGGGGGTGGTGCGCTTGGTCAACGGCCCCGAGGCCTTCACCCCGGATGGCGAGTTCATCCTCGGTCCCAGCGAAGTGCGCGGGTTCTGGGTCGCCGCTGGTTTCTGCGCGCACGGGCTCGCAGGCGCCGGCGGGATGGGCCGCCTCGTTGCCGAATGGATAGTCGACGGGCGGCCGGGGCTCGACACGTGGGAGATGGACTCCCGCCGTTTCGGTCGCCACTACACGAGCCGCGAGTACACCCTGGTGCGGACGCGCGAGGTGTACTCCACCTATTACGACGTCAAGTACCCAGGCCACGAGCGAAGCGCCGGCAGGCCTTTGCGCGTCTCTCCGATTTACACGCGGCTGACCGAGCGCGGCGCCGCGTTCGGCGAGAAGTCAGGCTGGGAGCGGGCGAACTGGTTCGAACCAAACACTGCCGCGGGCGACGGATCCCTGAGGCCGAGAGGTTGGGCGGGCCGCCTGTGGTCGCCGGCGATCGCCGCGGAGCACAAAGCGTGCCGAGAGCGCGCAGCGCTGTTCGACTTCACCTCCTTCGCGAAGATCGAGATCCGCGGGCGCGGCGCTGCCGCATATCTCGAGACGCTTTCCGACAACCAGGTCGCGCGACGCGTTGGCATGCTCACCTACACGCAGATGCTCAACGACGGTGGCGGCATCGAGTGCGATTTCACGATCACGCGGTTGGCCGAGGACAGGTTCAGGGTGGTCACCGGAACCGCCTTCGGACAGCACGACCTCGCGTGGATTCGCGACCATGCGCCCGAGGACGGATCGGTCCAGGTCGAGGACGTCACCTCTGCATTTGCGTGCATCGGGCTGTGGGGACCTGCCGCCAGGCAGATTCTTCAACCCCTGACCACGACGGATGTCAGCAATACCGCGTTCCCGTACATGACCGCCCAGCAGCTGGCGGTCGGATCGGTGCCGTGCCTGGCGTTGCGAGTGACCTACGTCGGCGAGCTGGGTTGGGAGCTCTACTGCCCATCGGAGTTCGGCCAGCGCCTGTGGGACACGCTTTGGGAGGCCGGCGCGAGCCACGGTCTGGTGGCAGGCGGCTACAAGGCAGTGGACTCTTTGCGGCTGGAGAAGGGCTACCGGGCCTGGGGCTCGGACATCGGCCCCGAGGCCAACCCCTACCAGGCCGGCCTCGGCTTCTGCGTCAAGCTCGAAAAAGGCGAGTTCATCGGCCGGCAAGCGCTTTTGAAGGCGCGCGAGGAGCCCGCCGCGACGAGGCTCGCCTGCCTGGTGCTCGACGACCCGCACTCGGTCGCGCTCGGTTCGGAGCCGGTCAAGATCGGCAGCGCCATGGGCCGGGTCACGAGCGGGGGTTACGGCTATTCGGTCGGACGCTCGATCGCGTACGGGTACGTGCCGGCCGAGGCCAAGCCGGGCACCCCGGTCGAGGTCGAGATCTTCGGCACGTGGGTGGCGGGCACGGTCAGCGACGAACCTCTTTACGACCCCAAAGGCACCCGAGTGCGCGCGTAAGAATTAATCGGTCGAGCCTCCCGCTGGCCGGGAAGTGGACGCGCAGCGGCCGCAGGGGGTCAACGGCAATGCTCAAGCGTGCCAGCTAAAAACCCGCTCCCTTAGCCCTTGACTTTTTCCAATAGTTCGATCATGATCGAACTTGAAGTTAGATGACTGTCGAACTCCGCACTGAGATTTTCGTTTCCATGGCTCACGAGCTGGCCTGCCACGTCATGGCGATCGCCGGCCGCGAGCAGAACCTCGAGATCGGGGAAAAATGGCTCAATCGAGCACGAGCAGCCATGTCGCCAGAGCTGCGCAAGGCTCTAAGCGGCTACGAGCTCGGCGCCCACGCCCATGGGCCCTTTTACGGGCTCGGCCTGATGGCCTACGGCCACCGCTGGGTGAGCGTCGACGACATGGTGCGCGGCCTCGAGTCGATGCCCGAGCGCGACCTCATCCTCGAAACCGCTGGACTGGGCGATACCCCGGGAGCGCGCGAGCAGCTTGACGACCTCGTCATGCGGACGGCGGCGGGCGACAAGTCCGCAGCACGCGAGCTGGCAAAGCGAGGCCAGGCCCTCGGCCACCATGGCGCGGCCCAGCTGGCCAAGTGGTTGCCGCGCGCCGCGCCGCGCCTGCGCGAGTCGCTGATCGAGGTCACAAAACTCTGGGATCGAGACCTGTTCGCCCGCGAAGAGGACAAGCTGGCTCCGATCCTGGAGAGGGACGCCCGCGCCAAGGGTGAGCTCGCCCGGCGTCTCAGCCCTGCCCAGCTGCTGGAGGAAGCGACCAACGGTTTCATCTGGGTCGACCAGCTCGGCCTGGACACCATTGCCCTGGTCCCCACCTGGATCATGCGGCCCTGGACGGTCGATGGTCTCTGCGGCTCCGCGGCGGTCATCAGCTACCCGGTCGCAGACGAGAGCCTCGGTACGAATGGCGACGCGGTCACCGCCCGCGCGGTCAAGCTGGCCCGCGTCCTGTCGGACGAGAGCCGCGTGCGCGCCATCCAACTCATGGCAGTCGAGCCGTTGAGCCTCATGGAGCTGGCCGCCAAGCTCGACCTGAACAAGTCGACGATCCATCACCACCTCGCAGAGCTGAGGGCCGCCGGCCTCCTCAAGGTGCCGATGGGAACCAAGAGATATTCGCTGCGACCGGAGGCGCTCTACCGCTTCGGCGCGCTGCTGGGGGACCTGGCGAAGCCCGCCCATGTCAAGCCTCGGAAGGAGAAGAAGTGATGTACAACCCGTATAGCCTGCAGCTCGCGAAGGACCGCCAGTCCGCCCTGCTCCGCGAGGCGCAAAACGAAAGCCTGGCGAAACTAGGAACGCGCGACGAGCCGCTCGTGAAGTTGAGCTTCACGGTCGAGCTCAGGCTGCGAGGCCGAAACCATCAGTTCCCTTCGCCGGTCCTGAGCCCTGACCCGTGTCCCTAGAAGTCAGGGTCCGCGGCGGCGAGCCGCTGGTGGAGGGTCCTCCATCCTGCCCGCGCTCGTCTGCCTGAGGTAGTGCTCGAAGTCAGGGTCTCGGGCGGCGAGCAGCAGGCGGTTGAAATGTTTGTCGGCGTAACCCCTGAAATCGAAGTCGAGCGTGGAGATTCCGCTCTGCAGGACTCCCCACATCGCCTCGCGGTAGTCGGACATCAGCCGCATCAACCTGAGGGCGGCGAGGTCGGCAGGCCTTTCGACGCCAAAGTAAGCCGCCACCAATAAGCGGTCGTCGTCGACGCTGAAGTCGTGATTGACCGACAGGTTGGCAAGGTCGAAGAAGCGATCGCCCATGCCGGCGTACTCCCAATCGACGATGCGGATCTCGCCATCGTCCAGGAAATTGGCGTTCAGGAGGTCGTTGTGGCAGGGCACCTGTGGCTGTGGCCCCCGAGCTCGCCGGATGCGCTCCGAGGCGTGATGCGCGTGGTCGAACTCGGCAGGGATCCAAACCCCATGCTTCGTCGCCTCGTCACGGTATTGATCGACGACGGCGTGGGCGTCAAAGCGGCCCGGAATCGCAGACGCCTTGTGGATCTTTCGCAGGACGGCGGCAACTCTGCGAATGCCCTCGGGAGTCTTGAGCTCTTCCGGGGGGATGCCCTTGCCGCTGATGAAGCGGGTCACCAGCCAGCCCTCCGATTCGACGAAGGCGACCACCGCCGGACCGACACCGATCTCAGCGGCGCGGAGGCTCGCCGCGTGCTCGGTGGCGCGATCGATTCCCAAGAGGGCCGTATCCTTGCCGGCGACGCGCAGCACGAATGAGGCGGCGTCCACGTCCACGCGGTAGTTGCGGTTGGTGATTCCGCCCGAGAGCGCGGTGATCCGTGCCGGCCGACCCGGCCAGAGCCGCTCCACCGCGGCCGAGGCAACCTCAGTTCCAGTTCCCTCCATCTTTCCCCGAGCGTAGGGTAGGCCTAGAGGAAGCACGCGCGGAATCCTGCGCCCGTGTTTGAATGTCAGGGCTCTCAATCGAAAGGTTCAGGAGATGGGTGACGTGAGCATCAAGCCGGCGGCGACCGAGTCCGAGCAGGCAGAGCTGGCCGAGCTGCGTCGGCGTTACATCCCGCGCGGCATCACCACGGCGCACCCGATCGTCGCCGATCGCGCCAAGGGGGCCGAGCTGTGGGACATCGCGGGCCGCCGGTACATCGACTTTGCCGGCGGCATCGGAGTCATGAACGTCGGCCACGGCCATCCACATGTGATGGCGGCGGTCAAAGCCCAGCTGGATCGCGTCACGCACACATCGTTCCAGGTGGTGATGTACGAGTCCTACCTTCGCCTCGCGGAGCGCGTGTGCGCGCTGGCCCCCGGAGAGGGTGAGAAGAAGGCGATCTTTTTCAGCACGGGTGCCGAGGCGGTCGAGAACGCGGTCAAGATCGCCAGGGCCTACACCGGCCGCCCCGGTGTGATCAGCTTCCAGGGAGCGTTCCACGGCAGGACGCTGCTGGCGCTCAGCCTGACCGGGTCGGTGGTCCCTTACAAGCAGAACTTCGGGCCTTACGCGAGCGAGATCTACCAAGTCCCGTTCCCCTACGAGTACCGCGGCTGGAGCACCGAGATGGCGCTCGCAGCGCTCGACGACCTGTTCGAATCGTCGGTCGCCCCCGAGCGCGTGGCCGCCATCATCATCGAACCGGTGCTGGGCGAAGGCGGCTTCGTCCCGGCGCCGAAGGCCTTCCTCGAGCAGCTGCGCGCGCTGACCAAGAAGCACGGAATCCTGCTGATCGTCGACGAGATCCAGAGCGGTTTCGGGCGGACCGGAAAGTTCTTCGCGATCGAGCACTCCGGCATCTCGCCGGACCTGGTCACAGTGGCCAAGAGCCTCGCCGCCGGCTTCCCTCTTTCCGGTGTGGTTGGCCGCGCTGACGTCATGGACTCGCCTGGCCCGGGCGGCCTCGGCGGCACTTATGGAGGCAATCCTGTCGCGTGCGCCGCAGGCCTCGCCGTGCTCGACGTGATGCGCGATGAGCGGCTACCTGAGCGCGCGGCGAGAATCGGCTCGGTCATCGAAGAACGGATGCGGAGCTGGGCAGCCGAGCACGAGCTGGTCGGCGATATCAGGGTCATGGGCGCGATGGCCGGCATGGAGCTGGTGCGCGACCGCAAGACCAAGGAGCCTGCCGACACCGAGACCGCCCAGGTGGTGGCGCGGGCCCGCGAGCGCGGACTCATCTTGCTGCGGGCGGGCATTCACCACAACGTCATCCGCACGTTGATGCCGTTGACTATCCCCGACGAGCAGCTCGACGAAGGCCTCGACATCGTCGGCGCAGCATTGGCTGACGTCGCCGGCGCCGCCAAACCGAAGAAGTCATAGCGCCCGCAAGGAGGGACGAATGAGCACCACGCTGAAGCGCCACCAGCTGTTCATCGGCGGCAAGTGGGCCGACAGCTCCGGCGGATCGGACCAGGAGATCATCAATCCCGCCACGGGCAAGGTCATCGCCCACGTGCCCAAGGGCACCGCCGAGGACGTTGACCGCGCCGTCGCGGCGGCGAAGAAGGCTTACGACGAGGTCTGGTTCGACACCACCCCGCGCGAACGCAGCGAGATGCTGCTCAAGCTCGCCGACGCGATCCTCGAGCACGGCGAAGAGCTGGCGAGCATGGAGTCGGAGAACGTCGGCAAGCCTCGTGCAACGACGCTGTCCGAGGAGATCCCACCGACCGCCGATTGCTTTCGATTCTTCGCCGGCGCCGCGCGCATCCTCGAGGGCAAGTCGGCGGGCGAGTACATGAAAGGGTTCACCAGCATCATCCGGCGTGAGTCGCTCGGTGTCGTCGGCTCCATCGCGCCGTGGAACTACCCGCTGATGATGGCCGCGTGGAAGCTGGGACCCGCGCTCGCGGCGGGCAACACGGTGGTGTTGAAGCCATCGGAATGGACGCCGATGACGGCGTTGCGACTCGCTGAGCTGGCGGCGGACATCTTCCCGCCCGGAGTGCTCAACGTGATAACCGGCGATGGAGAGCCGGTGGGCGCGGGCCTGGTCAGGCACACCGACGTCGCCATGGTGTCTTTAACGGGCGATGTTTCGACGGGCAAGGAGGTGGCGCGCGCTGCTGCCGCCACCCTGAAGCGTGTGCACCTCGAGCTCGGCGGCAAAGCGCCAGTGGTCGTGTTCGACGATGCCGACCTGGACGCGGTGGTGGAAGGGATCAAGATCGGAGGCTTCTTCAACGCCGGACAGGACTGCACAGCGGCCACGCGCGTGATCGCCGGACCCAAGATCTTCGACAAGCTGCTTGGCGACCTGGTGCCGGCCGTCGAATCCCTGAAGGTCGGAGACCCCAAGGCTGACGATACCGAGATGGGGCCGTTGGTCTCCGAGGAGCAGGCCGAGCGCGTGAGCGGATTTGTCGACCGCGCTCGCAAGGATGGCGCGAAGATCCTCACCGGCGGCGGCCGGATCAAGAAGGCGGGCTCGTGGTACTCGCCCACCGTCGTCGTGCCCTCGGGTCCAGACGCAGAGATCGTGAAGCGCGAGGTGTTCGGCCCAGTCGTCACAGTGCAGCGATTCAGCGACGAGGAGCAGGCGCTGGCGTGGGCCAACGGGGTCGACTACGGACTGGCCGCATCGGTGTGGACGCGCGACGTGGGCAGGGCGCTCCGCATGGCGCGCCGCCTGAAGTTCGGCGCCGTGTGGATCAACACGCACATCCCCGTCGTCAACGAGATGCCTCACGGCGGCTACAAGGGGAGCGGGTACGGCAAGGACATGTCGATGTATTCGCTCGAGGACTACACGCAGATCAAGCACGTGATGGCATCTCTCGACTGACCGCCGGCAACTTGTAGTGGCGATCCCCTCCCGCGAGGCCAAGCACGGGGCTTCCGCCAAGAGCGCCCTGCGCCCGCCGGCGTTGCGACTGGACGGCGTCCGCAAGAGCTACGGCCACGTGCTGGCGGTGGCCGGCGTCGACCTGACGGTCCAGGCGGGTGAGTTCTTCACCCTGCTCGGGCCGTCGGGGTCGGGCAAGACGACGCTGCTCCGACTCATCGCCGGCTTTGAAAGCCCAGACGCCGGCACCATCGAGCTCGCCGGTCATGACGTGACCTCCACCCCGCCGCATCTGCGGCAGACGAACACGGTCTTTCAGGACTACGCACTCTTTCCTCACATGAGCGTCGCCGACAACATCGGCTACGGCTTGCGAATCAAGGGCATTCCCAGGGCGGAGCGTCAAGAACGCGTCGACCGAGCGCTCAGCATGGTCAGGCTCGCCGGCCTCGACAAACGCAAGCCGAACCAGCTGTCGGGAGGCCAGCGGCAAAGGGTCGCCCTCGCCCGTGCGGTCGTCAATGAGCCCGAGGTCCTCCTGCTCGATGAGCCGCTCGGGGCGCTCGACCTGAAGCTGCGCCAGGAGATGCAGCTGGAGCTCAAGCGGATCCAGCAGAAGGTTGGCATCACCTTCGTCTATGTGACTCACGACCAGGAGGAGGCGCTCACCATGAGCGACCGGATGGCGGTGATGGCGGACGGCAAGATCGAGCAGGTCGGCCCGCCGGTCGAGGTCTACGAGCGGCCCGCAACCGAGTTCGTGGCCGGCTTCATCGGGATCTCGAACGTGCTCGAGCGCAACGGAGTCCGTTTCGTGGTGCGACCGGAGAAGCTGTACATGCTCGAAGAGGGCCAGGAGCCGCGCAGCGGAATGACCATTGAGTCCGGGGTCGTGGAACAGGTCGTGTACGTCGGGATGTCCACCCGGTACATGGTCCGGCTCGACCGCGGTGAGCAGCTGGTCGCAGTACGCCAGAATATGGACGCGCCTGGCCAGGCGCTGCGGTACGAGGGTCGGCGCGTCCGGCTCGCGTGGGTGCCCGGCCATACGTACGTCCTCGATCATCAGCGCGCCCGGGGCGATTCGGCCGCGGGCGACTACGAGTCCTAGGAGAGGTAAGGAAGAATGAATAAGCCAGAAGCCGGGTCGGGGTTTCGATTCCGGCTAGGGACAGTCGTGTCGGCGGCGGTCATAGTGCTGACCGCATGCGGCTCCAACAGCACCCCGACAGGTTCGACCGCGCTCCAACCGCCGACCGCCGGCATGTCGACGCCGACCGCCATCGGACCAGGCGAGGGCAAGTTGAATCTGATCGCGTGGGAGGGGTACGTCGATCCGACCTGGAAATCCCCATCGATCGCATCATTCGAGAAGACCACCGGCTGCCAGGTGACGGCGAAGTACGCAGGTTCGTCGGACGAGATGGTCACCCTCATGGCGGGTGGTGGCGGCGGCCAGTACGACATGGTCTCCGCATCGGGTGACGCCGACCTTCGACTCATCTACAGCGGGGACGTGCGGCCGATGAACACCGCGCTGATCCCCGACTTCCAGAACTTTCAGACCTACTTCCAGTCGCCCCCGTACAACACCATCAACGGCGTCCACTACGGGATCTCGCTGCAGTGGGGCCCGAATGTGCTCATGTACAACACCACCAAGTTCCCGGTCGCGCCAACCAGCTGGGGCGTCCTGTACGACCCGCAGTACTCGGGCTTGATCACAGTTCCCGACAACCCGATCCAGATCGCCGACGCCGCCCTCTACCTGGGGGCCACCAAGCCGAGCCTGGGCATCACGGACCCTTACGAGCTGACCCAGGCGCAATTTAACGCCACCGTCACGCTGCTCAAGCAGCAGCGGCCTCTCGTCAAGAAGTACTGGGAGACGGCCGGTGACGAGATCAACCTCTACTCCAGCGGCGACGCCATGGTGGGCGCCGCGTGGCCATATCAGACGAACACCTTGCAAGCGGCAAAGAAGCCAGTCGCCGACACCATCCCTGTCGAAGGGGCAACCGGATGGGGCGACACGTGGATGCTGGCAACCAACGCTCCGCACCCCATGTGCGCATACCTGTGGACCAAGTGGGTGAGCACGCCCCAGGTGCAGGCAGAGCAGGCAGTGTCATTCGGAGAGACACCGGTCAACAAGCTCGCATGCGCCCAGATGGAGATTCTCTCGCCAGGCTCATGCAAGCAGTACCACGCTGACGCAGTCGGCAGCTACTTCAACACGATCAAGTTCTGGAAGACCCCGATCGCGACCTGCGACAACGGGAGCGCGAACTGCATCCCCTACTCGCAGTGGCAGACGGCCTGGACCTCGATCATCTCCTGATCCAGTCGTGGCGGTAGAAGCGGCAAGGCGGCCCCGCAAAAAGGGCGGGGCCGCCCCACTTCAGTCGCTGCTTTGGCGACGGCCGTGGCTTCGTTCCCTGCTTTTGCTGCTGCCACCACTTGGCTGGTTTGTCGTCATCTATCTCGCGTCGCTGGCGTTGCTGCTGATCACGGCTTTCTGGCAGATCAACGATTTCACGACCCAGATCGTGCAGGTGTGGAACCTGGACAACTTCCGGATCATCCTGACCGACCCGACCTACCGGCTCATCATCGGGCGCACGTTCCTGCTGGCCGCAGCGGTCACCGTGACTGACGCCGTCATCGCATTCCCGTTCGCCTACTTCATGGCACGGGTCGCGTCGCGTCGCACGCAGAGGTTGCTCTTCGCCGCGGTGCTGCTTCCCTTGTGGGCGAGCTATCTCGCGCGCGTCTACTCGTGGATCCTCATCCTCAACCACAGCGGGCTGCTGAACTGGAGCCTGCAATCCATCGGACTGCCGGCGCCCGACATCGGCTACACCAACATCGCGATGTGGATCGTCTTCTCTTACATCTGGCTTCCTTTCATGATCATCCCGACGTACTCCGCGATGGAACGGGTGCCCGAGTCGTTGATGGAGGCTGCTGCCGACCTCGGAGCTCGGCGCTGGCGGGCGGTGCGAGATGTGGTGCTGCCGCTCGCGCTTCCCGGGGTCGTGGCCGGCTCGATCTTCACCTTCTCTCTTACGCTTGGGGATTACATCACCCCCGTTCTGGTCGGAGGCGCCGGCTCGACGTTTATCGGCAACGTCGTCTATAGCAACATCGGTATCGCCAACAACGTGCCCTTCGCGGCCGCGCTGGCGACCGTTCCCGTCGTGATCATGGCCGTCTACCTGGTCATCGCCAAGCGCCTGGGCGCATTCGAAGCGCTTTAGTCAAATGGAAGGCTTTTGGTCACGCCTCGCGCTGCGCTTGTGGGCCGCCTTGGTCCTGCTTTTCCTGTTCATCCCGATCGTGATCATCCTGCTGTACGCCTTCAACAGCTCCAACATCGAAACGTGGCCGCTGCCCGGCTTGAGCGCCAAATGGCTGGCGTTGACGTGGCAAGACCCGGAGGTGCAGACAGCCCTGGTGCTGTCGCTGCAGGCGGCCCTGGGCGCCACCGCCCTGGCCCTGGTCCTAGGCTCTCTGGCCGCTTTCGCGATTCATGGCGCAAACTTCTTTGGACGCGACGTCATCAGCCTGCTGTTCATCCTCCCCCTCGCCCTGCCCGGCATCGTTACGGGGATCGAGATCAACTCGTTTTTTCAT
>Ga0210394_10004633_pt1 | contig 15896 bp, 12 predicted proteins | sample IncBWC12MmetaG_FD_160121 | JGI IMG/M metagenome (GOLD analysis project Ga0210394, IMG submission 160121) | Forest soil microbial communities from Barre Woods Harvard Forest LTER site, Petersham, Massachusetts, United States - Inc-BW-C-12-M | ecosystem: Environmental > Terrestrial > Soil >... | reverse complement strand
GGTCAAGCTCCTCGATGTGCCGGATCGCATCGCCCGCGACGTCTATGGTTACGATCTCATCCTGATACGCCCCGACATGCACGTGGTCTGGCGCGGTAACGCCGTGCCCGAAGACGCGGCGCAGGTGGCGGCGATTGCGACGGGACACGGGCGCTCATGAGGTTTGCTCGACCAGAATGACGCCGACGACAATAAGCACGAGACCTGCGATTCGCAGCGGCGGCAGCGGCTCGCCCAGGACCAGCGCGGCGGCGAGCGGCACCACGACAAAAACCAGCGCGAACAGGGGCTGGGCCACGCCAAGTTCGAGCTGTCGCAGGGCAATTATGTACAGCAATCCGGCAACGAGGGCGGCGATGCCGACCGATAAGGACCACGGATCGTGCAGCATCGACAGAATATAGGCCGGCCACGATACAGAGCTGCTCCCACCCAACGCCGCCGCCCGCAGCTTAGCCGCAACATTCGCATAGGCCATCAAGACGACGGCAATCAGGATGAGCGAAATACCTCTGACCGCGCCCGACATTTGTTGTCCCGGTATCCAATACTGAGCCCAGAATCGACCGCGGCTCGTCCCCTTTTATTGACCTTGGTCAACGCGCCGGTTACTGGCTAAACGGCACAAACGCCAGCGCCGCGCCGCCGAGTGCGCAAACGATCACGGCCAGCAACGGCGGTGCGCGCCAGACGGTAAGGAGAACGAATCCGATAAGCGCGACGCCAAAATCTCCGGGCGCTTTAACCGAGCTGGTCCAAACCGGATTGTAAAACGCCGCGCCGAGCAGACCGACGACCGCGGCATTGATGCCGCGCATTGTCGCCTGGGCGCCCGCGCGTTTGCGAAAGTCTTCCCAGAAGGGCAACGCACCCAACAAAATCAAAATACCGGGAAGAAAGATGCCGATCAGGCCGAGTGCCGCGCCGGCCAAGCCATTCGGGGATGGACCGACAACTGTGCCAAGATACGCCGCAAAGGTGAACAGCGGCCCCGGAACGGCCTGCGCGGCGCCATAGCCGGCAAGGAATGTGTCGTCATTCACCCAGCCCGGCGTCACGAACGCCTCGCGCAGCAGCGGCAGCACAACGTGGCCGCCGCCGAAGACTAGCGCGCCCGAACGGTAGAAAGCTTCGAACAGCGCGATGCCCTGCGAGGTCTCAATTCTCTGCAGGATAGGCAGGCCCACTAACAAGACGACAAAGATCGTCAACGCTGCGAGACCTGCATTGCGGCTGACGGGGATCGGCATATGCCCCACCGCTATCGGCTGTGCGCCGCGGCAAAGCCATATACCTGCGATACCGCCGAACAGGATTGCTGCGATCTGGGCGATGGAGGAGGTGCTGAACAAAATGATCAGCGCCGCTACCGCAGCGATGGAAGCCCGTTCCTTGTCCGGGCAAAGCGTGCGCGCCATGCCCCAGATGGCTTGTGCCACGATGGCCACGGCGACGAGCTTGAGGCCATGGAGCAAGCCCGTTCCCATCGGGCCGCTGAGTGCGCTTGCGCCGTAGGCAAAAAGAACGAGCGCTATCGCGGACGGCAGCGTAAAGCCGGCCCATGCGGCAAGACCGCCGCGATAGCCGGCGCGCATGAGCCCGATCGAAAATCCGACTTGGCTCGAGGCCGGTCCGGGCAAGAACTGGCACAACGCCACGAGATCGACGTAAGCCTGCTCGTCGAGCCAGCGCCGACGCACGACGAATTCCTCGCGAAAATACCCGATGTGCGCAATCGGGCCGCCGAAGCATGTCAACCCGAGCCGCAGGAAGGCGGTGAGAACCTCTGCGGTATTGCCGGTGGGCGCGGCCGTATTCGCCGCCGCATCGGGTTTTCTGCGCCCGTTTTCCATCGCGGCATTGTTGACAAGTTTTCACGTGCGGGCAACAGTTTGAGAACGACGCGAACGTCGTGCGGCGCTGCACAGCAAAAATCCAAAATGCGCGCTGCTTCGGGGGAGGATCGCATGACCATCACGGCTCCGCAGGGGCTCGCGCGCGATACAGCCGCCATAGCCGCGGCCACGCGGGTGCGGTGGACCTACATCGCACCGACGCTCCTGGTATTCTGGATCGTTTCCATGTTCGACAAGAGCAACATCGCGCTTGTCATTGCCGATCCGAAATTCCTCGACGAGATGCAGCTTCCCCGCCAGACCAAATGGCTCGGCTGGCTGGGCGGCAGCCTGTTCATCTCCTACAGCCTTGCCGCGCCGGTTTGGGGCTGGGCGGTGACCCGTTACGGGTCGCGTAACGCCATTATGGCGAGCCTCATCATCTGGGCGCTCACCTGTTTCTGGTCGGGCCTTTCGCATAGCTACGGCATGTTGCTCGCCTCGCGCATCGGATTGGGCGTAGGCGAAGCGGCCTGCTATCCGGTCACGCTCGCATTGGTCGCGAACTGGTTTGCGTTGCGTGAGCGCGGCAAGGCGACATCCTATTGGTGGATCGGCACCATGATCGGGCCGATGCTCACCGGTCTGGTCGTCACCAGTCTGATCCTGGCGGCGGGATGGCGCGGGCAATTCTACGCGCTCGGCGTTCTGGCGCTGATCCTGCCGTTGCCGATGGTGTGGGCTCTGGTGCGCGACAAGCCGGAGCAACATCCCGCCGTAAATGCGGCGGAGGCCGATCTGATCCACGCGGGCGCCATCGAGAAGAACGACGATGCGCCGGGCCGGATTTTGAAGGACGTCAGCAGCGTGTGGCGCAACCACCGCTTCTGGCTGATGACGATCGCCATCTCGGCCAATGCGATCTTCTTCTGGGGCTGGTCCGGCTGGTTGCCGACCTACCTCCGGACCGAGCGTCACTTCGCGTTCAGCACGTCGGGTTATCTGACCTTCGTGATCTATGGCTTTGCGGTCGTGACCATCCTGATCATCGGCCGGGTGTCGGATCGCGTGTTCCGCCGCGCTCCGTTTGCCGGACTGGGTTGGGCGTCGGCCGCAATCTTCCTGATGGCGGCGGCGCTCGCGCCGAGCCCGACTTGGAGCGTGGTCCTGATGATCTGTGCGTTGTGCGCGCAGCAGGTCGGAATTTCCTGCGCTGAGATGCTGATGCACAGTGTCGTCGGCACCTCGGACATGGGCAAGTCCCAGGGCGTGCGCGCCTTGATCACGCAGATGTTCGGAGCGTTTTCGCCGGTCATGATCGGCTATATCCTGGCGCTCTCGGGCGGCGCGTTCATCGGCGCATTCGCGGTTCTCGCCATCGCCGTCGTAATCGCGGCCGGCTGCATGATTGCGCTGACCAGGGAGGGATTTTGACATGACGGTATCGGATTTGACTCTGCCCAGCATGAACGTCGGCGGCGTCGAAGTGCAGGGCCTGAGCGACGGCACGCTGCCGACGTCGCTCGACAAGGTCGTCGATATGGACCCGGCGCAGGTTAAGCGTTTGGTCGGCGGCACCGACAACGGTACATTTCAAATCCCGGTGAACAATTTCGTCATCCGCCGCGGCGGCAAGATCATCATGATCGATGCCGGCGCCGGCAACACCATGTACCCGACGCTCGGCAAGCTGCCGAATAATCTGCGCGCCGCCGGCATCGATCCGCGTGCGGTTACCCATATTGTGATTACGCATCTGCACGGCGATCACGCCAACGGGCTGGTCGACGATGCCGGAAATGCGCACTATCCGAATGCCGAGATCGTCGTGCATGAGATCGAGGCCGATTTCTGGATGGGCCCCGACCGCGCCAATGACATCGATAAGGTCAAGGGCAATCGCGCCCGCACCAAGATCAACCTGAAGCCCTATCTCGACCGCATTCATCGGGTGCGCGGCAGCGAAGAATATCTGGGCTTTGCCCCGGTGATCGCGCCCGGCCATACGCCGGGGCATACCTGCTGGCTGCTCACGGCGCCGGGCGGCGGCTTCATGGCGCTCGGCGATGTGGTGCACGTTTCGGCGATTCAGATCTCCCATCCCGATGCCGGGATGATCTACGATCTGGACAAGGATCAGGCCGTCAAGTCGCGCAAGCGCATCCTCGATATGGCGGCCTCGGAACGGCTCGCCATCGCCGGCGCCCACGTCAATGCGCCGGGTTTCGGCCATATCGTACGCAAGGGCGCAAGCTTCGCCTTCGATCCGGCCTAGACAACCCACCGTGGTCGGCAGGAAGAACGTGCTCCGTCCGTCATTGCGAGGAGCCAACGGGTCCGCGCGAAGCGCGCGGCCCGATGACAGGCTCCGCGACGAAGCAATCCAGAGCTTCGCGCAGATTTGGATTGCTTCGCTTTGCTCGCAATGACGGCTATCCGAGCGCGACGGCGAATTGCTATGATCGCTCTCAATTCTGCAATCGAGGACATCATGACTCCTGTCGTCGCAATTATCGCGCCCGGCGCTATGGGCGCCGCCGTTGGCAAGAGGCTCGCCGACAACGGGGTCAAGGTGCTGACCTCGCTTGCCGGGCGCAGCCAAGAGACCGTGGCGCGGGCCAAGGCCGCCGGCATGGCCGCGGCGAATGACAACGAAATCGCGGCCGCCGATTTCATCCTCTCAATTTTGCCGCCCGGCGATGCGCTGTCGCTGGCCGAGCGCTTCGTGCCGGCGCTTAAAGCCAGCAACGCAAAGCCGGTCTATGTCGATTGCAACGCCATCAATCCGGCGACGGTCGAGCGCGTGGCGGCGGCCATTGCGCCGACCGAATGCCCCTTCGTCGATGCCGGAATCATCGGCGCACCGCCAACCCCCCTCCCTAACCCTCCCCCGCTTGCGGGGGAGGGTGGGGTGGGGGGTAGTCCGCGCTTCTATGCGTCCGGCGCCGCGGCGCCGCGCTTTTCGACGCTGCGCGATTATGGGCTCGACGTCCGCGTGCTCGACGGCGCGATGAGCGCGGCCTCGGCGCTAAAAATGTCCTATGCCGGCATCACCAAGGGCACGCAGGCGATCGGCGCGGCGATGATGCTGGCGGCGGTGCGCGCCGGCTCCGCCGACGCCTTGCTCGCCGAGCTGCAATCGAGCCAGAAGGAACTGTTTCCGTGGCTCAAGCGCCAACTGACGCTGATGCCGCCGAAGGCCTACCGCTGGGTCGCGGAAATGCAGGAAATCGCCGGCTTCGTCGGCGACGATCCGGCGGCGCACGACCTCTACGAAGGCGCCGCGCATTTTTACGAACGCTTCGCCGCAGATTTCGAACAGGACAAGAAGGATGCCGCGGCGCTGGCGGCGTTCCTCGGAAAAGGCTCGTCCTGAGTTCCGTCACCCCGAGGTGGCCGCGACCCGCCTTCGCTCGCTTTGCGAGCTACAGTGGGTGGGAGTCCGCCGAAGCACGTAGGCTGAAGCGGCCCAGCCCCCAATTGTAAACAGTTCGCCGCACTGCGCTAACTGCAGCGAAGGGCCGTGAGCGAAAATCAACGCTCAATTGCGTTTTGATGCCGCGATCTCAGCGGTTTTAATCTTCGGATCGACGTCGTCTATTCTCGCCAAAATATCTTCGACCGGATTATCGGTCCAGGCATGGGTCAAAAAATCGCGGTGCGAAACGTCGCCTGCGGGTAGGAACGTTACCGTGCCCTGGAGATGGTTCGGCTTGAGTTCTGAGCCGTACGGCACGGAGCGTTCGCTCAGCAGGTGCTCGAGATCGGCATTGTGGTATTGCGTATACGGCGTGTAAGCGCTCACGAAGAACGTTGATCTGTTATCGGCAATCCAGTCCGCGAACTTGTCGATTCCGGCGTAAAGCGCATCGAGCAAGACCAAGCCGCGCACGCGCGAGTTCGCACCGCCGCGATCGAGCACTGCCAGTGTAGGGCCGAAGCCTCCGCTATAGGCGACAATGACGATCGGCATGTTCGCGAACGCCGCGGCGCTACGTGGATCGCCATACATCTTGGCGAGCTTCTGTGCGGCTTCGTCGAGGAAGCGCTTGAATCCGTCGGGCTCCCAGAACTTTCCGGCGCTCGAATCGGCCGCATCGAAGGCAAACTGCGGCGCCACCAGTACCGCATTGGCTCCCGCCGCCGTGATCTGTTCCGGCAGGCGTTGCCGATCGCGCACGTCGCGCGCCAGATCGGCGCCGTGGCCGTGAAAGAAAACCACCATGACGGCGGGACGCTTGGCATCGAACTCTGGCGGGATGTGAAGCAGCACCCGGTCGTCGCTATAGGTCTCCGACTCCCAAAATACATGGCCGTGGAAATTGACGTGGCCGCGGTGGCCTTCCTCGCCGGCATTCAGGAACGGACGGTCCGATCCGGGCATGTTGCCGTGATAGGGGAAAGGCGCCGTCTCGAAATCGACGAGGCTCGTCTTCGCCTCGATGTTGGCGGGAACGCGGCGTACGACGGCGCTGGGCGCCGGGTAAAGCGCTGCAATTTGCGGCGCAGCGCTTTCGAGCGCCGCGACGCGGACCCGGGGTTTGATCTCGGCTGCTTTTGCCGGCGCCGGAGCCTGCGCCTCTTGCGCCGGTTGGAACAAGCTCCACTCGCGGGCGACGATGCTGGCGACGCTCTCGCCGTCGGCAGTCGCGCTCGCCACGGCCGGCGACTTCGGGTGGTCGATGGGCGCGTAAGTCGAGGCGGCGAATAAGTCGGCTCTGCCAACGTCGGCGTTACCGGCATTGGTCGGCGCATGGGCCGTAACCGGCGCGACCGAGAACAACGATTGGTATTTATCGTAAAACAGCAAGCCCCAACCCGCGGAGCCCACGAGCAACGAAACAACGGCAATATGGAACAGGTGCTCTTCGATCGCGTTGCGCAGCGCGCTCGTCCGGCGGCTCGGCCGGCGCGCGTATTCGTATCGGACGCGGCCGATTCCGCGATGCCCGCGCGCGGGAGTTGTGCACGCGATAGCGGTGTCGACGCGCCAGCGCACGTCTGGGTCGAACGCGAAATGGCGCGCGCGCGCAACCGCGGCCGAGCCTATGGCTGGTCTGCGGGATACCTGCGGCGCTGGGCCGGCAACCCCCTGTGACACTTAATTTTCCCCACCCGACGAACCGGCAATTTCGGCGACGACTATGTCGCTATTTTGACCGTCTGGAGCCTAACGGACCGGGAAAATCCGGAAAGCCGGGTGCCAAAACGACCCTTTTGCGGCGGCCTCGCTGGGCTTTCCGCCGCACGATTTCGGCGCGGTGCCCCACCACGCGTCCGATCCGGTGGTTAATGCGGAGCTAATGGCGGAATCGTCTACTGGCCCGATCCTCTGCGCGACCAGCAGGTTCGATTCGTCCGTTCGCCACCGGTAGCCGAGCCCGAAATCGATCGGGATGGGCTTGCCCTTGCGAAACAGCTCCTCCATCCCGGGCTGGTAACATGAGGAAAATTCGGAAATCGGACCGAGATAGTGACCGAACGGTTGCAGCCGCCATTTTTTCGGATCGAAATAGGTAAGCGGAATGCCGGTGTCGTCCTGAACGATCGTCGCGCTGCGGTTGAGAATGAAATTGCGCACCCTGTTGAAGCCGCCGCTGGAGATCAGATACGACGCGCTCTTGAAGAAACTGTCGGCGACGCCGAGCCGGTCGCAGAATTGCAGGAAGCCGCTCGTTTTGACTCCGTCGTCGGCAAGATTGGTGCTGAAATAGTAGAGCGTCTGATTGGACCCGTTGCCGTCCGAAAAGACGATCTTCACGCCTTTGGTCGCGTTTTGGGCAAATCTCCTGGCCGCGCTTTTGTCGCCGGGCGCCGGCGCCGTCTCGATATTGCCCGCCGCGTCGAGGCTCACGAAACTCACGTCGTGGATGGTCTTGCCGGTCCGCGCCAGAAACACATAGAGGACCGGCAGCGTCCCGTAGACCGGGCCGCCCTCTAATTGGGTCTGCATATCCTTAGTGATGAAGAAACTGATGCTCAGCAACGAACTGAGCGAGACCTCGAGGTTATGCAACGACGAATCGACGGCCGGATGCGTCAGACCGGTCAATTGCGGAACCTCGCCCACCGGCTCGAGGCCGCTCAGCACGTATGTCTGGGCGCTCGGAAAAAACGAAACGGCATAGAGGAAATCCGGCCCGCTGAACATATACAGCATCGTCTGATGCTTTTCGGGCAGCCGTTCTTTGGAAAATGCGCGAATCTCCGAAAGTCTGGTCTTGTCCTCCTGTCCGAAGATGGAATCGAAATGGCGCGCGTGCTGCTCCCAGGATGGATTCTTGGCGAGCGATGCGAGCGGTGAGTCCGCTGCGGGCGGCAGCCCGGCGAGAAAGCGCGCCGTATCGTCGGGCGTCGATGTTTCGGCGCTTCGCGCCGGCGCCATGGTCAGCGCCAGCATACCCGTCAAAAGGGCGGCCACCATCAATTTAGGCGCGGTCGAGGGCATCTACCTTCAGGGGTACTGTGCGGGAAACGTCGGAAGAGGGAGCATTCGAAAACAGGCGAGACGAATAGTAGATCACAAGGCCGGCCAACATTAAGGCGAAACCGCTGAGCGACTGCAGCGGCCGGTTGACGACCAGATAATACATCACGAACAATGTCACTGTAAGAAAGATGATTGGCGTCACAGGGTAGCCCCAGGCGCGATACGGCCGCAAGAGATTTGGCTGGGCGATACGCATCTTGATGACGCCGAGAACCGTAAAAAACGAGCAGAAGGCCAGGCTGAACTGGATGAAATCCAGCACCGCTTCGAAGCTCTGGGTCAGCAGCAGCAGGTTCGAGACCAGAAGCTGAAAGGCAATGGCGATGGCCGGTACGCCGTGCTTCGACTTGCGCGAGAACAGGCGCAGCGCGGGCATGTCCTCGCCCATCGTCATGGTCACGCGCGGGCCGATCCACGTCATGGCGCTGATGGAAGATATCAGTCCGAGGCTGATCAGCGCGCCGACGATGCGTCCGCCAAGCGGGCCGAACACATGCTTGCCGGCCACGACCGCGACGTCAAGTTGGCCGGCCAATTCCTGCATCGGAGTCGTGAGCAAGAAGATCGCGTTGAGTCCGACATAGAGAACGATCACGATTGCAGTGCCCGCCAATAGCGCACGCGGCAAATTGCGGGCGGGCTCGCGCAGTTCGCCGGCGATATAGGTGGCCGCGTTCCAGCCGGAATAGGAATACATCACAAACACCAGGCTGATGGCGAACGGCGTGCCGGTGATGACAGCAGCGTCGGCGGTGCTCGGCGCAAATGAAATCGGCTGCGGGATGCCGATTGTGAAACCGGCGATGATGAACGCAACGATGAGGATGAGCTTGAGCACCGTCCAAACGTTATGGAAGGCGCCGCCAAATCGTACACCGCCCAGATGCACCAGCGCGACGAGCCAGGTTATGCCGAGCCCGAGCAGCAGCGGCGGCGCATCCGGCGTGATGGATTTGAAATAGCTGCCAAACGCCATGGCGGCGAGCGCTATGGGCGCTGCGAAGCCGACGGTCGCCGACAGCCAGCCGGCCACAAACCCGAAGGCCGGATGATAGATGCGACGCAGAAAGTTGTACTCCCCGCTCGATCGCGGCAACATGGTGGCCAATTCGGCGTAGCAGAACGCGCCACAGATCGCCACGAGCCCGCCGACGATCCACAGCAACAGGAGCGCGAAGCCGGACTTTATGTCGGTGACCTGAAATCCGAGGCTGGTAAAGACACCGACGCCCACCATGTCGGCGATGACGATCGCCGTTGCCGTGATACCTGAAACCATTCCGGCGGACGCGCGACTTGAACGAGACTTGCTCATGCTTCCTCAGCCCGGATTCATCATTACAGGTCGCAACACGTTAAAATTCAATAGGCTTTTGCGTTTCGTGACCCATAAAATGGTCCGGTTCGGGGCAATCGCGGCCGGGCGAAGCCGACGATTTCGAGTCCCATCAATTTGAGACGTCCACTGCCGAATTTGCATAGCGTGCAGACTTTCCTTCGCCCAATCTCGCATCGGTAAAGCTGCGAGCGGCGAGGCGCTCTGTAAACCGAAAAAAGGAACCACCACCGATGTCAAAGAATATAGCTTCGATTTTAGTTTGCGGCGTGCTCGGAACGGTATTTTCGTTCAACGCCCAAGCCGTCCCACTCTCGCCTGCGCCCAACCAAGTGGCGGGGTCGATGGTCACGCTGGTGGCCGGCGGATGTGGGATCGGCTTTCACCGCGGTCCCTACGGCGGCTGTCTTCGCAATGGCGTCTACGCACCGGTGGTGGTCGCGCCGTATGCGGCGCCGGTGGTGGTCGCGCCATATGGCACGCCGGTGGTGGTAGTTCCGCACGGCTGCCCGTACGGCTACCATTATGGTCCATACGGCCGCTGTTACCCGTACTGAGGGCCGGTCCCGTAACGGCGTAACGAACCGCCGCGTCGAGTCTTCACCAGACATTCCGCGATGTCCGCGTCGAGTCTACTTCACTCCGATGGGAGAAGCAGACATTGATCGACGGACTTTGCAGGTCGGCTTTGGGCGACACCGGACTCATGCACAGCAGTAAAAGCAGCGAGCCTTTTCGCTGTCGGACCGCCATGAAGGACGTCACAGACCTCAAATATGGGGCGTGATATCCTTCCCCACATTGCGCGGAGCATGATCCCATCGGGGACAGGGCAAAAGATGCAAAGAGCACAGTGGCAAGCTATCGCGATCGGTGCGGGTCTCGCGGCGATTGCCGTCGCAATCTTCACCGGACGGTTACCGCGCTGGCTGCGGGTTTCTCTGGTATTGGGCATCGCGGTTTTGGCTTGCGGTAGCGGTCTTTACGCCTACCGATACGCGACGCATCCCACGACGCTGACCGTCGCCGCGGGATCGTTCGGCGGCGATGCGGTCCAATTCATGTCGATGATCGCTACGCGAATGGCTTCAACCGGCGCACCGGTACGGCTCAAAGTTCTCGATAAGGGAACGGCGCTGGATGCCGTCAAGGCATTTTCCGCGGGAGAGGCGGATCTGGCGGTCGCAAGAGCCGATCTTGGAGATTTATCGACGGCGGAGATCGTGGTTGTTCTCACGCGCAGCGTCGTGCTGATGATTGCGCCGCCGATTTGCGCATGTCGCGCGATGTCCGCTATTCCTCTCATCGTTGCCGAATTGGCAAGCGGTTAAAGTGTCGCGAACGGCCAGACTCGGGCAGGGCTAGGCGCCCGACGGCGTCGGCCAGCGCCGCTCGTGGAACCAGCCGCGGTACTCCGTCATCTTGGCACGCTGCGCCGCAGGCGCGTGCCGGCTGCACGTCGATGCCTCGTCGCTCGCTTCCGGCGCACCCCACCGCAGCTCGACACAGTCGTTCGGGTTGTAGGCCATCTCAAGATCGGCCTCGCGGTCGACCACGTCCTTGAGCGAGAGCGTCCACTGCGAGCCGTCGCTGCGGGTATAGGAAAACTTCCGCGCCGCGAGCCCCGACGCGAGCACGCCCCGCAATTCGGCCTTCACGTCCGCCACGCTCTTGCCGTTCGGTATCGCGTACCGCTCGCCTCGCCGCGCGACGTGATCCGGAAAGCCGCGCACCACATCGATCGCGATCAACAGACGAAAATCGCGCGCCGGGGTCGAATAATCCTCCCACGCGCCGGTCGTCTCGAAGATCGACGGGCCGGACGGCATGTCGATTTCGCTGGGCACGTTGTTCTGATATGTTCGCCCGTTTTCGACCGACGTGACGCGTGTCTTCACCTGCTCCTCGAGGTCGGTGACGGCGTCCTCCATCGCCCGCGCAGGATCGAGCGGCTCGGGCGACATCACGTCATCCATGCGATCGTAAAAGTCCTGGACGCTGAGCTGCGACTGCTCAAGCGAGAAGTCGCCGTATTGCGGATCTTTCGCGATTTCGGCATTGGTCAGCCGCCGCAAAGCGCCGCTCTTCTCGCGCACGATCGGCCGGAAGCGCTTGAAGCCGGGGCTGCCGAGCGCGGGATCGTGCACGAACAGGAAGTTGCCGCGCCAAAATCGCTTGCGCGTGACCGTCCCGTCGGGCTCCGCATCGACGGCGAGGAAGACGCCCGGCGCGCCGTTCGCCTCCGGCACGCGCTGCACCAGCATCAGAACATGCCCGTACGGGTCGGCGTACACGGTCCCCGGGCGCAGCGTCGCTTGCGTCAGCGGAATGGTGTAAAAATCTGTCTTGTCGTCGGTCGCCGACACGCGCACCGCTCCGGTTTGGACGACGTCGGCGACGTCCGGCAAGTATCTGGCGAACGACGACGCAAGCCCCAGCCGCTTCGGCGCCGGCGGGATCGCTGGAGGCGCGGCCTGCTGGGGCCGGGAAAACAACTGCGAAAGGCTGGGCGCGGGCGCAGCCGCGGCGTTTTGTTGGGACGCGGCGTCCTGCTCGGGCGGCGGCGCTGGGCGGGTGACCTCGGGATGCTCCACATCGAACCACTGGTAGCACTTCGGCGGCGCGCCGCCGGCGCCGCGCGAGCAATTCGAATAGCCAAACGGCAGCCCCATCTTGAATGCGAAATAGGCGCGCAAAAAGTAGACGAAGTCGGCGCAGTCGGGGCGAAGGCCTTTCAGCAAGTTGTCTTCGCCAAGACCCAGATAGTTGAACAGGAGATTGCGCGAACGATCGTGAAGCACTTCGTCCCACGACTTCCACGACAGCTCTTGGTCGAGCGGCGCATCGAACAGCTTCGCAATCCATGCCGAATACAAGTTTTCCGCTGCGCGATTCCAGGTATTGCGCAACGGCCAGAGGCTACCCGGCGTCCCTTGCAGGGGCGGCGGCTTTTGGGCGCTCACGACGATATCGCGCGTGATCGTGCCGCAGCCGGCCGCCGTGCCGTCGAGCGCGAGACTGGCGCGCCACGTTCCTGCGGCGGGCGACGCCACCTCGGCGAGCCAATAATACGGCGGCCCGCCGTGCCGGTCGCCCGACTTGGCCGCGACGCTGCCATCGGGCGTGATCAGCGAAAGTTTGCCCTCGAGCGGCTTCTCCGCGGCGATGAGGATGCGCAAAGGCGCGCCCTTCCACGGCGCGAGCGGCGAGGGCATCACCGCGATCCCGGCCGCCGCTTCGCAGCCGCCGGATGAACTTTCGGCCCGTGCGCTCGCGACCGGGAAAAGGAGGACAAAAAATACGCCTGCGATCAGCAACAATGCTGTCACGGCAGCAGCGAGCCGGCGCGCTAGAAGCAATTTGAGCTCCCTTCCTGAACGCCCCCGAAGATCGCACCCTATCACATTGTTGGGCCGTATTGTGCGTTACAGCAATATTGGCCGTTGATGTCCAAAACGGGTTATCAACGGACTTTGCGCGATGTTCGCGTCACGTCTGCTTTGCCCCCGATGACGGACATTGATCGCCGGGCTTCGCACGTCGGCTTTGGGCCAATCGCCGACATCGCGACCCTTAGTCCGCGGCTCAATTTGCGGGTTTAGTGCCAAGTACGTTGTAAGCCGCCAAGGGACGCCGGATACCCTTGAGGGAAAATTCGCCAACCGGTTCGACCGTAACGGCATCCTCAACGGCCATCAGCACACGCGGACTTACTAGGATTTGACCGGGCTTGGCTTCGTCGCAAAGGCGCGATGCAACATTTGACACCGTGCCAATGGCGGCATAGTCGAACCGCCCCTCAAAGCCGATGGTGCCGAGCGTGGCAAAGCCGTGCGCGATGCCGATGCCGAAGCCAATGTCGTGCCCCAGACGACGCCATTTTTCGGTCAAAGCGCCAATAGCGCCACGTATTTCGAGCGCCATGACCACAGCTTGTAGTGCCGGGTTATCTACTGGAACTGGATCGTTGAACACAACCATCACGCCATCACCGGCGTAACGTTCAAGCGTACCGCTGTACTTGATAATGATTTCGCCGATGGCAGCATGGTAGTCACGCAGCAGCGCCATCACGTCTTCCGGGTCTGAACTCTCCGAGAAGCCAGTAAAGCCCCGTAGATCACAGAACAGCGCTGTGATCTCCCGGCGGTGACTTTCAAGCTGCCTCTCGCTCCCCGAAGCGACGATCAGATCGGCCACCTGTGGAGGAAGAAAACGTCGCAACCTACCAATGCGCTCGATTTCGCCCACCTGGTCGGCGACGCGCTGTTCGAGGTGCCGGTTCAGCTTCACGACCTCCTGTGACCGCACTTCTAACTGGTTGGTTCTCTCGCGTAGCTCCATTAAGAGACGCGCATTCTCGATGGCGATGACGGCTTGGTTGGCAAAGCTCGTGACTAGAGCCATTTGCTTTTCACTGAAGGGACGAACTTCTTGGCGAGACAGGATGAACGCACCGATCAGTTCGTGCCCCTTCAGCATTGGAACACACAGAACTGTCCGTACGCCCCCAAGTTCGACGGATGCAACCGATGCCGGATGGCGTTCTTCAATGTACCCAGGGTCTGCCGCAAGGTCCGCGACATGAACCACCGTTTTCGTCGCCACCATGCGACCGGTAGCAGATTTCGGAGTGGGACGGTTCGGTGAACGTCTGCGCGCCTCGGCGAAGGTAAGTGGCGTATTATGCGCCGCAACGAGGTACAAGGCCTCGCCGTCCCAACGATGGATGTTTCCAAACTTGGCGTCGCAGATGCGGACGGCCTTCTCCAGCATGCTGGCGAACACCGGCTCAAGATCGCCGGGAGAGCTGCTGATGACTTGGAGTACCTCCGACGTAGCCGTCTGCTGCTCTAGCGCTTCGTCGCGCTCGCGTGTCAGCAGCGCGACCTTCTCGTGTAGGCTGACAGCCGACCAAATGGGATCGCGCACGTCCTTTGGCGCATTGGGCCGCTTTTGCCCTGCCGCCTTGCGGCGTGACGTTTTCACTGGTTCGCCGCCTGCTTTGGAGCGTCGTCTCATTGCCTCGCCTTAGGCTCAGGACACGGCATCGTATCGGCTCAAACAGGCGCTCTGGAAGGGCCTCAGACCAGCTTTGTGCAACTGCTCAGTAAGGCACGCTCAATGTCCGCTTCTCTAATCGGCCGTTTGGGGTCAAGCACTTTCAGACTTCTCTAATCGGCCGTTTGGGGTCAAGCACTTTCAGACTATCCGCCGCTGGGGTGTCGATGTCGCTCACGGGCTCGTGCTTCTCTTCGGAATCGGCACCAAGGCCCTTCCATCATGGGATTCGAGGACGAGGTGGAACTATCTTTGGGTCGGCGTTGCCGTCGGACGGACGGCAGGTCCAAGCGGACATGCGAACTCACCTCATCCATCGTCCCGCGAGGGACATCATTCCACCGCTGGGTGGAGCTCGAGTTTCCTCCTATCGCATTTGATCCTGCACGGGTTTCATGCTGCTGCCGCGGCTGGTTCCCGGGTCCAGCGGAACTCGGTGCCGTCCACCCAGATGCGGTGCATGATGACGGCCAACCGACGCGCCAGCGCCACGATCGCCTTCTTCATGCCGCGGCGCCTGGCGATCTGCATCGCCCAGGCCTTGAGCCAGGACCATTTCGCCGAACGCAGCATGCTCTGCGCTGCTTCGTAGAGCATGACCCGCATCATCTCATCGCCGCAGCGCGATATTCTGCCGCTGCGATCGATCTCGCCGGATTGATACTTGGAGCACGTCAGTCCAAACACCGCCCCGACTGACTTGGAGTTGCGGAACCGAGCGGGCACGTCGACGGTGGCGCGATAGGTCAGCGCCACCACCGGGCCGACACCGGGGACCGTCATCAGGCGCCGGCACACCTCATCGTCCCGCACGATGGCCAGCAAACGGTGGTGCAGGATGAAGATCTGTTCGCGCAGCGCCCGCCGGACAATGAGCAGCGGTTCGACCAACTCGGCCAAGTCGGCCAAGTCGGGCAGGTTCTCGACCAGCTCCTTGATACGGGCCTCGAACTTCACCTTGCCGATCATTCCGACCTTGAGGCCGAAGTTGCGCAACGTCCCGCGCAGGTCGTTCTCGATGGCGATGGCCTTCGACTGCAGCAGCTTGCGATGGGTCAGCAGCATCCGAAGCTTCTGACTGCGTAACGTCTTCACATGCACCGGGCGGTAAAGCCCCACCCGCATCATCTGTGCCATACCACGTGCATCGTTGCGGTCGGTCTTGTTGATCTGT
>Ga0210394_10004632_pt1 | contig 15900 bp, 12 predicted proteins | sample IncBWC12MmetaG_FD_160121 | JGI IMG/M metagenome (GOLD analysis project Ga0210394, IMG submission 160121) | Forest soil microbial communities from Barre Woods Harvard Forest LTER site, Petersham, Massachusetts, United States - Inc-BW-C-12-M | ecosystem: Environmental > Terrestrial > Soil >... | reverse complement strand
CCACGAAGTCGTCACCAGCATTCGCCGAAGCGAACTCGCCGCGAATCCTGTCCTCATCCTGCCGGCTGAGCGTTGCCCGGGCCACAATCTGCTGCGCGAAAAACCGGTAGGCGGCGGCCGTGGGAACCCGTCCCGCCGACGTATGTGGCTGATACAAAAAGCCTTGCTCTTCGAGGTCGGACATTACATTCCGAATCGTAGCAGGGCTCAACGATTCCACATGCCGCCGCGAAATCGAGCGCGAGGAGACAGGTTCGCCCGTCTCGATATATTCGCGCACGATCGCGGATAAAATTTGACGGTTTCGCTCGTTATTTGGACTTGGATCGGCCATTGGCTGCAAGGCTCGGCTAATACAAAACGCCAGAATCAATTTTATGCGCAAGAGCCATCGCCGTCAAATTGGACTGGCAGATGGTGTGCCAGCGAGGAAACGATCCGCGGAAGGCAAGCCGTTGTAGCGCCCGCCCTTCAGGCGGGCATGGTAGAGGCAGAATGCCGCCCCGGCGCGCCAACCGAAAACGTTGGCGCTGCAGTGCGGGCCCTATGCGGTATCAATCTGCGCGCGTTGCAGGCGGTCGGAATAATCGACGTAGAGCGTTTTCCATTCGGAATAAAAATCGATGGCGGCGGTTCCGGCTTCGCGGTGGCCGTTGCCCGTACTTTTTGTTCCGCCGAAGGGAAGTTGAATCTCCGCGCCGATTGTGGGCGCGTTGACGTAGACAATTCCCGTCTGGAGATCGCGCATCGCGCGGTAGGCCTGATTCACGTTGCGTGTATAGATCGACGCGGACAGTCCGTACTTTACGCCGTTGGCGATATCGATGGCTTCGTCGATCGACGAACATGGGATTATGGCCACGACCGGGCCGAAGATTTCCTCTTGCGCGATGGTCATCTTCGCGTCTGCGTCGGCAAAAATCGTGGGTTCGTGGAACCAGCCGCGCGAGAGATTGCCCGATTCTGCGCGATGTCCGCCGACCACGAGGCGCGCGCCCTCGCTCTTTCCGATGTCGACGTACTTCATCACGGTCTTGAGTTGTGTTTCATTCACTACCGGCCCGACATCCGTGTCCGGATCGAGGCCGTCGCCGAGCTTGAGCTTCCTCGTTCGTTCGGCAAAGACATTCAGAAATTCGCGGTAGATTTTCGTGTGCACTGCCACTCGGCTCGCGGCCGTGCAGCGCTGCCCGCTTGTGCCAAAGCCTCCCCACACGGCGCCTTCGACCGCCAACTCGAGATTGGCATCGTCCATCACGATCATGATGTTCTTGCCGCCCATTTCGAGGTGGCACGGCTTGAACGTCGGCGCGCAGGCCTGGCTCACAATCCGGCCCGTGTCGGTCGAACCGGTGAAGCTCACCGCCGCCACATCGGGATGAGTGATGAGCGGACCGCCCGCGTCCGGCCCCATTCCCGTGACGATATTGAGAACGCCGGGCGGTAAGCCCGCTTCGATCAGGATTTGAACAAGATTGTAGGTCGAAAGCGGCGTGTCCTCAGCCGGCTTGATGACCACCGTGTTTCCGCAAATCAGCGCGGGCATGATTTTCCACGACGGAATCGCCATCGGAAAATTCCAGGGCGTGATCATTCCCACGACGCCCAGCGGATCGCGCACCGACATCGCGAATTTGTTGGGCAGCTCCGACGGAACAGTCTGGCCGAAGAGCCTGCGCCCTTCCCCGGCCATGTAGTACGTCATGTCGATGGCTTCCTGGACGTCGCCGCGAGTTTCCGAGAGCGGCTTGCCCATTTCGCGCGTCATGTCGCGGGCCAGGTCTTCCTTGCGCTTCACTAGAGTTTCGGCGGCGCGATACAAAATTTCCGCGCGGCGCGGCGCGGGCGTGAGGCGCCAGTGCTTGAACGCCTCCCTCGCGGCGTCCACGGCGTCGTCCACGTCTTCCTTCGTTGAAAGCGGGAAAATCCCCACGAGCTCGCCTGTGTTGGCCGGATTGCGATTCTCAAACGTGGTCCCGTGGTGTGCCTCGACCCATTCCCCGTTGATAAAGTTTTTGTGGCTCCTCGAAACGGCGCTGGTCGTCATGTCGCCTCCTGCACTCGATTGAGGCTTTTCACGTGAAAGGTTGGCAAATCGCGCAAACAGCATCGCGGCGGAAAATTTCCCGCGTGGCGACTCCAATGTAACAGAGGGTCATATGTGCGTCAAACGAGCCGGGCGGATGACCATTTGTCATTCGACCGACGAACTGGCGAGTCGCGAGCGATTGCGTTACCACTTGGCTATCGCGGATGCACGGTGTCCGTTCGCTGTATCCGGGCTTTGTTACGATATTTGTTAATGATGGAGAGATAGCTGATGAAAACCAACAAGACAACGATCTGCGTACATCTGGCCATTCTGGTGGTAGCCAGTGCGCTGAGTGCTGCCGCGCAAGGTTCGAGCGTTCCAGCAGCAAAGACAACCACTGGCCTTGACTGGAACGAGTCTTTTGAGGGCAGCACGGGCGCCAGCGGCCAGGAGATGGAGATCAATTCCTCGGCGACGCTTCACCTCGGGCGCTTCAGCGTGGGAGCGGGCATCCCTGTCTATCTGAACCGCACGGTTTCCCCCAGCCAGGCCACGATCAGCGATGGCATCGGCGACGTCTTTGTCAGGCTAGGCGCATCCTGGAATGTCTTCCTGCTGAAATACAACACAGCGTTGACCGGCACCGCGCCGACCGGCGACCCCAACAAAGGCTTCAGCACCCGGCATGCGACATTCGATTGGAACAACCGTTTCGATCACGACTTCAAAATCCTGACGCCATTCGTGGACGGCGGCGTGGCGAACAGTATTTCCGACACGCTGTTCTTCCACCGGCCATTCACGTCGTTCGGCTACCTGGCGCACGCCGAAGCCGGCGCGGATGCGAACCTACCCTACTCTTTCAGTGTGCTTCTCTCCGCGTATGACATCGCTCCGTGGGGAACGCAAACCATCATCAGCCGCGACGTAGTCGCCGGTGCCACGGGCTCCGGCGGCCAAAACGGACGAGTGTTCGAAGTCAACCACCTGACCACAGGCCCCGCGTCCATCAACTACGACGAAGGTTTTACCGCGGGACTCACTTTCCATCCGAAGCCTTATCTGAATTTGTCTGGGGGATACACCCGAAGCGTGAGTTTCGCGTTCAACACGTTCTCCTGGGGCATTGGCGTCAATATGAGCAGCCTGATTGGCGGCAGGAAATACGCCAGGTAGTCCAGAGCAAGCGATCTCGAGGGAACTTTGAAACCACAGCTGCTCAACTCTCGAACGACAGCCAACGCTGAAGTTAGCGGGCAGTTTTTGGGTGCGCGTTCATCCAACCAGAATCGTCCACAGGCATCGGCTTGCTCGGCTGACTTCACAGAACGGGACTTCTGGCCCGGAATAACATCTGGTTACGTCGTCATCCGGTTGTAATCGGTGACGCACGGCAAGGGAAACCGTCCAAATCCCTATACTGGTGGGATGCTACGCCAGATGCATACCTCGGCAGAAATGCAAGCTTACGGCCTAAACCCGACGCTGCGCCAAAGTTCAGCGGCGTTGAACATCACACCGTCGGTAATGACATACTCAACGCGCCGGCTGTTGTGAATATCCTCGAGCGGATTGCCGTTCACAATGATGAGATCAGCGCGTTTTCCAGCTTCGATCGTTCCCACTTCCTTGTCGAGTCCCATCACGCGCGCCGGCACCACCGTCGCGGCCTGAATTGCCTCCATGGGAGTGAAGCCAGCTTCCGCATAGAGCTCAATCTCGCGATGCAGGCTGTGCCCTGGGACGGTTTGATCGGTCCCTGCGATGATGGGAATTCCAGCGCGATGCAAGGCACCGACAATGCTCAAATATTTTTCGAAAAGTTCTTGCCTAAGCCTTGAACGATCCGAGGTCGGCCCGACATTCGTGAGCTGCTCGGCCAGTTCCGGCGCCACCTTGTTAACACCAGGTTCAAACGTAGCTGGGGGTTTCACAGTCGTGGCGGCGAGGAATTCAAAAATGGCGAGGGTTGGGTCAATTACTGTGCAGATCAATCGCCACGTTGGCTTTGTCACGTTCCGAGCGGTTTGCGTCGGCGGGCAACGGAGAGCGCATGATGTCCGCGACATAGTTTATGTGATTGATCTGGTCTTGGCCGACTTCGATTACTTGGAAGGCGTTCAATCCATCGGGCACATGTCCAGTCACGGTCATCCCCAAGCGATGGGCTTCGTCAGCAACTTCCTTCACTTCCGGCAGTTTAACCGAGCTGTAAATCTTCATCTGCTGGAACCCTGCCGCATGATACCGGCCGGTCCACATGCGCGCTTGTTCGGGCGTGTCCACTCGTTCGACCCCGATCGAGCGTTGTCCCGACCCATCCACCATTCCGGCTGCAAGGACTCGGGGACCAAGACCACGGCCCGCGGCAATTGCGTCGCGGACTCCGGTAATGAACTCGAATTCGTTGCCACAGTCGCGAACGGTTGTTACGCCGGCGGCAAGATAGATCGGACCCCACTCCACCTGTTCCAGGTGAGCATGCATATCCCAAAGGCCGGGAAGAATGGTCCGGTGGTGGACGTCAATCACTTTCGCATTTTTTGGAATTCTCACTTTTGAACGCGGGCCAACCAAGGCGATTCGCCCTTTCTTAATCAATACGGCGGCATCTGGGACTGGGGTGTTGCCTGTCCCATCGATCAGAGTTCCCCCGACGAGCGCCAGTGTCTCTGCGCGACTACCCGAGACTCCTTTCGCGTAATCGGCAAGGGCAACCATATTGTCCGCCCCAGCGTCTGCGACAAAGGTCGCGAGCGCGCTTTCTTCAGTCTCGCGAATAGCCTCGAAATGGTCGAATTCCGCATCGACACCAACTTCGGCAATCAAGTTTCGATCCGCATCAAACCAGAGAGTTTCACGTCCCCAAATCAATCCTTCTACGGTGTAGCGGTCGAACGTGTCGCTCTGGCCGTTCAGCGAGATCGTGTCCTGGCCGCGGCGTTCGATCTTCACTTTGCCGTGGGGAAGCGTCGCCAGTTGGGCGGGCGAGCCATGCGCTGCCCAGAAACGTACCATCAACATTTGCATGGTAGTGGGAGCATATCCGGCAATCGTGAAGAACTGTTTCGGGGGAATGGCCTCGGTCCACGCGTCGTGGTCCCGTAGGCGAGTTTTCCCTTGCAAGACTTCCACCGCTTCGTCAACCTTGGTATCTCGTGAGGTCTGGCCCTTAATTTCGAATGCCTCCGGCGTGAGATCCAGGGTAGAGCGAAAAGTAGCGGACAGTGGGACGTCAGTGCCCCGATCCGTAAATTTGAAATCTATCTTGGCGGTCAAAGAATTACCGTCAGGCTCGATCTCGTACGTCTCTTCGCCAATCGGTTGCTCAAACTTGTGCAGGAGGAATTTGCCGTGTTCCACGCTGGAAGGATTCGTTTGGCCAGATTGGAGCCGGACTGCCGCAAGCCGTGGCCAGAGCGCCGATGACATCGGTGCCGCAAGAAGAACCAGGATCAGGGAGACAGCGTGGCTCGGTCGTTTCGGAATCATTTGCCACCGTGCTTTTGAACGGCACGGGTAAGAGTATCCACGATAGGCCATTTTCACAAGATGAAGATATCGCAACTAATGATTGGGGCCGGTGGTCGGGTACACGGAAGTTATCCAGAAACGGGGTTGTGGGAAGCGAGATTGCGGTTCTACACTTATGATCGTGCCACCCTAAAGCTGGGGAGTCATTGCTTCGTGGGCGGATCCGCGGGCGATACCACCGGAGGAGTCGTCGCAACAGGCGCAGAGGCTGTAGCGGCGGGTGCCGGGGCTCCCTTGCCCGCCGTTTCAGAACCCAGGCCGAGTTTGTTCAAGGACAGCGCGTCGATCTTCCCTGTCGGACTGAATCCATTCTTATCCTGGAATTTTTTCATCGCATCGATGGTGGCGGCGTCCCACTTCCCTGTCGGCGTGCCTTCGTAGGAGCCGTCTTTTAGGAGGGCGGTTTGAATTTCCTTGATGCGGTCCGGGGTGGGCGCGGCTTGGGACCGGCCCCTGGATTTTCTTCGGGATTTTGAGGAGACGCGCTTTTTCTTTTTGGCGGTCGAGCTGGAATTTGTGGAGGAAGCTTGCGGCGCGGTCGGCCGGGCCCCCGCGGACACAACGAGGGCCGCGCTCGCCAAGAGCGCGGCCCCGAAGATGATCAGCGAAGTACGTTTCAGCATCGTTTCAACGTGGGCCAGGCTAAATGCATCGCCGCAATTTATTGCTCGGGAGCCGGAACGGCGCCGGCGAGATACACGGTGTCAAACTGCTCGCCGCCCGATCGCCGCAGGACTTTGAACAGGACATTCTGCCCTGGCTTCAGGCCGGTTACGGCGCGGCGATAATCGGCCACGGAATTGACCGGTGTGTGGTTCACTTCGGCAATGACGTCGCCGCGAGCGAAGCCGATGTCCTCGGCGAAGCTCGCCGGATCAACCGTGGTGACGAGTGCGCCCTTCATGTTTTCGTAGCCGGAGCGGCGCGCGCGGTCGGTGTTCAGATCTTCGAGGCGCAGACCGAATTCGGCCGGCGTAGGTCCGTTTTCATTGCTCGTGCCATTGCCCGCGCGATCGGGGAAAATCTTGGCGCGATCTGCGACGGTGATGGAGGCTTCGTGTTCCTTCTTGTCGCGCACGTAGGTGACGCGAACGGAATTCCCGATTGGAGTTGTAGCAATCGGATTCACGAGGTCGTTACCGTTGTGGACCGGCTTCCCGTTCACGCTGGTCACAACGTCGCCCGATTGCAGGCCCGCCTTCTCCGCGGGGCTGCCCGGCTCCACGCGCTGCAAAACGATTCCGTACGGAGCGCCGAGTTCCTTCAACACGATCGGGTTGCTGCCCTGCGTTTCGGTAAAGCTCACGCCGATCGAGCCGCGAGTAACTTTTCCGTTGCTGATAATCTGGTTGTACACGCCGATCGCAGTGTTGGACGGCAGCGCAAAACCAACGCCTTCGTTGCCGTGCCCACCGGTGATGATGGCGGTGTTGATGCCGATCACCTGTCCGGCCATGTCCACGAGCGGCCCGCCCGAATTGCCGGGATTAATGGCGGCGTCCGTCTGCAGGAATCTTTGAAACTGTTGTCCCACGTTGCCGCGATCCTTGGCGCTGATGATGCCCGCCGTCACGCTGCCTTGCAGGAAACCGAACGGATTGCCGATGGCCAGAACCCAGTCGCCCACCTGGGATGCTTCGGAATTGCCCAGCTTGGCAAACGGCAGATCATGGCCCACTTCAATTTTCAAAACGGCGAGATCCGTCTCTTCGTCGATCCCGATCACCTTCGCGGTGTACGGGGTCTGTTCGCCGTTCAAAGAGACTTGCACCTTGGTGGCCTGATCGACGACGTGATTATTGGTGAGGATGAAGCCCCTTTTATCGACGATCACGCCGGAGCCAAGGCTGCGCTCGGCAGTCGGCCCCTGATCCGGAAAATCGAAGAAGCGATTGAAAAAATCCTGGAACGGCTGTTGATCCTGATCCTGTTGTTGATCTTCCGGAGGGCCCATTTCGCCGCCTCGATTGCGGCCGCCACGGCCCCGGCCGTGCTGTTCGATCACTTGCGTGGTGGAAATATTCACGACGGCGGGCTGCACCTTGCTGACGATCGTGGCGAAGGCGCTCGAAAGCTGGACCGGATCAGGGATGGCCAGCGGCGTTCCGCCAACTCCCGCGGCCGGATGCGCGGCGCCGACGTGGCCCGAAATGACGGTGCCGATCAGCATGCCGACGGCGAGAGTCACGGTGACGAGAACCGTCGCCAGAACTTTCCGGTTGCGCACCCAAGTTGTAAATTCGCGAATCTGCATCCCCATGATGATCACCCCTCTTGAACTGAGAGCTTTTCGCCAATCGGCACGTTTATGTCGCAGGCGATTATACCACCCGGCTCGCCGCTTGGCGCATCCACGTACTTGCGCGCGGTTTTCCAGAGAGCAACCGCGGCGCGATTGTGACGCAAGGCTTTGGGCGTTGAAATCGGCCTATAATTCTGTTTTATGCCAGAGACAATCATTATAAATTTGTTCTGCAGGCCCTTCCGGTCCAAAGTGAATCGACGGCTCATGTGAAGAACCGGGGCGCCTTGGCCGCCGGGCAGAATAGGGGCGAGACAGCCTCCCTTTCGTTTCCGTGACGGCGCGTTGTGGCACTCGAATGGCGCAAACGCCTGCAACACGTTAGGATGCACAAATATGACTCCGCGCACTATGTATCGCAAGATTTGGGAATCGCACCTCGTTCGCGAAGCTCCCGGAGAACCCTCGCTTATTTTCATCGACCGCCACCTCGTTCATGAAGTGACGTCGCCTCAAGCGTTTGCGGGCCTGAAGGCGGCCGGGCGCAACGTGCGCCGTCCGGACCTGACGTTTGCCGTGATGGATCACTCCGTTCCCACGAAGAACCGTAATTTGCCGATTCTGGATGCGGCCGCCGGCGGACAGTTTGACGCGCTGGAGCGCAATTGCCGCGAATTCGGGATCACGCTCTTCGATATGTTCAGCCACAACCAGGGGATCGTGCACGTGATCGGACCGGAACTCGGCCTGACGCAGCCGGGACAGACGATCGTCTGCGGTGATAGCCACACTTCGACGCACGGCGCATTGGGCACGCTGGCGTTCGGGATTGGCACGAGCGAGGTCGAGCACGTACTGGCGACGCAGTGCATGCAGCAATACGAATCGAAGACGATGCACATCATCGTCAACGGAAAACGCGGCAAGGGCGTTTCGGCGAAAGACATCATCCTCGCCATCATCGGGAGGATCGGCATCGCCGGCGGCGCGGGCCACGTGGTCGAATATGCCGGCGAAGCGATTCGCGCGCTTTCCATGGACGGCCGCATGACCGTGTGCAATATGTCCATCGAAGGCGGCGCGCGCGCCGGGATGATCGCGCCGGACGACGCGACGTTCGCGTATATGGAAGGGCGGCCGTATGTGCCCCGCGGGAAGGAGTTTCAAGAGGCCGTCGAAAGCTGGAGGGCGCTGGCCACCGACTCCGGCGCAAAATTCGATGCGACGATCGAACTCGATGCGTCCGTGCTCGCGCCCCAAGTCACATGGGGAACGAATCCAGGCATGGTGACGGGAGTAACAGAGCGCGTGCCCGATCCCAACTCGTTCCGGGACCCGGACGATCAGAAAGCCGTGGCGCGCGCGCTGTCCTACATGGATTTGAAGCCTGGAACGGCGCTCGTGGACGTTCCCGTAGACCGCGTGTTCATCGGCTCGTGCACCAACTCGCGACTGAATGATTTGCGCGCCGCCGCTCGTGTGGTAGCCGGCAAGCATATCGCCAAGAATCTGAAGGAGGCGCTCGTCGTGCCGGGTTCGATGTCGATCAAGACGAAGGCCGAGGCCGAGGGGCTCGACAAGATTTTCCGCGATGCCGGATTCGAGTGGCGCGACGCGGGATGCAGCATGTGCATCGCGATGAATCCGGACGTGCTGCAGCCGGGAGAGCGCGCCGCCAGCACTTCGAACCGCAATTTCGAAGGCCGCCAGGGGAAGGACAGCCGGACGCATCTGGTCAGCCCGATCATGGCGGCCGCCGCGGCGATAGCGGGCCATTTTGTGGACGTGCGCGAGTGGAATGTGGACGCGGCGGAATAGGAGAAACGATGCAACCCCTTTCAAAACACGCCGGCTTGGTACTGCCCTTCGATCGGGTGAACGTGGACACCGATCAGATGGTGCCGAAGCAATTTCTGAAGCTGCAGACGAAGCAGGGTTACGGCCGAGTTCTCTTTTACGATTGGCGATACCTGCCGGGGGGAAAGCCCAATCCCGATTTCATTTTGAATCAGCCGCGATATAAGGGCGCTTCGGTCTTGTTGGCGCGCGCGGGATTCGGTTGCGGATCGAGCCGCGAGCATGCGCCATGGGCGCTTGCCGATTACGGCTTTCGAGTTCTGGTTGCGCCGAGTTTCGCCGATATTTTCTACAGCAATTGTTTCCTGAGCGGCATTCTCCCGGTGACTCTTCCCGAAGATCAAATCCATGAACTCTTCCGGCGCGCGGAACAACAGGAGGGGTATTCGTTGACGATCGATTTGCCAGCGCAGACGGTCAGCGACGCGAGCGGATTGAACTATTCCTTCAAGATCGACGAATTCCGAAAGCACATCCTACTGGAGGGGCTCGACGAAATCGGCATCACGCTGAAAAACGGCGCGAAGATCGACGAGTACGAGCTGTCGCATCATCCGGGCGCCACGATGTACTCTTCCGTCGATGCAAAGTTTGCTCCCACACGCCCTGCAAATCCAGCAAATTAGGGCCCACCCAGCACAGCCACCTCCCGATCGTCTCAACAAATAAACGCCTCGAGTCCCGCAACTAGCGGATTCGTACCAACGCTTCCCGACGCATTCAGCGGACCAATCGAGTTCTCTTCCGAACCAGTTCTCCCCTTTTGGAACAGCTACCGCCCGTCCGCGACGAGCACTCCAGCCGTGTAGCTGCAAGATGAGCATGCAGACCGAGTTAGTGGCGGGACTTCATCCCCAGGTTGGGCACATGGTTGCGGGGTGCACTTAAGCTCCAACCGGGAGAAAGCTGGCGCTAGCAACACGATAGGTGCTTCTGATGACGGTTCGCCGAAAGACTCTTCTGATTATTGCCGTCACATGCTTGGGGCTTGTCGTGGTGTTATATGCCGCGTCGCGATCGTTCCTCTTGGGCGCCTTCATCAAGCTCGAACAAACCTACGCGGAAGAGAACGTTCGGCGCGTGCTGAACGCTCTCGATCAGGATTTTGGCGCGATGGACCGATTCACGCTCGACCATGCGTCAACAGTCGAGTCCTATGCGGCAATGCCACATCCCACGCCGGAATTTATCGGCTCGCTTCTGGGAAAAGATGCGTCCGGCTCAACGCAGACTCGCCGATTCAACTTCATACTGCTGGTTGACGCCGCCGCACACACTATCGCTTCCAGAGGTTTGGACCTGACGACGAAACAGATCATCGAACCTCCGACGAGCCTGAAAGCGCACGTGAACTTAGGCGATCCGCTGTTTCAATCCGCCGCGATTGACGGCAAAAGCACCGGCCTTCTGCTTCTTCCCGAGGGAGCGCTGCTCGTCGTGTGCCAGCCGATCACCAACCAGAATTTGCCCGGCCCGATCCACGGATTCATGCTCACGAGCCGCTACCTCGATCATGACGGCGATCTGCGAAACCTGGAAAGGACGACTGATTTCGCTCTCTCGGTCCGCAGACTCGATGAACAAACTTTACCCGAGGATTTTTCCGACGCGAGCCGGAATTTGGCAAAGCAGGGCGGCATCTACGTTCGTCCAATCGATGAGTCCTTTGCGGGTGGTTACGCATTGCTCGACGACGTTTACGGGAAGCCGGCGCTGATTCTCAAGGTGAGGATACCCCGCCGGATGTACCACCAGGGCCAGGTTAGCCTGTTATATTTCGTCGCTTCGCTGGGAATCTCGGGCCTCGTGTTCGCGATCGCGATCACGTTGCTGTTTGAGAAGTCCGTGGTGTCCCGGCTCAGCCACTTGAGCACCAGCGTCGCCGCAATTGCCGGTAGCAGGGACGCCTCGGCGCGGGTGGATTGCGGCGGCAGGGACGAAATCTGTCACCTGGCTGGCGCCATCAACCGGATGCTGGAATCGCTGCAACTTTCCCAGAGGCAGGAACGACAGATGGAAGCGCGACACCGGGCCTTCATGAATAACATTCCGGCAATTGCGTTGATCAAAGATAGCGAGGGCCGCATTGTCTACATTAACGAGCCCATGGCTCGAACTTACAACGTCAGAATGGAGGACCTCCAAGGAAAGAAGACTGGCAACAAGTGGATTCCCGAAGAAATCGCCAAGAAGATTCGCGCTCAAGACCTGGAGGTTATTCGTACTCAACGCGTGATGCAGTTTGAGCAGGTCATCCCCACTCCCGACGGAGTGCTCCACCATCGTTTGAGCTATAAATTCCCCCTCGAGGGACCCGACGGGGAGTTGCTGGTTGGAACGGTAAGCGTCGACATTACGGACCGTAAACAGGCCGAAGCCGCCCCTTCATCAGGCCAAGGAAATGGCCGAGGCCGCAAACCGAGCCAAAAGCGAATTCCTGGCCAACATGAGCCACGAAATACGGACGCCGCTCAACGGAGTGATTGGCATGACCGAGCTTGCGCTCGGAACCGACCTAACCTCCGAGCAGCAGGAATATCTCGAAACCGTGAAGCTCTCGGCCGATTCCCTGCTCACCGTGATCAACGACATTTTGGATTTTTCGAAGATCGAAGCCGGCAAGATCGATTTCGAGATCATCGACTTCAACCTTCGCGAGACTATGGAACTAACGATGAAGACGCTGGCCCTGCGCGCGGAGGAGAAGAATCTCGAACTGATTTGTGACATTTCGCCGGACGTTCCGGAAGGCATCCGTGGCGATCCGACGCGGTTGCGGCAGGTGGTCATCAACCTGATCGGCAACGCCATCAAATTCACCGAGACGGGCGAGGTTGGACTGAAGGTGAACGTCGCGCAGAATGAGTCCGGAGAGCGAACGCTTCAATTTACGATCTCCGACACGGGGATCGGGATTCCGCCCGAAAAGCAGACATCGATTTTCGAGCCGTTTTCCCAGGCCGATACCTCCACGACCCGGAAGTACGGCGGGACCGGTCTGGGCCTTTCCATTTCGATTCGGCTTATCCACATGATGGCGGGAAATATGTGGGTGGAGAGCGAGCCCGGCGCCGGAACCAAATTCCACTTCAGGGTGCCTCTGATTCCCGCGGTGGAACCTGTGGGCGAAGTTCCCAACGAACGCTTCGAACTCCTGCGTGGTGCGAAAGTCCTGATTGTGGACGACAACGCCACGAATCGCCGAATCCTGGAATTGACGCTGAAACGGTGGGGCATCCTACCCAAGTCCGTGAACAGCGGCGCGGAAGGGATCGACGAGCTTCTGGCAACCTCTGCCGCGGGCAAGCGGTACGATCTCATCATTAGCGACGTCCTGATGCCGGAGATGGATGGCTTTTCGTTTGTCGAGCGCGTGCGCCAGGAACCCATGTTGTCCACGGCAAAAATCATGATGCTGACGTCGGCTGGGAAAAGGGGCGATGCAGGGCGCTGCGAGACGCTCGGAATTTCCGCGTACGCGACGAAGCCCGTGCGGCAATGCGAACTTCGTGAGTTGCTCTTGCGGCTCCTCGATGAACGTGAGGCGCCTCGCGCGTTGATAACCCAGTATCTTCTCGCTGCCGCCCAAAAGCCGAAGGAATCCCTGCGCGTGCTGGTCGCGGAAGACAATCCGGTCAATCAACGGCTTATCGCGCGGCTGATGGAAAAGCGAGGGCACCACGTCAAGGTGGTCGGAAACGGTCGCGAGGCTCTGGATGCCCTGCGGCGAGGGGCTTACGATGTCGTTCTTATGGACGTGCAGATGCCGGTGATGGACGGGATTGAGGCGACCGGCGAGCAGCGACGGCGTGAAAAGCTGGCGGGACTTCATACGCCGATCATCGCGTTGACGGCTCACGCCATGAAAGGCGATCGCGAACGTTGCCTGGACGCAGGGATGGATGGATACCTGACGAAGCCCATTCGCCCAAAGGAACTGGATGAACTGCTCGCGGGTTACCTCTCACCGGAAGCGGCGAGCCATGCAACTCCGGCGAGCGAAGAAAAGAGCACGTGAGAGCGGGCCCGCGTCAAAACATCGGCACGGGATTTCACGCCGCCGGCGACGCAACCGCACCTTTCCATTCAGCAATGCAAATTCCGCCCACGATGAGAGCCGCGCCCGTGAGCGCCCTGCCTCCGAGTCGTTCGTGCACCACGACGTAGGACGTAATCGCGGCAAACACCGGCTCGCACGTGAGGATTAGCGCGGTGTTCGTCGCGGTGGTGTGCCGTTGACTCCAAACCAGCAGCGGATACGCTAGCGCGGTCGTGAAAATCGCCGTGACGATCACACCGAACTCCATGCGGAACGTGTAGCGAACGAAGAATGGCTCCAGGTGCGTTACGTTCAAAAGCGGCACGGCGAGCGCGGAGAATACACCTACCAGAATCACCTGAACACAGCTGAAGGCCCCGAGCGAATATTTTCCCGTGTAGCGGTCGATGAAAATGATCTGCAGCGCGTAAAGAATCGCGCACGCCATCCCCAACACGTCGCCGCGATTCAAATCGGCGAGTCCGTGCTGCGGCGCCGTAAGGAAATAGAGGCCCACGAACGAGCCTGCCGCGCCGGTCCAGGCCCAGATGCTGATCTTCTTTCGCCAGAAGAGGGCCAGGAAAACGGGTACCAGAACGACGCTCATTCCGGTAATGAAAGCTGCTTTCGACGGCGTGGTCAGGGCGATCCCGGCCGTTTGAAAAGCGTAGCCTCCGAACATAAAGAGGCCAACCTGGACGCCCGCCCACGTTTCCTCGAGCGTCAGGTCGCGAAGGTCGCTCCGGTAAATCCAGATCAGCGGCAGAGCGCCGAGGATAAATCGCGCGGCCAGATAGCCGAATACGGATATGTCGTAGAGGGCGTCCTTCACGACGACGAATGTCACGCCCCAAAGAAGCGAACAGGTGAAGAGGGCGAGATGCGCTTTGAACCGGAGGCTCACCGGACGCGGGCCAGTCGATCGAGGAGTAGAAAACTACACGCGGAGCCGATTTTTTTTCGCGCGCGCTTCATGGTCCCGTCGAGTTTATTGATCCATTGTTACAAAGGCAACCTGCGGGTGCTCGCGAGAATCGCATGATAGACGATTCCGGCGCCTGCCCGAGGGCTTGTCTGCTAAAATGACGGAGATCTGGCTCGGCCACTCAGAATGATCGCCTCGATTCCTTACCACCTTCGGCGAAGGACCGTTCCGGCCTCCCTGTTTGTGCTTGTGCTGGCCCTCTGCCCCGCTGCGCGAGGCGCGGACAAAGAAAAAAAACCTGAAAAAGAGAAGAAAGAAAAGATCGAGCCTTGGGTGGAGATTCGCACCGCTCATTTCATCGTGGCGAGCGATGGCGGCGAAAAAACGGCGCGGCGATTCGCCGAGCAGTTTGAAACCCTGCTGCGCATCTTTCAGTCCACCCTGCCGAAGGCCCGAACCACCAACGGGCTCCCCGTGCGATTGCTGGTCGCCCGGGACGGGCGATCCTTTGCGCGCGTCGTTCCTGAATTTCCGTTCAGCAAAACGAGGGAGCAGCCCGCTGGCGCGTTCGTGGCGGGTCCGGAAAAGACGTATGTCGCGATTCGCGCCAACGCAGAGGGACGCTTCGTCTTTCAGGACATTTATCACGAATTCGCGCGCTCCGTGCTGAAGCAGACCTACCACAATCTGCCCCCGTGGATCGAGGAAGGCTATTCGTCGGTCTACAACAACGTGACGTTCAGCGACCGCAGCGCGCGGCTGCAGCGGCCCGAGCCGGACGACATGAGCACGCTCTTCGAGAGCCCGCTGCTTCCCCTCGATATCGTCTTGGGCGCGGACCGCTCGTCGCCCTACTACAGCCCGGGGAACAAGGACTCTGTGTATTCCGCGGAGTCGCGGGTGCTCCTGCACTACCTGATCACCGATCCGCTCATGGCGAACGCAAACGCGATGGAGAAATACCTGTCTGCGGTCACCGGCGGGACGGATTACCTTCCGGCGGCGCGGAATGCGTTCGGCGATTTGAATCAGCTCCAAAACAACCTCGAGGCATACATCAAACTGGTCAACGGGCCGCCGTTCGACTTTTCGTTCAACGGCACGGGTGAACCGTTCGGACCGCCTCGCACGCTTACCGCGGCGGAATCCGAGGCGCGCATCGCGGATTTTCTTTCCCTGCGCGGCCGGGACGGCGACGCCGAGGACAAGCTTGAAGACGCGCTCATGATGGAGCCTTCGCTGGCGGAGGCGGAGCAGAATCTCGGCTTCCT
>Ga0210394_10004630_pt1 | contig 15903 bp, 13 predicted proteins | sample IncBWC12MmetaG_FD_160121 | JGI IMG/M metagenome (GOLD analysis project Ga0210394, IMG submission 160121) | Forest soil microbial communities from Barre Woods Harvard Forest LTER site, Petersham, Massachusetts, United States - Inc-BW-C-12-M | ecosystem: Environmental > Terrestrial > Soil >... | reverse complement strand
ACGATGGCGTTCAGGGCATCGTTGTTCCACACGATGACCGGAAGCGCGAGGCGTTCTTCCGCCGCCGTGGCCAGCTCATTGACGGTGAACATGATTCCGCCGTCGCCCGCGACGGCGATCACCGGCCGTTGCGGCGCGCCGATCTTGGCGCCAATGGCCATCGGCAGGGCGACGCCCAGAGCACAATACGTCCCGGAATAGTACCAGCAGCGCTCCATTTCCATCGGCATCGCATAGGAGCCGGTGTACACGATCTGCGTGGCATCGCCCATCACGATTGCGTCGGCCGGAAGGGCTGAACGCAGTATCTTCCATACGCGCGCGTGCTGCCTTTCGAGGTCGGTCAATTTCGCGGCATTGCGCGCGAGGACCTCTCGGACCCGTATCTCGCCTTGCGACCGATGCGCCGCCGGATTGCGGCCGGCGAGAGCCGACGACAGGGCTAACATTGCGGCACGGGCGTCGGCTTGGATGGGCACCGCCGCGGAATACATCGAGGTCAATTCCGTGGGATCGATGTCGATGCGAACGATATCGCCCGCAATATCGAGTTTCGGCAGGAAGTGATCGCCTTGGCCGACTTCCGAGCCGATCAGCAGCACCGCGTCGGCGTCGGCCAGTGCCTGCTGGCTCGCCTGCTGCACGATAGAGCAGCCCAGGGACAAGGGATGGGATTCCGGAAGAATCCCCTTGCCGGCGTTGGTGGAAAGAACCGGAGCTCCGAGATGCTCGGCGATTGCCGTCAGCGCCTTGCGCGTGCCGACGGCGCCGCCGCCGGCGAGAATCAACGGGCGCTTTGCCTGCGCGAGGAGATGCGCGGCTTCGTCGATCGCCGCCGGATCGGGCATGGGCAGGGAGGGGGCGCGACGCGTCTTCCAGTCGTCCTCGACGGATTCCGGAAGGACGTCCCGAGGCAGCGACAGATGAACCGGACGAGGCCGGCTGCCGCGAAACACCGCATAGGCACGGGCGATCAATTCCGGCAGCTCTTCGGGATATCGGATCATGGCGCTGAACGCCGTGAACCCCGCTGTTACCGCGGCCTGGTCGGCGAGCTCGTGAATCGCTCCCCAGCCCTTCCCCAGTGTGCGCGTGGCGCACGCTCCCGACAGCACTAGCATGGGCTGCGAATCGCAGTACGCTTGGGCGATGCCGGTCGCGGCGTTGGTGACACCAGGGCCGGCAATGATCGTGCACACGCCCGGCTTGCCGGTCGCGCGCGCGTAGCCGTCGGCCATGAGGCTGGCGCCTTGCTCGTTGCGACACTGCACGTGGCGGACTCCCGCGAGTGCGATGCCGCGATACAGCTCGACCGTCATCGTGCCGGCCATGCCGAACACCGTGTCCACCTCGTAGGCGGAGAGTAATTTCATCACGGCCTCACCGCATGTCATGGCTTTCAAGTGCTTGCTCCCGTATGTCGGCGCCGACAAGCAGCCATCTTTACATAGCTGCGGCCGATCTCGCGAATGGGAATAAATCCGGCTCCCCGCAAGTCTTGGTAAGCGGAATCAAACATCGAGCGGAGCGTGGTGAACATGAATAAGTTGATCGGGTGCGCGATCGTCGCGGGCACACTCATAGCCGCCGCGTCACTCGCCGCGGTGAATAACCTCGTCGGCGATCCGGGTCGCGGCAAGACTCTGTATCAAGCGTGCGAGGCGTGCCATTCCATCGATGAGAACGATTTGGGGCCCAGGCATCGCGGTGTCGTCGGACGCCGCGCGGGAAGCATTGCGGACTATTCTTATTCCACGGCCCTGAAGAATTCCGGTTTGACCTGGGATGAGCCCACGCTCGACCGCTGGCTGACCAGCCCCAGCGACCTGGTTCCCGGTACCAAGATGTTCTTCCAGATCGGCGACGCACAAAGCCGTGCGGATCTCATAGCCTTCCTAAAGGAACAAAGGTAGGCGCACTCGACAAAGCCGCGCGCACCGCGCCGGCGAGCGCGGACCAGTCCTGCGACCTTCGCAATCCCTCGCTCAGCTCGAGCTGAAGCCCTTTGCCGGATCGGCCTCGGTTGCAGATATTTAGGGGATCCGTGCCCGGGAAGCGATGTCCCTTGGTCAGATACGAAAGCCCGGTCTGCTCCAGAGCGATCGTCACCTCGCGCTTCAGCGTCTCATTCAAGCCCCCGAGCAGTACGTCGGGACCGGACGCCGCGTAGCCGTGGACGGTCACCACGATGTCGCAGGAAGCGATGAGATCCAAGGCCCGCGGCTCGTCGAAGCGGCCGCTGGCAAGGTGCAGGCAGTCGAAATTGTCGCCGGTGGCGCGCAGCCCCTCGAAAAGGTACAGCGAATGATCGTCGCCGGCGATGAGCCGGGCGATCTCTGAAGTGCGCCCTTCGATGCGCCCGCCATGCGGCGCGAGGACCGCGATCCCGGATCGCTCGCGAGGCACCACGTGCACGGCATAGTCCACGCCTTCCCGGTAGTGCCGCGCGAGATCGTGGTAGCCGACGAGATCGTTTGAGGAAACCTCCTTCGTCATCCCCGCAGTGTACCGGCCCCGCCGTCGGGCGGGCAGTCGTTTGCGGTCGAGGGCGCCCTTCAGCTCAATCGGTAGTCGCGCTGTTCCCGGGCATAGCCGATGAAGAAGTCCAAGGACTCCACATTGGCCATGGCCGCGCGATTCGCGGCCTTCTCCACCGGCACCCCGGTCAGAATGCGGCGCACGGGCACTTCCATCTTCTTGCCGGTGAGCGTGCAGGGAATGGCGCTCACCTGATAGATCTTGTCGGGCACATGCCGTGCCGAGTAGGCCTTGCGCATGCGGGCGCGTACTTTCTCCAGCAGCGCCTCGTCGAGCAGCAGCTCATCCTTGAGCTTGACGAACAGCGGCATGAAAAACCCGCCTCCGGGCAAATCCAGATTCACGATCAGCGCATCGTCGATTTCGGGCACCTCGGTCAGTGCGCGATACACCTCCGCGGTACCGATCCGCACACCGTGGCGATTCAGCGTGGCGTCGGAGCGGCCCAGCACGTAGCAGCCGCCGCGCGCGTTCACCTTGAAGAAATCCCCGTGCCGCCAGATGCCCGGATACTGGTCGAAGTAGGATTCCCGGTAGCGGCTGCCGTCGGCGTCGTTCCAGAATCCGACCGGCATGGAGGGCATGGGCCTTGTCACGACCAGTTCGCCCACCTCGTCCACCACCGCCTGCCCCTGCTCGTTGAATGCAAAAGCCGCGACTCCGAGCTGCCGCGCCTGAATCTCGCCGGCATACAAGGGCAGGGTCACGACCCCGCCGACGAGGCCGGTGCATACATCCGTGCCGCCGCTGCCCGATCCCGCCCAGATATCCGGCTTGACGCAGCGGTAGAACCACGCATTGCATTCGGCCGTCACCGGCGATCCGGCCAGCATCACCGATTGCAGCCGCGACAAATCGAAGCGCTCCTTGGGGACGACGCCCGCCTTTTCCAAAAGGCCCACATAAGCCGGACTCGCGCCGAAGTAGCTTGCGCCCGTGCGTTCCACCATACCCCACAGCACATCGGGCGCAGGGTAAGCGGGATTTCCGTCATACAGCACCGGCACCACGTCGACCAGGAGCGCGCTCACCAGGAAATTCCACATCATCCAGCCGGTGGTGGTGAAGAAGAACATGCGCTCGCCGGGATGCACGTCCATGTGCAACTTCAAGCCCTTGCATTGCTCCACAATCATGCCGCCGTGACAGTGGATGATGGGCTTGGGCAAACCCGTGGTGCCCGAAGAAAATAAGATCCACAGCGGATGCGCGAAGGGCACCTGCTCGAACTCGAAGGCATCCCGGGGGACTTCGGGACCCGACAGCGCGTCCTCCCAGTAGATCGAGTTCTCGGTCAAATGCGCGTCGTTGTCCGGCTCGAGCACACGCAGATAAATGACCCGTTCGAGCGAGGGCAGCAAACTCAAAATGGTGCGAAGCTCAGGCCGTCGATCGAAGGGCTTGCCGCCGTAGTAGTATCCGTCGACGACGAATGCGAACTTGGGCGCCAGCTGCAGAAATCGGTCGACGACACCGCGCGGTCCGAAGTCAGGGCCGCAGCTCGCCCAAATGGCGCCGACACTGACCGTGGCCAGCATCGCGATCACGGCTTCGGGAGAGTTCGGCAGATACGCGACCACCCGGTCGCCCTTCCCAAGTCCCATCCTGCGAAGATGCGTCGCGAGCTTGCGCACCCGGCTGCCCAGGTCCGTCCAAGACATCGCGCTCAACGCGCGGCGCTCGCTCAAGAACAGCAGCGCATCGGCACCGGCGCGCTCATGGCGCAGGGCATGCTCCGCGTAGTTCAGGCGCGCTCCGGGAAACCACTCCGCGCCCGGCATCGAACTTGACCCCAGCACCCGCTCGTAGGGCTTCGAGGCACGAATGTCGAAGTATTCCCAGAGCGAACCCCAGAATCCTTCCAGGTCGTCGATGGACCACTGCCACAACGCGGCGTAGGAATCGAAGCGCCGTCCCCGCTCCTTGAGCCAGCCGAGATAGTGCGTGAGCTGTGCCCGCTCGACGCGTGAGGGGCTCGGAGTCCAGAGCAACTCGCCCTCTTTAATTCCGTACATCCAAAACCCCGGGTCGCCGCATGAACAAGAGCACGGCCGCGCCGATGAAGCACCAAGCCGCGAGAAAGTAGAAGTTGACAGCATAACCCACGCCTTGATCGAACAGGCGGCCGGCCACTTTCGGCGCGATCGCCGACAGCGTCGTATTGATGGCGATGGCAACACCCGCGAGCGAGGCGAAGGCGCGCGTGCCGTAGTAATTGCTCAGCACTGCCATCAGGCACACGAGGCCGCCGCCGAAACCGATGCCGATGCAGGTCGCGAACAGCACTACCTGCCACAGGGCATGCGCATTGACTACGACCACGAGTCCGATGCCGAACACCCCGACGAACAGGGCGTAGATGTATCGCGGATCGATGCGGTCGCCGAACGCCGCGAGAATCGCCTTACCGATGAGGCCGGAGATGGTCATGATGCCGACGGCCCAGGCGCCGACCCCCGCGGAGTGCCCGAGGTCCTGCATGTGAACCACACCGTGCGCGAGGAACAGGGTGTAGCCGCCGCTGCCGCCGACCAGCGAACCCAGCAGCAGCCAATAGCTGGGATGGCGGGCGGCCTGCCTGAATGTCCATTCGCTGCGCGACACGAACGCCGGGCGCGTATCGAGTGCCGGTTGACCGCCGGCAGCCGGCGGCGCGAATCCATCGGCCACCTGGCCCAGGTCTTCCGGCCGTTCGCGCACGAACACCAGCACGATGCAGGCGGCGCCGGCGGAGAGCGCTGCGAGCAGCCACCATCCCGCCCGCCAGGTGCCGGCGGCCTCGATCAGGCGGTTGAGCAAAGGCGCTGCGACGAAGCCGCCGATGGCGCCGGCCGAATACAGAACGGCGAGCGCGAGAGAGCGGCGCCTCACGAACCATCGCGCGAGGCCTGCCTGCGACGCCATGGCCCCGCCCGCGGCGACGCCCGTGCCGACCAACAAGCCGTAGCACAGCATCCCGCCCAGCCCGCCGGTCACCACGGTGGCCATCAGCAGGGCGCCGGCGATGGTGAGCATGCTGCCGAGCACCAGGGTCTTGCGCACGCCGAGGCGATTGATGCTCAACGCCACCAAGGGCCCGGGCAGCCCCGACATGATCATGTACACCGAAAACATATTGCCCAGGGTTTCGCGGTTCAACCCCAGGGCCCTCGCCATGGCGGGGTTGATCACCGCCGGTCCGTAGGCGGGAAAACCGAGATTCAGGAACATGACGCACCACAGCGTCGCGAGCATGGTCCAGCCGTAGAAAATGTGCTTAGGCATCCGGGTTCTCCGTGCGAGACATCATGCCTCACCCCACACGTCGCGCGCGACCTGCACGATGAGCTCGAGCTTGCGCCATTGCTCGGCTTCGGAGACCGCGTTTCCGTGATGCGTGCTCGAGAATCCGCATTGCGGCGACAGGCAGAGGTTCTCCATGGGCACATAGGCGCTTGCCGCCTCGATGCGCCGCTTCACCTCATCAGCGCTCTCGATCGCTCCCTGCTTGGTCGTGACCAGACCGAGGACCGCCCGCTTAGGCTGGGGCAGGAAGCGCAACGGCTCGAAAGACCCGGCGCGGGCGGAATCGAATTCCATGAAGAAGCCATCGACATCGATTGAAAACATGGCCTCCGCGATGCTCTCATAGCCGCCCTCGGCCACCCACGAGCTTCGAAAATTTCCGCGGCAGGTGTGCATGGTGATGGTCATCCCGGGCGGCCGCCCCTGGAGCGCCGCGTTGACGGCATCGGCGAAGGTGCGCGGCAGGGCGCCGGGATCGTCGCCGTTGCTCCGGCAGCCCTCGCGAAATTTCGGATCGCATAGATAGGCGAACGACACATCGTCCAATTGCAGGTAGGTGCAGCCTCGTTCGGCGAAATACCGGATGGCGCGCTGATAGGCGACGGCGACGTCGCGCCAGAATTCCGCGAGGTCCGGATACGCTTCGTTGGACACGGCGTTGCGGCCGCCGCGCATGTACAGCATCGACGGCGACGGAATGGTCACCTTGGCCGTGCCGCGGGTGATGCCCTGCAGATACGCGAAGGCGTCGACCATGATGGGCTTCGAGCAGCCGATCTTGCCCGTGACCGTGGCCATTGGAGGCTGCTCCTCGGTCCCGCCGAAGCGGCTGCGATTCGCCATCGCGGTGATGGTGACGCCGTCGAGTTGGCTCAGGAAATCGATGTGCCAATAGTCGCGGCGCAGCTCACCGTCGGTGATCGAGCGCAATCCGATCGACTCCTGCGCCGCGACGACACCGCGAATACTGTCGTCTTCCGCGTCGCGCAGCTTGCGCGCGGACAGTTCGCCTCGTTTGAACTGCGCGCGGGCGGCGGCCAATGCCGCCGGGCGCAACAAGCTCCCGACTTGGTCGGCGCGGAAGGGCGGCATCATCGGATTCGCCATCCTCAGCCGCCGAAGGTGCGCAGAACCTCGGGCACCCTGTTGGGCATCGACAATGCTGCCCGCACGGCCGGGCGGGCGTTCATCGTGTCGAGCCAGGCGCAGGCCAGCGGCGCCGTCTTCGGATTCATGATCTCGGGAAACATACGCGGCACGCCCGCGACCATCGGATAGCTGTTCACATCGGCCAGCGAATACTGCGATCCGGCCAGCCACTTGGATTTCGCGAGAATCTTCTCCATGCGGTCGATCGACACCTTGAGCTTGCGCTTCGAGTCCTCGAGTTGCGCCTCACTGAAGGATTCGCCGGCGATGGTGGCCCATTTGTCGCGCTGCTCCTTCAACGGAATACGCTCGAGCACCTTCTCGAGCTCATTCTTGCTCAAGGATTGCGCGACTTTGCGCACCATCAAGTGCCAACCCCACATGCTGAGCGCCGGACAGAAGTATTCGTCGACGAACTTGCTCCACACCCGCATCTGCGCGCGCTCCGCGAAATTCTGCGGCCGCAGCGCAACCTCGGGAAACGCGTCGTAGAGATACTCGTTGATCACCGTCGATTCGGTGATCACGGCGCCGTTGTGCACCAGGACGGGCACCTGGCCGTTGGGATTCAGCTTCACGAATTCCGGCCGATGCTGCTCGAACCGCAGCAAGTCGACATAGTGGCTGCGGAACTTCAGGTCCTTTTCCTTCAAGCACAGCAGGGTCTTCATCGAATTGGCGACAGGCTCGGCGTGATATAGCTCCAGCGTCATTCGATCGCTCCCCGGCACGTGGATTGGCACCCCGCCATGAGGCAGCCAATGGCGATTTTGCGCTCGACCCTCGGGGAAGACCTGCTCCACCCAAAGTGCAACGCCGCATGGCGCCGTCCGCGATCTGGTAAAATGGCCAACCGTTCCGGCCAACACCGTATGCAGTTTCACCGCTTCGATCTCAATCTGCTGATCGCGCTCGACACCTTACTGCGTGAAAAAAACATCACCCGGGCGGCCGAGAAGGTGTTCGTATCGCAGCCGGCGATGAGCGCCGCGCTGCACCGGCTGCGGGACTACTTCGGCGATCCGCTGCTGGTCCGCGTCGGCCGCGACATGGAGCTGTCGCCGCGCGGCCAATCGCTGGTCGAGCCGGTCCGCGAGGCGCTGCTGCTCATCCAGGCGACGCTCGGCACTCAACCCACCTTTACCGCGGCCACGACGCAGCGCGAATTCACGTTGATCCTCTCCGAGGAGGCGGTGCCGGGACTTCTGCCCGCCATTTTGCAGCGCGTTTCCACCGAGGCGCCCGGCATCCGCATCAACATCGAACTGGTGTCGCACTCGATATTGAATCGCCTGGAATACGGCGAGGCCGACCTGTGTCTGTGCCTGGACAGCCTGCGGCTATTGGATGTGCGGGCGTATCCCGAGACTCTGCGCGGCGTGCGCCTGCGCCCGGTGCGCTGGGTTTGCATTGTCGACCGGGATCACCCGACCGTGGGCGACAGCATCTCGTCGGAGCAGTATTTTGCGCTGCCCCACGTATTCGGCCGCCCGAGCGGATATACCGCGACCGCCGAGGAACTGGTGCGCCGTCTGCTGGATATCGATCTTCCCGTACACATCACCGTGCCCAGCCTTTTGCACTTGCCGCTGGTGCTGCGGGGGACGCGGCTGGTCGCCACCTTGCCGGAGCGGGTGGCGCAGATGTTCGCCACCACCTTGCCCATCAAGACCTTTCCGCTGCCGTTCGAGGTTCCCGCGCTGCACGAGATCCTGCTCTGGCACAAGCGCCACGATTCGGACCCCGCCCACACCTGGCTCCGCGATTTGGTGGCCCGGCTCGCTCAGGAGATGTAGCCGCCTTAGGAACTTCCACCCGGCGGTTCGCGGCGCCGCCGGCGAGTTCTCTGTGCGGCGAAAAGCTGCTCCCGCGGGGTACAGACGCCCGCCCGAGCGCGTGGATGATGGCTTGATGGCCCACTACCCCAAGACGCCGGGATTCACCGGCACCCTGCGCCCGCTGCGTCTCGAAGGCGACATACACGATGTCGAGATCGAGGGCGAATGGCCGCCGCAGCTCAACGGCACCTATCATCGCGTGCATCCCGACGCGCAATTCCCGCCGATGTTCGAGAGCGACCAATTCTTCAACGGCGACGGCATGATAGGTCTTTTCCATTTCCGCGGCGGCAAGCTCGACTTCCGCCAGCGATTCGCCCAAACGGACAAATGGAAGCTCGAGCGCCAGGCCGAACGCGCCTTGTTCGGCGCCTACCGCAATCCTCTCACCGACGATCCGTCGGTGCAGGGCGCCATTCGAGGCACGGCCAATACCAATGTTCTGGTGTACGCGGGCAAGCTGTTCGCGCTCAAGGAGGACAGCCCCGCGCTGCTCATGGATCCGCTGACCCTCGACACGGAAGGGTACACGGACTTCGGCGGCAAGATGCAGGGCAAGACGTTCTGCGCCCACCCGAAGATCGATCCCGTCACCGGCAATATGTGCGCCTTCGGCTATGCGGCGAAAGGGCTGCTCACCCGGGACTGCCACTACATGGAAATCAGCCCCCAAGGAGAGCTGCTCCAGGAGACCTGGTTCGAAGCGCCGTACTATTGCATGATGCACGACTTCGGCGTCACGCAGGACTATGCGGTGTTTCACATAGTCCCGTGCGTGAGCTCCTGGGAACGGCTCAAGGCCGGCCTGCCTCACTTCGGCTTCGACACTTCGCTGCCGGTGTATCTCGGCGTGCTGCCGCGGCACGGCGATGCGCGCGCCCTGCGCTGGTTCAAGTCGCCGACCCTGTTCGCCAGCCACGTCATGAACGCGTTCAACGACGGCACCCGGGTCTATTTCGATACACCGGTCGCGAAGAACAACATGTTTCCATTCTTTCCGGATGTCGGCGGCGCGCCGTTCAATCCCCTGGAGGCCATGAGTTTTCTCACCCGCTGGACCGTGGATATGGCATCTCCCGGCGACGCCTTCGAGAAGTCCGAGCGCCTCACTGACCTGTTCGGCGAGTTCCCGCGCATCGACGAGCGTTACGCGACACAGGCGCAGCGCCACGGCTGGCTGCTCGTATCCGATCGAGAGAAGCCCTTCGAGGGTCCCGGCGGCCGCGCCTCGGGGCTGCTCATGAACTCGATCGCGCACATCGATTTCGGCTCAGGCTGTCAGACGGTGTGGTGGGCAGGACCGCAGACCATCGTTCAAGAACCCTGCTTCATTCCACGTTCGGCGACCGCCGCCGAGGGCGACGGCTACCTCGTGGCCGTACTCGACAACGTGGTCACGAACTACTCCGACCTGGCGCTGTTCGACGCCCAGCACGTCGCCGCGGGCCCCATCGGCCGCGCCAAGCTCCCGTTTCGCCTGCGGCCGGCGATTCACGGCAATTGGGCCGATGCCGCCCGCATTGGGGGTCATGTTCCATGAACGCAAACACTCGGCGCTGCATCACCGTGCTGTATCCGAACACCCCCGGGGTGACCTTCGACTTCGATTACTACCTCAAGCACCATGCAACCTTGATCGATCGCCTGTACGGCAGCAGCATCGCCAAGCTCGAGCTGCGCCGCGGCAGCGGGACCCCCGACGGATCGCCTGCGCCCTACGTCGCCATCATCAATATCTGGATCGCCGATCAAGCAGCATTCGACCGCGCGGGTGCCAAGCACGCCGCCACGCTGATCGCGGACGTGCCCAATTTCACCAACACCATGCCGACCATACAGATCGATGAAATAGTGGAGTGAGGTGCGCCCTGGTCAATGCGGCGAAGGGGACGAAGGCGGCGCGGGATTCGGGGCGCCCGGGGCGGATGGAGCGCCGGGCGGCGCCTGCGGGGCGCCGTTCTCGGGACCGCCGGGTTCGCCGCCACCCGGATGCATATGACCGTACATCCCGGGCATCATGGGGCAGTGATGGCGATGGCCGTGAGCGGCGGCGAATATCGCCCCCAGCACCACCAGCCCGGCCAGCGTGAAGGCCCAGAAGCCGAGGTACTTGCCGAACGCCCGAAAACTCCCTTCGGAACGGTTGGATAGAAACAGTACGAAGTAGCCGGCGATGGTCAGTGCCGTTGCCGGTATCAGTGCAAGGAAGTAGATCATCGACGCCCCCTCATTTCATATCCGACGCGGCGCTCCGCCTGGGTGAACCCGGCCAGCCATTCTACTCCTCGGCCGTCCCTCAGGCGTCCTCGCTGTAAACCGGATTCGACAGGATGAATCCAACGGATGCCGCCCGCACGGGGTCGATCTGCTCATCGGCGATCGACGCCTCGATCTTGGCATGACGCGCCTTCAAGACATTGCGAAACTCAGGATGGCTGATGATGAACAGCTGATTGTTCTTGATGCCCCTGAGCACGTGACCCGCCGCCTCCAGCGCATCCATGGCCACATCCATGAACGAGGTCTCGCCCTCCTTGCGCGGCGGGGGAGGCCCGTAGCCCGAGTCCTTGAAGCGTTCGTGGCGCAAGACGTCGCCTTCGCCGATGTTGGATTTGACCGTCCCGGGACAGTAGACGGAGACGCCGATATTGCGGCCCACCATATCGGTGCGCAACGACTCGGATAGTCCCACGATCGCGAACTTGCTGGTGGCGTACAGTCCTGCCGTGCCCAGTGCGGCAATTCCACCCATGGAAGCCACATTGACGATGTGCGCCTCCTCGCCGCCGGCAATCATGCCCGGCAGGAAGGTCATCAAGCCATTGATCACGCCGCCCACATTGACGCTCATGATCCAGTCCCAATCGCTGTAGGTGGCCTGCTCCATCAGGCCGAGAATGCCGATGCCGGCGTTGTTGACCAATACTTGCACCGGGCCGAACACTCGCTCGATTTCCCGCTTCGCGGCGGCCATCCCTTCCCGATCCGTGACGTCGACCTTGATCGGGTGGACCTGTGCCTTCGGGCGGTCGCGAAAATACGCCATCGTCTGGTCCAAATGGTCTTCACGCCGATAGCTGAAGGCCACCTTCATTCCCTCTTCGGCGAGCACCTTGACTAGCCCCAACCCGATGCCGCTGCTGCCGCCCGTGACGAACGCCACCTTGCCCTTCAGATCCTTCATTGCGCGCTGCCCCCGTACTCGCGATCCTGGTCAAACGTCCGCGCGCGGCATCGATCGTCCCCGGATGAGGTCCGCGCCCTTCTCCGCGATCATGATGGTCGGCGCATTGGTGTTGCCGCCGGGCACATCCGGCATGACCGAGGCGTCGATAACCCGGAGTGCATCGACGCCCCGCACCTTCAGCGCGGAATCCACGACCGCCCACGCGTCGCCCGCGGCTCCCATCGCGCAGGTACCCACGGCGTGCTGCGTGATCGCGCCGTTGTCGCGCACGTAACGTTCAAGGTCGGCATCGGACGAAAATTGTGCGCCGGGGAGAATCTCGCCGGCCACCAGACTGCGCAGCGGCTCTTGGGCGTAAATGTTGCGGATGGCCTTTAGACCGCGCACCGCCCGATCAACGTCCGATTGCTCCTTGAACAGGTTGAACAATATCCGCGGCGGCTCCCGCGCGTCCGCGGAGCGCAGGCGCACCACGCCCCGGCTATCCTGCTTGATCATGGACAGACCCGCGCCGAGCGTGTGCGGCGGCTTCTTGGCGATCAGCGGAAACCACAGTTCGCGCGCGGCGACTTCGCCCGACATACAGGTGAACTGCATGTCCGGCCGGTCCAGGCGCCGATCCGTTCGAATGAATAGATTTCCCGCGGCACCGTTGGTGGCGAACAGCCCCCTGCCGAACAACCCCCACAGCAGCACCCACGCCGTGGCGCGATCCACGCGCAGTTGGCTTGGGAACGCGCCCGGCCGCATGTCCCAGCCCACGAACATGAACGGGTGCTCGATCAGATTTTGCCCGACCCCCTGCAGATCGACCACGGGCTCCACCCCCAAGGTCCTCAGATGGTCGGCGGGGCCGATGCCGGAGAGCATGAGCAGTTGCGGCGAGCCGTATACGCCGGCCGCGACGATGACTTCGCGGTCGGCCATCGCCGTGAACATCTCCTCTCCCCGGGCGTAGTCGACGCCGACCGCGCGGCCGCTGCGTATGCGAATTCGGCCGGCGAGCGTTCGTGTCTCGACGTTGAGGTTGCGCCGGCCCATCGCCGGCCTGAGAAACACCCGCGCCGCGCTTCCGCGCCTGCCGCGCACGACGGTCATCTCGCTGCGCTGAAAGCCCTCGGACTCGCCGCCGTGATAATCGTCGGTTGCGGGATATCCCGCCGCGATGCTTGCGGCGCGAATCTCCTCGTACAGCATATTCGATTGGGGAACGGCGATTTCCATCTCACCCGATGCGCCATGGTAGGAATTCTCGCCCAACCAGCTCTTCTCGGATTTTCGGAAATACGGCAGAACGTCGGCGTAACCCCATCCCGAGAGGCCCCGGCGTGCCCAGTCGTCATAGTCGAGGCGGTGCCCGCGCGCGTACACCATGCCGTTGATCATCGAGGAGCCGCCCAGCCCCTTGCCGCGCGGAATCTCGATTCGCCGCCCGTTGAGATACGGCTCGGGCTCGCTCTGGAAGTTCCAGTTCAGATCGCGGCGAACCACGTACTTGGGAAATGCCATGGGCATGTCCTTGAACAGACCCGTCGACGCGCCGCCCGCCTCCAGAAGCAGAACCTTGGTGTCCCTATCCTCCGTCAACCGATTCGCGAGGACACATCCCGCGGAGCCTGCGCCTATGATCACGTAGTCGTATTTATCCATCGATGCGCTCGGCACGGCACTCCTCGCACGCAACCGCAAATTCAAGCCTCTCAACGGCTCCATAGGATGCGCACGTCTGCGCCCTTTCCGATCAGCCCAGAGTGAACGCAGTTGCGATGCGCGGTGCAAGCGCTTCGTCAAATCTGCGGGTAAACTCACAAAAAACTCATGGGGGGATCTCGATGCGCGCCTATGTAATCTCCGCAGGCAGCAGCACTGTCGACGGCTTGCGCCGCTGCCAACGTCCCGACCCCGAGCTGCAACCCACGCAGCTTCTGGTGCGCATTCACGCCGCGTCGCTCAACTACCGCGATCTTCTCATCGCCCGGGGCCACTACATGGGAGGCATGGTCAAGTCCGACACCGTGCCGTTGTCCGACGGCGCCGGCGAGGTCGTCGCCGTGGGTTCCGCGGTGGTCCGGTTTAGAGTCGGCGACCGCGTCGCGGGCACCTTCTTTCGCGGCTGGATCGACGGCAGGCCGCCCGCCGGCCCAATGATTGCCCTCGGCGCACCGCCCGCGGACGGAGTGCTGGCCGAGCTCGTGGCATTCGACGAGCAGAACGCCGTGGCCATACCCGCCCATCTTTCGTTCGCAAAGGCCGCGACTCTGCCCTGCGCGGCGGTTACTGCCTGGCGCTCGCTGGTCGATATCGGACGCATCGCCCCCGGCGAAACCGTGTTGGTGCTGGGCACCGGCGGTGTCTCCATATTCGGCTTGCAGCTGGCCCGGCTCGCCGGCGCTCGCGTGCTGGTTACATCGTCGAGCGACGAGAAACTGGCCCGCGCCAAGGCGCTCGGCGCCGACGGCTGCATCAACTATCGGACACACCCTGATTGGGACGGCGAAGTGCTCAAGCTAACCGATGGACGCGGCGTCGATCACGTCTTGGACGTCGGCGGCGCCGGCACCCTGGGGCGCTCCATCGGCTCGATCGCGGTGGGGGGGCGAGTCGCCATGATCGGCGTGCTCACCGGCATCGGCCCGGCGGGCAGTCCGTATGGGCTTTTGGCTAAGCAGGCGAGTCTGAACGGAGTCTACGTGGGATCGCGGGCTCATTTCGAGCGCATGAACGCCGCCATCTCGGCGCATGCGCTGGAGCCCGTCGTCGATCGCGAATTCGATTTCGACGATGCACCCGCCGCGTACCGTCACCTCGAGAGCGGTTCTCATTTCGGCAAAGTGGTGATCCGCCTTTGATCAAGGAAACAACGGTACGTAATGCCGTGTATTCGCTGCTGCGCGAATTCGGGCTGACGGCCGTCTTCGGCAACCCGGGTTCCACGGAGCTGCCCATGTTCCGCGACTTTCCCGGCGATTTCCGCTACGTGCTGGGCCTGCAGGAGTCGGTCGTCGTCGCGATGGCCGATGGCTTCGCTCAAGCAAGGGGCGATGCGGCCTTGGTCAATCTACACTCGGCCATCGGCGTCGGCCACGCTCTCGGCAGCATATTCACGGCTTACAAGAACCAGACTCCGCTCGTGATCACCGCGGGCCAGCAGGCGCGCTCCATTCTGCCCTTCGAACCCTTTCTGTACTCCGAGCAAGCCGCGCAGCTGCCCAAACCCTACGTGAAATGGAGCGTCGAGCCGGCACGCGCGGCCGACGTCCCCGCGGCCATCGCGCGCGCCTACTACGTGGCGATGCAGCCGCCGCGCGGCCCCGCCTTCGTTTCGATTCCGGTGGATGACTGGGACCGCCCCTGTGCGCCGCCGGGTACGCGTGAAGTGAGCCGGCGGATGGCGGGCGATCCGGAGTTGCTGGAGCGCGCCGCGGCTCATGTAAGCAGTGCGCGTCGGCCCGTGATCGTCGTCGGCGCAGCGGTGGCTCGCGACGACGCCTGGGATGAAACCATCGCCCTCGCGGAGCGCCATCAAGCCGCGGTCTGGGTCAGTCCCATGTCGGCGCGCAATAGCTTTCCGGAGAATCATCCCCTGTTCGCCGGTTTTCTGCCCGCCGACCGGGCTGCCATCGTCGCGCGCCTGCAGGGCGCCGATCTCATCCTGGCGCTGGGGGCGCCGGTTTTCACCTATCACGTGGAAGGGCACGGTCCGCACATCCCGGAGGACGCCGCGCTGGTGCAACTGACCGACGACCCAGGTGCGGCGGCCTGGTCCCCCGTCGGCACCTCCATCGTCACGAATTTGAAGCTCGGCATCGCCGCGCTGCTCAGAGTGCAGCCGGCCGCGCCGCGCGCACCGCCGTCCATCCCGGCGCGGCCGCCGCGCATCGCTCCCGACTCCTTGAGCGATCGGTT
>Ga0210394_10004629_pt1 | contig 15906 bp, 14 predicted proteins | sample IncBWC12MmetaG_FD_160121 | JGI IMG/M metagenome (GOLD analysis project Ga0210394, IMG submission 160121) | Forest soil microbial communities from Barre Woods Harvard Forest LTER site, Petersham, Massachusetts, United States - Inc-BW-C-12-M | ecosystem: Environmental > Terrestrial > Soil >... | reverse complement strand
ACTCGATGGCCCAAGGCTCGCCGCTCACCATCTCGACTTTGCGGATATAGATGTTCTGTACGATGTCGCGGGTCTGCGGGTCGATCGAGATCGGCCCGCGCGGGCTTTCCCATTTCATGCCCTTCATCGCGCCGATCACCGCGTCGGCGTCGGTATTGCCGTTGGTCTTTTTCAGCGCCGCGCAGATCAGATTCATGCCGTCATAACCGCCGACCGAAATGAAATTGGCGCGGTGGCCGGTGGCTTTTTTGTAGGCCGCGGCATAGTCCTTGTTGAGCTGCGAGGGATGCGCCGCGGAATACAGGCCCGCAGTCACGACTCCCAGGAGCGTGTTGCCCGTGGTCGGCAAGTCATCGTCATCGGCGATGTCGCCCGGTCCGATCAGCTTGACGCCCGATTTGTCGAGGCCGCGTTCGGAAAACTGCCGCGCGAAGGTGCCCGCCTGTCCGGCCGGGACGAACACGAACAGCGTATCCGGTTGCAGATCGTGGGCGCGCTGCAGGAACGGCGAAAAGTCCGGATTGGCAAGCGGCACTTTGAGCGTATCGAGAATCTGGCCGCCGCCCTTGGTGAAGTTGGCCGCGAAGACCTTGCCGGCCTCGGCGCCTGGCGCCCAATCGGACAGGACCATGACCGCTTTCTTGCTGCCGTTTTGGATCGCCCAATCGGCGATGATCCCGGACTGCTGGCCGAGCGTGAAGCTGGTGCGGACATAATAGGGCGAGCGTTCGGTCACCACCGAAGTGCCCGATATCATCACCACCGTCGGAATTTTCGCTTCGGTGGCGATCGGCGCCATCGCCATCGCGCTCGGCGTCAGGCCGGCGCCGAGAACGTTTACCTTGTCATTGACGATCAGTTCCTGGGCGACCCGCTTGGCGTTGTCCGGCACGCTGCCGTCGTCTCTAACGATAAGCTCGATCTTCTTGCCGGCGACCGTGTCGCCGTGCTGGGCCATGTACAGATGCGCGGCATCCGAAACTTCGCGCCCGGCCGCCGCCACAGTGCCGGTCATCGGCAGGACGAGGCCGATCTTGATATTGTTGTCTGATGCGGGAGTTTGCGCGGCGGCACTGCCGGCGCCGAAACCGGTAACCGCGATGGCCAGACAGCAGGCAATAAGATGCGTGTGACGCATGGTAGGTCCCCCCGAGCGTTCATTCTGGGCTTCTGATTGAAGTCATTGAACGACCGGGCCACGCCGATTGCAAGCGCGGTGGAGCGCTGCTTCGCCTTTACCGATCAGTGAACGCGCGATTACGATGTTGTAAAGTGGCCCCTACTGATCGGGGGGAGCGGCAAAGATTTTTTTGGGAGCGGTGTCCTCAAACCCCAATAGCCAGTAACCGGAACTCCCCAGCGCGTTTCCCAGTCCAAGAGGTCATCACCGGCCAGCTCGTTTATACGCTTATCTAATTCTTCTCAAATTCTCGGAGACGTTCAGCAACTCTATAAATGTCTCGATTAATGAACCACGTTCAGCAATTTTGATGCGTCAGCTAAAGGAGAATCTAGCCACCCGGGTATGACGATGCGGAGCGAGCGTCACGCCGCGCCGTCGGCCCGCCCGCTTTTGCCGAGCCGCTTGTCGAGATACTGGCTGATCGACGGCATCGGCGGCTCGACCTTGCCGTCGAAGAAGTGGTCGGAGCCTAGGCTCCCGCGGACGGCCGTTGAGCCCGGCGCCGCATGCGAACACTGCGAGCCTGAATAATCGGTCGAATGCGCTCTTTGAGCGCATCCAAAAGGGACAATTTCTCCGCAAAGCTGAGGGCGGCTAGCTGGCGTCGCCCGGAAGCTTTCAGAGCGAGAATGTCTGAAATATCCGGATATCTGGACTGGGACCTCTCCATGAAATGAAATTAGGTGTCCTGAAGGGGATTTTCAATTCCAGCTTTCGCGCAAAAACTCAGCCAATTGGTCGTAAGGTCGTTTCGCTCCACAATGTTTTTCAACGCGGCTAAATCGACCGCCCTTGCATCCAAGAATGCCTGTACCCGCGCCAAGTCCTTTAATCGTCCAAGCCTTACCCCTATCGCCACGATATGCTCAGCCCGTAATACTCGGGCCTTCAGCGGCGGATCCCCAGTCATATCGATATCGAGCTCGATGGCTCTCTCCAGAGCTTCTTCTTCGAGTTCCGACGCGACAGGAAGGAACTGCACCGGCCACTCATTGATTATAAAACCCACGTCGGTGCGCTCGCTGTAGCCCAAGTCAGCCAGAGCCTTTGCGATCGGAGTGAGCAAAATAAGTCCCGATTGATGCTTTTCGAAATGTGCAATCGATACGAGGATATCGAGGTCTTCAGTAAGCATCGGTTCGATATAGTTTAGGGCGGCCACTGCGCCGGCGATTGCGTAGCGTTGAATGGCGCCCCCTTCCGCGAGTTTTGTAACGACCTCGATCGTCTTCCGCAGGGACATGTTTCGACCTTACGAAGGACGCACGGTGTCTCGGTATCGGCTTTCGCCTCACGCCGCGCTGTTCGCCCGCCCGCCTTTGAGCCGCTTGTCGAGATAGCCGCTGATCGCCGTCATCAGCGGCTCGACCTTGCCGTCGAAGAAGTGGTTGGCGCCGGGAATGACTTTCTGCTCGATGACGATGCCCTTCTGCGTCTTGAGCTTCTCGACGAGATTGGTCACGTCGCGATGCGGCACGACCGCATCCTTGTCGCCGTGAATGATCAGGCCCGAGGAAGGGCAGGGCGCAAGGAAGGAAAAGTCATAAAGATTGGCCGGCGGGGCAATCGAGATAAAGCCCTCGATTTCCGGCCGCCGCATCAGCAGCTGCATGCCGATCCAGGCGCCGAACGAGAAGCCGGCGATCCAGCAACTGCGCGCTTCGGTATTGACCGTTTGCGCCCAATCGAGCGCGGCCGCGGCATCCGACAATTCGCCGATGCCGTGGTCGAACCCGCCCTGGCTTCGCCCGACGCCGCGAAAGTTGAAGCGCAACGCGGAAAAGTTCCGATGCACGAAGGCGTAATAGATCTGGTACACGATCTGATGGTTCATCGTGCCGCCGAACTGCGGATGCGGGTGCAGCACGATGCCGATCGGTGCGTTCTTCTGCCGCGCCGGATGGTAGCGGCCCTCGATGCGGCCGGCGGGCCCCGTGAAAATAACCTCGGGCATTTTTATGAACCTCGATCAGTGCGGAGCGGCTCGCCCCGCCTTATCCTCCCCGCCAGCGGGGGGAGGGTAAGGAAGGGGCACGTGCGCTTGACGTTGCCGGTGGCCCCACGTAAGTGATTATAAGCACTTCATATTTTCTGAACTGGCGACGTGCTCGGAGCGGCGACAGCATTGGGTCGCGACTTCTAGCACAGGCCAGGGGACCAAAAGCAAGCACAACGAGCATGTCGGAGCGCAGCTATTTGGATTGGAACGCCACGACGCCCTTGCGCGACGAGGCGAAGGCGGCGCTTGCGGCGGCGCTTATGCTCCCCGGCAATCCCTCCTCGGTGCACGCCGAGGGCCGCGCCGCCCGGCGCGTGATCGAGCTGGCGCGCGAACAAGTCGCCGCGCTCGTCGGGGTACGACCGGGCGACGTGTTTTTCACTTCGAGCGGCACCGAAGCCAACATGCTGGCGCTCACCCCGGCGATTGAGGTCGCAGGCGACAAGCGGCCGCGTTCATGGCTTCTGATCTCGGCCATCGAGCATGCCTCGGTGCGCGCCGGTGGCCGGTTCCGGCGCGAGGCCATCGCGGAGCTCGCCGTCGCCGCCGATGGGCGACTCGATCTTGCGGCGCTGGCGGGGACGATTGCGAAATCGCCGCGTGCGCTGGTTTCGCTCATGCTCGCCAACAATGAAACGGGCGTCATTCAGCCGGTCGCCGAAGCGGCCGCGCTCGTGCATGCGGCCGGCGGCTTGCTCCACGTCGATGCGGTGCAGGCGGCCGGACGCATCGACTGCGACATCGCTACGCTCGGCGCGGATTTGCTGACGCTGTCGGCCCATAAAATCGGCGGGCCGAAGGGCGTCGGCGCGCTGGTTCGAAGAAGCGACGATATTCATCTGCCCGATCCGCTCATTCGCGGCGGCGGCCAGGAACGGGGGCTCCGCGCCGGAACCGAGAATGTCGCCGGCATCGCCGCATTCGGCGCTGCCGCTGCCGCCGCGCGCCGTGAACGCGCAACCGAAGCCGATCACATGCTGGCGTTGCGAAACTTGCTGGAAGCGGGGCTGCGCGAGATCTCGCAACGGGCGACGATCTTCGGCGCCGGCGCCGAGCGCCTGCCGAATACGACGCTGTTCACTGCGCCGGGCATCAAGGCCGAGACCGCCGTCATCGCCTTCGACCTCGAAGGTGTGGCGGTGTCGTCGGGCGCCGCCTGCTCGTCGGGCAAGGTCCAGCCCTCTTATGTCCTTGCGGCAATGGGAGTTTCGCCGCCGCTCACGCGCGGCGCCGTGCGCGTCAGCCTAGGCTGGAACACGAGCGGGGCCGACGTCGAAAAGTTCCTCGGCGCTTGGAGAAAGCTCGCAACTACATTATCTAAGGAAGCGGAAGGTATTGCAGCCTGAATGACTGCAAGAACCGATTGAATTAGGCCGTTTAAGCGCTTGAAAGAGCGTAAGAAGGCCCAATGGGGGTGACCCGAGAAGGCACGCCTTACCATAACCGACTAATCCAACCCGCGGTCCTTGAAACCGTGAGCGGAGGGACGAATGCCGGCAGTGCAAGAGACCGTCGATCAGGTCCGGCGCATCGACGTTGACCAGTACAAGTATGGATTCGAGACGCTGATCGAATCGGATAAGGCCCCCAAGGGCCTGTCCGAGGACACCGTACGTTTCATCTCGGCGAAGAAGAACGAGCCGGAATGGATGCTGGCGTGGCGGCTCGACGCCTACAAGCGCTGGCTGACCATGCGCGAGCCGAAATGGGCCAAGGTCGAATACGGCCCGATCGACTACCAGAACATCTATTACTACTCCGCGCCGAAGCAGAAAGACGGACCGAAATCGCTCGACGAGATCGATCCGGAGATTCTGCGCACCTACGAAAAGCTGGGCATCCCGCTGCGCGAGCGCGAGGCGCTTTTAGGAATCCAGCGGCCGGTCGACGATGCCGGTGAGGGCGGCAACGGCGAAAGACGCATTGCCGTCGACGCGGTGTTCGACTCGGTTTCGGTCGCGACGACCTTTAAGGCCGAACTCGCCAAAGCCGGCGTGCTGTTCATGCCGATTTCGGAAGCCGTGCATGAGCATCCCGAACTGGTGAAAAAATATCTCGGCTCGGTGGTGCCGATCAGCGACAATTTCTTCGCCACGCTCAATTCAGCAGTGTTTTCCGACGGCTCGTTCGTCTACGTGCCGCCGGGCGTACGCTGCCCGATGGAACTGTCGACCTATTTCCGCATCAATGAGAAGAATACCGGCCAATTCGAGCGCACGCTGATCATCGCCGATCGCGGCTCGTACGTGAGCTATCTCGAAGGCTGCACCGCGCCGATGCGCGATGAGAACCAGCTCCACGCCGCGGTGGTCGAGCTTGTGGCGCTCGACGACGCCGAGATCAAATATTCGACCATCCAGAACTGGTATCCCGGCGACGCACAAGGCCGCGGCGGCATCTATAATTTCGTCACCAAGCGCGGCGATTGCCGCGGCAAGAACGCCAAAATCTCCTGGACGCAAGTGGAGACAGGCTCGGCCATCACCTGGAAATATCCGAGCTGCATTCTGCGCGGCGAGAATTCGCGGGGCGAATTCTACTCCATTGCTATTTCAAATGGATATCAGCAGGTCGATTCCGGCACAAAAATGCTGCATCTCGGCAAGAACACGACGAGCCGCATCATCAGTAAGGGCATCGCCGCCGGGCATTCGAACAACACCTATCGCGGGCTGGTCACTTCGCACCGCCGCGCCTCGGGCGCGCGCAACTTCACCAATTGCGATTCGCTCCTGATCGGCGACAGGTGCGGTGCCCATACCGTGCCCTATATCGAGGCGAAGAATTCCTCGACCGTATTCGAGCATGAGGCGACCACGTCGAAAATCTCCGAAGACATGCTGTTCTACTGCCGGCAGCGTGGATTGTCGGCGGAGGAAGCGACCGCGCTTGTCGTCAACGGTTTCGTCAAGGACGTGCTGCAGCAATTGCCGATGGAATTCGCAGTCGAGGCGCAGAAGCTGATCTCGGTCTCGCTGGAAGGCAGCGTGGGCTAGGCCAGGCGCGTGTCATGACGACGTATTGGTTCAGGCCCAAGCGATATGGCTACGGCGCGACGCCCATCACCTGGCAGGGTTGGGCCGTGACCGTCGGGACCGTGCTGGCGATGCTGGCGGTCTCGCTGTTTTTGCGCCTGACGGAAAAAGGCTATTGGGCGCTGGCGGCGCTGCTCGCGTTCGACGTCGTCGCCCTCTCCATTCTCGCGATCGTCAGCCGCCGCAAGACCGACGGCGAGTGGCGCTGGCGTTGGGGCAATCGCTAGCCGCACGGATTTTGGAGTTTTTGGAATGGCGCTTTTGGAAGTCAAAAACCTGCACGTCGAGATCGACGGCAAGGAAATTCTCAAAGGTCTCGACCTCACCGTGAGTGCGGGCGAGGTACACGCGATCATGGGCCCGAACGGCTCCGGAAAGTCGACGCTGGCCTACGTGCTTGCCGGCAAGGCGGACTACGTGCCGACGGCCGGCGAAGTCCTGTTCAACGGCAAGAATATTTTCGACATGGCGCCGGATGAACGCGCGGCCGCCGGTCTGTTTCTCGCTTTCCAGTATCCGCTGGAAATTCCCGGCGTCGCCACCATGACCTTCCTGCGCACCGCGCTCAATGCGCAACGCAAGAAGCGCGGCGAGGCGGAATTGTCCACGCCGGAATTCATCAAGAAAGTGCGCGACACCGCCGGCAAGCTCAGCATCGACCAGGACATGCTGCGGCGCGCGGTCAATGTCGGCTTCTCCGGCGGCGAAAAGAAGCGCAACGAGATTTTGCAGATGGCGTTGCTCGAACCGCGGCTTGCCGTGCTCGACGAAACCGATTCCGGCCTCGACATCGACGCGCTCAAAATCGTCGCTGAAGGCGTCAACCGGCTGCGCGGGCCGGGCCGCTCCTTCGTCGTCATCACGCATTATCAGCGGCTGTTGAATTACATCGTGCCCGACGTCGTGCACGTTCTGTCCCATGGCCGCATCGTCAAGACCGGAGGCAAGCAACTCGCGCTCGAGCTCGAAGCACGCGGTTATGCCGAGTATCAGGAAGAGGTTTTGGCGTGAACGCCGAAGTCACCACGATCAAGACCGCGGCGGAAACCGCGCTGGCGCAAACCTTCGCGCTCGTGCGCGAGACACTGCCTGGGAGCGACACTGTCGCCGCGCAGCGCGACGCCGCGTTCGATGTGTTCGCCAAAGAAGGCCTGCCGCATCGCCGCGTCGAGGAGTGGAAATATACCGATCTGCGCGCGCTGATGCGCGATGCCAAGCCGCTCGCGAATCCGCCGGACGCCGCGGCTAAGGCGCGCGCCAAAACGGCGGGCGCGATGCTTGGCGATGTCGAGGCGCGCCGCATGGTCTTCGTCGATGGCGCGTTCGTTGCCGAACTGTCCGATCTGGCGAATTTGGATGAAGGGCTTACGTTCCGCTCGCTTGCCGACGCGCTGACCGACAACGACCCGGCGCTCGGCGCGCATCTCGGCAAGCTTGCACCGGGGAGCGACGTCGCCGTTGCGCTCAATACCGCATTGATGGGTGACGGCGCCGTGATCCGTGTCGCCGCCGGCTCGACCATCGAGCGCCCGCTGCATTTGCTGTTCGTGGCGTCGGAGAAACCCGCAGCGACTTTCGTGCGATCGCTTGTCGTCGCCGAGCAAGGTTCGCGCGCCATGTTGATCGAGAGCCATGAGGGCCCGCCCGGCACGGACTACCAGGTCAATGCCGCGTTTGAATTATTCGTCGGCGACCAGGCTCATGTCGATCATGTGAAAATCATCGGCGAAGGCGCCGATGCGCTCCATGTCTCGACGCTCGCCGCCGCAATCGGCGCCCGCGCGCGTTTCAACTCCTTCACCTTCACGGCCGGCGGCGCCGTGGTGCGCAATCAGCTGTTCCTGAAATTCGACGGTGAAGGCACGGTGGCCGGCATCCGCGGCGCCACGCTGATCAAGGGCCGCCAGCATGCCGATACCACGCTCATTGCCAATCACATCGCGCGCGACTGCCAAAGCCGCGAAGTGTTCAAAGCGGTGCTCGACGACGAGGCTCACGCCGTATTCCAGGGCCGCATCATCGTGCGGCCGCATGCGCAGAAGACCGACGCCAAGATGATGACGCAGGCGCTGCTGCTTTCCGACCGCGCCGAAGCTTACAACAAGCCGGAACTCGAAATATTCGCCGACGACGTGCAATGCGGCCACGGCGCCACTTCGGGTGCGCTCGACGACGATCTGAAATTCTATCTCATGGCGCGCGGTATTCCGGCGGCGGAGGCCGAAGCGCTGTTGATCCAGGCTTTCCTCGGCGAAGCGATCGAAGGCATCGAACATGCCGGCCTGCGCGAAGCTTTGATGGAGTCGGTCGCGGCGTGGCTAAAAGCCCGCGGCTAGGGTGCGACTATGAATGATATGGCGACCAATGGCGCCTATGACGTGAACCGCATCCGCGAGGATTTTCCGATCCTGGCGATGCAGGTTTACGGCAAGCCGCTTGTCTACCTCGACAATGCGGCGTCGGCGCAGAAGCCGCGCGCCGTGCTCGACCGCATCAACCAAGCCTATACCGCGCAATACGCCAACGTGCACCGCGGCCTGCACTATCTCGCCAACGAGGCGACGGAAGCCTACGAGAACGCGCGCGAAAAGGTTGCCGCGTTTCTCAATGCCGGGCGCAAGGAAGAGATCATATTCACTCGCAATGCGACCGAGGCGATCAATCTCGTCGCCTACACATTCGGACGCGAGCGCATCAAGGCGGGCGACGAGATCGTGCTCTCGATCATGGAGCATCACTCCAACATCGTGCCGTGGCATTTTCTCCGCGAGCGCCAGAGCGCCGTCATCAAATGGGCGCCGGTCGACGACGAGGGCCATTTCCTCATCGATGAATTCGAGAAACTTTTAACACCGCGCACAAAGCTCGTCGCCATCACCCATATGTCGAACATGCTCGGCACCGTGGTGCCGGCGAAGGAAGTGGCGCGGATCGCACATGCCCACGGGATTCCCGTGCTGTTCGATGGCGCGCAGGCGGCGGTGCATCTCGATGTCGACGTCCGCGACATCGATTGCGACTTTTATGCCTTCACCGGCCACAAGCTTTACGGCCCGACCGGGATCGGCGTGCTTTACGGCAAATACGAGCATCTTGCCGCCATGCCGCCGTTCAACGGCGGCGGCGAAATGATCCGCGAAGTGTTCGAGGATCGCATCACCTACGGTGAGCCGCCGCACAAATTCGAGGCCGGCACGCCGCCGATCGTGCAGGCGATCGGGCTCGGCGCCGCGATCGACTATGTCGCGTCGATCGGCAAGGCGCGCATCCGCAGCCACGAATCCGGCCTCGTGCGCTACGCCCACGACCGGCTGCGCGAGATCAATTCGCTGCGCATCCTCGGCACCACGAAGAATAAAGGACCGATCGTCTCCTTTGAAATGAAGGGCGCGCATCCGCACGACGTGGCGACGATCATCGACCGCTCGGGCGTCGCCGTGCGCGCCGGCACCCACTGCGTTATGCCGTTATTGTCGCGGTACGGCTTGACCGCGACCTGCCGCGCCTCCTTTGCGATGTACAACACGCGCGATGAGATCGATTGCCTTGCGCAGGCACTCGTGAAAGCGCAGGATTTCTTCTCATGACGGATGAAGCAAAAACTGATACGGCCGAAACGCCTGCCGCGGCTTCCGCGGAACGACCCTCTACAATCCCCGCGGACGAGATGGCCCGCTTGACCGACCAGATCGTCAGCGCGCTCAAGACCGTTTACGACCCGGAAATTCCGGCCGACATTTATGAGCTCGGCCTGATCTACAAGGTCGATATCGATGACGACCGCATGGTCAATATCGACATGACGCTGACGACGCCGAATTGCCCCTCGGCCGCGGAACTGCCGAATCAGGTCGAGAATGCAGTCGCCGGCGTGCCCGGCGTGCGCGAGGCCAAGGTCAACATCGTCTGGGATCCGCCATGGGACCCGAGCCGGATGTCGGACGAGGCGCGCACGACGCTCAATATGTGGTGAGTCATAGGTCGCGAGTTGCGCGCGGAGCGCCGGCGCATTAGATACAGTGATGTGAGGTCGTTAGCATTTTTGACTTATTACAGCTCGTAACAGCCGCGTTCGCCTGTTGCCGGGGAAACGCGAGGAGGAACTGAAGATGGCCGCTGCCCGGCCGAGACCCCAAGTGATGCGGCTTACCGAGGCCGCTGCGGAACGCATCAAGGCGGTCATGGCGAAAGCCACGCGCCCCATTGCCGCGGTGCGCGTCGGCGTCAAGAACGGCGGCTGCGCCGGCATGGCTTACACCATGGAATACGCCGAGAGCATCAATCCGCTCGACGAGGTGATCGAGGACAAAGGCGTTCGCATCCTGATCGACCCCAAGGCGGTCCTGTTCCTGCTCGGCACCGAGATGGATTACAAGGTCGACAAGCTCGCCGCGCAATTCGTGTTCAATAATCCGAACCAGACCGCGGCCTGCGGCTGCGGTGAATCGGTGCAGATCGAACCGGCGAGCGGCGAAGCGACGGGCGCCGAGGCGCATTAGGGCGCGTACTCATAAATCCGGTTTTGTAAGCGCGGCTCGCTGAATGTCCGCTTCGCTCCGAAAGCGGCTGAATTGGCGCGCCGCCGCGAAACGACGCGATGGGGCCAGGAACAGACATCGCGTCCTCCGGCTTAACTGTCGGCCTCTGATGCTTTGGCAACCGGCGGCGCCACGAAAGATCGCGAAGTCGTGGTGCCGGAGGATTTCAGCACGGTATTGGCGCGCTTGGGACCGTTCTTATGATTTTCGGGACTTCAATTTCCTTCAAATCGAGCTGCAGCCGATAAGTCACACCCTCCGGCGGATACTTCATGGCGACGCTGCCAAATTGCTGTGCTGCTTCCAGCAGGATCGCGCTCCCAAACCCTCTCTTTGTCGGCGACGACACTTGTGGACCATCGCTCTCCTCCCACGAAAAGACAAACGACCCGCTGCCATCGTACCGATCAATTTTGCCCGAAATTGAAACGCGACCATCGGGCACAGATAAAGCCCCATATTTGAGTGCGTTCGTCGCAAGTTCATGGACGATCATTGCAAATTGCTGCGCGGCGCGAGGTGCAAGGGTGATTTCACAGCCTTCGACAGTGACGCGCTTGGTATCAAGGATAGACTGCGCGCTAAGAATTTTAGCGAGGGATGCGCCTTCCCAGGCTCCTTCGGCCAGCAGCGTGTAAGCCTGCGATAGTGCTGTCACTCGGCCGTTCAAGATGTAGCCAGCTTCTGCAATCGTCTTGGCATCCCTGAGGCTGCTTCTGATAAGTGCCTGAATGACAGAAAACAAATTCCGTGTTCGATGCTGCAATTCCCCAATGATTAAATGCTGATGTTCCTGCGCCCGCTTGCGGGCGGAAATGTCTACCACTGTCGCTAGGATGGCCGGTCGCCCTTCCTGGCCCACCGGGTTAAGTCCAATCTCGACTGGAAATTCACTGCCATCTTTGCGTCGCCCGCTTAGATCGCGCCCAAGACCCATCAATCTTACTTCGGGCTTTTCCAAATACGATATACGCAGTTTCTGATGTTCTGGAATGTGCCGTTCAGGCACCAGCGCCTCTACATCCTTTCCCATCAATTCCTTTCGATTGTAGCCAAACAGCTTTTCCGCGCTCGCATTCACAAGCTTGATTGTTCCGTGCTCATCCACCAAGACGAAGCCGTTGGGCGCGGACTCAAGAAGAAGACGAATATTTCGTTGCTGAATAACCAGACGCTCAACTAGCGCACTGACAACGATGGCAATAGCCACATCGACGCCGCTTATGAAGGCAAAGAGCAGAAATTCCCCAAGTTCAGGCTGGCCGGGGCGAGCAAAAAAGTGCGGGATAACGAGATACCATGCTGCAATAGTAGACAAAAGGGTGGCGAAGATGCCGGGCCAAAGCCCGCCAACGAGCGCAGCTATGATGATCGCCGGATAAAAAGTAACGAACACTTGTCCGCCAGCGTAGCCAGTAACGACCCCGCGCACCAAGATAGCAAGCGCGACCATGACCAGCGCCAAGCCGTAGGCAGCAAGCAGGTTCTGCCGCACGCGCAAAAGCCGTTCGACCCACGGGTAGATTTGAAAGCCGAGCGCAAACGGCACCGGAGTGCCCCTCTTAAAAGCCAGAGCGCCACGATATATTGAACATCTTTATACCCGCCCCCCCGCAAGTCCAATCGCGGGCGTTGGTAGTTGGTTCAGCGCAGCGCATGTCTGTTCCGGGTCTTGGCTGTGTAAAAACGTGGAGACGCGCAACGGCGATAAAATGAACATTCTGCGAAATCGCATTCGCGTGCGAAAAGATTTGCAAGCGGATTCAGTATCACTCGATTGAAGAAAAATTATTCTCGTCGCTTCTCAGTTTTTTGCGTTTTCACACAGCCTCGGTCAATCGCTTCACTTCAGCGATGTCCGCATCATGTCCGTTTTCAGCCCAACAGCGACCTCTCGGCACTTCGGTTTCGGGCCAACTTCCGGCATCAGATTGCGCGATGGTCCCTCTCAAAAACGACTATCGCTGGGGGGCCGAGAATCGATGCGTCATTATTATTTTTAAGTCGTTGTCCCCTGCGACATCGACGCTCCGAACCTCGCTGCGACTGCCACGTTAACGCCGGAACCACGTTCGGACTGTCCCATGATCCAGGGCGCGCTGAATTCACTTAAAGTTAACAGCTACGACCCAGCGCAATCGATAACGGGTTCGCTGCACCCACGGGTCTATGCGACGCTCATCGGGCTTGTGCTGTGGTTCGTCTTGTGGATTTGGAGTTTTGCTAGCGTCGGTGTGACCGACTATCTGCTCGTTATCGTTAGCGGTTTCTTTTTGGGTGTGATAGCACTTACACTTATCCTCTCGCGCGTCGGGCACAAGGACCCCGGCGACAAAGAGGCGAAGGCCGACGAAAAGCCGGAGTCGTTCCACGATTGGGCGGCGTCGGACTTTGATACAGACGCGGGCCGGTTGAGCGGCTTCCAGGCGGCGACGTTAATTCTTTTGCCGATTGCGACGGCGGCGTTCGGCATGACGGCGTTCGGGGTCGCATTCCTAATTGTCGAACATGGCGCTGTTTAGCAAGTACCCCAGCGCAATCGTCCTTTCAACATGGCGGGGTGCGGCGTGTAATCAGCAAGGGCATTCCCTGATGTCATTCGCGTTGCCTCGATTTAGGGCTGGCGCGGTGCACAATGAGCGTCACGCTTTCAGAGAACATTAAAGCTATCGGACCTAATAATGGGAACGCGGCGACCGTTGCGCCGCAAGTGACCGTATAGTTGTGGGGCCCGGCAGTTAAAAGATAAAAACGGAAACAATAAAGAAAGGGCCCTCGTTAGGAGGGCCCTTTCGACTCGACACCGAACCTCGTTAGCGATCGTGGTGCCACCGGGCGTGGCCGTGCCAGGCAGGCCCGCCGCCGATCACGACATTGGGGCCGCCGTAGTAGTCGTAGGGGCCGCCGTAGTAGTCGTAATAACCGCACGGATAGTTATAGCCGCAACCATAGTACGGTCGAGGCGTGCCTAACTCGACGCCGACGCCGTGGCGTCCAGCATAGACGCCTACTTGCGCCATCGCTGGCGCAGCCGTGAGGAGCGCCGCGACGATAGCGAGGCCAAGCGTGAGCTTTTTCATTGTCTCTCTCCTCTGTCAGTTACGCTTTGCTGCAGTAAGGGAGAAACGCGAAAGGGGGCCACGTGGTTCCGTGAGCTAAGTGCAAATCAAACATCATGGAACATATTAATGGAACAAACATACAAAACGAAAGCTATTAGCGCGAAACAATTTCCAACTCTCGAAAGGTTCCTAAACAATTCAGTCTCACACTAAGTTGTGATTCGGAACTCACGGCCTCCCCGCAAGGTTTATTGAGCGCCGTTTTATTTTCGTATTTGATGCTGAATATCTCGACCGGCATCATAAGCTGGGATTGGATTATAGATCATCGCAATCGTTACAGAATCGGGAAGACATCAAATGCTGATGGTGCTGCGCTCGAGAAATTCGATGAGAGGCATAAGTGCATACGAACCTGCTGGTCATCAGCAAATGCGCCGGTCTAATAATTGACATTCTTGAGAAGGGGCCAACCTTCGAGGGCCTGAGCCATGCCACTCTTATTTTGGTTACCGATAATCTTGCTAAGCGGGATGTTTGCGGCTGCCGCAGATGACTTGCAGGAATTGACTTCAGTACAGTTGCAAGCATTTCAAAGCTTGCTGGCGATTGATACGTTGCAGCGGACTCCGCCTATGACGACGTCCCCAACTAAGTCAAAGCCGGAACGCTGGCTGCTTTTGCGCGTTGAACATGGGCAATTCTCTGGTGCGATTGCAAAATTGACCAGCGCAACCAAGAGCTTTTAGACAAGCAACTGCGGAGACTTAATCCTTTTCCGAAAGACGAAACCATGACGGTGTTTACGGTTCTCGCGTTTTTTTTCGCTAGCGTGGCCCTCGGGGGCTTCATGGTCCTCGGCGGCCTTGTGTCTGCGCACAAAAGCGAACCGATGCAAATCGCATCAAACGATGCGACCCCTGCAGTTTCCATTCCCAATGGTACGCCGTCAAATATTCGGCACTAGGGTTCCACGGAACGTGGAACTCTTGAGACTGTTCTTAGTCAATTCGGCGCGCCCCATAATGACGTCACGCCACGCGAGCGGCCGCGGCCGGCTTTTCAGCCGCCTCGGCCTCGGGATCGGCCTCGCAGATGACGCGATTTCGGCCGTTGCGCTTGGCGGCGTAGAGGCATTTGTCGGCGCGGTCGATCAAATGCTGTGAAGTGTCGCCCGGACGCAGGACCGCGGCGCCGATCGATATCGTCACGTGGCCGAGGCGTTCGCCATTCGATCGCCGCATCAACTCCTTGGTCATGACGGCGCGCCGGATATGATTGGCGACGGTGATCGCCGATCGCAGCGCCGTGTTCGGCAGCGCGATGACGAATTCCTCGCCGCCATAACGCGCGGCGATGTCGCGGCCCTTGACGTTCTGTTTCATGGAAATAGCGACGAGCCGCAACACCTGATCGCCGGTAAGATGGCCATACTGGTCGTTAAAGCTCTTGAAGTGATCGATGTCGGCCATGAGTAGCGACAACGGCTCGTTCTTTTCTTGCGCTTCGGCAATGGCTTTGGCGAGCTCGGCATCGAAGAACTTGCGATTGAAAAGCGTCGTCAGCGGATCGGTGAGACTTTCGCTGCGCACAACTGCGAGATCTTGCTGGAGCTCCTCGATTTCCTGGCGCGACGCTGACAGCCGCGCTTCAAGCTTCTTGTTGTTGAGCTCCATTTCCTTGGCACCCTCGACCAGGCACCCAATGACGGCGCGCAGCGCCTCGCCGTCCTTGGCGTGGCTAAGCTGTTGGGTTGCGTCGGCTAGACTCTCGGAATAATCGGTCGCCGAACCGGCAGCGGCATTGACCATGTCGAGCACTTGCTTGATTTCGTCCAGCACCCGCGAGCCGACCGAATCGATACGGTCGCCCACCCGCGTCGAGGCGATGTAGGTTCCGTAAATCTGCTCAAGATCGGCTTCGCTCAGCGCGCCCTTCTTCGCCAGCGCCTCGTTGATCGACTGATTCAGCGGCTGGTTGTATCCGGTTGCATAATTGTACCAGATTTCAAAATTACGCGGCGATGCCGACTGGCCCAAGGCGCGGATTTGTCCGAGCGCAATTTCGGCGAATGCAAGTGTCCTTTCGT
>Ga0210394_10004628_pt1 | contig 15906 bp, 17 predicted proteins | sample IncBWC12MmetaG_FD_160121 | JGI IMG/M metagenome (GOLD analysis project Ga0210394, IMG submission 160121) | Forest soil microbial communities from Barre Woods Harvard Forest LTER site, Petersham, Massachusetts, United States - Inc-BW-C-12-M | ecosystem: Environmental > Terrestrial > Soil >... | reverse complement strand
GACGAGTGCGCGCGCCAGCGCCACACGTTGCTGCTGGCCGCCCGACAATTGCCGGGGCCTTCGATCTTCCATGCCTGTCAGCTTGACGAGCGCCAGCGCCTCGGCCACGCGCCTGTCGCGTTCATGGCGCGGAACGCGGCGTGCTTTAAGGCCATAGGCGACATTCTCGGCGACGTTCATGTGAGGAAACAGGGCGTAGTTCTGAAACATCATCCCGATTTCGCGCTGGTAGGTCGGCACGTCGTTGACGCATTGCCCGTCGATCGCGATTGATCCGGCGTCCGGCCCAAGGAAACCCGCGGCGAGCTTGAGCAGCGTGGTCTTGCCGCAGCCGGATGGTCCGAGCAGGGTCATGAATTCGCCGCGGCCGATCGTGAGCGACACATGATCGAGCGCCGTCACGTTGCCAAACCGTTTGACCACGCCATCGAACGTGACCGCCGCATCGTTTCCGTTTTCCGTCGGAGCCGGCTTTGCCATGTCTGCCCCGTCAGTCAATCGGTTCGATGTTGAGCACCTTGCCGAGACCGAGAAAACGGTTGGCAAGCGCGATCAAGGTAGCCGTGGCCACGATATACATCACCGACAACGCCGCCATCGAGGGATCGGCGAATTCGCGGACGTAGTTGTACATGGCGACCGGCAGCGTCTGGGTCCGCTGCGAGGTGACGAACAGCGACGCGGTGAATTCGTTGAAGGACAGGATCGCGGCAAACAGCCAGCCGCTGACAAGGCCCGGCAGCAGCAGCGGAAGCGTGACCGTCAGCAGCACGCGCAGTGGCGTGGCACCCAGGCTCGCCGCCGCCAATTCATAGCTTTGATCGAGATTCCTGAGCGAGACGTAGACGCTACGCAGCACGAACGGCAGCACCAGGATGACATGGCAGGTGACAACCACGGCAAAGCCACGGCTCCAGCCGATCTGGGCGGCGAGGATCAGGAAGCCAAGTCCTATGGTGAAATGCGGGATGACGAGCGGCGACACCAGCACAGCCTCGATCACGCGCTTGAAAGCGAATTGGTAGCGATCGATGACAAACGCGAACATCGCGCCGACCAGGAGCGCGATTGACGAGGCGCAAGCGGTGACGATCAGGCCGTTCCCAAATCCATCGCGAAAGTCCTGATATTCCAGGGCGCGCGCAAACCATCGCCACGACCAGGCCTGCGGCGGAAACGACAGGATGGCCTTTTCGTTGAAGGCGGCGATCGTCACGACCGCGGCCGGCAGGATCAGGAAGCCCACGATAAGAATGACGACGAACAGGCCGGCCCATCCGAGCAGGCGCTGATAGGCCGAGCGCGGCGTCATCTTAATGAGCCCCGATGTTCTTGAACGGCCGCGACGCGAGCCCGAGGATCGACAGCACCGCGATGGTCAGGGCAAGTCCGGCGACGCACAGCGTTGCCGCGAACGGAAAATTGAAGCTGGAAAAGCCGAGCTGATAGACCAGGTTCGAGACCATATTGACCCGGCCGCCCCCGATCATTTGCGGCGTTGCGAAAGCAGAGAACGTCCAGGCAAACGCCGTCGTCACGCCGGCAATGACACCCGGCATGGACAGCGGCAGGGTGATGGTCAGGAAGGTTCGGATCGGTCCGGCCCCGAGGCTTTCGGCCGCCCGCTGATAGTCGCGATCGATATGCGAAAGGCCGGCCGCCAGCATGATCACCATGACCGGCAGGGTCACATGCACGAGCGCGATGACGACGCCGAAAGGCGTGAACATGAACTGCACGGGTTGCTCGACCAGGCCGAGCCCGAGCAGAAGCGAATTGATGAATCCGCTATTGCCGAGCACGATGATCCACGAATAGGTGCGCACGACTTCGCCCAGAAACAGCGGCGTGACGACGATCACGAGCAGCGCGGATTTGAGAAGCGGCTTCTCCACGAGCACCAGCGCATAGGCCAGCGGATAGCCGACCAGAAGGGTAGCCACAGCCGTCATCGCGCAGATCGACACGGTGTCGAGGAATACGCGGGCATAGAGCGGCTTGAGCAGGTCGGCGAAATTACCGAGCGTGAAGCCGCCGGGATCCAGCGAGCCGGGAATGTAGGCGCGAAGACTATATTGCAGCACCGCGACCATGGCCGCGGTGAAGCCGAGCGCGCAAAGTGCCGCAGGTGTGGTGAAGATGCGTAGGAAAGGCCGCTGGTTCATGGCGGCGTGAGGCGCGCAAGGTCAGCCATCAGGTCAGTTCATGATGTTTTCGGCAAACCATTTCCGCCACTCGGCGGTCTTCTCTGCGCGCAGCTTTGCGTCGATGTTGATCTGCTGCTTCCATTGCTCGGCCGTCGTGAACACGCCGGGAAGCTTTGCGATCTCCGGATCAAGCTTGGCATTGAGAACGGCGGGGCTGCCCTTCTTGAGCTTGGCGATCTCGGCCTGGATCTGCGGGTCATAGAGCGTGTTGATGAATTTGTAGGCGAGGTCGGCCTTCTTCGATCCTTTCATGATAGCGACGGTGTCGATGCCGAGCACCGCCCCTTCCTTGGGGATCGCGAGCGTAATCGGAACGCCTTGCCCGATCATGTAGTAGGCGTTCATCGACAGCACGATTTGCAATGGCGTCTCGCCGCTGGCGAGCAATTGCTGGCTATTGGCATCGTTAGTGTAGAAGGCCTTGAAATTGGGTTTCAGCGCCTTCAGCTTGTCCTCACCCTTTTCCCAGTGCGCGGCGTCCGCGCCGGAGAGCAACGCTGCAACCACGATGATGTGGCTGGGGTCGAAGTCGGGCGCCGCCAGCTTGGCCTTCAATTCGGGTTTCCACAGATCGTTCCAGCTCTCGAATTTCGCGTCTTTCAACAGGTCGGCGCGATAGCCGATGGTGTAGACATAGGCCCAGGCACCGAGGTGATAAGGGCTGATCCGCGCCTCATCCGCGAGATTCACGGCGTTGGGAATTTTCGAGGTGTCGAGCGTTTCGAACAAGCCGTCGTTCGCATAGAGCCAGCCGACATGCGACGTGGTGAAGGTGATATCGCTTTCGGGGCTGCCCTTGGCGAGCTTTTCCTTGTTGAGCCGGTCGATCGTGCCGCCGGTGACGAAATCGACCGGCACGCCGGTCTCGGCGGTGAATTTCCTGGCGACCGTTTCGGCGATCAGATCGCGCCAGCTTCCGCCCCAGATGCTGACGACGAGCTTGTCCTGCGCGTGCGCCGGAACGGAGAGAAGCAGAACAAACAATGCTAGCCAGAAACGACGCATGTCAAATTCCTCTCGCGACGCTCTCGGCGTCGTCAGATACTTCCCGGCATCGGCAATTCTGCACCATTGTGTGGCGGCCCACAATGCCAGCGTTCGGCTGTTATCGACAACGCAGCCTATCGCCGATATCTTCGCACCCCATGGCTGAATCGCGATGGCGAACGCGATCGATCGAGATAGCCGACAAGGGAGGCCTTGCTTGAGCGGGCTGCATACGGAGCTTTCCGATACGCATCGGCCGGGCGAAGTCCTGAAAGCGCTCAGGCGGCTTGGCTTCGGCGCCGTGGTGTCGGTGCCAGATGGCTGGCTCGGCAGGCTGCTCGTGCGCATCGAGCAGGAGCCGACCATGCGCCTTGTGCGGGCAACCCACGAAGAGGAGGCGCTGGCGATCGCTTGCGGCATTCGGCTCGGCGGCGTTCGCACCGCCTTACTGGTTCAAAACGCCGGCGTGCTCAGCATGGGCGCCGGCATGGTCTCGCTGGCGCAGCGTTATCAGTTTCCGTTGCTGATGCTGGTGTCCTACCGCGGCACGCCGGAAGATGCCGTCTTCTATCATGTGCCGAAGGGCCGCGTGACCGAGCCGGTGTTTCGCGGCATCGGGCTCAATTATGCCTGCGTCGATCGCCATCGGCCGATCGGTCCTCAGGTCGAGCACGCAGCAACGTTTGCCGAAGAGGCGTCGTGTCCGTTTGCGCTTCTGTTGTCACGGGAAGATATCCAATGGTGACGGCTCCAATGGTGACGGATCACCCGACCAGGACCGACTATTACAAGGCACTCGCCGAGAGCCTGCCGCCGCAGGCGCTGGTCGTGACGTCGCTCGGCAATGCGTCCTATCTCTGGGCCACGCTGCACGATGCGCCGGAAAACTTCTACTTCGAGGATGCGATGGGTCTCGCGCTGCCGCTGGCGCTGGGTCTTTCGATCGCACAGCCCGATCGGCCGGTGATCGTGGTCGAGGGCGACGGCGGCTTGTTGATGCATATGGGCGCACTCGTCACGGTCGGCGCGGTCAATCCCGCCAACCTCACGGTGCTGATCATCCAGAACGGCGTCCATGCCGCATCCGGCGGCCAGGCGCTGACCAATGCGGCCCTCGATCTGGCGCAACTCGCCAAATCGGCGGGGATTGCCTCGAGCGAAAACATAACCGAGCCGGAAGTGCTCGCGGTCAGGATGCGCGCCCGCACCACGCGCAGCGGCGCCGAATGTCTGGTGCTTGCAACCGAACCCGATCTCGAGGTGGTTCCGCCGCCGGTGATCCTCCATCCGGTGGTGATCAAACATCGCCTGATGGCCGCGATCAAGGCGCCGCGCTATGTCCAGACATTGTTCGGCGGCGGCAAGCTCGAAGGCAGCTAGCGGTTCGCCACCATCAAATATATTATTGACATATCACCGATCCGAATGTGACATTCCCTTAAGGTCAGGCGCCGAAACAGGCCCGACTCACATGGGGAACAGGAAACATGAGCGCACTAGATGCATTAGGCGATGCCAATGCGCTGACCTCCGCGCAAGCTGTGCGCAGCGGGCGGGCAACACAGGTCGCTGCCATCGCGGGCCGCCTTGAGCGGTTGCCGCTGACCTCCTACCAGAAGGGCCTATTCGCGATCATCGCGACCGCATGGTTCTTCGACGCCATGGATCTGGGCGCGCTGACCTTCGTGCTCGGCTCGATCCGCCAGACCTTCCAGCTTTCGACTGCAGAAGCTGGTCTGCTCTCCAGCATGAGCTTCATCGGCATGTTCGTGGGCGCGGCATCCGCGGGCCTGCTCGCCGACAAGTTCGGGCGCGCCAGGGTTTTCCAGGCCAGCATGATCTTCTGGGGCCTCGGCAGTCTGTTCTGCGGCCTGTCGACGACGGTCGCCATGCTCGGCGCCTCGCGCCTGTTGCTCGGCTTCGGCATGGGGATGGAATTTCCGGTCGCGCAATCGATGGTGTCGGAAATCATTCCGGCTGAACGGCGCGGCCGCTACATCGCGTATCTCGAAGGCTTCTGGCCGCTCGGCTTCATCGCCTCGGGCCTGTCGATCTACGCCGTGCTGTCGGTGGCGGACTGGCACTGGGTGTTCATCCTGCAGGCCATCCCAGCGCTGTTCGTGCTGGTCATTCGCCGTTACGTTCCGGAATCGCCGCGCTGGCTTGCAGCCAGCGGCCAATCGGAGCGCGCCGAAGCGGTGATGCAGGAGATCGAAAGCAAAGTCTCCGCCCGGCTTGCGGGCCAGCCGTTGCCTGCCATCACGCCGCAGCCGATCGGGAGCACCGCCTATGTCGGTCTCTCCACGCTGTTTTCGGGCATCTACGCCCGGCGTACCGCCATGCTGTGGACGCTGTGGTTCTTCGCGCTGCTCGGCTTCTATGGCCTGACGACCTGGCTCGGCGCTCTGCTGCAAGCCAAGGGCTTTCCGGTCACGAAGTCGGTGTTTTACACCATCATGATTTCACTGGCGGGCATACCGGGATTCCTGTTCTCGGCCTGGCTCGTGGAAGCATGGGGACGCAAGGGCACACTCGCGATGAACCTGATCGGCGGCGCGGTGGCCTGCTATTTCTATGGCGGCGCGACGACGCAGACCGAACTCATCGTCGCCGGGCTTTGCATGCAGTTCTTCCTGTTCGGCATGTGGTCGGCGCTTTATGCCTATACGCCGGAGCTCTATCCGACCGCGGTGCGGGCGACCGGGACCGGCTTTGCATCCGCCATTGGGCGCGTCGGCTCGCTGATCGGTCCGACCGTGATCGGCGTGATCCTGCCAACCACAGGACAGGGCGGCGTATTTGCGCTCGGCGCCGGCGCCTTTGTGCTCGCGGCGCTCGCGGTTCTGATTCTCGGCGAAGAGACCAAGGGGCGGACGCTCGAGCAGATTTCGCACTGAGGGGCCTTCGCGGCGGAGAAATTTGAAAAAGCTCCGCCGCGACTCCTTTGGTTCGCAAATTTGGGTGAATTGCCGTAGCCCAAGAGTTGCGGCCGTGCGGTATCGATGACATATCGGCGCAGCAGCGTTGAGCTAGCACACTGGAAACGAACGGATGGCGGGTAGCAGGAAGTCAGCCCCGGTGAGGACATCGGCAAAGGCTGACCTCGCAGTCCTCGTGCTGCCCCGCAAGACACGTCAGTTGTCGACGTTGCGCCAGGGCGATGTCACGCTCACCGACAAGGCCTACGCCCAAATCGAAGAGCAGATCGTGACCCTGCAATTGCCGCCCGGCACTGTTCTGTCCGAACTCGTGCTCGCCGATCGCCTCGGCATCGGCCGCACGCCGATCCGCGAGGCGCTGCATCGCCTCTCGCGCGACGGGCTCGTCAATATCCTGCCGCGGCGCGGCGTCCTGGTTTCCGAGATCGATCTCAGATCGCAACTGCGCCTGCTCGAGGTCCGGCGCGAACTGGAGCGGCTGATGGCGCGGGGTGCTGCCGAGCGCGCCACCGAAGAGGAACGCGCGCAATTCGCCGAGATCGCAAAGGGCATGCAGCGCGCCTCCGACAAAGAGGACGATATCTCCTTCATGCGGCTCGATCAGCAGATGAACAACCTGATCTCGCTGTCGGCGCGCAATGAATTTGCCAGCCGCTCGATGGGATTGATGCACGGCCTGTCGCGCCGCTTCTGGTATCAGCATTACAAAGAGGCCGCCGACCTGCCGCTGTGCGCGCGGCTGCATGCGGCGGTCGCCGGCGCAATCGCCGAGCGTGATCCCGATCGCGCCGCCGCGGCCTCCGATCGCCTGATCGAATATATCGAGAGTTTTGCGCGTTCGACGCTCTGAGAGTTTCTAGAATTCGATCACGGTGCGGATCGACCGTCCGGCGCGAAGATCCGCAAAACCCTGATTGATTTCTTCAAGCGGCATCCGCGCGGTGATGAGTTCGTCGAGCCTCAGCCCGCCGTCGAGATAGGCCCGCGCCAGCATGGGAAAATCGCGCAACGGGCGTGCACCGCCGTAGCTCGATCGCCGCAGGCGCTTTTCGCCCATCAGCGATCCCCAGCGAAAACTGACGTCGTTCGTGACGTCGATCTTGCCGAGCCAGATCACCTGGCCGCCCGCGCGCACCGCTTCGGTGGTCTGGCGGAAAGCGGTCGCATGGCCCGCCGCCTCCAGCACGACATCGACGCCGCGGCGGCCCGTGACGGAACGCGCAAACTCGACCGGATCGTTGAGCTTTGCGTTCACCGTGTGTGCGGCGCCCAACTTCGTCGCGAGCGCCAGCTTCCTGTCGTCGAGGTCGACCGCGATCACGGCGCCCGCGCCCGCCATCACCGCACCCTGAAGTGCCGCGAGGCCAACCGCGCCGCAGCCGATCACCATCACGATGTCGCCGTAGCCGATCTCGGCGACGTTCAAGGCCGCGCCGACGCCGGTCATGACGCCGCAACCGATCAGGCAGGCGCGGTCGAACGGAATTTCCTTCGGGACCACGATGGCCTGCTGGGCCGGCAGCACGACGATCTCGGCAAAGGCGCCGAGGAACATCAGATGCTTCAGATCGCCGCCGTCTTCGAGCCTGGCCTTGGAGCGGCTGTCGAAGTGCACGCCCTTCGGCCCCTCGTCCAGGTAGGTGTCGCAGAGGATCGGCTGGTCGCGGTCACACTGAAAGCAGTGACCGCAATGCGGATTCCACGAAAGGACCACATGATCGCCGACGCCGATGTGATGAACGTCAGCGCCGACCTCCTCGACGACGCCGGCGGCCTCATGGCCGAGAATCATCGGCAAGGGGTAGCGCAGCGAGCCATCGATGACTTCGAGATCGGTGTGGCAAAGGCCCGCGGCCCGGACCCGCACGACGACGTCGGTGGGGGCCGGGGGGCTTGCTGAAACCTGTTCGATCGCAAGCGGCTTGCCGCTCTGGTGCAAAACGGCGGCGCGGTATTTCAGCCCCATCGAAATACCTATGCGGCGCGGTTGCCGCGAAGGGCCGCAATCGCGGCGTCGATGTCGGCGCCGGTCAATTCCCACTCATTGTCGAAATTGGCGACGATCTCTTCCATGAAGCCCTGTTGGAGATTTTTTGCCGCTGCCGCGTCGCCGAGATGGTCGAACAGGATGGCAAAGGCGAGCTGCGACGGTTCAGGCCCCTCATAGCTCCACTCGAAGCCGTGATCGGTCAGCTTGAGCTGGTCGTAGTGAGGCGATAGCGGCGCGCCGTCGACACGCACCGAGATGCCATCGATGGTCCGGTCCCCGGTATAGGTCTTCATCGCTGGCTCCCTTGGGCGGTGGCTGTGCCCGATCTTATGGCGCTATTTCAGCGTGGTCGGGTTCTTCCTGGTGACTTCGGGAAACACCCACATCGACACCGTGGCGAATAGGCCGAGAAAGGCCACGGCGTAGCTTGGTCCGGTCTGTCCAAGATGAACCATGAAGAAATAGCCACCGGCGGCCGTCAACAGGCAGGCCAGCGAGAGCAGGATCTTGATGTGAGGTGGCATCTTCTATTCCTTATCCCGTCTTACGCATGCAACGGCGCCATCGGGCCTGCGGCAAGCCAAGCCAAAAGACCGAGTGCGGCGACGATCGCAACCGCTCCAATCATCATTCCAGCGCTGCTATCGTGCAAGCGGTCCGGCATCGCCTGAAACAAGGCAGGCGTGAACAGAAACACAATGCCGGCCACGACCACGGTCGTGGTCCAGCGCAGTTCCACCCAGGCGAACGCCAGCGTGCCGGCGAGCAGGGCGAGCCACAGCACGGTATTGCAGAGCACGAGCAGGGTGCGCTCGCGCGCGCCGCTGCGGCGGATCGGATACATGCCGGCGAGCTGGAAGAAAGCGAGGCAACAGACGCCCCACAGCAGCACAAACCAGAATAGCGCGACGACGTTGGGTTCGAGCGAATTCACAGGTAAATCCTTGAGCTCGCTATTCTGCAGGCTGCGCGACCGGCTTGATCCGCGGCGTTCGCGCCGTCCTGCGCATGTCCGTCTTGACGTAGCGCGTGCTGTAACCGTTGAAGACGTGTCCAAGCACGCCGCGATTGAGGTCGGATGTGCCCATCAGGCAGTCCATGATCGGGAATGTCAGGTTCATGTTCCGCTCCATCATGATCGATTGGTTGTGATGGGCGGTGTGATGCCGGCGGATCGTGTTGACGAACGGCATGTTGCGCACGAACCAGTTCTCGTCGACGTGACAGCAGAAGTGCATGAACTCGTAGATCAGATACATCGACGTCGTCGTTGAAATCAGAAGCCAGCCGACATTGGGCGAGATCAGCCAGCCGCAGATCACGGCGGGCGGGATCGACATCAAGGTGAACACCACCAGCGCGTAGGGCGGGAAGAACGTCACGCGCCAATCGTGATGATCGGCAAAACGCATCTCTTCCTCGGTGAAGAACTGATGATGCATCAGCGTATGGCGGCTGTAGACGGCGCGCAGCATCGGAACATTGGAAGGACGGTGCATGACATACCGATGCACGGCCCATTCGAAGAAATTGGTGAACATGAACACGACCGGCACGGTGAGAGATTCCCACCAGCGCACATCGTGCAGGTTGGCGCCATAGACATACAGCGCCGTGAAGCCGATGGTGTAGATGATGACGATGTGCAGCCAGCCATTGTACCAGCCCGCGACGCGTTCACGATAGTTCTCGCGGTATTTGCGCTGCCGCTCCGTCATCGGCGTTGCTGCCAGTTCCATGGCGATCCTCCAAGATCAAAACCAACCTATCAAAAACTAACATATCAGTAGCACATCAGTTGCCGAAAGCAAGCCGTTTTGGCCCCGCACCGGCCGCCCAATCCGTCATCATCCCGCGGTATCAAATCCGGCAAGGGCCTAAGCGCCGGCTTTGAAAACCTTATAATAACAGTTGTATAAGCCAGATTGCATGCAGCATACAAAATGTCGTTGCCGCGCCTTTCAGCTTGCAGCAGACTTGAGGCCGGCCGCAGCAGCGGGGACGGCCGTCAATGGCGGCGGTCACGCTGGCGTTGCGACACGTGCCGGCATCGGGGGGAACCATGAGTGATCAGGTCATCGCAGCGGCAGGCGCCGTCAAAGCGACCGGCGTGCGCTGGAAGATTTTTTTCCTCATGCTGTTCCTGGTCTCGGTCAACTACATCGACCGTGCCTCGCTCTCGGTCGCGATGCCGCTGATTTCGAAAGAGTTCGACATCGATCCGGCATGGCAGGGACTGATCCTGAGTTCGTTCTTCTGGACTTACGCCTTCATGCAGGTGCCGGGCGGCATGCTGGCCGACCGTTACAAGCCGCGCATCGTGATTGCACTGGCCACCGTGTTCTGGGGCGCCTTTCAGGCAATCGCAGCGCTCTCCACCAACTGGTTCGTGTTGCTGTTGACCCGGCTTGGACTGGGCGCATCGGAAGCGCCGATCTACCCCGCAGGCGGCAAGCTCAACGGCCTCTGGATGACGCAAACCGAACGTGGACGCGGCGCCACCCTGCTCGACGGCGGCGCGCCGCTCGGCGCGGCGCTGGGCTCGATCGTGATCGCCTGGCTGATTGCCGCCTTCAATTCCTGGCGCATGGCCTTTGTCATCGCCGGCGTCGGCACCATCCTGTGCGGCCTGTGGGCCTGGTACTACATCCGCAACTCGCCACGGGAGCATCCTTCCGTCAACGAGGCGGAAGCGCGCTATATCGAACAGGCGCATGCGCTGGAAGATGCAGCTTCAACGTCATCTTCGGGTGGAAGCTGGATGGCTTATTTCAGATTCCGTTCAGTCTGGTGCATGTGCTTGGGGTGGTTCTTCTTCAACGTGACCTTCTATGGTCTCTTGACCTGGATGCCGACTTATCTCTTCAAGGTGCACAACCTCGACATCAAGGCGCTCGGCAACACGTCCTTCATCATTTTCTTTGCCGGATTCATTGGAGAGTTGATCGGTGGCTGGATCGGCGATCGCTGGCGCAGCCGGGGCGGCTCGCCGAACCTCGTGTACCGCACGTTGTTTGCGATTGCCGCCATCATGGTGACGATATCGATCTTCCTCGTGGCCTATACGTCCGACGCGATTATTGTCGTCGTGCTGCTTTCCTCGACGCTGTTCTTCCTGCGCTGGTGCGGCATGTATTGGGTTATCCCGGCGGCGCTGGCAGGCCGGGCAAAGGCAGGCTTTCTCGGCGGCTGCATGAACCTCGGCGGCAACATCGCGGGCATCACGACGCCGATCATCGTCGGATTCATCGTGCAGGCCACCGGCTCCTACTTCCTGGCGCTGATGTACTTTGCCTTCGCCGGCGTCGCGCTTCTGGTCTGCTCGACCTTGATCGACTACAGCCGCCGTTTGCCCGTATGAGCGGAACCGCGGCCTGAGGATACGACATGACCCGGCTCGGCATGCTCACGCCTTCGTCGAACACCGCGCTCGAGCCGATCACCTGCGCGATGCTGTCTGGTGTCAAAGACCTCTCCGTGCATTTCTCCCGCTTCAGGGTGACCGAGATCGCGCTGTCGGAATCCTCGCTTCGACAATTCGATGACAGCGAGATTTTGCGTGCGACCGAACTCCTGGCGCATGCCAAGGTCGATGTCATCGCCTGGAACGGCACGTCAGCGAGTTGGCTCGGTTTTGACCGCGACGAGCGGCTCTGCGAGCGCATCACCGAGGCGACCGGCATTCGCGCCTGCACCACGGTGCTCGCCTACCGTGACCTGTTCCGCCGTCTCGAAGACGCGCGCATCGGCCTGGTCACGCCGTATACGGCTGACGTGCAACAACGGATCATGGCGAATTGGCGTTCGCAGGGTTTGAATTGCGTCACTGAGCGGCATCTTTCGTTGACCGACAATTTCTCCTTTGCCGAAGTGCCGGAGACCGATGTGGCGCGCCTGTGCGAGGAGGTCGTGCGCGAAGGCTGCGATGCCGTTGCGATCGTATGCACCAATATGCGCGGGGCCGGTGCCGCCGAACGGCTGGAGCGGAAGCTCGGCGCCGGCATTTTCGATTCGATTGCGGTAACGCTAAGGGCATGTCTCGCTGCCACCGGTGTCGATCCCTCGATCATCCGCGGCTGGGGTGGCCTGTTTACGAATCCGCTTCTCGGATCTTCCACGTTGCCCCTTCGCCGTCGTCAGTGAATCAACTTTAGGCTCGCCGTGACCAAGACAAGGGTAAAACCAGACAAGAAACAGCCGGCGCGTCGTCGCAGCGTGACGGCGTTGCAACGGCGCGGCTTGCGTGTCCCGCGTAGCGGCCTGCACGAACAGGCCGCGACCAAGCTTCGCACGTTGATCGTGCGCGGCGAACTTTTGCCGGGTGAGCAACTGCTCGAAGCAAACATATCGGAGGCGCTCGGCATTTCGCGCACGCCGCTCCGCGAAGCTCTGAAGCAACTGGCCGCGGAAGGCCTGGTCGAGTTGCAGCTCAATCGGAGCGCCGTGGTGGCCCCGCTGCGGCGCGAAGAGCTGACCGAGCTGTTCGAGGCCGTCAGCGCCATCGAGCGTTGTGCCGCGGAACTAGCCGCGATCCGGATGACGGCGAAGGACGTGGAACGGCTCGAGGCGCTGCAGATACGGATCGAACGGCATCACGATTGCGGCGAGCTGCGTGATTATTTCGAAGCCAACCAGCAGATTCACTCTGCCATCGTCGGCCTCGCTGGCAACGGCGTGCTGAAGGCCACGCATGAGACGCTGTTGCCGCGCGTGGAGCGGGCACGCTTCTTTGCCTTGTCGGCCCACGGGCGATGGGATGAATCGGTGCAAGAGCATCGGCAGATTCTGGCAGCGCTGAAGCTGGGCGAAGCCGAACGCGCGGGGCGACTATTGGGCCAGCATGTCCGTCGTACCGGCGAGATCGTGGCCGATACGCTTATGAAAGAGAAGGCCGCATCGTGAAGATTCTTCTGCTCAACCCCAACACGACGGTTGAAGTGACCGAGCTGCTGTATGCCGCAGGTCTTCGCGCGGCCTCAGCCGGCACTGAACTGGTGGCCGCGACCGCCAGGCGCGGCGTGCCCTATATCGCAACACGCGCCGAGGTGCAGATCGGCGGCGCCATTGCGCTCGAAATGCTCGCCGAGGCCGGCTCAGGTTTTGATGCCGCCATCATCGCCGCGTTCGGCGATCCCGGCCTGTTCGGCGCCCGCGAGCTGTTTGCATTCCCCGTCGTCGGCCTCGCGGAAGCCGCGATGCTGACCGCGTGCATGCTGGGGCGGCGATTTTCGATCGTGACTTTTTCCCGCACGCTCGCCCCCTGGTATCAGGAATGCGTGGCGATGCACGGCCTTGAGGGGCGTTGCGCCGGCATCCGCGCGCCGGATGAGGCGTTCCGGTCGATCTCCGACGTTCAGGCCGAGAAGGCGGACGTGCTGGTGCGGCTGGCAAATCTTGCGGTCGAACAGGACGAGGCAGATGTCGTTATTCTTTCCGGCGCGCCCCTGGCGGGGCTTGCGGACAAGGTGAAAGACCGTATTCCGGTGCCCGTGATCGATCCCATCGCGGCCGCCGTACGGCAAGCCGAAACGCTCGCCGCTCTCAAGCCGCACAAGGCGGTCGCCGGGACCTTTCGACGTCCCGATCCCAAGCCGACCACAGGACTTGCCGAACCGCTAGCCGCTGTCATCGAGCATCGGGAGCCCAAGCAGGGAGGAACGCAATGATGCCGCTCGACACCGTCATCCGTGGCGGCACGGTCGTGACCGCGGCCGACACGTTCACCTGCGACGTCGGGATCCGCGACGGCAAGATCGTGGCGCTGGGCAACGACCTTGGCGCTGCTGAGCGAATCATCGATGCGACCGACCGGCTGGTGCTGCCTGGCGGCATCGACAGCCACGTTCATTTCGCGCAAGCCTCAGGTGAGGGCATCGTCATGGCGGACGGCTTTGCCAGCGGCACGCGCTCGGCTGCGTTCGGCGGCAACACCACGGTGCTGCCGTTTTGCCTGCAGGAGAAGGGCCAGACGCTGCGTGAGGCGCTGCGCAAATATCACGCGCTGGCGGAAGGCGAATGCCATGTCGACGTTTCCTTCCATCTCATCGTCACCGATCCGACCGAGCATGTGCTCGGTCAGGAACTGCCGGCGCTGGTGGAGGACGGCTACACCTCGCTCAAGGTGTTCATGACCTATGAGGGGCTGGCGCTGTCCGACCGCGAATTATTGGAAACCATGTCGGTCGCGCGCGAGACCGGCGCGATGCTGATGGTGCATGCCGAGAATTTTGACGCCATCCGTTTTCTCACCGATCGGCTCGAACGCTCCGGCAACACCGCGCCGCGCTTCCACGCGACCTCGCGGCCGATTCCGGTCGAGCGCGAAGCCACGCACCGCGCGATCTCGTTGTCCGAACTCGTCGACGTGCCGATCATGATCGTGCATGTGTCCAACGGGCAGGCGATGGAGGAAATCCGCCGCGCGCAGCAGCGCGGGCTGAAGGTATTGGGCGAGACCTGTCCGCAATATCTGGTGCTGACCGAAAAGGATCTCGATCAGCTCAACATGGAAGGCGCCAAATATGTCTGCTCGCCGCCGCCGCGCGATGTGGCGAGTCAAAAGGCGTGCTGGGAGGGCCTGCAACAGAAGGTGTTTTCGGTCTTCTCTTCCGATCACTGCCCGTTCCGCTACGACGATCCGCACGGCAAGCTGGTGCCGAAGGGGCGCACCAGTTTCCGCTGGGTGCCGAACGGAATTCCCGGTGTCGCCACGCGCCTGCCGATCCTGTTCTCGGAAGGCGTTACGAAGGGCCGCATCGACCTCAACAGTTTCGTTGCCTTCAGCGCGACCAATCATGCGAAGATCTACGGCCTCTATCCGCGCAAGGGCACGATTGCGATCGGATCGGACGCCGACATCGCGCTGTGGGATCCGAAGCGTAAGGTTACCATCCGTCATGATCTGATCCATGACGGCTCGGATTACACGCCCTATGAGGGACTTGAAGTCACGGGCTGGCCGGTATTGACCATGGTGCGCGGCAAGATCGTGGTGGACGACGGCAAGCTGATCGGCGCCAGGGGTCTTGGGACTTATCTCGCGCGCAACAAGCCGCCGAAAAATCTCGCGGTATGAAGATCAACGAGAAACAGGGAGAATACCATGCCATATGCAGTGACGGATGATGGGGTTCGTCTTTACTTCGAGGAAACCGGCACAGGCCATCCCGTGATCTTCGTGCATGAATTCGCCGGCGATTTGCGCAGCTGGGAGCCGCAGATGCGGCATTTCGGCAAGCGCTATCGGGCGATTGCTTACAACGCGCGCGGCTTTCCGCCGTCGGACGTCCCGGAGAACGTCTCTTCCTATTCGCAAGGGCGCGGGGCCGATGACATCCTTGCGGTGCTCGATCACATCGGCGCGCCGAAAGCCCACATTGTCGGGCTCTCGATGGGCGGCTTCGCGACGCTGCATTTCGGTTTTCGTCACCCCGGGCGCGCGAGCTCGCTTTGCATCGGCGGCTGCGGGTACGGCGCCGAGCCCGACAAGCGCGAGATTTTCCGCCACGAGGCCGATGTCATCGCGGGCGCGCTGCGCAAGGACGGGATGGCGGCCTTCGCCGAACGCTACGCCTATGGGCCGACCCGCGTGCAATATGAAAACAAGGATCCGCGCGGACATGCGGAATTCAAGGCGATGCTCGCCGAACACTCGGCGACGGGATCGGCCAACACCCAGCAAGGCGTACAGAAGGAGCGGCCTTCGCTCTATACATTGGTCGATGAAATGAAGCGCATTGACGTGCCGACGCTGATCGTCACCGGCGATGAGGATTGGCCGTGC
>Ga0210394_10004627_pt1 | contig 15908 bp, 21 predicted proteins | sample IncBWC12MmetaG_FD_160121 | JGI IMG/M metagenome (GOLD analysis project Ga0210394, IMG submission 160121) | Forest soil microbial communities from Barre Woods Harvard Forest LTER site, Petersham, Massachusetts, United States - Inc-BW-C-12-M | ecosystem: Environmental > Terrestrial > Soil >... | reverse complement strand
CTACTCACAGTCGGACCTGGACGAGATCGCTCTGCGCCTCAATCAGCGGCCACGAAAAACATTGGGATTTGAAACTCCGGCGGATAGACTGCAAGCCAGTGTTGCATCGACCCCTTGAGACCACCGGGATTATCACTAGCCATATCAGCCCTCGACGCTTCCCGTATTGGTGGCGATAAGTGGATTTGTCAAGACTGAATCCTTTGGGACCAAGTTCGTGTCGTCAACCGATGATGTCTTTACAGTTCCGAAAAACGCCTCGCGAGCTGTCTCGAACATATCTTTCGCCGTTGGATTTGCCTGTGTCATTTCAGTCCTTCCATCGTTTTTTTCCCTGGTGACTGATTTGTTGTGTTTCACTCCACCACTCGGACCTGTTCGCGGAGCAGCGATATTCTAGAAGATGTCATGGACGGGCGACTGTTCCATTTGGAACAGTCAACGTTGAGGTCAAGTGGACGATAAAAGCGCTACCCGCCACTGACGTTAAGATAGGTCTCGAGAACACGGATTCGCACCAGCTATCTCAGAACGAGATGATCCATGTTTCATTGCGAATTCGTCGCTGGAGCATCTGGCACCCCGGCGAAAAGGAACAATTCTGATTGTGTGCAAATTAGGACAGACAGCCGAACCCTGACCCGAGTAAATTCAGTTCGTTCGCAGCAATCTAGTTCCTCTCAGAGCGAAGTCCGGTCCCTCATTCTCAGGCGCTCACGCGATACCAAGAAGGATTTGGAGGCCGAGGGGGTTGTTCCTTCGCTTCAGTGATGAAGAGCAAGAATTAGAGAAGAGAAATCTGGTGATGTACAAACGGTTTATTGTGCTGCTCGGAATAATCCTGGGCAGCCACACACCGGCGGCAGCACAGACACCCGCAGCACAGTTCGTCCTGGCGCACGCGTATGTTGCGCCGGCAATAACGATACTCCGACCCGTATCGGCCCCTTTGCCGGCCGCCTCGTTCCAGGTGTACCAGTATCCCAAGCAATCCCCGACCTATTTCGATCACGTGTTCGCGGGAGCCCATGAACGTGACGACAGCATGGAGCGCGTTCCCCCAACGGAAGAGGTTAAGACTTTGTTTTTCACGCGGACGAGCTTGCCGCTCGTCCAATTCTGGAGCGGACGGTTGCGGCTTGATGGCGTTATAGGCACCCTTAACATGCAAAACGTTCAGCTCGGCCCTTCGGCCTCTGGCGGCCTGTGGGACTTCCGTCCCCCGCGACAAAGTTATCCCGGCGGGCCTCGGTCGCTCGATCTCTACGGGGTCAGCGTGAGCTATCACTTTGGCCGGGCCGCGCGGACGCGAAGCCCGCCCCACTTATGGCGGAGCCTGTCGCGGTTTGTGGGCAGCATTCTAAATTGAACTGCCAAAGGCGGAAGAAGTCGCCCTGTCACGCGGAGCTTCTTGAACTGAAGGCGTTCACTTCTCCATCACAAACATTTAACGGCATACCTGCCCTGCGGGATCGATAACTGTATCCATCGCGCCAAGGGCTCCAACATCTCGCTTGTCTGCCATCCAAGCGATTACGTGCCCTTGCTCCGTGGCCCCTCTCACTCCCGATCTCCAAAGTCGCCCTCAGTTTCAATCCGTTCCCGTAGACTATTGATAGTACTGTTGAATCTCGTCTGCCTCAACCGTATCCGGCATCGCCAAAAACTTTAAGATTTGAGATCCGAAAACGGAACTCGATTACTCGAGTCTTGTAGTCAATCTCCCAAAAGTCGATGAAGTTACTTTCTGCGCGAGACTGAGCGTGTTTTGCCGCGCGCGGCACGGAGATCACGCCGTGCGGCCTTTGAGGAAAAGTTTTGCGCGCGCGGTGCGTGGTTTGCGTCGCCGGCGCACTGGTTTTGGCGCCGCTCGGCTAGTTTTCTTCGCGACTTGTCCGAGAGCGGCGAACTGCCCGAGGGTCGAGCCTATCCTCTCTGCTACTGAAATCAGAACTCGCTTTTCTTTATCAACGAAACTAGATGTTCCCTTCTTCATTAGCCCTCCATGAGATGTCTTTTGACGTCAAGGGGAGGAAGCCCTTAGAAGGACTTCCTCCCGTTCATTTAACGCGTTGTTCCCGCGGTTTTCGAAGCGACATTGGGATCTGTTGACTTGGTATCGGCTGAGGATTCACCTGTGGATGACACATCTTCCGCATGGGTATTCTTCATGATTTGCTTGGCGCGTTTGATCTGATCGGACGTATCACAGTGCACCGAAAGAAGGATGCCTCCTTTCTTCAAGCGCCCTTCGTAGCGCTTTGCTTCGTATTCCGGGATGCCCATTCCAATGAGTGCCCCGGTGAAACCACCAACCGCCCCGCCGACTCCCATCCCGGCCAAAGCAGCCATGATTGGGCCAGCCGCGATGAGGGGGCCTACGCCCGGAATTGCAAGAGCACCTATACCAACAAGCAATCCCAGTGAACCGCCGAGAACGGCACCTGACCCTGCTCCGGTTGCAGCTCCTTCAGGAGCTTTGGAGTTTTTCTCTGTTGCGATTGGCTTGGAGCCGAGGTTTTCGGGAAGTAGCGCCGATACGTCTGCGGCTGAGAACCCTGCTTTTACCAAACTATCGGTGGCTAGATCCGCGGATGCCACCGTTGTGTAGATGCCGAATACTGCTGTTTTTTTGTTTTCCATGCTTTTATGTCTCCTGTTCCTTGTAGTTCTAAGATTCAGAGCCTAGCGACTACTGTTTCGGCTGCGCGACGGTTAGATTGTTCGTGACGTTCGAATCGCCGGCAATTTGTCTCGCCTTCGCTTCGATTGCTGATTTTTCTTCTTCGGAACGTACGGGACCTTTGAGAGTCACCATTCCGTCCGCGGCAATGATCTTGATGTTGTGAGCGTAGGTTGAGAGCGATTTGTCATCCATGAGTGCGCTCCGAATCTTCTTTGTTGTTTCGCGGTCGGCGGGATTCATCTTCTGCTGATCCGCGGTCTTGGCATTCTTACTCGCAGCGCCCTGGTTTGTCTTGGTGTTGTCGGGTGCCGGTTGCTGTTCCTGGTGAATAGGTCCTGCTACAACGGAACCAGCGAACAACAGCGACGGTACGACGATCCAAAGATACCTTCTAATGTGCATCTCTTTCTCCTTGTTGTGATGGGGATCGGTAACGACTCTTATGTGGGATCGCTACCGACCAGAATTCCGGAAGGAATGCAACGTTGATTTAGCGTTTTGCTGTGAATGCCTTTACCTGGTCCGCTTCTACCTTCATCTTGTCTGAGAGCTTCGAGAGTTTCACATCTGCATCTTTTTCCTCTTGAAGAGTCTGAGCGAGGAGCTGAACGGCTTTGTCATCACCGAGTTTCTCCGCAATTGCACGAACCGTCCCATACGCGGCGATCTCGTAATGCTCGACGCGTTGTGCCGCTCCGATTAATGCGGAGTCCTTTACATCACCCTCGTAATCCTCTTCGGCCGCTTCTCCGCCTTCTTTGATCAAACCTGCCATGCCTTCGCATTTCTTGCCGGTCGGTTTTTCGCCGAGACCGTCGAAGATTTGCTCGAGCCTGGTGACGTGACCTTCAGTTTGCGTGAGATGTTCTTGAAATCCGTTTCGCAGCTCTGCTGATACAGCGGCCTTAGCCATTTTCGGAAGGGCTTTAACGAGTTGAGTTTCGGCGCTGTAGATGTCCTTTAATTCGTCTACGTAAAGTTCTTTCAATTCTGATTGAAACACGCTTATACCTCCTGAAATTTTGTTCTCACTTATGTCAGTTCTGTATGAGTTTAGGTTTTCGCAACGATGCAGCCAATCGGACTAAGGGTGTAGTCTTGCAACTCGAATCGTGTAGGACCGCTAAAATGGCCACTTGTAGGGTCTTTGAGTCGCGGTCCACCATGCCCAGAGCGGGCGCGTCGGCCGCCTACAGTGCGGGGTGCAGCCATCTACAGTCGGTACCGCATATCTATCGAGCGCCCGCCGTATTACGGTTGGGGCATGCTTTTGAGGGGCATCGGACTATTTTCTCTGGTAAGTGCGGTTCTCTGTTCCCTTTTATGTACCGTCCTGGCGGGAGGCGTTTCCCACGCTCGATCGGTACAAGCCTCTGGACAGTCTCCTAGCGAAGTTTTACGCGTGCCCGAACTCGACGCTGGCTTTCACCTCCTTTACGAACTGAAGTTTGAGGAGGCGCGCACTCACTTTGAGGCCTGGCAGAAATCTCATCCCGAAGACCCTCTTGGGAGTGCCTCTGAGGCAGCAGCTTATCTGTTTGAGGAATGCTATCGGCAAGGCGTCCTGACCTCCGAGTTTTTCTTGGACAATAAACGATTTCTGGGAAAGATCCCTCTCAAACCCGACCCGATACTGCGCGCAGCATTCTTCGCAGCGGACAAACAGGCGCAGGATTTGGCGCAGTCGCGATTGAAGACGAACCCGGACGATGCGAATGCGCTGTTCGCAATGACCCTAAGCCTGGGTATGCAGGCCAACTATGCTAGCCTCATCGATAAGCGTCAGCTGGACAGCCTGAAAAAGGTCCGTGAAGCCGATGTCTACGCTAAGAGACTGTTGGTGGTCGCTCCGGACGCTGCCGATTCTTACCTTGGCTTGGGCATGGCGAATTATTTCATCGGGAGTTTGCCTGGCACAAAGAGGCTTTTCCTCGGTTTCGCTGGCATCCACGGCGACAAGAAAGCAGGAATCCAGCAGCTCGAGATCACCGCCGAGCATGGCCACTATCTGCGGCCGTTTGCGAAGATTTTGCTCGCACTGGCGGCCCTACGTGAGACAAAGACAGAAGTGGCCCGCACACAACTGGAGGAGCTCGTCGCGGAATTCCCCGACAACCCGCTATTCGCGAGCGAGTTAACCAAACTCAACTCTTCTCGAACCGCGCCTCGATGATGATGATTCGGCTCCGGAACCGGACACGGCCACTGACATAGGTGTCGCAATAGACACTCCACTTCACCCTCGTTTTGAACGTCACCAAATGTGTTCACAACTGCACAGATTTCGACCTTGTATCCAGCTAATCTGAAGTCCGTGCAGAATTCTTGTGAAAAGGCGCCCACGCCAAGAGGTCCGTCAATGCCCTTTGCTCCGTTTAATTTCGTACTGCAAGTAATCGCCGCTTTCACGATCTTTATTTTTGGGTACGTCGCGCTTTTTGTTTCTTCAGTGATTTGTTTCTCCGTCTGTCTGCTTATCGCGAGAGGCATATACGAAGGCGTGAAGAAAGTCCGGTCGTACACGATGAGATCAGCCCTAGCAAAGACTTTTGTCTCGGCTGATGTCGCGATGATTCCTGGACTGGAGTTGACTGCAATAGGGGGTAAATCATGAACTTAACAGATGCAACCACGACACAAATCTCGATCGTCGTTGCTGTGGCGGTTATAGTAGTCATCGGCATCCTCGCTTGGTTCTTCAATCGTAAACGCCGAACAGAAAGACTGCGCACTCAGTTTGGTAGTGCTGAGTATGCCCGAGCCGTGAAAGAAGGCGGGGGCCAGCGGAGAGCAGAAGCGGTGTTGGACGAGCGAGCTGATCGGGTGGAGGGCTTGCACATCCGAGAGCTGGCTCAGGGCGATCGTACGAGGTTTGTCGACTCTTGGACGAAAGTACAGGCGCGATTCGTTGACAGTCCCGGTGGCGCCATAACGGATGCGGACCAACTACTGGGCGACGTGATGTCCACGCGAGGTTATCCGGTAGGAGACTTCGAACAACGGGCCGCGGATATCTCGGTGGATCATCCGCTCGTTCTCGAAAACTACCGTGCAGCCCACAAAAGCGCGCTCCTTCAAACGCAGGGCAAGGCCAGCACGGAAGATTTGCGTCAGGCTATGATTCACTACCGCACACTGTTTGAGGAACTGGTTCGAGAGCCAGAGATGGCGCGCGCAAAAGGCGCGTAAATTCTTGCGCCTAAAGTCCAGTCATTCGATTAATTACATTATTCGTGCAGTACGACGCTGAGAAGCGAATTGTCGATTTGCAAGCCGCCGTTGTATTTGATGAAACCTAATTTCCGGAATTTGTTCATGAAGAAATTTACACGGGAGCGCGTGGTGCCGATCATTTCCGCAAGCATCTCTTGCGAGACTTTGGGAAGAACCCGTTGGAGTTTGTCTTCCTTGCCATAGCGGGCGAGAAGCAACAGCGTGCGCGCCAGGCGCTTCTCGCTGGAATTGAAGAGTTGATCGACCAGGTCCTCCTCGATTCGGATGTTCCTCGCCAGCATAAACGAGATGAAACGATCAGAAAACTCATGTTCGCCGTGTAGCGCGCGAATCATCTCGTTTTTGTCAATGACCAGGACGCTGGTGGATGTAACGGCCATCGCTGTCGCCATACAGGTAGACTGGCCCGCAATGCACCCTTCCCCCAGAAAGTCCCCCGGCCCAAGGATGGCCACCACGGCTTCTTTGCCGGTCTCATTGACCACACTAAGCTTCACACTACCTTCCTGAATGTACACCACGTGCTTGGAGGGATCGCCCTGGGCGAAAACGATCTCGTTTCTTCTAAACCTGACTACCTTTCTCCCCACGCCCGCCGAGTCCAGAAACAATTTCACGTCGAAAGAAGGGCCTTTTGAAATCACTTTTCGGGGAGAGCGGCGGACCTTGAAGGATCCACGTCGAGTGGCTGACGACGCCATACCCAAGAATAACACGGCTTCGACGCCTGTTTAATAATTGTACAGCCGTGCCGATCGGTGCAGCGTCTATGGCCTGAAGCAGTTACTTCCAATAGGTTGTGAGGACTCAGGGGTCGAACCTAGCGGCTCCGGAGAACTTTCCGCAAGGATTGGTGCACTTCCAGTCCGCCATCGTAGTCAATAAATCCCCGCTTCCGAAACCGATTCATGAACGTGTTGACCCGCGAGCGCGTGGTACCGACCATCTCCGCCAGAATTTGGTGACTTAAGACGGGAATCTCAACAAGCGCCGGGCCATTCTTTTCCAGATGTGCTAGGCGCAGAAGTACGCGCGCGAGTCGTTGCTCGGCAGAGGAAGTCATCAGATCCATAACGTGATCCCGGTGTTTCTTGATGCTTGACAGCAAATAGGCCACCAGCGAATTTGACGTCTTATTTTTCGTGCGAAGCATTTGGAGCATCTTTTCTTTGTCGATGGTACGTATGGAGCTGGCGATCAAAGCGACCGCGGTGGACAGACGAAACGGATACCCTGCCAGGCAAAGTTCGCCAAAAAAATCATTGACGCCCACGATCACGGTAATTGCCGAACGTTGACGGTTCGCTCGGGTGGTGAGTCGCACCGCTCCTTCTTGAATGTAGAAAAGCGTGTCAGCCGGGGTACCTTCCGTGTAGATGTTTTCTTTGACTCGATAGTGCGAGACTTTGCCGCCTAGACTTGCCCCCGAAGAGAAACCAGCAAGGTGGGAAGCCAACCGGTTTATGTGTTTCATAAGCTGCTCGAGTCCTGCCCAAAGGCGTTTGGTGATGCCGGATCCTGTGGAGCTTGCCACTCCGCTGAGAAAGTTTGTCTTTGAGCAGGCGACCTCTGGACTAAACACTAGTGACTATACGTTCTTGTGAATGAATCTACGTCGCGCGGCACAGTGACCTGAACGCCCAGTAGACCGGTCGTTCCAGCGCCCCCCTGGGCTGAAATCATTTCGAGGTTCAAAACTGGCGTACAAGGCTCTTCAACCGAGCGGAGCACGTTGTCTGCCATGGATGGACCTGAAGCTTGAGCTCTCAAAGGCTCCGGGCATTCCCCCCAAATCGACTCAGCCTTTGCAGGCGTGGAGCCCCCAGAATCTATGAACGGGGCGACGGAGTTGATGTCGTCGAAATGAAATTCTCGCGCGACTTCCGCAACGATGTGCACCGGCACCGGCTGGACATGGTCCACATAAGCATTGATAAGCGCGTGCTCGCAAAGCAAATTCATGACGCGCGGGATCCCGCGCGAATAAAAGTGCACGGCGTCGATGGCTTGGGAGGCGAAGACTGATTTCCCGTTGGCGCCGGCGATCTGCAATCGCGCCTGAATATAATCGTGAGCCTCCCCGAGACTAAGAGCCGCAGTTTTGCAGCGAAGCGCAATCCGCTGCTTGACTTGGCGCAGTTCGGGCCGTTCGAGCCGCTCTGCAAGCTCCGGCTGGCCGGCGAGCACGATCTGCAATAGCTTTTCGCTCGGCGTTTCTAAATTGAGCAGCAATCGTATTTCTTCGAGAATATGTGTCGGCAGCCCTTGTGCTTCGTCTACGATCAATACCGGCGTTTCACCGGCGCGATGACGCTCGGACAACCACTGATTCAGTCGCATCAACGCATTACCTTTCAACGTCGCGTCGAACCCCACTCCAAAATTTGTCAAAATGAAATCAAACAGATGGCTGATTTCCAGGTGCGAGTTGGAAATGAATGCTGTGGGCGTCTGCTGTTGCCGCAGCCAATCGAGCACACGGTTGATGATGGTCGTCTTGCCCGTCCCGACTTCACCCGTAAGCAGCATGAGGCCTTTGCGGGCTTGAATTCCGTATGTCAGTTCGTCCAAAGCCTCCAGGGTTTGCGGGGTCAGGAATAGATAGCGGGGATCCGGATTGATGTTGAAGGGGTTTTCGCAAAGTCCAAAGAAATGTTTATACATAACCGCCTAGTCTGCGAAGTTCCAGCGTTTCTTGCCGCACCAATCCGAGCAGCCGTCCACGAGCAAAGTCAATTTATGAATTGTTTTAGCGGTGGGCTATTGCTCATTTCGTTTCTAGGCTTCTCGAAATTCTCTTTCTCTGTATTGCGTTGAAGAGCGATTGCTGCCAATTGGACCGCCCGCCCGATCAGCTGAAATTCTTGCCGCGTGGGCCGTCGTTGGTCGCAGCAGTAAATTTGAAATGTTCCCAGGAGACTGTTGTCACGCGAACGAATACCTGTGGACGAAAAAAAACTCAGGCCCACTTGCATGGCGCTCTTGGTGAGTGGACCAAGTTGATTTTCTTCGCCGTTCGGCAGAACTACGAGCGACACCACGTTTCGGATCTGAACGTCGATCGCAGTGCACAGTCTGTCCAAGATCCCAGGGAGAGGCGCGCCCAGAGATATCAATTCAAGAATGTGCTCCTCCCCTACCAACTGACGGCGGCTGTCGTCGCAATGCTGATACGGCCACAACTCCCTTGGTGCCCGCGTTGTGCGCGACTGGTGGTCATCCATTCTCGCACCTCATCTTGTCATGCTCCTTAGGTCCCTTGTGCTGGCTATGATTACCGTCCTGGTTTTCTAAGGCCATCCGTCACATCCCGCGATACGAGAGAGGATTTTAGAAGCAGCCAAGACTCATGACTGTTCAATTTTGAACAGTTTCGTTTTTGATTAGTCTTGGTCACTAAACGGTGATTCCTGCTGTAACTATCGCAAGAAAAGCCCAAGGAGAGTGACCTTGATTGTTCGCACGAAATGGCAGGAAATATGCGTATCGAACATCCTAGCTAGGTGCTTCATTGCGGGGATTCCGTTGGATAAAGGTTCTGCGAGAAGACGTCCGATCGACCCATACTTGCGCGAATTCAGACTGTACGGGAAAGCAACCAGAAGCCAACGATCAAGAAATTAGATTCTGCCTTCGAAGCAAGACAGCGGTATCCCACAAATTGTTCGAATTGTGTGCCGAATCGAACATACATCGCAAGGCCGACGGTGCAAAGTGTTCATCGGGATTCTGAATCCGAGGATCCTGAGGAGGCTACAATGTTGGGATATGGACTGTTAGGAACGATAGTGGTTGTCATTGTGATCATTTGGGTCATACGCGCGTTATAGACCGATAAGCCATAAGCTCTGTCTACGTGCCGTAACACCGATCCTAAATCCGTTCGAGCGGACTTTGAACAGGTGTTCCGGGAAATTATTTTGAGGTGTAGCAAACTTCCGGGCCTAGCTGCGCCGCTGAATCACCGCTCGAACGCTCGTGTTCAATTGTGAAAGCTTTTCAGACCCTTGAACCAGCGGAAGGTCACACCGGTTGCTTGGGAGCCCCGCAGCGACAACGTAATCGGTTCAAATGTCATGTGTTCACAACTGTACAGATTTCGACCTCGTATCTCGTTAGTCTGAAGTCCACGCAGAATTTAGGCAATGGAGGCAACACTCATGAAAGTACTCGGATTCATCAGCGCAACCGCCCTGTTTTTGCTTCTCGGAGCGAATCTTCCCGCGTTCGCACAGGAAGAACATCATGACGAGGGCGCTAAGCCAGCACAGCACGAGGAACAGGCTAAGCCTGCTGCAAAGCAGGAAGAAGCCAAACCTCAGAAACAGGAAGAACAAGCAAAGCCTGCAAAGCAAGAGCAGGCGAAACCGGAGAAGCAGCAACAGGAAGCGAAGCAAGAGCAACAGGCGAAGAGTCAGGAACAAAACCAGCAACAACAAGCCAAAGGCCAGCAACAGCAGCAGGTAAAGACTCAGCGGAACGAAGAGAAGGGTCAGCAGCACCAACAGCAAGCCAATGGCCAAGCGCAACAATCACAGGAGAAGTACGCACGAAACGGTCAGAAGGATGGGGAGGGACACGAATACAACGAAAGTCATTTTGGTCCTAACCATCATGCTCGCTTTGAGGAAAACGGTGGACGCTACTACAACGGACGCCGAGAGTACTCCTACGGCGGCTATTGGTTCTATGCAGGAGCATATCCAGCGTGGTTTTACCAGCATGACGTGTACTTCATTCTGGGAACGGATGGGCTATGGTATGCAGTGGCATACGATGACCCTTCTCTGGCCTTTCAAGTTAATATCGGGTAACGAAAAGCGACGATCGTGTTTTCGGTGGAGGGCTACAACGTTTGGATACGGACTGATCGGAACATAGTGCTTTTGTAAAAGTGGAACCGCATTCCCAAAGAATCCGACCGCCTCGGAGTCGCTCGACGTGTACTCGGCCCGAGGCATGGAATGCGTCATCCTTCGTTACTACACTTTCCAGAGGCAAAGGTAAGAAAAATGATAGGCGAAGCGAAACAGCAGTATCGCGGAGTTCTCTGTCTTCACTGCCATCAACCGATTCCGCTTTCGTCCTTTGCTGCAAGCAAGGAATGCGGTTTCAAGGAAAAGGAATCGAGCGGTCGCGATGAGGCTACCGTGCGCTCGTTTACTGTGAGCTCTTTTATGCTCCGCTGCCGAGTGTGCGAAGGCGAAGGCTTTTACACGGCTTTAAATGTGATCGATGCAGCGGAACTCCAAGGATGAGAAGTTCGAAAGTACGCAAACTCCTGCCGATTTACCCGATTTGACGAATCCGCAATCGAACGCAAAGATTCTCGATAAGGATTCCGACCAGTCGGCCTAAGCAGTATCCTCAGGATTTACCTATATCATGGATTGGCGCGAATACCACGAATTGACGAAACACAGTGTCGAATCGCTGCGGCGAACTCAGTACTATCTTGATTGGGCGAACATGCCGAATCCGTTTCGGCACTACGAGGGAGCCCCCATACTGGATTTGCCGGCCGACCCGCCGGCTCCACAGATTTCAGTTCTCGAGGTCCTCGAGGGCAAAGCGGGGAATACGCTGGCTCGGGATGGTGCCGAATTCCTTTCGCAATTGTTGTTTTATTCCGCCGCGATTAGCGCGTCCAAGCGAGTCTCGTCCACCGGAGCTACCTACGCTCTGCGCGTCAATCCTTCTTCCGGCAATCTCCATCCCACCGAATTTCATTTTTGCGCGCAAGGACTAGCCGGTTGGCCCGATGGCCTCTATCATTATCGTCCCTCATCCCACATGGTGGAACAACGCGCCATCGGAGATTTTGGCGCTAAACTTGTCGGTACCTCCGCACCGCTAATTTTCATTCTGACCAGCATCGCCTGGCGCGAAGCTTGGAAATACCGCGACAGGGCCTATCGCTATTGCTTGCACGACATCGGACATGCCTGGCAGGCCCTCACGCTTGCTGCTCGATCTATCGGATGCGAAACCTTTGCGCTTGGCCATTTCCTAGATGACAGAGTTGGGGAATCGTGTCTACTGCCTGAGGATGAGTGGCCTATGCTGATCGTCGAGCTTCACGGCCCGTCCATTCCGGTGAGGATGCTAGATCCAGTCAAAACGACTTTCTTTAGATGTGAGCCTAACCGCTTGTCAGAGCAGCAAGAACCTTATCCATTGATTGAACGAATACACGCTGCTACGAAAACCAGCACGGAAACCACCATCTCCTCTATTGACCAGCCGAAGGCGTCAGGGCACGGGGAAATCGGCCTCCCGTCCAAAGCCTCCGCAACCCTTAGCTTCGGCGACGTGGTTCGCGCCCGGCGTTCCGCCCTTGACTTCAGAGGAGGGGATGAGACGATCTCCCTTTCGCAATTTGCGACTCTCCTCTCTAGTGCAACGGGCCGTCTCTTCGCCGATTTCGCTACTCTTCATTTCGTCCATCAGTATCTTTACGTCCACCGTGTCGAAGGTTTGACGCCCGGTGTTTACCGCTACTGGCCGGAGCACGCGGAGTTGGAGAAAATCAAGGAAGGAGACCAACGCCTGATAGCGGCAGCCCTCAGTTTGGGGCAAGACCTGGCGGGTAACGCTTGTTTGGCATTCTCCATGATCGGAGATTTTGAGAGTGCCACCCGTATCCACGGCAACCGTGGATATCGATACGTGCATTTTGAGGCGGGTGCTGTTGGTCAACGAATGTATCTTGCTTCTGAGGCTCTTGGCCTACGAGCGACGGGCATCGGGGCTTTTTTTGACGAACAAGTGAACCGATATCTGGATCTGTCCCCTGAGTTGGGACAAGTCGTCTACCATTTTGCGCTTGGCTATCCGGTTCCTGATTTGCGGCTGGAGGCTTGAAAACGAAATGGTCGGCATCTTGGTACATGGAAACAACCACTTCATCGTATCCGGACCAGCACCTGACGAAGCCATCGCGTTAGCGTTGGCATGGCACTGGTCCGTCATCCAAATCGGTGAGGTGAAATCCTCATCTTTCGGTCAGTGGGAGGTTAGGTCGAAAGAGTTTCGGGAGAATCTGGAATGGGCGGTAATTGTCCCGGGTGATCGGGAACCTTCTCCCGGAGTGGTGCAATTGCTTCGAGAGCTTTCCGCTCGTGGTGTGACCATTCAGAGATTGTGCAGTGGATGCTGGTAACATGCAGAGAGAAGGAAATCACGCCTTTCAGCTATTTGGGAGTTACTCCAATGGTTATCCCAGAAATGTTACTCAGCAGCTTTCCCTTGTAGCACCTCAACCGCCAGAGCGTCATTTGCGTCAGTACGGAAGCTGTGGCTCCAAATAGCCGCACTCTTCCTCTCCTCTTCGTTGGGACGATCGATCTGGACCAATCCGAAAATCGAGCGATCCGGATGCCGGCTGAACTCCTGCTGATTCCGCATTATGAAATCGAGATTCTCGGCCAAGATCGTTGATCGATAGTTGTTTGCAAAACGAATTTCAAGAGTTTCTGGGGCCACGGGTGAGGAATCAGTCCTCGAGATGGTGTATCTACACACTAAAGTTCCATTGCCGCGATTCTTTATTTTCCAAACTTCCACGGAGTTCAACGGAAGTTCGGACATATTCCTATATTCAACATGTATGGAACAAGATTCATTTGGATTCACCAGGTCATCCCAAGATGATACCACTGCGAGTTCAAGTGCTCGATCAAGGTCCATTTTGGACTACCTTTCCATTGTGCCCGCTGCGTGGATGCTTTGTGCTGAAAGCGTCCCGAGCCAATTCCATTCGATTGGACATCTTATAAGAATGCAACATCCAGGAAATGCAACCCTGGACCTCGCTCTCTGGGAGGTTCATCTCGCTGGCGATTTCCTGATCGTTCAAACCCTTACAGCCAAATGATGGATGGATCCCAGCACTCAGACTCGCGTGTCACCTCCCGATCAATTTCTTGACCTCGCTCGCAGTCTCGACTGATGTTGGGGCGACTCCTAACTTCGAGTGAAGAGGCAAGGAGCAGACGTTTCAGAGGATCTGAACCTTCTTAGTACATTCCGCCCATGCCGCCATGGCCCGCGCCGACGGCAGTCTTGTGTTCCTCTTCCTTAATGTCAGCCACTAGGACTTCGGTGGTCAGCATCAGCGCGGCAATTGACGCGGCGTTCTGCAATGCCAAGCGGGTGACCTTGGCAGGGTCGATAACGCCAGCTTTGACTAAGTCGGTGTACTCGCCCGACTCAGCATTGAACCCTAAGTTCTCATCAATTGAATCGCGGACGCGGCCCACCACCACAGCGCCTTCGTGGCCCGCGTTCTGGGCAATCTGGCGCGTCGGCTCCTCCAGGGCGCGCCTCACGATGTTCACGCCGATCGCTTCATCATCGTGGAGCTTGAGCTTTTCTAGGGCTGGCAAGCAGCGCAGAAGAGCGGTGCCGCCGCCAGGAACAATGCCTTCCTCGACCGCCGCGCGAGTGGCGTGCATGGCGTCTTCGACGCGAGCCTTTTTCTCTTTCAGTTCAGTCTCGGTTGCCGCGCCAACTTTAATCACAGCCACGCCGCCAACGAGCTTGGCGAGACGTTCCTGTAACTTCTCCTTGTCATAGTCCGAGCTGGAGGCGTCGATCTGCGTGCGGAGTTGCTTGATGCGGCCCTCGATTTCGCTGGCCTTGCCGGCGCCCGCGATGATCGTGGTGTTGTCCTTGTCGATTGTCACTTTCTTCGCGCGGCCGAGGTCTTCAAGCTTCACGTTCTCGAGCTTGATGCCGAGATCTTCCGTGATGGCTTTGCCGCCCGTCAGAGTGGCGATGTCCTCGAGCATGGCCTTGCGACGATCGCCGAAGCCGGGAGCCTTCACCGCAGCGCACTGAAGCGTGCCGCGGAGCTTGTTCACCACGAGAGTTGCGAGCGCTTCGCCCTCAACGTCCTCGGCGATGATCAAGAGAGGCTTGCCCATCTTGGCGGTTTGCTCGAGCAGAGGAAGCAGGTCCTTCATCGAGCTGATTTTCTTCTCATGGATCAGGATGTAAACGTCTTCCAACAAGCACTCCATCCGCTCCGGATCGGTTACGAAGTAGGACGAAAGGTAGCCGCGGTCGAACTGCATGCCTTCGACCACTTCCAGCGTCGTCTCCATTGTCTTCGATTCCTCAACGGTAATAACGCCGTCTTTGCCGACCTTTTTCATCGCCTCGGCAATAATGCTGCCGACCTGTTTGTCGGTGTTGGCGCTGATAGTACCGACCTGCGCGATCATGTCGCCCTTCACGTCGCGGGAAAGCTTCTTGATTTCTTCTACGGCGACTTCGACGGCCTTATCAATACCGCGCTTGAGGGCCATCGGGCTTGCACCTGCGGCAACCGTCCGCACGCCTTCGCGGAAGATGGCCTGGGCCAGAACGGTTGCAGTCGTAGTGCCGTCGCCGGCGACGTCAGAGGTCTTGGAGGCTACCTCGCGAACCATCTGCGCGCCCATATTCTCGAGTGGATCCTGAAGTTCGATCTCTTTCGCTACCGTCACGCCATCCTTAGTGATGATCGGCGCGCCGAACTTTTTCTCAATCACCGCGTTTCGCCCTTTGGGGCCCAGCGTGATTTTCACGGCGTCCGCTAGAATGTTGACGCCGCGCAGAATCGCCTGTCGTGAATTCTCACCAGTAACAATTTGTTTTGCCATTGGATTGCACCCTCCTGGGTGAATGGATATTTGTGGCCGGTTCAACACTGTTTGGATCGCCGAAACTATTTCTTGCCGGATGCTGCTTTGGCCATTCTGCTAACCTTCGCCAGGATTTCCTCTTCGCGGAGGATCAGATACTCCTGATCGTCGACCAGGATGTCATTGCCCGTGTACTTGCCGAACAAAATCCGGTCGCCCACCTTTACATCGAGCGGGACCCGTTTGCCTTTTTCGATCTTGCCGGCTCCGACGGCCATCACTTCCCCCTCGTGAGGTTTCTCTTTAGCCGTGTCGGGGATAATGATGCCGCCCTTCGCGGTTTCTTTCTCTTCCAACCG
>Ga0210394_10004625_pt1 | contig 15913 bp, 18 predicted proteins | sample IncBWC12MmetaG_FD_160121 | JGI IMG/M metagenome (GOLD analysis project Ga0210394, IMG submission 160121) | Forest soil microbial communities from Barre Woods Harvard Forest LTER site, Petersham, Massachusetts, United States - Inc-BW-C-12-M | ecosystem: Environmental > Terrestrial > Soil >... | reverse complement strand
AATGTTCACCCGTCATACCTCGGAACCAAATCGCGGCGCTACAATGTTCACGAGCCCTCCCCTCGAAAATCGACGCTGACCCTTATTAATTAGTTCACCGTGAGCATGAAACAGCAGTTCCTCGATCGATCGCTTTCGGAAGACCGGAAGCGCAATCCGTCCTTGCCGCTGTACGTCTTCGCTCTGGCGCTGGAGGCTGGGCTGCTTTACTGCGGCTTCAGTCTGGCGTTGTCGCAGAATCTTCCGCCTAGCTTAGCTACCGGATGATGGGCGCCTCCGTGATCTTCCCCTCGGCGGCGTTATCCGCTTGGTGGGGAGGGATCATCTCCCTGAGGAGAAGGGGTGAAAAGCGCCAACGCCAGCACCCGATTTCGATTTTCAACACGCTCTCGCTTCGTCTATTGCTTGGAGTTTTACTCGCCGCACTCGTTATCTCACTCTTCTCCTCGGCAATCTCTAGTCACCTTCCAGGTGTTAGCTCAAGGGCGGGAGACCGCGAATGTCCATCCGTCACGCACCAAATTCAGAGACCGGCGCTACAATGCTCCCGAGTCTCCTTGAATGCTCTTGACCGGCCGCAGACCGTGCCTCCTCATGCTCACGTTGCTGGCTGTGCCGTCTCTCGCAGTTGCTCAGGATCCGAGCCCCCTCATCACCGCGGGCAACATCGAGCAGGAAGGCCACTTCGTCGCCTACGAAGTCCGCCACCTGCCCGTAAGCTCCTTCCCCAACCTTCCCCTCGACGTCGCCGGCCAGCTCACCGATCGCGGCTGCCTCATCCCCCAGACCTATGAAGCCCGCCGCCCCGAGAACGTAGTCCACGCCAGCCTCCAGCATCGCGGCTCGTCCGACTGGGCGGTCCTCTGTTCCTCGCAAGGCACGGTGTCGCTGATGGTGTTCTTCGGCACCGCACCCGGCCAACCGCTCACCCTCGCCAGCGCGCCCGAAACCCGGCGCCTCCAAACCCACTTCGGCACTGGCGTTCTCGGCTTCAACTGGGGCATCGACCCCGCGACCCCCGACGCCATCCGCCAGGCCCAGATCGGCCTCTCCCCCCGCCCCGCCCGCATCGACCACGACGCCCTTGCCGACTCCGCCGTCGACAAAAAGACCATCTATCGCTTCTACGTCAAAGGAGCCTGGTCCATCCTCGACATGCCAGAAGAGTAAGCGCGAGTTGACCGGGGCACCCCAAGCATCTAACACTGAGCCGGCAGGAACGGGCCACTGATCCCTGATCCCTGACCCGTGATCCCTGCCTTTAGGAGCCTTTATGCCCGAAGCCGTTCTTGTTAGCTCCGTCCGCACCCCCGTGGGCCGAGCCCCCAAAGGCACCCTCGCCACCACTCGCCCCGATGACCTGGCCGCCATCGCCATCAACGGCGCCATGGGGCGCGTTCCCGCGCTCGACAAGGCGGAGATTGACGACGTGATCCTGGGATGCGCGCAACCCGAGGGTGAAGCCGGCTTCAACATGGCCCGCTTCGCCGCCCTGCGCGCCGGCCTGCCCATCGAGGTGCCGGGCCTGACCGTGAACCGCCTCTGCTCCTCCGGCCTCGAAGCCGTCGCCCAGGCCGACATGCGCATCCGCTCCGGCTGGAACACGGTCGTCATCGCCGGCGGCGCCGAATCCATGAGCATGATCCCCATGGGCGGCAACAAGCCCAGCCCCAACCCCTGGCTGGCGGAGAACTACCCCGCCTCGCTGCTCAGCATGGGCTTGACCGCCGAGCGGGTGGCGCGCCACTACAACATCAGCCGCGACGACCAGGACGCCTTCGCCCTGGCCAGCCACCGCAAGGCCACCGCCGCCCAGGCGGCCGGCCGGTTTACTGAGGAGCTCGTTCCGGTTCCGGTCAGCACTTCCACGCCTACCGCCAAGGCCGGCAAGCCCAAGGTGACTGAAGCCGCGTTCGCCGCCGACGAGGGACCACGCGGCGATACCTCCGCGGACGCGCTGGCGAAGTTGAAGCCGGTCTTCCACGCCCAGGGCACCGTTACCGCCGGCAACTCCTCGCAGACCTCCGACGGCGCCGCCGCTACCATTGTGATGGAGGCCGGCAGGGCCCGCGAGCTCGGCCTTCAGCCCCTGGCCCGCCTGGTGGCCTTTGCCGCCACCGGCTGCCTGCCGGAGGAGATGGGTATTGGCCCGATTTCCGCCATTCCAAAAGCGCTCGAGCTTGCCGGCCTCACCCTTGCCGACATTGACCTGATCGAGCTCAACGAAGCCTTTGCCGCCCAGTCGCTGGCCGTCATGCGGACCCTGGGGATCGATCCGGAAAAGGTAAATGTCAACGGGGGCGCCATCGCGCTGGGGCATCCGTTGGGCTGTACCGGGGCGAAGCTTACTGCGACCCTCCTGAGTGAAATGCACCGGCGCAGGGTCCGCTACGGCATGGTGACGATGTGCGTGGGTGGAGGTATGGGCGCGGCCGGAATCTATGAGAGATTGCACTGATTTCATTGCAAAACACACTTTCGCGTGCAAATAAAAAAACGGTCATGTTGATTGGTTTCATGGGAATACACAGCGAAATTTCGGAAATTTTTGCTCACCGTAATTTGGAACACAAAATGGACAGTGAACAGCGGGCGGTGAACAGAAAAAGCAGTGAAGAAGTGAACAAGAGCAGGAAATAGAGAATAGGTGTTGATGCTTGATTATGAGTTCCGGCTTGCTTAGAATCAGCGATTTATGCCGATTTTCCGCGGCAGGGGGCTTGACAAGGATTTTGGTGGCCATTTCCTCACGCCAGATCCAATTCCCACGTTTGCCCGATCAAATCCTTGCCGAAACTGTGATGCGGTTCTTCCTTGACGAGGCGAAAGCCCGCAGCCTGATAAATCCGGTGAGCGGCAGTCAGGATGCTTTGCGTCCAGAGGTTGGCCAGTTTGTATCCAGCGGAGCGGGCAAAGCCAACAGACTCATCAACCAGCCTTGCACCCAGTCCCATTCCGCGTGCCGCGGGATCGACATAGAGCAACCGCAACTTAGCCGTGCCTGGTTGCTCCGGATGCCGAACCAGGAAGACGTGGCCTACATGGACACCGTCGCGCTCGGCAATCCAGCAGCGCTCGCGGGTGGCGTCAAAGTTGGCGAGGAAGTCGGCGACAATGCGCGCTGCCAGCGCCTCAAAGGTGTTGTCCCAACCAAACTGCTCCACGTAGCCGGTGCCTTCCAGGTGGACAACCATCCCCATGTCGCCGGGGCGATGGGAGCGCACGACGATCGAGTCGGGAACGGATGGGGCGCCCAGCACCGTAGCCTCAATTGTCTTCAGGGCGTTCGTGAAACTGGCGCGCTGGCCAGGGGATAACTTGCCCAAAACGGCCCGGGCCTGCTTGTCGGCGCGAAGATTGAGGGTGCGGATGGTCGCGCGGCCACGGGCGGTCAGGGTGAGATCGGCTGCCCGCTTGTCGTCGCTGGCGGTTGCGCGAGCGATCAGTCCTGCCCGTTCCAGTTTGCGCAGCATGCGGCTGAGATATCCGGGATCGAGGCCAAGCGTTTCCGCGATCTCACTTGCCTGTGGCCTGGGGCGGCGCGTTGCCATTTCGTACAGAACCCGCCCTTCCGCGAGAGAGTACTCGGTGCGGAGATAGTGGTCGTTGAGTTCCCAGGAAGCGCGTGTAGGCGCGGTTGAAACTGCGGAATGCGGCGGTTGAGGGAGCCAGGGAAGTGGGGGACTCAGGCATGTAGAAAGGATGGTCCGAGTTAGTTGACTCTGTCAACTAAAGGTGGGGGTCAGGGATCAGGGATCATAACGGTGGGCGCGGCGCGGGTGAGGGGATCTCCCGCCCTAAACCACCCCAGAGCGACGCACCCGGAGGGTACCGGCTATCGCTGGGGACCCTGAAGATTTAGGACGGGGCACTCCCTGAGCCGTTTTGGGGCATGGCCCCGAGGGCTGAATTCACTGAGACGGTTTGGTGGCGAAGAAGTAGTGGTTATCGCCCTCGTCGGTGACGCCGGCGGAGACTTCCAGGCCACTTTCGGTCAATACCAATTCGTAGACTGCTGCACCGAGGGAGCGGGACGGAAGGCAGGTCAAGATGTCAATCCATCCGACCTCCTGGTGCGGAGCGGTGAAAAGAAAGCGCCCGACGGGCCGCATTATGCTTGCGACTTTATGCAATACGGTTCGCTGCGCCTCCTCAGGGAGGAGGAACAGGAGCCCGATAGCGATCACGCCGTCAAAGGTGCGCCCGAAGAAATTGGACTCCTCCGCGGCGGCGCATTCGTTTGGAACATCGGGGAAACGCTGGCGAAAGGCGCAGAGGAGGCTGGGTGAAGCCTCTACGTCGCTCATTATCAATCCTGACTCGATGAGCACGTCGGCGATGACGCCATGGCCGCAGCCCAACTCGAGCACCTCGGCTCCTGGTGCCAGGGTACCGGCCCACCTGCGCACGACCGACCTGCCGATTTGAGGCTATCGGTCCCGAATAAAGGCCGCGGCAAGTTCCTCGTAGCAGTTGGAGAGGTCGGGCATCGGAAGCTGGAACCTCCCGCGTGTGGCAGAAACCGCAACAGCCGGGCAAAAGCCCGGCTGTTGCATGAATGGGTCTCGCTACCGTACGAGGCTACGTACGACTTTATGCCTTGGCGGTGGACAGGGCCTTGAGGCGGGCGTTGAGGCGGCTCTTGTAGCGGGAGACGGTGTTCTTATGGAAGACGCCCTTCTGCACGCTCTTGTCGAGGGTGGAGACGGTGACCTTGTACTGCTCGTTGGCGGCCTTCACGTCACCCTTGACCAACGCCTCGCGGAGGGCGCGCAGGCTGGAACGCACACGGCTGCGGTTGGCGCGATTGACGGCGGTGCGGGTGACGGTTTGACGGGCGCGCTTGAGCGATGAAACGTGATTTGCCATTCAAAATTCCTTGATTCCGGAGAGTTGATTCGGAAAAGAGATGATGCGGTTGCAGAATGCAGGTGGAACCGCATCCCTCGCAATTACTTAGTCTACGGGAAAGTGGGGGATGAGGCAAGACTGACTGACTGCAGCAGTTCCAACTGTAGGTACCAGCATAGTCGCGCCATCTTGGAGCGCGGAGTGCTGAACTGGGAGTATGCGAGTACTGGAGGGGTTGCTGAGCGGGTTGCGTGCGGTGCGTGGGACATTTCCGGATGCGCGGCAGTGGCGTCCGGACAACCTTTCGATGGCGGACGCGGGCATGGCGGCGTTTGCTCTGTTTTTCATGCAGAGCGAGTCGTTTCTGTCCCATCAGCGCCGTTTGCAGCGCGGGCGGAATGGCTCCAACTGCCAGACAACGATCGGGAACTCTGGAGGAAGATCTCCGCGGGCGACACGCAGGCTGTCGATGGCTGGAATCGGGAGCAGACGCCGCGCCTGCGAGTCTTTCTCCGGCACCAGCTCGGCGATCATCAGGCGACCGAGGACGTTATACAGGAAACCTTCACGCATTTCTGGCGACGGCCAGCGGACGCCCACCGATTCCATTAACCCCTCGACTCCGTTGACCCGGACGGCGTTGACTCAGGCGGGGCGGGGCTCTGCCGCGCGGAAGCCTCCTCCGTGATGGCAGATGCCCTGGGCCTTCTGCCCTCCGACCAACGCACGCTGCTTTGGCTGCGCGAGGCGGAAGGACAGTCTTACGGCGAGCTGGTCGTTATTCTCGAACTCGAAATCCCCATCTGTACCGTCCGCTCCCGACTCTTCGCGGCCCGCGAAGCTCTCGGACTCAGCGGCGCATTTGTGTGATTCAGGCTGCGGAAAATCTGGGCCCTGACGCCGTGGGTAAAGCCGGACTTAGGACGGGGCTCCGCGCTTGGGTGGAGTCAGTTGCCGAGGCGGTCGATTACTACGTTGGAGAAGCGGATGGTCACGATGTTCTTGACGTCGTGGGGGCAGGCGCCGATACCGACGAAGACCGGGCCGTTCATGGGAACGGTGTAGGTGGAGAAGGGGATCATCTTGCCGTCCTCGGCCTGTGCGGAGGCGGTGAAGACGTCGCCGCGGCGCTCGATGCGAATGCGCTTGGAGTTGTGCAGCGGGGAGGTCACATCGGCGGTTTCGCCGCCGGTTTTTTCGCGGTACTGGAGGGTGATGTGGCCGTCGGCGTGGATGGCGACGTCGGCGTAGGCGGAGCCGGGATCGAGGGACTGGCGGAAGATCAGGACAGCTTTTGCCAAGGGCGAAGGAACCTTGTCGGGGAACTCGATGTCGGCGCTGATAGCGTAATCGCCCTGAAGTTTGACCCAGCCGAGGTGGAAGGCGTCGGTTGTGCCCCACATGTCGGCGCCGCCACCGGTAACCTTGAAGATGCCGGTGTAGAAGTCGAACGTAACGGAGCCTGGGAAGCCCACTCCGACGCTGGATGAGCCGGAAAAGATGCCGTAGTGGCCGGGCTGGGTAGGCTGGGCCGTCAGGACGTTCGCGGAGGCAAGCGCAGAAAAGACAAGAGCAATCAACCTGGAGCGAGTCATAGCGGTGACACCAATATAAACGAGGCGGCTCGCTGAGGCGTTGTAGAGAATCAAAATGGGGGTACTTGTGGGGTTCGAGGTATCCCATGTCTGAAAATCCAGCTCACCCCACGAACTACCCAGACGGTTCCCGCCAGTCCGTGGAGACCCGGCTCTGGGGCGCCCTCCGTTCGTGCTGAGCGAATTCGAGAAGTGAGTGCCTGGGAAGTGACTTTTGAATGAGAATATTTGATGACGCGCATTGACGGGGCTCGCGGAGACAGCTACTCTCAAGCGCAGATACCCGATTTGGTCGCTTACACCATCCCGCGGTTTCTCCCGACAGCCCAGAGCTTTGGCAAACTCCTGCTCTGCGCATTCCAAACCTCACTTGCACATAGACATTCGCCGGCCGGTGACGCGCGCGCTGATTCTGCCGGACGCCCTTTCGCATCCAATGTGGCAGCCGTGGATTTTGCTCCGATTTCCGCCGTCAAGTGCCGGCGGAGGGCGGGTGAAGGCTGCATGCGTTTCACCATGAACCGGCACCCTGGAGGCCAATAAACATCTTGAGAATCGCTCTGGAGATCACACCCAACCTTGAGCCCCTGTTTGGGACCCGCGACGAAAACCTGAGGCTGATGGAAGATTCACTGGGCGTACGGATCGATTTGCGATCGGACGCCGTACACGTGGAAGGACCGGACGCTGGTGTGACTCGAGTCAAAGGCGTTTTTCATGACTTCGAAGCGCTGCGACGGCAGGGTGTGAATCTCCACAATGGCGAGTTGAACGGGATGCTGCGGCTGGTGGTGGCGGATCCGGCGACCACGCTGCGTTCGCTGGTGGACGCGGGCAAACAGCGGTCGGCGGGCATCAAGCGCGCGGTGCAGCCGCGGAGTGTGAATCAGCGCAAATACGTTGAGGCTATTGAGCAGTTCGACATGGTGTTTGGCGTGGGGCCGGCCGGCACGGGCAAGACCTACCTGGCGGTTGCCATGGCCGTGGCCGCGTTGAATGCGAAGAAGGTAACGCGCATGGTGTTGGTGCGCCCGGCGGTGGAGGCGGGCGAAAAACTGGGCTTCCTGCCGGGGTCGCTGCAGGAGAAGGTGGACCCGTATCTACGGCCGCTCTATGACGCGCTCTACGATCTGCTGGAGCCGGAAAAAGTAGACAAGATGCTGGAGAAGAACGTGATTGAAGTGGCACCGCTGGCGTTTATGCGCGGGCGCACGCTCAACGACGCGTTCATCATCATGGACGAGGCTCAGAACACCACCATCGAGCAGATGAAGATGTTCCTGACGAGGATGGGGAACAACTCGAAGGCGGTGATCACGGGCGACATCACGCAGATCGATCTGCCGAACCCGCGGAAGTCGGGGCTGGTGGATGCGATCAACGTTCTCGAAGGTGTGGAGGGGATCAAGTTCTGCCACTTTGAGGACGGGGACGTGGTGCGGCACGCGCTGGTGCAGAGAATTGTGCGGGCCTACGATGCGTCAAAGCCGCAGCAACAGGAGTTGCCGCTCAATATCGGCGAGGGCATCGAGGTGCAAGGGCAAGGCAGAGAGGCTCGGAAGGCGCAGCAGGCGGCGAAACCGCAGTAAGACTGTCGGTCGAATAGAATGGTTGAATGCGAGGCCGTCGATGTGGCGGCCTCGTGCATGATGATCCTTCTTGACCCAGATTTGGATGACCACCCTGCGCCTGAAACCTCAAAGGGCGCAACTCCTCACGACTCCCCGCCAATTGAACGGAACAGGCGCATGCCTTCGGTGCGCGCGCTAAGCCGCTTTCTGCGCGAGGCGCAGGCGGCGGTGCGGCTGCGCGGGCTGGTGAGTGTGCTGCTGACCACCGATGCGGAGATTCGCAGGCTGAACCGGACGTTTCGCGGGATAAACAAGGCTACGGATGTGCTGTCGTTTCCGGCGGCACACATTCAGCAAGTCACTAAGTTAGCGAGTCAGCAAGTCAGCGGGGATCTTGCCATCAGCGTGGAAACGGTGCGGCGCCAGGCGACGGAACAGGGGCACTCGCTGGCTGTCGAAATCAAGGTGCTGATGCTGCATGGGTTGTTGCACCTGGCCGCGTACGATCACGAGACCGATGACGGGAAGATGGAGCGGCGGGAACGGGTGCTGCGGACGCGGCTCAAGCTGCCGTCGGGATTGATTGAGCGGAGCGGGTCTTCGACGCCCTCACCGAAAGGCCGGCGTTCCAGTCTTCCCACCCTTGCGACAGAAAAAAATCGCAAGGATGGGGCACGGAGCGTTGTTGCGAAACCGGCACGGAGCATTGGTGCGAAGGTCGGCCCAAAGCTGAACGGCGCGGCGCGGACTGCTCGAGGCCGCGCATGAGCCCACTTGTCATTACGGTGGTTGTGATTCTGGCGCTGGTGGAGACACTGGCTTCTTACATCAGCCGGATTTACGCCGAGTTCGGCAAGATTCTTTCACGCGAGGTGCAGGAGAACCTGGACGCCTGGGAAGAACGGATCGAGCCTCACCTTGGACTGACGCGGGAACATGCGGCTGTGTCGGCAATGGTGGCGCAGCAGCTTGCGCTGGGGGTGATCGCGCTGATGTTCGGCGCGGTGTTGTTCGATCGTGCGCCGCACGTGGGCAGGCCCACGATTCCGGAAATTGCCCAGGCCGTGCTGGGCGTGATCCTGGTGGTGGTGTTCTGCAACCAGGCGATTCCGTGGCTGCTGTTTGAGCGCACGGCGGGCCGCTGGACAGCGAGGCTGATGTGGCCGATCCGCCTGCTGCTGTGGCTGATGACGCCGATTACGGTGGTCATCCGATTCTTCTTTTCAGTCGTTGCGCTTTCTGAGGAACCGACCAGCGCGGAAGAAGAAGCGGCAGTGGATGTGGAAGCGCTGCTCGAGGCGGGTGAGGAAGAGGGCATTCTTGAAGAGACCGACCGCGACCTGGTGCGATCCGCGGTGGAGTTCGGCGACAAACTGGTGCGCGAAGTGATGACGCCGCGGCCGAGGGTGTTCGCCGTTCCCGATACGACGACATTGGAAGGTTTTTTGGTAAAGCTGCGGGACCAAAGTTATTCGCGCGTTCCGGTGTACGCGGGCACGCTGGACAACGTAACCGGAATTGCGTTCGCGCACGATCTGCTGCAGATTACCGACGTGGAGGCGCGCACCCGGACGGTGGCCAGCATTCAGCGGCCGGCGGCGTTTGTGCCGGAGACCAAGCGCGGCTACGAGTTGTTGCGTGAGATGCAGCGCGAGAAGCAGCACATGCGCATCGTGATTGACGAGTACGGCGGCGTTTCCGGGCTGGTGACGATTGAGGATCTCCTGGAGCAGATTGTCGGTGACATTCGCGACGAACACGAGACCGAGGTGCCGATCGAGAATCCGCAGCCCGAGGAGGGCGGCTCCTGGCTGCTACCCGGCAGCTTTCCGGTGGACCAACTTGGGGACCTGTTTGGCGAGCCCGTGGATCTGGGAGAAGGCTACGAGGCGACCACTGTGGGCGGCCTGGTGAGCGAAATCGAAGGCCGTATTCCGCTGACAGGTGAAGTGGCGGTGCTGGAGAAGGTGGGGCTGCGCCTGGAAGTGGTGGCGTCGACTGACCGCCGCGTGGAACGGGTGCGCGTGTTTCCGCCGGTTGCATCGGAAGAGTCCGAAGCTCGCGGACAGACCCGGGCAGGGGGCTGAACTAGCGAGTCTAGCAAGTCATCCAGTGCGCCGGTACTAGATGAAATTGGATTCGAGGTGGGTTTCCTTCCAGGCGCGCCATTCGTCGGCGGTAATCTCCCAGATTTCCGATTTGAGCCGGCCGCAGACGAAATCTCTTTCTCCCACGCTGACCAGGTGCATGCCTTGCTTTTCTGAGATGCGGCGCGAGGCGAGATTCGCAGTGGCCTTGGGGACGCAGAGGCGCTCGAAGCCGAGCACGTCGAAGTAGAAGTCATTGGCCCAGGCACAGGCTTCGGTCATCAGGCCCTGGCGCTGCCATTTCGGGTCAAGCCAGAAGCCGCGATTCTCATCTTCTCCTCGCGAGAGGCTGATGAGCCCGATGATGGTCTCCGGTTCAGCGAGCCGGCGCAGAGTCCAGTGCCACGCTTCTCCTCGCTCCATCTGTGGGAGCGCCACTTCGCGGCAAAACTGTTCGGCCCCGTCAGGCGGATAGGGCCACGGCACGCGGTTGGCAAGGTAGCGGACGATCTCCCAGCGAGGAAAGAGCTGCTGAATCTGTTGCGCGTCGGCCAGCTCAAGCGGCTTGAGAATCAGGCGGTCGGTGCGGCCCTCGGGAATCTTCAATTCATCGGGGGTGGGGGATTCCGCAGGCGTCATGCGCTCATGATAACAACGGCCTTGATTCGAATCCCTGATAATGAAAGGAGGAGAGTGAAAACGCCTTGCGATCTGGATTTGTAGCCATAGTGGGTCGGCCCAACGTTGGAAAGAGCACGTTGCTGAACGCGCTCACTGGAGAGAAGGTTGCGATTGTCACGGCCAAGCCACAGACGACGCGCAACCGTATCCTCGGCGTGGTGGAGGTGGCGGCGCGCAAGGGCAAGCGGCCCGGGGCGCACCCCGCCGCGCAGATCGTGTTTGTGGATACACCGGGCGTGCACAAGCCGGGCTCGCAGCTCGACCGCCGCATGCTGCAGGAAGTGTACGAGGCGCTGGAGACGCGCGACGTGGTGTTGGTATTGATGGATGCTACGCGGCGCATAAGGCTGGGTGAAGCAGGGAATAGGGAACAGGGAATAGGGAACAGGGTGGCCGCCGAATCCTCAGTGGTATCCGAGGAGGATCGGGCTCCACAGAAGAAGCTAACGGACAAGGAGCGCGTCTGGGCAAGCGAAGATGAGTTTCTCTTTAGGCTGGTGCGCAAGCTCGATTGTCCCGTGTTCCTGGTGCTGACCAAGATCGATCTGGTTGCCAAAGACGTACTGCTGCCGGTGATCGACGCGCTGATCAAGCAGCACAACTTTGCTGAGGTCATTCCCGTGAGCGCGCGCAAAAAGGACGGCCTCGATCTGCTTCTACACAAAATTGTGGAAGCGCTGCCGGCGGGTGAGCGCTATTTTCCGAAGGACCAATACACCGACCAGCCGCAGCGCTTCATGGTGGCGGAGCTGATCCGCGAGCGCATTCTGGTGGACACAGGCGAGGAGGTTCCCTATTCCTCTGCAGTTGTGATCGAGCGTTATGAGGAGGCTGAGCCGCCGGCGCCGCCGCGCAAGAAGGGCCCGCCCGCGCGGCTGCCGCTGACACGCATTGCCGCGGCCATTTACTGCGAGCGCGAGGGGCAGAAGGCCATTCTCATCGGCAAGGGCGGCGCAAAACTGAAGGAGATCGGCACCGGCGCGCGCAAACAGATCGAATCGCTGCTGGGCACGCGGGTTTATCTGGAACTGCATGTGATCGTCGAGCCGAATTGGCGCGAGTCGCGTACCTTCATCGAATCACTCGATTGGCGCAATCAGTTGGAAAAGATCGCAGAGCGGCAGGGGAACGAGAAGCACGACGAGGAAGCGAAGTAGCGACTCACCTTATCCGCCGCGCCACTTTGCCCCTCTACGGAACGAGCTCCGCTACGACTTCAATATCCTGATGGCGCGTGGTGCCGGGGATGTCGATTGAGCCCAGTACGGCGGCCTTGCCCGGCGTGAATGTCGCCGTGTCCTCGAGCATGGTTTGGCGAACGAGCGGGTCCTGAATGCCTACGTTTGATTTCTCGTCGGCAACGCTGGATTCTTCGATCTTGGTATGGAGGCCGACGCCACTCACATAGGCCTCGATGTTCACGCCCACGTCAAGATACTGGATTTGAGTCATGGGCGATGATGTGTCCTTGTCGGTGGCTCCGGTGACGATGGGTACCCGGTTGCCCTGCTTGAAGACGCTCTTGTTGTCGCTGCCCACGATCAGCGAATAGCGCTGCACGCCCGTCTTCTTTCCGCCGTCGGACTCCGTGATGGTGTAGGTGATGCGGTAGACCCTTTTGGGGCGGTCGATCTCGGCGAGCAGCTTCTGCGCGACCTGCAGGTCTTCGGCGGTGGCATGCATGGTGATCGCGTTCTGCGAGGCAACGCCGTAAATCTTCGCCTTGTTGAGAACGTTGCGCAGATCTGTCGCAATGTCATTCAAATCGGTTCTTTCGGTGATGTTTTTAAGGAAGAATGTCTCGGTCTGTTCGTTGTCTTGTTTCGCACTTGAGTTCCTTGCCTCCGATTCCTGCGCCGGCGTGTGGGGCACCAGGAGTAGCACTGCGATCGCTAGCCCTGCGCCTGCCACGGCAAAATTGCGAATCTCTATCCGCTGGGTCATCATACTGAACTCTCGCCTCTCAAAAGCCGTCGGTCAGAAGAACCCGGGTGCATTGTGGCGTCATCTATCCGGGGTCGCTTCTCACCCAACAGGACGTGCAAAGCCGGCTTTCGCTCGGAGCAAGATTTTTTGAGGGAAGGGTAGTTCGTGCTTTATGCGCCGCGCACGTGGCCGCGACCGTTAGTCTTCACGTCGTACATGCGTGTGTCCGCCGCGCCAATCACACCATGCACCGTGGTGCCATCTTCAGGGGCGTACGAGACGCCGACGCTCGCGCTGACGGTGAGCTCCAGCCCGTTCTTCATGTGGAAGCGCGTGGTCATCAAGGCCTTGTGCAGCGCGCTTGCCTGCTCAATGGCAGCTTCTTTGCCGGTGGCGGGCATCAGGATTACGAACTCGTCGCCCCCATAGCGGAAGCACATGTCGTGCGGGCGGCTGAGCTCCTGCAGGCGCTGGCCGGCGCGCGCCAGCAGCTCACTGCCCACCAGGTGGCCGTGCTCGTCGTTTACCAGCTTGAAGCGGTCGAGATCGAGGAAGGCGAGGCCGAGCGGCACGCCCTTTTTGTGGCCGCGGTCCAACTCGCGCGCCAGCACATCGTAGAGGTGACGCACGTTGAAGAGCCCAGTGGTGTCGTCGGTAATAGTGAGCTGCTGGATGCGACCCACGTCGTTGGCATTCTCAATGGCAATGGCCGCGTGGTCGGCGAGGATGTGCAGAAACGCGATGGTGTAGTCGTTCAGCTGGCCAGCGTGGGGGTTGAGAATTTCGATCACGCCGTGGGTGCCTTTGCGGCCACGCAGCGGGAGCGCGATCACCGAACGCACCTTGCGCAGCTTGGCAGGGTCTGGCGCGTGCAGGCGCGGATCGCTCACCGATTCCGGCACGATGAGCGTCTCGCCGTGCTGCGCCACCCAACCCGCAACGCCCTCGCCCACTTTGACGCGCAAGTCGCGCAGAGCGGACTCTTCTCCGCCTCCGGCGATGGCGTAGTAGAGTTCCTGCTTCTCCTCATCCAGCATGAGCAAAGTCCACAACTCCGCCTCGATCAGGCGCTCCATGTGGTCAAGGATGGTGCGCAGGATGGTGTCGAGATCGAAGCTCGCAGTGAGCGAACGCGCCAGGCGATGGAAGACGAGGAGGTCTTCCAGCGGTATGCGAGCTTCGGTCTCATTTGTCATGACCATGCCAGTTCTGGAGAAAGCAGAGGCTCCCGCGCGCGCGCGCGGGGGGCACGCTGTGCTTGAACCCACTATCGTACAAGAGAGAATCGCCAGGCAATCAACAAAATCAAGGCAATGTGACAGATAGAAACTGGCTGTTAACCGCCGATGTGAACCATGGAACGCGAGGGCTTCAGAAATCCGGGCTCGCCAATGTGATGGCGCGCCTCTTTGACGTTGATGGTACGCGCGATGTACTCGCGAAGTTCCTCATCCGGGGCGCCGGAGCGTAACCGGCCGTAGAGATCGTGCTCGATCTGCGAGAACAGGCAGGTGCGGATTTTGCCGTCGGAGGTGAGACGCACCCGGCTGCACGCACCACAAAACGGCTCTGTCACAGGGGCAATAATGCCGATCTCTCCTCTTCCATCCTCGAAGCTATAGCGCCGCGCCGTCTCGCTGGCTTCGTTGGGAGAAAGCTCCTGCAACGGCAGCACTCGGCCGATGCGCTCTACGATCTCGCGCAAGGGCACGACGATTTCCGGCGTCCATAAGCGGCCTTCTTCAAGGGGCATGAACTCAATGAAGCGCACGATCACGTCTTCGCGCCGCGCGAAGTGAGCGAAGCTCTCCACCTGGTCGTCGTTGAAGCCGCGCAGCAGCACGCAGTTGATCTTGATGGGGATAAGCCCCGCCTCGCGCGCCGCTCGAATACCGCCCAGAACCGCCTGGTGGCTGCCCGGAACCCGCGTAATGCGCTCGAAGGTGGGCTCGTCGACTGCGTCCATGCTGATGGTCACGCGCTTGAGGCCAGCGTCCTTCAGGGGCTTCGCGAGGCCGTCCAGCAGGTGGCCGTTGGTGGTCAGAGCCAGGTCAAGCCGTTCGCCGAAGATGGTGCGAAGACCGGCGAGCTCGCGAACCAGGTCCAGCAGGCCTCGGCGGAGCAAGGGCTCGCCTCCGGTCAGGCGCACCTTGGTTATGCCCAGCTCGACGAACAAGCGAACGATGCGGAGGTACTCGTCGATGCCGAGCTCCGGATACTGCGCTCCGTGCTCCCCCGTGCGGCAGTAAACACACTTGTAGTTGCAGCGGTCGGTGATGGAAACCCGGAGGTCGTGAATTACGCGGCCGTGGCTGTCCCTCAGGCGGGGAAGCTCCCGGTCTGCGGTGTGTGACTCCGAAAATTGGAAAATGGGCAGGGACGCCATCGTCACCTTCAGGCTACACCCTATTGATGCGCAAGGGACAAGGCCGGTAACGGTACTTTGGTTTTGGCTCTTTGGACGGCGGCCGAATCAGTCGACCCGCGGCGTTCCCCGGCGCATCACCAGCCCAGAGACACCCATCACCAGGATGATGCCGCAGGCAATGGCGAAGTAGTACGCCATGGGATGCGCCCAGCCCGGGGAATAGGTCAGGTCCTGGCCCACCCACAGCAGCAGAACCGTAGCAATAACCGCAAACTGCCCGGCAATCACCAAGAAGGTGTGGCCAAGGTCGCGGCGCTTGTCGAGCGCTTCCACCTGGTTGGGGGTCAGGTGACGCTCTTCCGGGGGAAGCAGGGGGTTCGCCATCTCGTTCTCCTCGCGCGCCGCCGTTGCCTCCAGATCACGATGAAGGGCAGCCGCTCTACAGTCTCGATTCAATCACATGCAATGGGTTCTGCGCCAGCCTCTCCGCTGGCCGGGAATTCGTCACTCCTGGAGGAACGCGAGCGTCTGCAGACCGGTGATTTCGAACGGCTTGCGGCATCGCATATTGACACAGCCGAGCTTGTCGTCACGACGCACCATGTAAGACTGCGCCTTGGCAAACTTGGCCCGGTCGCGCTCGTCGGCATTGCGCGGCAACTGCGCCCGCTTGCGGCGAACGACCCAGGTCACTTTGTATTCGCCCTGCTGCCCGCATTTGGGGCAGGTAAGCGTATGTGTACGCTGTTCGGTCGACTCCGTGAAAAAATCGCGCTCATCCATGGTCCCGTGTCTCCAGCAGTACTTCGGCCCGCGCCACTTTCCCTCGAGCTC
>Ga0210394_10004624_pt1 | contig 15914 bp, 15 predicted proteins | sample IncBWC12MmetaG_FD_160121 | JGI IMG/M metagenome (GOLD analysis project Ga0210394, IMG submission 160121) | Forest soil microbial communities from Barre Woods Harvard Forest LTER site, Petersham, Massachusetts, United States - Inc-BW-C-12-M | ecosystem: Environmental > Terrestrial > Soil >... | reverse complement strand
AGCAATCGCGTACTGTCGCGGATGGCCTGCGCTTCGCGCGCCGGGTCGAATGAGCGCGACAGCCACAGGTACAGTGCGCCGGAGACCAGCAGGCCGACCAGCCAGCCGAGGTCGACACCGCCGAGTGCGCGAGCGGCCGGTCCCATGTAGATATCGGGCAGCACGAAGAACGGCAGCGCCGCGGCGAATCCCACGCCGTAGGCGGCCAGTCCCCGGGCGCTCCAGGAGCCGTAGATACCGTGCGGCGCGAACAACTCGGTGATCGCGTAACGGCCGCGGCGCACGAAGAAATAGTCGACCAGATTGATCGAGGTCCAGGGCACCAGCAGATACAGCATGATGGTGAGTACCGCGAACAGCAGCGCGATCGAATTGGCGCTGATCACCAGAGTCAACCCCGCCCAGAACACCGCCAGCACGATCAGGGTAATCACCCGCAGGCTCGCGCTCGGAGGCATTTCGAACAGGGAACTCAGCGCGGTGAGCACCGTCAGCATGCCGCTGTACGCATTGAGTCCCATGGTGGCCGTCAGCGCCACCACCGAGGCCAGCGACAGCACCACCCCGAAGCCGGAGTGCAGGCTGTTACCCGCGTCGTACAGCGCCACCAGGCCGTCCGAGGCTCCGAGCCTGGTCGCCAACCAGGCGCCGACAGCGATCAGCCAGATCGCCGAGGATGCAGCGCCGGCGTACACGGCGGCTATGATCGCCTGCGGCTTGCTGTCGCGCGGCAGGTAGCGCGAGTAATCCGACACCGATGGTGCAAAGGCGATGTTGTAGCTGGCACTGGCAGCGAACTGGCCAACGAACCCGACCGCGGTAAATCCCCCGGCGGCCAGATGCGGCACCGGTATCCAGTGCAGCACGATCGCGAACGTGAGCAGAGTATAGAGCGGCATGCACAGCAGAAAGCACCAGCGAAATATCCGGTGCAGCCAGTCGTGTCCGTAAATCGCCAGCAGTGCCCCGGCGGCCGAGGCGACTATCGTCACCAGAGTCTCGTTCCAGCCGAGGATGCCATTGAGGCCGTGCGCGGTGAGCACGCAGTCGGCGACGTTGAAGCCGACGAACGTGAACAGTGTGCCGATCAGGACCACGATCACGCCGCGAAAACCAAACTGGGCACGCGACTGGATCATCTGCGGCAGCCCGAGTTCAGCCCCCTGCGCGGCATGAAAAGCGACGAAGATGGTGCCGAACAGAATGCCGAGCGCCCCGGCCAGCGAGGTATAGCCGAAGCTCAGCCCCATGCTCGGGCCGACGAATCCGATCGCGATGGTGAAGAAGTGGAAATTGCCCAGGAACCAGAACGGCGCCTGGTGTATCACCCGGCCGTGGCGCTCAGTCTCGGGGATGTAGTCGATCGACTTACGCTCGATCGCGAGGCCAGCCGCCCCTGCCGTTGACCGGCTCATTCCTGGATGCGGATGCCGGCGGCGCTCAGCTGGCTGCTCAGTGGCGCGAGCTGCTGCTCGTAGTGACGCCACTGCGCCACCGACGAGTCGTACAGCGGTCGGCGCACCTGCGCCGCGCTGGCGGTGGTGGTCGGCGCGGGATTGTCGTGAAACTGTACACAGGCCTGCTGCCATTCAAGGCCACAGAAAGCGAGTAGCCGGCGCGTCTGTCCGAGCTGATCCGCCACCAGGTCCTCATAGCGCAGCGCAAGGATTGCCTGCGGCAGCGTCGCATGCCAATGGGCCATCAGGCGCCGGTAGCCCAGATAGTACTGTCCGAGCTCGGCAAGTTCGTACGAAAACGGATAGCCGTCCTCGAACAGCGTCTTGTGGATTGCGTAGCAGGCAGCCATCGGGCTGCGGCTCACGTGCACGATCCTGGCGTTGGGCAGTGCGCGCGCAATCAGACCGCAGTACAGATAGTTCAGCGGCATCTTGTCGGTGAATCGACCGCCGGGGGCGCCATCGGCGCCGGCGGCCCCAGCGGCGCGCGCCCTGGCCAGGTAATCACGTCCGAGCGCGGCAAAGTCCAGGTTCGCCGAGCCGGCCACCAGCTCCCGGCGCGACAATTGTGCGTTGCCGCTTTGAGCGCGCACTGCATCGACGATAGCCAGCGCAAAGTGCTTCAGTTCGCCGGCGCAATGCAGCTGCGAGTGACAGCCAAGAATGCGATCGACCAGGGTCGAGCCGCTGCGCGGCAGGCCGACGATGAAGATCGGTGCATCGCTGCAGGCACCCGTCGAACGGGCATCCGTCGAACTGGCAGCCGCCAAACTGGCGTCTGGCGCGCCGGGAAATGCCTCGATGATCCAATCCACGGTCGCCAGATCGTTGGCGACGTCGTAGCGAAGATGTTGACGTCGCACCCTCGCGCCGTGCTGCAGGTGTTGAAACGACTTCTGGTAGTCGGCCAGATCCTCGTATTCCTTGGCCAGGGCGTAGTGCAGCTGCACCTCCCCGCGCCAATCGGGCTTCGAACGCGCGGCCAGGGCTTCGAGCTCCGCAATGTGGTTCATGTGCGCGGTCTGCGGGCGCAGGTTCGAGCGATTCCTGTAGGCCTCATAGTCGGATGGATTGAGCGCGATCACACGATCGTAGTCGGCCTCGGCCTCGGCCAGTTGCCCGAGGAAGCGCCGCACCGTCGCCCGATTGAACACGAACAGCGGATTACCGGGCGCGAGCGCGACGGCCTGATCGTATGCGGCCAGCGCGCGGTGCTGGTCATTGGCACGGCTGTACAGGCTGCCGATCGCATCCAGCAGCACGGCATCGCCGCTGGCGCTGCGCTGCGCGGCGGCGGCGGCCTCGCAGGCCTGCGGCAGCCGTGCCAAAGCCAGCAGGCATTGCCCGCGCTGAATCATCAGCCGTGCATTATCCGGCTCGATCGCCAACGCACGCTCGATCCGGCCGAGCGCCTCGGCCGCGGACGTGGGCACTGGCTTTGGCTGCTCAAACATTGCCGGCAACGCCGAAGCTCGGCGCATGCACCGGATCGAGCGCCCGGCGCACGTAGTCGTCGATCTGCGGCGCGTAGATGTCCCAGATCGAGCTGAGCGCGGCGACCGGATCGGCGACGCTCCAATCGACGCGCAGATCGACGATTGGCCACGCCAGGTCGCGCACGATCAGTAGACCCGCCGAGTGGATCGGACCGGCTTCACCGCCGTGCGCAGCGCCTGCGCGCAGCGCCTGCAGCAGGCAAGCGCCCAGATGCCCACCGGCTGCCTCAAACGCCGCGATCATGGCCGCCGGAATATCCGCCCGCGCCAGCAGGTTGCCGGCTGCGGCGGCGTGCGCACAGTCCGCCGAGCCGACGATGCCAAGCGCATCGGCGCCCGAATGCATCGCCGGCGGCCCGTCGCGGCCCAGCACCAGCAACTGCCGATAGGCGGCGAAGTGCGTCGCCGCCAGGGTTTCGTCGAGCGCCGCCTTCGCCCCGGCACCGTGCGCGAGCGAATCGAGGATGCGCGGCCCGAGCGACGGATCGGTGATGTTCTGCGTGGCGACCACGCCGACGCCGGCGCGGGCATGGGCGCAACGCGCCGCCACCGCGGGCGATGACGAGGCGATCGCCATGCCGAACATGTGCGCGTCCGGTGCGCGTGCCACGATCGAGAATGTCACCGTTCAGGTCTCATCGGGAATCACCGCAATCACGTCCACTTCCACCAGCCATTCCGGACGCGCAAGTCCCGCGACCACGATGCCGGTGGACACCGGGTACACGCCCTTCAACCAGCCGCCGATGGTGCGGTAGACGGCCTCGCGCAGCCGCGGATCGGTCAGATAGATGGTGATTTTGCAGATGTGCTCGAGGCCAGCGCCGGCTTCGTCCAACAACTGCTTGATGTTGCTCATCGCCTGATGGGCCTGCGCCGCCGCATCCCCCACTCCGACGTTGACCGCCGTATCGAGGTCCTGGCCGACCTGACCGCGCACGAACACCGTGCGCCCGCGCGCCACGACCGCCTGGCACAAATCGTTGTCGAGCTTCTGCTCCGGGTAGGTGTCGCGGGTGTTGAATTTGCGGATGCGGGTGTGCACGGGTGACTCCAATCGGCGGCCGTCCATGATAGCTTCAGGCTGCGGCCTCGGCGGCGTTCGGCGGGGTCGCGGCCGCCTGCGGGTGCTCGCGGAACCATTGAACCACCGCGCCGTCGCCGGGTACTGGTACGCTGCGTTCCATCACCTGCTCGGAAAGATCCGCGGCCCTGCGCACGAAGTCGAGCGGCCCGTCCCAGTCGAAATTGCGATACACCGCCGCGAGGTGCGCAAATGGCGGCGACTGGGCGAACAGCTGGAACGTCAGCCGATGCCCGGCGTAGTCCGAATTCAGCAGGTCGCGCGCCAGCGCCAGCAGCTTGCGACGGTCCTGCGCGACCCAGCGTTCGTTCACCGAATAGAATTTGTCGAGCCACGGCCCGGTGTGCGGCGAATCGAACGCCGCCTGGTCCGGTGTCACGCAGATCTGGCCGCCGCACAATTCGCGCGCAAGGTGCATCATCTCGTGCAGCTGCGAACAGGCGAGCACGCGCCCGCAGTAGAGCAGCGACTGGTTCGGCATCAGCAGTCCGGCCGGGCTCTTCTCCGCCAGCACGATTGCCGCCGTCAGATGGGCGTTGATGCCCTCGCGGTACACGGCCAGCTGCGCGAGCTTCTCCTGCACTGCCTGCTGCTTGTCGAGACCGGTCTGTCTGACATTGAACAATGCGGCGCCGATCATCATGTCCGCGAGTTTCAGATTTCGCTGCACGAAGGCGAAGGCCGAGTATCGGTGCAGCGTCGCGCGCATGAACATCGCCGCCCGGGTGTGCCGGTAAAACAGCACGTTCTCCCACGGAATCAGTACGTCATCGAAAATCACCAGCGCATCAACCTCATCGAAGCGGTTGGACAGCGGGTAATCCGCGGCCGACGCACGGCCGGCAAAGCCGGTCCGGCAGATGAACTTGAGATTGGGTGAACCCAGATCGCAGACGAATCCGACCGCATAGTCCGACAATGCAACGTTGCCCCAATTGGCGATGGTCGGCTTGGTAAATGCCTGATTGGCGTAGGCCGCGGCGGTTTCATACTTCGCGCCGCGCACCACGATGCCGGCGTCGGTCTCCTTGACGACATGCAACAGCATGTCCGGGTCCTGCTCCTGCGGGGACTTGGAGCGATCGCCCTTGGGATCCGTGTTGGCCGAGACATGGAACGGGTCGCTCTTGATCACCGCCTCGATGTGACGGCGGATGTTGGCGGAGAATCTTGGATCCACTTCATTGAGGACGTCCTGGCCGTCGAACAGCGACCACATTTCCCCGACCGTCTCATCGCCGACCCGGGTTACCACTCCGCCGATGGCCTCGAGAACGGTGTCGGTCGCACGGCGCTTGAGCCACCAATCCTCCTGGCTGCGCGGAAGCTTGTTCGCCACGGCATTCCATTCGCCATCGTCCTGGTAGGCGAGCACGCAGCGCGTGGCCGCTTCGTGCTGCATGTCGTAGATGCGGGCACGGATATCGATCAGCGGCTTGAACATCGGGTGCTGCGCAAGATCCCTTACGCGCTCGCCATTGATATAGACCTCGCGGCTGTCGCGAATGGAATCCAGATACTGCGTTCCGGTTCGGATCATCGCGCCTCCCCTTGTGTGCGCTCAGGCCAGCCGATCGAGCAGCGCATCCAGCATGGCATCGCAGCGCTGCAACTGGTCTATGGCGACGAATTCGTCGGCTTTGTGCGCCTGATCGATCGACCCGGGCCCGCACACCACGGTCGGTATTCCCAGCCGGTCGCTGAACAGGCCGCCTTCGCTGCCGAAGGCCACCTTGATGCACTCGCGATTGCCGGTGAGCGCGGCGGCAAGTTCCACCACTTCGGAATGCGCCGGCGTTTCCAGACCCGGATATTCATGCATGAGATCCAGGTCGATGCGGGTGTCGGCGTCGCCGCGCATCGACGCGGCGACCGCGTCGGCATCGCCGCGCAGCGCGCTGAGCAGCGCGGCCGGATCATCCGCCGGCAGATTGCGAATCTCCAGTTCGATTTCGCAGCGCGCCGGCACGATGTTCAGTGCACTGCCGCCCTGAATCACGCCGACATGCAGCGTCGTGTACGGCACGTCGTAGTCCGGATCGCGCATGCCGCTGGTCTCGATGCCCTGCTGACGGCGTCGAATTCTGTCGATCAGTTCGCTCGCCATGTGAATGGCATTGACGCCGTGAGCCGGAGCGGCGGAATGCGCCGCGCGGCCATGGCAGGTCGCCTTCAGGGCAGTCTTGCCCTTGTGACCGATAGCGATACGCAGCTGCGTCGGTTCGCCGACGATGCAGAACCTGGGCCGGTGAGTCCAACCGGCCATATCGTCGATCAGCGAGCGCACGCCCAGACAGCCGACTTCCTCGTCGTAGGAAAAGGCGAGCTGCAGCGGCAACCATAGCGGCCGGGCGGTCGCGCGCTCGGCCGCGCGCAACGCGCATGCCAGGAAGCCCTTCATATCCGCCGCGCCGCGCGCAAACAGCAGCGCGCCGCGCTCCTGCAGCCGAAACGGATTGGACGCCCATTGCTGGCCATCGACCGGCACGACATCGGAATGCCCCGACAGCAGCACGCCGCCACGATCCGATGGGCCGATACTCGCGTAAAGATTGGCCTTGCGCCCGCTGCTATCCATGTACAGGCGGGTTTCGACGCCGCGCGCCGCCAGGAACTCGCGCGCGTACTCGATCAGTGCCAGGTTGGAATCGCGGCTCACGGTCGGGAAACCGATCAGCCGATCGAGGATCTGGACGCTGTTCATACGCGCATCATATGCGCGATGCTCACCATTCCTTGAACGAATAGGCCCAGGTGATGCCGACGGTGCGCGGCTGCGATACCACGGCTTGCGAGCGGTTGCCGTAGATTGCCGGATCCGAATACGAGGTGATGCCCAGATTGTTGGTCAGGTTATGCACATAGATCGTCGTCAGCCAGTGCGATCGGCTGAAGCTCAATCTGGTATCGAGCATGGTGTAGCCGGCCACGATCGGTGCGGTCGTGGTCAGTGCGGGCAGCAGCGAGCTCTGGTAGTGGCCGCTGATGGCGTACAGCAACTCACCCCCGGCGATCGACATATGGCCGTATTCGAGATCGATCGCCAGGCTGTTCTTCGGCGTTCCGGGCAACGGGCTGCCCACCGGCGCCGGCGGCGCGACCACATTGGGAAACGTGAACAAGGGATTGAGTTCGGTCAGCTTGGTCTGATCGTAGGTGTAATCGACCTGTGCGCTCAGATGAGGCGTGAGCAGCGCAAACAGCTCGAGTTCGACGCCGCGGCTGAACGCGTTACCGGCATTGATCGAAGCCGGCAGCACCAGCGGCGTCAGCTGCACGCCCTCCTGGATGTTGTGCCATTGGATATCGTAGATTGCCGCTGAATAGCGGAAGCGGTTCATCAGGGTACCCTTGGCCCCGACTTCATAGTTGTCGGCGGTATCCGGCTGCAGCCGGGTGAGCGCCGGCGGGGTCACATAGCTCACGCCCGGTTCGGTCGCCGGCAGGGCGTTGACCCCGCCGCGGCGAAAGCCCTGCGACCAGGTTGCGTACACCAGGTTGGTCTTGTCGAGCTGATACGAGGTATTGACCTTCCACAGCGCCTTGCGCCATGAATCGCTCAGCGAAATGTTGGCGATCGGAGGCGTCGATCCGAAGAATGCGCCGCCGTCGAACAGCAGGCCGGTCTGCTGCGCCTGCGAGACGGTCTGTCTGAACAGCCGTGCGCCGCCCGTCAGGCTCCACGCCGAGGTCAGGTGGCCGGTGACTTCGCCGAACGCGGCCAGGTCGGTGTACTTGGTTTCGAAATCGCCGATGTAGGTCTGGTCCTTGGCGATCGGGATGCCATCGACATAGGTGTTCATGCCCGGGATGTAGGCGGTCTCGCCGACGCCGCAGTACGACGGGATATTGCTGAATACCTGGGTCGGGGTGGCCTGGCCGTAGATAGCCGAGCAGCCGTTGTAGAAGGAGAGATATCCGGGCTCGTATTCGTGCTCCTGGATATTGGTCTTCTGGTCCTTGTAGAACAGACCGCCGATCCAGTCGAAGACACCGCCCTCCTTGGATGCCAGGCGCAGCTCCTGCGACCACGGCCTGTCGTCGAGCGTGTCTCGCCCGACGACGAAGGAGCGCGGGTCCTGGCCGTAGATGCTCTGGTAGAACGAGAAGTTGGTGTACACGGCCGTCAGATCGTCGCTCGAGCGGTTGAGGTGGTGCGCCCACGAGGTGTTGGAAGTCAGAGTGGCGAAGCCCAGGTCATATTCCAGCGTGAGCGCGAACAGGTCGACCGCGTCATGGGCGCCTTCCAGGCTGTTGTCGGCGTTCGACAGCGAGTCGACGCCGGCAGGGACCGGGGAATTATAGAGTTGCGATACCGGCGCCGGATTGGTGCAGGGGATCGCGCACGGCAGCTGGGTCGCCGGGCTGATCGGTTGATTGTAGGCCGCGCTGCTGGTGGCCGCGTACGGGAAGCCATTGGCGGTCGCCAGCTGGTAGAAATAGGACAGCTGCGCATGAAACTCCTCGTTCGGCTTCCACAGCGCCGAAATCCGGGCGTTTCTGTATTGGTAGGTATTGGTGCCGTCCTCACCGTACTTCACCGGCGGGCTGAACACATTTCCAGGCTGGGCGGGTAGCGGTGCACCGAACGAATCGAGCACGTAGAGATTGGGCTGGTTAATGTAGCCGGCGTCATACGACCAGCCGGCATTCACGCGCACCGCGAAGGTATCCGACAGCGGCAGATTGAGCATGCCGCTGGCTTCCTCATTCGGCGCATGCGTGTGCTCGGTGTCGCTGATGCCCAGCTCCGACTTGGCATCGAAGCCGCTGGGGTCGGGAGCGTTCAGCACGTAGCGGATCGTGCCGCCGAGCGAGCCGGAACCGTACAGCGTACCCTGTGGGCCGCGCAGCACCTCGACCCGGTCGAGGTCCTGCAACCGCAGATTGAAGAACAGCGGCGTATCATCGACGTAGGTGGCAACCGGCGGCACGACCGGCGTGGCGAGAGCCAGCTGGCCGGCGGTCTGCTCGCTGTTCAGACCCCGGATGATCAGCGTCGAGCCATTGACGCCGCCGAACGGACCCTTATCGGTCACATTGACGCCCGCCATCGAGTGCGCAAGTTGCGCGACGTCTTCGATGCCAGCCTGATCGAGTGTCGCTCCGGTCACCGCGGTAATGCTGATCGGCAGCTCCTGGGCCGACACCGCCCGGCGAGTGGCGGTCACGATGACCTCCTCCAGAGTAGCGGTGGCTGCGGGCCCGTTGCCGCTCTCGTCGGCGGTTGCTGGCGCACCGTGCAAGGCCGTCAGTACGGCGGCGGCGGCGGAAACGACGCTCTCGAGTCGGCGCGGTGCGCGCAGTCGGCGCCGGGGGCGGAGTGCCAGGAGCTGTGTCGCGCGAGGACGTTTCGTCATTAAAAGTCTCCCGTAGCAAAGCGCGCCTGCGGCGCGATTGCAGGAAGACTTCGAGCTTGCCCGGGGGTCCCCTATTGCAAGCAGAGACCAACCCAGGGCCGTTCGCCTCCCCGCGCGGATCTCCCGGGCTTTTATCCCGCCGTGTATCCCGCCCAGTCGTCGGGTAGGACTGCCTCTCTCGGACCAGCACTGAACGAATTCAGCCGGAACCCTAGACGCACATTGCAGTGTTGCTTCTGCAAGCCGCGTGCCGTGCCTTAAATCGCGCAGCGAAACCTGCCGGCAAGCAGGAAAACAACGGCAAAATAACGACTTAATATTCGCCCTCGGGATTGCACGCCGGCGCAGCATCGGCGGGCCGATCGCACGCCAATGGGGCGGTCGCGGTGCGCTGCGCGCTATAAGCGCGCCGTGTGCACGCAGCGCATAATCGCGTGATCGACGCCCACGGAGTGAAGGCCATGAGTGACGTTCAGGCGCTGCGAGCGCGCGCCACCGGCAGCAGTCCGGCGGCAACGCCGGATCAGCGGCAATTGCGCATCGATCTGGCGGCGGCGTGCCGCATGGCCGCACGTCTGGATTGGCAGGAAGCCGTCGCGAACCATTTCAGCATCGCAACGTCTGCCGACGGACGGCATTTCCTGATGAACCCGCTGTGGCGGCACTTCTCGCGCATGCGCGCGTCGGACTTTGTCCAGCTGGACGCCCAGGCGGACATCGCGGCGAGCGCGGCGCCGGTCGACCGGACCGCCTGGGCGATCCACGGCACCATGCACGCGCAGCTGCTGCGGGCGCGCTGCATCCTGCACGTGCACCCGCCGTATGCCACCGCCTGGTCGTGCCTCGCCGATCCGGACATCAGGCCGCTGGAGCAGACCTGCGCGCGATTTTATAAGCGGGTCGCGATCGATACGGAATATGGCGGCATGGCCGACACGGCGGCCGAGGGTCTGCGCCTGACACGCGCGCTGGCCGACAAGTGCGTGCTGATGATGGGCAATCACGGCGTGCTGGTGGTCGGCGGTGACGTCGCCTCGACCTTCGATGCGCTGTATCACCTGGAGCGCGCCTGCCGTACGCTGGTGCTGGCGTATTCGACCAGCCAGCCGCTGCGCCTGCTGCCGGACCATATCGCCGAGAAAACCGCGCTGGCGTGGGAACAGGAAGGCGCCCAGGCCGCGCAGCACTTCGAGGAGATCAAGGCTCTGCTCGAGGCCGACGATTCCACTTACCTCGAATGATCCTCAGCGTGCCGTAGTCAGCAGTCCGTACAGCTCGGGTCGGCGGTCGCTGTGGTAGGGATAGGTCTTGGCAGCCGCCTGCTGCGCGCTGCGGCTGATCTCGCCGACGATCAGGGCCTCGCCGACACCGGCCGCGGCCAGCGCCTTTCCATCCATGCCGGTCAGGCAGGAGCCACCGAGAAAGCGCATGCCGTTTTCCACCCCGGCGTGGTTGCAATAGGCGATGTACAGCTGATTTTCGATCGAGCGCGCCGGCACGATGAACTGCGGCACCGCCGCGTACTCATCGGTGAGTGCGGTCGGAATCAGGACGACTTCCGCGCCCATCAGCGCAACACTGCGTACCGCCTCCGGATACTCGACGTCGTAACAGATCAGCAGCCCGACTTTGAAGCCGGCGAACTCGAACGGCGGCGCGAATCGGTCCCCGGCACGATAGGCACAACGCTCATCGGCACCGAACAGATGTGTCTTGCGGTAACGCGACAGCACGGCGCCGTCGGCGCCGATGACCTGCACTGCGTTGTAGATGGACGCGCTGGCCGCTTCGCGCTCGACATAGCCGTAGGCGATCGCGATCTGGTACTGACGTGCGATCGCGCCGATGCGCTGCGCGGATGCGCCATCGGCGCTCTCCGCCAGTGCCGTCACGGCAGCGCCGATGTTATAGCCGCACAGCCAGCACTCCGGACACAACAGCAGCGCCGCGCCGGCAGCGGCGGCCGCTTTTGCCGTGGACGCCAGCGCCGCGAGGTTGGCCGCCACATCCGCCGGAAATCCGACCGTCTGCCACAACGCGAGTTTCATTGTGCCGATACGATACGGGATGCTCACCAGCGCTGTCGACGCCGGCACCGTTGTGGCGCAAACGCGGCGGCTGCGACCGAGCGCGCGCCCCAACGCCGTGCAGCAGATCGAACGATTGCCCGGAGTTATGCGTTGCTACACACTGCGTGAGTCGGCGTGCGGCCGCACGCGACAGCAGGTGTGAGCAGGTGTGACAGCAGGTGTGCAGTGAATAACCGCGAACAGGCGACGCGCCTCGAGATCAACACCATCCAGCCGATCGCGCTCGACCAGCGCCATGGCACTGCCGCGGATCTGTTCACTGTGTGGTTTGGCTCGAACCTGATGCTGCTGACCATCGTCACAGGTGGACTTGCGGTGACCATATTCTCGCTGCCGTTCGGCTGGGCAGTCGCCGCCCTCACGCTCGGCAACCTGGTCGGCGCCGTTTTCATGGCACTGCATGCCGCGCAGGGTCCGACGCTCGGCGTACCGCAGATGGTACAGACGCGCGGTCAGTTCGGTTCGCTCGGCTCGCTGCTGGTGGTTGGCATCGTCATCGTCATGTACGTGGGGTTCCTGGCCTCGAACCTGGTGCTCGGCGGCGAGGCGCTGGCGAGTATCGCCCCGGGCATCTCCGATACGCCCGGTATCGCGCTGGTGGGCGCACTCAGTGTCGTGGCCGCGATCTGGGGTCACGATCTCATCCACGCCTACGCACGGGTGATGAGCTATGTGTCGGGCGCTGTGCTGCTGGTTACATTCGCATGGATCGTCTGGGTGCACGGACTGCCGGCGGACTTCCTGAGCCGCAACTCGGTAAGCGCGACCGGGCTGCTGGGTACGATATCCGCGGCAGCACTGTGGCAGATTGCCTACGCGCCCTATGTCTCCGATTACTCGCGCTACATGCCGCGCGACACCGGCGCACGACCCGCGTTCTGGGCGAGCTATTGGGGCTGTACGCTCGGCTCGGTGCTGCCGATGGTGCTGGGTGCGATGATCGGCCTGGCGAGCAGCCAGAAAAGTCTGGTCAGCGGCCTGGCGGTGCTGACGCAGGGCATAGCGCCGCTGGTGCTGATCGTGTTTTCGGTCGGCATCGCCGCCGCCAACGCGATGAATCTCTACTGCGGCGCCCTGTCGACGCTGACCTTCGGTCAGACGCTGTTGCCACGCTGGCTGCCGGGAGCGCGCGCGCGCAGCATGACCGTGGTCGTGCTGTTTGGCCTGTCGCTGGCAGGGGCACTGCTCGGCAAAGACTCTTTCCTCGACAACTACACCGACTTCATCCTGTTGCTGCTGTACGTGCTGGTGCCGTGGACCGCGATCAACCTGGTGGACTACTACCTGCTGCGTCATGGCCAGTACGACGTGCCCTCGTTCTTGCGCCAGGACGGCGGCATCTATGGCCGGGTCAATGCAGTGGCCGTGCAGTGCTATCTGATCGGCATCCTGGTGCAGCTGCCGCTGGTCGCCACCCCGCTCTATACCGGCCCGCTTGCCAGAGCGATGGGCGGCATCGACCTGTCCTGGATCGTCGGCCTGGCGGTGACCGGCCCCGGATATTACTGGCTGGCAAGGCGCTCGCGCCGCGATGCGCAGCTCGCCGGCACCGAACAATTGCGGGCATGACTCCGGCCGTGTCCGGCCTGCGCGGGCTGTGGCGGCGCTCGATGATCGCCTGGCCCGACGGCGGCCGCGACACCACGACCAGCGTGTGCTGGCTGCAGGGACTGCGCGCCTGCCTCGACCTGCGCCAAAGCGTGCTGCCTGCCAAGCTGGCCCGGGTGCGCGCGCTTGACCAGCTGTCGATCGGGCAATGCACCTGGCTGGCCCAGCAGCAGGGCTTTGCCGGCCAGCTCAGCTTCGATGGCAGTTATTTCGAGTGGAGTCGATCGATCGATTTCCAGCCCCGGGCTGCAGCCGCTGACGCCGGTTCACTGTGCTGGGAAGGCGACGTGCTGGTCGAGAGCGGGCGCGACGTGGCCTATATCGAACACTGGCATCGTGACGATGACGCGCCGACGCTGCCGGTCGCCGCCGTCTCGCTGCGCGCTGCCGACGACCACAGCGCCGCCGCCATGCTGCGCGTCGGAACGCAGTTCATGTTCGCGCGCGATCGCCCGCTGTCCGCGTCCGCCGGCCGGACCCTGTGCCAATGCATCGCCGAGGCTGCGACGCTCCAGCAGGCGCAACGGCTGGTGGATTGCGAGATCTCCTTCGGCAACGCGCTGCCGGCCGGATTCCTGATCACCGCATCGACGCTGCCCTGGCGAATCGGCGACCTCCTCGATCCGCGGCTCACGGGCGGGCAGCTGCACACGATGGATCGGACCGCCGACGGCGGCGCGCGCCGCCGCCGCCGCTGGGAGATTATCGACAGCGAAGGCGAGCCGTCCGGCCTTGCCGCGGCCTGACAGGGGTAGCCAATAAAGTTAATTAAAATATAGACTTAAGTCTTGCCCCGGCGGTTTGCCGGGCAGGCGGCGCTCGCTCCCGGGCGACATTATGCAGATTTAATCTAAGTATTACGCACGGCTGTCCACCAATCCGTAGTCTTGGGCGTTGGACCGTTCAGCGCAATTCTCACCGAGGCAGGATATGAAAAATCGAACGCAGTGGTTGATGGTCGCCCTGGCGATGACCGGGATCGCGGGCGCCGTGATGGGCCAGAGCGCCAGCAGTTCAGGCGGTGCAGCCCCCGGCACTCCGGGCGCGCGCCATTGGCATCATGGCCACGGAATGATGGTCGGTGGCGGACTGCTGCATGCCTTCCGCCAGCTGAACCTGACGCCGGCGCAGCAGCAGAGCGTGCACACGATCCTCACCGCCGCTCACGCGCAGTTCGCGGCCGAACGCAAGGCTGGCGGTGGTCCGGATTTCACCGTGCTGTCGAATCCGGGTGATCCGAACTACGCGACCGCGCTGCAGGATCTGCAGACCCGCATGGCCAATCGCATCCAGGAGCAGAGCCAGACCGAGCTGGCGCTCTACAAGGTGCTCAATCAGCAGCAGCAGCAGCAGCTGCCGGCGATCCTGGCCTCGATGAAGGCCAAGATGGCGCAGCACAGCGCGACCTGACAGCGCGGCGTTGACGACTGATCGGTGCTGACGGCTGGCCGTGAGGCCGGCCGTCGGCGTGCGCGCGGACCTACATGCCAGCGCGACCCAGCAGGTCGATGAACTCGCGCAGGCTGGCGGACAGCGACGGGTGTTCGGCTTCAAACCCGACCGCCAGTGCCTCGAGCCGTGACTGCGACTGCGCCGCCTCGACCGCACCGTTGCTCAGCAGGCGCTCAATATCGTCCAGCACGTCGCGCAGCAGCTGTTTCGACGCCGCATCCACGCGCGGCGTGCGCACCAGCACATCGTGCAGCTGCGCCAGCGAGCGCTGCAGCTGATCCGGGCCCGGCTTGTGCTCATCCATTGCGCACAATCTTACGCGATTGATGCCGGCGTTTGTTATCGTGGCCTTAGACCGGCTTGACCCATGAAACCACGCCGCACCCGCTCACCAGCCGCATCGATTGCGCAGCTCGATCAGAAAGCGATCGATGCGCGCTATGGTCTCGAGCCGGTGTTCGAACCGGAGCAGAGCGTGCCTAGCGGTGGCGGCGCACAATTCACCACCGTACAGTGCCCGTATTGCGGCGAGCCGTTCGACACGCTGGTGGATCTGTCGGCCGGCTCTGCCAGTTATGTCGAGGACTGCCAGGTGTGCTGCCAGCCGATCGAACTCGCCATCGAGGTGGCCATGAACGGCAATCTGAGCTCAGTCGGCGCGCGCCGCTGCGATTGATGATCACCACCGGTGGCTGCATGTGTGGGCAGGTGCGCTACCAGGTGCAGGGTGCGCTGCGCGACATCATCTGCTGTCACTGCGAGCAGTGCCGGCGCAGCAGCGGGCATTTCGTCGCCGCGACCGCCTGCCGCAAGGCGAATTTCCGCTTGCTGAAGCAGGACACGCTGAAGTGGTTCAGCGTCAAGCCGAACGGGCGTCGCGGCTTCTGTGGCGCGTGTGGCTCGAATCTGTTTTTCGAGGCCGTGAACGGTGAACGCATCTCGATCAGCGCCGGCTCGCTCGATCGGCCGCAGGGCCTGAAGATCGCCGCGCACATCTACGCGGCCGAGGCCGGCGATTATTACCGGATCGAGGCCGGGGTGCCGGTCGCTGCCGATGGCACGCACGCCGTACCGCTGCCTTAGTCGTCTTCCAGCCCCTGCCCGGGAAACAGCTCTTCGGCGAAGCCAAACTGGCTCATGTCCGTCATGCGCATCGGGTACAGGATGCCGTCGAGATGATCGACCTCGTGTTGCACGACACGCGCATGAAAGCCGCTCACCTGCCGGTCGATGGTACGGCCGTGCTGATCGACGCCGCGGTAACGTAACTGGCGGTAGCGCGACACCAGCCCGCGCATCCCGGGCACCAACAGGCAACCCTCCCAGCCTTCCTCCATCTCCTTACCCACCAGGGCAAGTTAAGGTTG
>Ga0210394_10004621_pt1 | contig 15927 bp, 9 predicted proteins | sample IncBWC12MmetaG_FD_160121 | JGI IMG/M metagenome (GOLD analysis project Ga0210394, IMG submission 160121) | Forest soil microbial communities from Barre Woods Harvard Forest LTER site, Petersham, Massachusetts, United States - Inc-BW-C-12-M | ecosystem: Environmental > Terrestrial > Soil >... | reverse complement strand
AACGGCTTGAACCAACTCAACTCCTACCTGGCAACGCAACCCTATCACGGCACCAGCCCCTATTGGCGCGTGGGCTTGTTTCGGGAAGGGAAGAAATTCTGGGCGGTGAACGGGCGATTCAGCTATGTGGCGGGAAGCCGCGGGTTTGTTTACAACCAGTCGGCGGCGGGACTCAACGGCGTCGGCGTGAACACACTTCAGCAGGTCTACACTTACGGGAACGCGCAAAGGCCAACGGCCACGGGGAACTTCACATTCAGTCTGTTCCCCACGTCCATAACCACGATCACCAACCAGACCTCGGTGTACAACATCCGCATGTCCGGCGAGTCCTATTTTGAGCAGTACACCAACGGCGCGCCGATCACTCCGATCCTGGCCTTTAACTACCTGGGCATCCGGACTCTTTCCAATTCCACCGATGTCCAGATCCGGCCGCGGCGATGGTTTACGATCCATGGCGGCTACACGTACGACGACCGCCGCATCGGCTCAGTGGCGGATGCGAATCTGATCACCACCGGGCTGGTGCCGCAAGCGCCCACGAACCAGACCAATGTTCTGCACGAGGGAACGCTGGGATTCCGGATCAAGCCTCTCAAGACTCTGGTCATCAGTCTGGATGGGGATCTCGGCTTTACGAATAAACCCATTTATCCGATCAGCGAAAAGGATTACCATACGCTCCGCGCCCGCGCCGAATATAGGCTTAAAACGTTGCGTGTGACCGCCTTCGCCAAATCCGACTACAACAACAACTCCGACTCCTTAACCAGCTACGCTTCGCACTCCCGGCAATATGGAATCGACGGGTCGTGGATTCCCAGGGATTGGTTTTCGATTGACGCGGGCTACGAACGGCTGCACCTGGATAGCTTGGGTGGCATCAGTTATTTTCTAAACACGGCGTTGGTCACTGGGGACGAATCCTACTACGTGAGCAATCTTCTCACCGGGACGCTGGCGGCGCGATTCACGGTGCGCAAGCGCGTAGATATTTCGGTGGGCTACAGCCACGTGCAGGACGTGGGGGATGGACGGGCCACGCCGCAAGGTGCGGGTCTATACACCTCGCAGCCTGCCTTACTCGCTGCGCAGACGTTTCCGCTGCGCTTCCTTTCTCCGCAGGCGCGGCTGTCTCTCCGCATTACGGCCAAAATCCGGTGGAACGTGGGATATCAGTATTACGGGTATCGCGAAGATTTCTCAACGTCGCAGGATTACCGCGCGCACACAGGATACTCGTCGGTATCCTGGTCGTTCTAAACATGGCTTCGTAATAACTACGCATCCGCTTCCTCACGGTCGCGGTTCAGTTGGGCCTCCGGGGGGCGGATTGAACGGTAAGCGCCTGTCACGATATAACCAGTCCATTTGCCGCGTTTAATTAACCGCTCCCTCTGGTCGCGGCTCTGTAATGGCTTCCGAGCCGCGACCGAAGGAAGCGGTTGCAGCGGTTATATCGTGACACGTCCTAAGAGACCGCATTCGCCTTCGTGGCCGGAGGAAAGTAAAGGAGGCAGGTCGGAGACCTGCCCCACAGGACTGCAGATGAGTGATCGGCAATGGTGGGGCAGTTCTGCGACGTCTTCGACGCGAGTCTACGGCCCGGCCGAAGTCACAGTCAAATTCACCGGCGGAGCGGCGACGCTTCCCACCGTCACGATCACCTGTTGCGGTCCTACGGGAGCTCCCGTGGGCACGGTGAAGTCAATCTGCGTCGCACCCGCCAGACCAAGCGGAATGCCGTGGAACAGCACCTGCGCCGGGACCCCGCCCACGGTCACCGTCACCGGCAAGCGCGACGCCGGATAGTTGGCAGGGTTCGACTGAAACGGCGGAGTCGCTCCGGTTGCAAGCGTAGGTGTCACATCGCCCTCGCCGGTCATAAACAACAACAGAACCTGCCCCTGCGGAGCGGATGGGACCAAGCTCCCGGTGGTGTTGTTGATCGCGGAGCCAAACAGGCCGGGAGCGGTCACCGCTACGGGAAAGACGAACGTCGCGACTTGGCCATTGTTGTCGATCGCGAGAACCGCCGTCCCTGCGCCGGTCTCATAGGGAATCTGGAGGTTGATCTGGGCGGGCGACACGTAGTAAAGGGGCGCGGCAACGCCGTTGACCGTGGCCGAGACGCCGCCCAGAGTCAACGGCAGCGGGAGCCTGGAGGCGGGTAGCATGGTTCCCGCGGGCGCCAGCTGTGTCCCGTACACTGCTGCGAGCATGCCGGGAGCGGCCGTTGTCCCCCCGGACCAATTGTTCGCCAGACCTGCGATCGAAACGCCCGCGGAAGCCCCCACCGTAAGCGTCACGATCGCGCTCACAACTTCCGGTTGCGCGTCAGCGGCCGCAATCGATACAACCGCTGTATATGCGCCAGGTGAAAGTCCCGCCGGCGACGCGTTAACAGTGATGGAACCCGGACCGCTCCCGGACGCCGAAGAAATCGTGAGCCAGTTGGTTGCGCGATTCGCCGGCGATATCGAAGCCGTCCATTGCGCCGAGCCTCCGCTGAAGTTCACGGGAATGGTGGCCGGAGCAACCGCGCCAGACGAATCGCCCACGCTCAGACTGACAATGGTTCCCGCAGTGGGCGACGAGAACGCAACCGGCGCCGCCGGTGCAGCTTGCAGAATTGAGGTAGCGGTGGCGGGATCGAAGCCGCTAAACTCTCCGCTGTCGCTAATCCCGCCCAGGGCAACCAGCTCGGTCGAGGGCGGGGCCACTCCGCTAAAGCAGAGATGGCCCTGCAGTAGCCCGTAAGGAGCCAGCCGGGTCGCGCCAAAGATGTTTTGAATCTGCGAAGTATAATTGACTCCGTTCGCCGTCAAAGATTCCAGCAACGTCAGAAACCCGCCCTCCTCCTGGACGCTCAGTTGCTGGGACCACTGGCAGGACGGATCGGCCTGTAGATTTTGCGGAACCGTGGGAGTCGCTGTCGTAAGGCTCATCGCCGGCGTTACAACAGTGCCGGAGCGGCCCAGGAAGGGAACTGTGATCTGCTGGGTCCAGGTCTGCCCGCTAGCGTCACTGCCGGTGAAGACGAAAACCCTGTTCAGAGGGGCAGCCAGCCCCGAGCCCACCAGATCCGCATAAATGGTCCCATTGGCCGGAAGCTTGGTGCTGGACCAGTAGGGCAGAAACTGAGCCAAGCCGTTGATGGTGAAACTTGTAAGTGTGGTGGCTACGCCGGCCACCTCCGTCAGCGCGACCGAATAGGGCCAGGCTCCCTCGCCATCCTCGCCCACGGGATTAGGGGTAACGAAAGGAACCACCACGGAGTTCCCGGAGACGGGAATGTTGATGGCCACTCCGGCCGATCCTTCGGAGCCCTGAAAAATCTCATCGCCGCTGTACAGAGCCCGGATCGTGCCGTTTCCAATGGCGAGTTGGCTCCCGAGAACGCCCAACGTGGCGCTCCCCTTGGCTAGGTTGACGGTTGCCAGAGTGATGTCACTGAAAACGCCCACTCCACTCAGGAGAAAGGAGACCGAGCCGGTGGGCACGGTAGCTCCAGCGCCCGTCACCGTGGCGGCCAACTGAACCATGTCGCTCAGGCCGGCGGCGGCGGGAGAGGCCGTCAGGCTGGTTGTCGAGGATGTGCCGTTATTCCAATTTGTGACCAGATTCGAGACGTCCACCGATCCTAGACCCGTCGCCAGATCGTAGCCCGGCCCGGCGCTGAATCCAACCATGCCATTGATGCAGCCGGCTGTGCTTTGCACGCAAGGCACCGCGTTGTTTCCCGAGGTGATGTCGTGAAACGCGCTGGGCGCAGCCTGCGCCAGTTGGTAGAGCGCCGGATTGATATTTCCCAGGCCCGGCGCGGCCAAGCTTCCTTGCGATATCAGATATTGGTTTAGTAACGCGACAATCCCGGCGAACGACGGAGTCGACGCGGAAGTTCCGCCCACCGCGTAGGTGAATCCCTGGCTTTCAATTAAGTATGGATAGCGCAATGCCGAGGCCGTCAGGGAGACGTCGGGCAGATCGCGGGCATTGTCCTTGGGAACGCCGGGTCCTGTTTGCCAGGAGGGTTTGGAAAATAAGACGCTGGCTCCCCCGCCACCCGCTTCGAGTGCGTTTGTGGCAACCGAGTCGTTCCAGACTGTCTCCGGGATGTACGACAACGCGGAGCCTCCATTGGAATTATTTCGAGTCGCCCAGTATGTCCCGCCGCTGTCGTTCAACTCCGTTCCTCCCACCGCGGTAATTTCCGGAAAGTCCGCCGGCCAGCTCACCGTCGGGCCGGTGGACGCCTGCGGCGTGGGGTTTCCTCGGTCGCAATTTGCCGCGCCAGCGTCGCCCGAAGCGGCCAGCACCGTGATGCCTTGCGCGTTCGCCTGCTGAGCCACCGACTCGAAAGCGGTGGATTGATACAGCTCGCAACCGCCAAAACTCGCGCTAACGATCTCGCCAAGTTTGGAATCCACCGCGTATTGCATGGCGGTGAACACATCGGTAGAATACGCGTAAACGATGGTTGCGTTGGGCGCAATCGCCCCCGCCCACTCCAGGTCCAGGTCGGCTTCAAGCTGAGCCCCATTCATTCCAGGGTCGGAACCAAATAACATCAACTTGGGAGCGTTGGCAGGCAGGCCGTACACCAATCGAAAACCCGCGAGATCGCTGAGCAGAATGTCGCTCTCCCCGGCGATCACGATGGTTTGGCCAGTCCCGTCGATCCCGGCGTTGTAGAGCGGGGTGATGTCGTACATCGTGGCCAAATCGCCGGGAGCAAGGTAGTGGCTGCTTCCGCTGGTGAAGTCCGGCGAGGAAAGCGGCGATTTAATGAGCATGGACTCGGGCGCGAAGTCGTTGAGTCCTCGAAAACCGGCAACCACGCCTTGCAGCGCCGCGGGTATCGACGGGTCCGCCGAATTGGCGACGTGCATCTTGCCGCCGACCAGATACTGATGAATCTCGGTATGCAGCGCCTGGCCGATCTGGCCGGCCGTGCCGCTGAACGTAATCCAATGCCGCCCGCGAGCGATGTCGTTCACGCGCAGGCCTTGGGAACCGAGCCATCCCGTAATCTTGCCGATGTCGTTGTGGCTCAAGCCGAAACGGTCGGCGAACTGCTCCGGGGCCAGCCAGCGACGGTAATCGGGAGAGGAGGGCGTCCGCTGTTCGGCGAGGAAGGCTTCGAGCGAGGGATCCGGCCGCAACAACAGCGTGACGTAGCTCAGCTCCTTCGCCGAATCTGCTAATCCCCGATCATAGCGGGCTTGCGCCAAGGGGTGAACCTGCCGCGCCAGGACCGTGGTGCGACTCGGATCGACCGCTTGATCGATCCGGTCCGGGGCGGCGTATAAACACCCGGTTGCCACAAATGCGAGCAGTCCGATACCGGCCAGGCGTGGTAAATTCATTCTTCCTCCGCGCGCGAGTATAGGCGGTATTGTACAACAAGAAATTCAAAACCCGGCCTGTTATTTTGTATGATATTATCGCCGCACTGGCTATGGCTGAGTCGGCATATTTCCCACGGCTCGCGATCCGAAGCCCGGACATTGGTAACTCTCCGCGGCACTCAGCGGCCGTGCGCATCACCCACTGGATCACTACCTTTAGTTTCTTTGGCTTGCTCGTCAGCGGGATCGCCATTCTCCTGGCTCACCCGCGTCTTTACTGGGGCGAAACGGGTAGCGTGGGAACTCCGTCTCTGATCGATTTGCCGCTCCCCTTCGTGCTGGTGGGCCAATCCGGCTGGGGCCGGTCCCTCCACTTTCTCTCCGCCTGGATTTGTGTGCTCACCGGATTGTTTTACGTCCTCTCCGGCCTCCTCACGCGGCACTTCCGCAAGAATTTCCTGCCGGAAATTGGCAGGTCTGAGACCGGCCCCACAACCTACAACGTCCTTCAGCGGCTCACCTACTTGACGGTTGTCTTCGTTCTGTTTCCACTGATGATCTGGACGGGCCTCGCCATGTCGCCCGCGATCGCATCCGTTTTTCCCGCAGTCGTGACCGTATTCGGCGGTCAGCAATCCGCGCGCACCATGCACTTCTTCATCGCGAGTCTCCTGGTTGTCTTTCTTGTCGTCCACGTTGCGATGGTCTGCCTCGCGGGTTTCACAAGTCGCGTCGGGGCGATGATCACCGGCCGCGGCGCGGCCGGAAAGGAGCACGCATGAGCCAATTGCGCTCCCGCCGTAGGCTCATCACCGCTGGATTGGCCACCGCGGCAGGAGCCTCGGGCCTCGGGGTCGCCGCCGCCCTCGCCAGTCGATACGGCCTGATCCCGCCCGACCATGGCGGCATCTACGGCGTGGGCGAAACCCTGACGTACGCCGCCCAGCGGCTATTGATGTTTCATCATCCGCTCGCTCGCGAGTTCAAACCCAGCCAAATTTCCAAAGTATTTCCTGTAAATGGCGAACCTCCCGGGAGCGAAATCTACCAACAGCTACTCGCGGGAGGGTTTAAAGACTGGCGTCTCACCGTCGACGGCCTGGTCGCGCGTCCATCTTCCTTCTCACTCGCGGACTTGAAATGGCGGCCTTCACGGAGTCAGATCACCCATCAAGCCTGCGAAGAAGGCTGGTCCTTCATCGCCGAATGGACTGGCCTACCGCTCTCCGATATTTTGACTCTTGTGGCAGTCCGCCCGCAGGCGAAGTACGTGGTCTTCTTTCCCTTCGACGAATCGTGGGACAGTTTGGACATGGCCGACGCCTGGCACCCGCAAACCCTGCTTGCCTATGCGATGAACGGTCAGGAACTTCCCACGCCTCACGGCGCTCCGGTTCGTCTGCGGGTTGCCCGCCAGCTCGGCTATAAGAGCGTGAAGTATCTCTCCCGCATCACCGTCACCGACTCTCTGAAGAATATCGGCAAGGGCTTGGGCTCCATTTCGCCGGAAGAAGGCTATTCCTGGTACGCTGGCATTTGATCGCTTTCATGGAAGACCGCTCCCTATGGTCACGGCTCAGCCCGGGGTCCTCCGAGCCGTGACCGTAGGGAGCGGTCCCTGAACATTCACCTGCGAGAGAGGCCGCCCAATGCAACAGTTGAAGCCCGTGGACGTCGTGATTGCCGGCGGAGGTTTCGTCGGATTGACCCTGGCCAAGGAGATCACGGCGCGCGCATCGCTCTCAGTTGTGGTTCTGGAGCGCGGCCAGCCGCGCAAGCTCGCCGATTACGCCACCGGCATGGACGAGCTGGATTACTCGCTCCGATTCCGCATGATGCAAAACCTGGCGGAGGAGACCGCCACGCACCGGCACTCCGCCCGCGCGAGCGCTGTTCCCATTCGCCAGTACGGCTCCTTCAATCCCGGTACCGGAGTGGGAGGCGCGGGTGAGCACTGGGGCGGCATCTCCTACCGGTTTTATCCCGAAGCGTTCCACTTGGCTACGTTCCTGCGCGATAAATTCGGGCAGCGCCTTTCCGGCGACCTCGCCGTTCAGGATTGGGGCGTAACCTATGAGGACATCGAACCTTACTACTGGCGCGCCGAGCAGTTGATCGGCGTCGGAGGCAAAGCCGGCAACTTGCAAGGGAAGCGCGTCGACGGCGGCAATGTATTCGAAGGCCCGCGATCCCATGAGTATCCCAATCCGCCGCACAAGACGACTTACGCGACCTCGGTCTTCGAGAAGGCCGCGCATGAGCTGGGTTATCATCCCTATCCCGTCCCCACGGCCACCTTGAGCCGAGCCTATACCAATCCCGATGGCGTCTCGCGCGCCGGGTGCGCGTATTGCGGCTACTGCACCCGCTATGGATGCATGATCGGCGCCAAGGCGCAGCCCACCAACGTATTGATGCCGGTTCTCGCGAAACACAAGAACTTCACGCTGCGCACCGGCTGCTCCGTGCGCCGCGTGGTGCATCGCGATGGCAAGGCCGAGGGCCTCACTTACCTGGACGCGTCCGGCACGGAAACACTCCAGCCCGCTTCCATCGTGATCGTGGCGAGCTGGACTTTGAACAACGCGCGTCTGCTGCTGCTCTCCAAGGTGGGCGAACCCTATGACCCCGCCGCCGGCAAGGGAACCGTCGGCAGGAATCTCACTCACCAGGTCTCCCAGGCCACTCGTGTCTTTCTGGACAAACCGCTGAACGCCTTCATGGGCGCCGGCGGACTGGGAATCGGCATCAGCGATTTCGATGGCAAGGAGGGCCTGGATGCTTCGCCCGGCGTTCTCCGCGGTGGCAACATCCGGTTGATGAGCACCGGCGAGGGTCCCATCGCCTCCTTCGGTATGATTCCGCCGGGAGAAACTCCGTCGGACTGGGGCTCCGATTTCAAGAAAGCGGCGCTCGCCTGGCATGACCGCGTCGCGTCGATCAGCACTGAAGCCGAGCACATGGCCTACCGGCAGAACTTCCTGGACCTCGATCCTACGTACACCGACAAACACGGCGATCCGCTGATGCGCTTAACTCTGGATTGGACCGAACATGAGCGGGCGCAGGGCGCGATGCTGACCAAGGTCCACGCCCAGATCGCCAAGGCCATGAACGGGCGCGCCGCGCCGCCCAATTCGCGCCAACTGGAGCGTTACACCGTCACCCAGTATCAAAGCACCCACGTGAATGGCGGCGCCATCATGGGCAGCTCGCCCGATCGAAGCGTCGTCAATCCGTGGTTGCAGCATTGGCAGGTTCCGAACCTGTGGGTGGCGGGAGGTTCCGCCTTTCCTCAGAACGGTTCCGGCAATCCCACGCTCACCATTCTGGCGCTGACGCTCCGCTCCGCCGACGCTTTGATTGATCGTTATCTGAAACATCCCGGAGGTTTGGTATGAAACGCCGCGAATTCCTCACGCTGCCGGTGGAAAGTCTGGGAGGCGTCCTCCTCTATACCTTGGCGGGCGAGCCGGTCCGCTTGCAGGCGCAGGCACAATCTGGAGAGATCCGAGTGCCGCTGCGATTCTTCACCGCCGCGGAGGCTCGCGTGGTGCAGGCCGCTTGCGAACGCATCATCCCGAAAGATTCGAGCGGACCCGGCGCCACCGAGGCCGGCGTGGTGATCTACATCGACCATCAGCTCGCCGGCCCTTATGGAAGCGACAAGTATCGCTTTACACAGCCGCCCTTCGTCGAGTCCGTGCCCGAGCACGGCTATCAAGGCAAGCAGACTCCCCGCGAGATTTATCGCGAGGGCGTCCGGCAGCTCACCAACTTCATCGATCTGGGCCCGGAGCAGCAAGACCAGCGGCTGCGCGCGATCGAGACCTCGATATTCTTCCGGCTGCTACGCCAGCACACCATCGAAGGCATGTTCAGCGATCCCATGCACGGCGGCAACGCCGGCCTGATCGGCTGGCAGCTCATCGGCTATCCCGGACCGTTGATGAGCTACCGCGATGAGATCGACAAATCCCCCGGCCAGCCCTTCCGCCGCAAGCCGGTCAGCCTGGCCCAGGTGGTGGGCCATCCGGTCTCCGGCTGGGAGGATGAAAAGTAGGGGCTTGCGGGTTCATAGTGCATCGAACGCTCTTCGTTAGTCCTTATCGTCGATGCCACAGGTGCGATGCCACAGGTGCGCAGAACTTGCTTCGGCGTGAATGATGTGCTCAGCGTTCTTTCGGTATGCAAAGCCCAACTTCCGCTCGAACACTCTTCGATGCTGTTGCCCGCTCGCCAGCGGCAGGTCGGATAGTGACACGGAACTACGCGCGAACTCGAATTTGGGGCGCACCAGCATTTTTGTGGTCTCGCTCACGCTTGACTCAACCGACACCGAACCTTCCCGCGTGGCTTGGTGGAGGATTGCGGTTTCAAGCAGCACTTCCATGTATGCTTCGAGGGCGTTCGCGATGTTCGCTTTGGCCTCGCTATGGTCGCTCCCTGGGAAACGCACCCGGGCAGCTCAACGACATGCACAACGAACCACCCGCTCTCTTCGTCGCGCTGGAATTCCAGATTGAAGGTGAGATCGCTCAATTCCTACCGTTTACCGGAACGATTCTAGCGCCATCCTGGGCGCTCTCCCCGGGAGCAGCGAGAATGGTCGCCCCCTCCGTCACACCCTGAACGATCTCGACGCGGTCCCCGTAATCTCGCCCAATCGCGACCTTTTGAAGATGCAGGATTCCGCTGGGATCAACCACGACCACCTGCGCGCCATCCGTGCGGACGATCAGCGCCTGGGCTGGAACCAGAAGAGGCGGATTGGGAGCCGCATTGCCCAGGTCGACCTGCGTATACATGCCGGGGAACAGAGCGCCATCGCTGTTCGGCACGTCGACTTCGACCAGCATCGTCCGGCTGGCCGGATCGAGCGCGTTCGCCATATGCGCAACCTTGCCGAGGAAACGGCGGCCGGGAAAGTTAGAGAGCGTCAACCGGGCAGCCTGGCCGAGGTGGACCGAAACGGCGCTGTCTTGCGGGACGTTCACGTACGTGCGAAGCGTTTCTGTCTGCGCGATCCGGTAGAGCAGAGTGCTGCCGGTGGTGACCAGCGCGCCGACATCCACATTGCGCAAAATGATCACGCCATCAAACGGAGCCTTCACCACACGGTAGCTCTGGACCTCCTGAAGACGAGCCACGTTGGCCTTGCTTGCGGCCACGTTGCTGCGCTGCGCCACAACCGCCTTTTCGAGCGCCTGCACATTGGCGTTCTGCGAAACCAACTGCGCCTGATACTGGTCGTTGTCCTGCCGCGAGACCACCCCCTGCGCGGTGAGGGCCTGCCACCGCTCCGCCGTCACCTGAGCCAGTCCGCGGCTCGATTTTCCCTGCTCCAGACTGGCCTGCGCCTGCTCCAGCGAAGCTTGCGCCTGATCGACCGCGGCGTCAGCCTGACGGATCTGCTGATCCAACTCCGGCGCATCGATCTCCGCCAGCGGCTGACCCGCCTTTACGCGATCGCCGAGGTCTACAAACCGGCTCTTCAGATAGCCGTCGGCGCGAGCCAGAATGGGGGCTTCGGTGACTGCCTGCAGAGTCCCGGGAAGCGTTAACTCGCTCTGGATCGAGGAGCGGCCCACGCGCAGCACTTCCATGTGCGGCAGCTCTTTTTCACGTTCTTGCTCTTCCGCCCGAACCAACGCGTCACGCCTCTGAAGCGGGATGTACCCGGCGAAGAACGCTCCGATCAGAAGCACCGCCAGTCCCAACAACAGCACCGAAATCGTTATGGGGGACGGTTTCCATCGTTTCGCCGGCGGGCCGGAGCGCCCCTCCTCCTGCTGGCGAAGCTGCCGCTCCAAGTCTTCCACCCGGCGGCGTAATTGCTGTTCGACCGATTCGTCCTTCATAGTGAGGAGGCCACAATCTCCCGCGGCGCCGGTTGCAAAGTCGGAGCGTCCTCTTCCTGCTCAAGCAGCCGCGCTCGATCCACCGGAGGCTTCGTGCGCAGGTAGGTATAGAAGATCGGCACGACGAACAGGGTCGTAACGGTGGCGCCCATCAGCCCGCCGATCACTGCGCGGCCAAGCGGCGCGTTCTGCTCACCGCCCTCACCCAGGCCCAGCGCCATCGGGAGCATTCCCAGGATCATGGCGGAAGCCGTCATCAGCACGGGACGAAGCCGGGCGTAGCCGGCGGAGAGCATCGCGTCGCGGGCGAGCGGAACGGTTACGCGTTCATCGTTGGCAAACGTGACCATCAGGATGCTGTTGGCCGTGGCAACGCCGACGCACATGATGGAGCCCATCAGCGACGGCACACTGAGTGTGGTGCCGGTCACGAATAAGATCCACAGGATTCCCGCGATCGCCCCCGGCAGCGCGGTCAGAATGATGAACGGGTCCAGCCAGGATTGAAAATTTACCGCCATCAGCAGGTACACCAGTACAACCGCGAATATCATCCCCAGCCCCAGCCGGACGAACGAAGCCTGCATGGTCTCGTATTCGCCGCGCAAGCTGAACGTCGTCCCGCGGGGCAACTGCGCCTGTTCCTCTTGCATGATGCGCTCGACGTCCCGGCCGACGCCTCCCAAATCGCGGCGATCGACATTGGCGTAGACGTCGAACACCGGAGCCACGTTGTAGTGATTCACAATGACGGGGCCTGAGCTGCGTTGGACGTCGACCAAATTCGAAAGGAGCTGCGTTCCGTTTGCCATCGCCCCGGGATTTCCATACGCCTGCGATGCGCCGCTCGGCGAAGCTCCTACGGAAGCGTCTCCGGAAGCGGCCACGCCTGCAAGCGAACCGGGCGTCGTCGTATTGACCGCGCCGGTTGCCGCGGTGATCGGCGTACGCAGCAACTCATCCAGCGAATCGACGCGATATTGCGACGTCTGCACGCCCACGTTATAGGTGACGCCGTTGGCTGGATTCATCCAGAAATTCGGAGCCACCTGATTGGTGCCGCTGAGCGAGATCAGCATGCTGCTGCTGACGTCGTGCTCCGTCAACCCCAACTGCCCAGCCTTGACCCGGTCCACATTCAGATTCAACTGGGGTTGACGAAACACCTGGTGGATATGGACGTCGGCCGCGCCGGGGATGCGCGCGATCCGGTCCCGCAGCTTCCGCGCGATTTTGTAGTTGTTTTCGATGTCCCGTCCCACCACTTGGAGGTCGATGGGCGCGGGCAGGCCGAAATTCAGAATCTGGTTCGTGATATTGGCGGGCTCGAAAAAGAACACCATGTCCGGGAAGCGCTGGTTGAGGCGCTTGCGAAGCAGGACCTCATAGTCCCGCACCGGTCCATGCTTTTCGCGATTCAAAGAGATCAGAATCTCTCCATCGGTGGCCGCTATGTTCGGCACGTCGCCCTGCGCGAGGCTGGCCCAGGCGTTGGGGATTCCAATGTTATCGAGGATCGTGTCGATTTCCCCGGCGGGAAGCGCGTTGCGAATCTCCTGCTCCACGCCTGCGAAGCGAACCTCCGTCTGTTCGATGCGCGTGCCCGGCGCGGCACGGACGTGGAGCCGCAACTGTCCCGCGTCCACATCGGGAAAGAAGTCCTGCCCCACCATCCGCGCCAGCCAGAAGGACCCGAAAGAGACTGTCAGAAAGAGAAGCAGCACCGGCCCGCGATGCCGCAGCGAGAAGTCGAGCAACCCAAGATAGCGGTAGCGCAGGCGCTCGAACAAGGCGTTCACTCCGCGATGGACGCTCCAAAGCAGCCCCTTGCCTCCGTGACCTCCCTGCTGATAAATCGCGGCTTCCGTTCCCAGCAGTTGGTGAACCATCGTGGGAATCAGGGTCCGCGACAACAAGTAGGAGGCCAGCATCGCGAACACCACCGCCATGGCGAGCGGCCCGAATAAGAAACGGGCCGTGCCCACCAGCAGCAGCACCGGCACGAACACGATGCAAATGGATAATGTCGAAACCAGCGTGGGGACCGCGATCTGCGACGCTCCGTCCAGCACCGCCCGGACCAGGGGCTTTTTCATGCCCAGGTTGCGATGCGTATTTTCGATCTCAACCGTCGCATCATCCACCAGGATCCCGACCGCCAGAGCCAGGCCTCCCAGCGTCATCACGTTTATGGTTTGCCTCAGCAGGCTCAGGATGCAAATGGAAGTCAGGATCGAAAGCGGAATCGAGATACAAACAATCAGCGTGCTTCTCCAACTCCCGAGAAATAGCAGGATGACCGTGCCGGTGAGCAGCGCCGCAATCAGCGTTTCGCGTACCACGCCGCCGACGGCGGCTCGCACAAACAGCGATTGATCGCCGAACACGGACAGTTTCAGCGCCGGAGGAATCGTGGCCATCACCTTGGGAAGCGCGTCCTTCACCGCGTTGACGATGCCCAGTGTTGAAGTCTTGCCGGTGCGCATCACGGTCAGCAAAACGCCGCGCGAGCCGTTGGTGCGGACAATGTTTTGCTGGGGAGAAAACCCGTCGTGGACGGTGGCCACGTCCTTCATGTAGATGGTTGCGCCGTTGACCGTTTTGATGGGCAGGTTGTTGAACTCCGCTACAATCGACGGGCTGCCGTTCACCAGAATCGGATACTCGGTCTTCGCGAATTTCGCGGTGCCCGCCGGCAGGATGATGTTTTGAAGACTCAGGGCGTTCGAAACGTCGTTCGGCGAAAGCTGTTTCGCGTACAACTCCTGGGTGTTCAAATCCACCATGATTTGGCGGTTCTTCCCGCCGAAGGGATAGGAAACGGCGGCTCCCTGGACCGTGGCAAGCGGGGTCCGGATGAAGTTTTGCGCCAGGTCGGAGACTTGCTCTTCTAGAAGTGTTTTGCTGCTCAGCCCGAGCTCCAGGATCGGAACGCTGGCTGCGTCGTATTTGAGAACCTGCGGCGGAAACGTTCCGGGAGGCATGTTGCGAACCTGCACCTGGCACTGCGTCACAATCTGGGCCAGCGCCAGATCCACTTGTACGTTGGGATGAAAATAGACCCGGACCGCGGACACGCTCTGGTAGGACTGGGATTCGATATGTTCGATATCGTTGACGTTGGATGTCAGCGCGCGTTCAAAATTCGTGACAATGCGGTTCTCCATCTCCTCCGGCGATAGCCCGCTGTACTGCCATACAATGCTCACGATGGGAATATCGATGTACGGGAAGATGTCAACCGGCGTGGTCGCGATGGCGAACCCGCCCAGGATGGCGATCAGCAGGGCCATCACCGCGAACGTGTAGGGACGCCTCAGCGCTAGTCTGACGATCCACATAGATTAGTCCCCGTCTTGCATAACGAAACGCTTACCATCGTAACATCCGCCGCGAGCCTGCCTCACGCTGCTTAACACCGCCGAATCCTCGGCATAAGTTGATTTCAAAGGGCCAGAAGTGAAACTACGAATCAGTATCGTGCTCGCACTTCTATCTCCGGGATTGGCCATGGCTGGCGTCGCCGGAGATTGGGCCGGCGTCCTTACCTTCGGGCAGGAATCGCTTCACTTCGTCCTGCACGTGACGGGGCCGGACGCCGCACTGAAAGCGACGCACGATAGTCCCGACCAGAAGGCATTCGGAATCCCTGTGCCTTCGATTACTTTCTCGGACTCCACGCTTCAGTTCAGTGTTCCCCTTACCGACGTTAAATTTTCTGGACTTCTTTACCCCAACGGCAGCATCGTCGGCACGTTCATCCAGCACGGAACGGGGGTGCCTCTTGTGCTGGAGCGCACCGCGTCCGTTCCGAGAGTCATACCCGCCGCCCTGACGCAGCCGTCGGGTGTTTTGGAAAATGGACGCTATCACCACAACCTCACCGGGGTTGAATTCGACTTGCCTTCCGGATGGTCCATCGGGCGAACGGGACCTCGCGACGGCGATCCGGCCGAGATGACGGTTCTGGTGGACCCCGACGGTAGGGCGATCTTCACCTCCGTCGGTATGACCAAAGTGGATACTCCTCCGGGAAATATTACGGCGGCGCTGTCGAGGGCGGTTCCGATGCTGGTCGCGAGGCGTGCGTGCCAGACCGGAGCTGGCGCGCCGCATCTGGCTCAGAATTACAAGATACGGGACGGCAGTGTGGAACAGACGTCGATCGGCGGCCATCAGGCTGTGCGGGCCGTCGGTGAGTATGAGCAGGGCGGCAAGCAGATCACCGAGATTCTCACTTGGATCTACACCGAGCACACGCGGACGTTTTTCTTCGCCAAAATGGCATCCGAAAACGTTCCGGCCGTGCAGGCTCCTTTCGAGCAGATCATCCAGTCGGCCCGAATTCCTTAAGGGCCGGTCACAAAATAACAGATCCAACCGCTTCCTTCGGTCGCGGCTCGGCCGGGCCTCCGGCGGAGCCGGATTGAACGGGAAGAGACCGCCGATCGGCGTGGTGGGGCAGGTCTCCGACCTGCCATCTTCGGGCATTCACCACGGGGCGGTCTCAGAGTAGAATCGGTGACAGAGCCGCGACCGGAGGCAGCGGACTTCCGGTACCGGCTACTTTATTTCGTGACGGCTCCTTAGTTTAGTCACTTGATCGAGACACCGTTCCACCGAGAACATCCGCGAAGACAAAGCCGTCGCGCTAGACCACCTCTCCCATGTGCACGTCAATCGGCGTTCTGAAAACCGGCGCGTCGTAGACG
>Ga0210394_10004619_pt1 | contig 15935 bp, 11 predicted proteins | sample IncBWC12MmetaG_FD_160121 | JGI IMG/M metagenome (GOLD analysis project Ga0210394, IMG submission 160121) | Forest soil microbial communities from Barre Woods Harvard Forest LTER site, Petersham, Massachusetts, United States - Inc-BW-C-12-M | ecosystem: Environmental > Terrestrial > Soil >... | reverse complement strand
GGAGGTACCGGGCGTTCGCCGGACACATCGATGGAAGCTTCTGGGAAATGCTGTAAGTGTTCCTGTCGCCGAATGGATTGGACAGCGGCTTGTTCGAGCGACGGGACATCTTCCGGCGATGTCTCCCGTGCCTCGAGGCACGTCGTGGCCTCAAGCAGCATGGGGTTCCAAGGGACGGGTTTTCGCCGCGGACGTCTCGAGCTTTCCGGTGAAGAGACGAATTCGGCACCTCAGAGACTTCTTGCGATATCCGCGGACACCCCTGTCACACCGAGCTGCATTGGGTTTCTACAATCGTGCTCTTACCAGTGGGCTCCGCTTTCAGGACAGCTTTCTGGAGGACGTCAAGCGTCATATTCGCCAAATGGCGAAGCTCAAGGATGCAGCCTGATAAAAGGATGACAGGGACGTGATAGGTCGCCGTAAGCGACTGTTGAAAAGTCATGCACCCACAGCATCCTCGGCGGCCGTCAGGCGGCGCATGCAGTCAACTCTACGCAGAGACACCCCTGGCGAGGTTGCGCTACGAAAACTACTGCACCGCCTCGGCCTACGCTATCGGATTGACTACCCTCTTCCGGGAACAAGACGCCGAGCCGATATAGTGTTCGTTCGAGCTCGGGTTGCTGTGTTTGTCGACGGCTGCTTTTGGCACGGCTGCCCGACGCACGGCACATGGCCGAAGGCGAATTCTGCCTGGTGGCGTGAAAAGATTGAAGCAAATCGCAGTCGCGATAGGGACACAGACCGCAAACTACGCGTTGCTGGTTGGAAGGTACTGAGGTTCTGGGAGCATTTCGACCCAGCTGCCGCCGCCGATCGGGTGGCTCGTACGTTTAGGGAGTAGCAGATGTCAGATGGAACCGCTCGGGTCGTGGATGGGTCGCTAATCGACATGGTAACCGATGGGCCTTGCCTTACGGGTACGCTCGACCAGCTAGAGATCGGTGTTGGGGCAAAGCCGATGCCTCGGCAGGCCCTTGTCAAAGTCCGCGCGGATGCTCTCGACCTCATGTCCAAAGTGCTCAATGCCTACACACGCGACGTTGCCCTCGGCGAGGTAGGAAAGAATGGAACTTCTCTGGCAAGCAACGACGCGCCGATCGCGGGACGAAACCCGACCGGGTTGCTCTATGGTCGAATCCAGAGCGGCAAAACAGTCGCAATGATTTCATTCTGCGCAGCGGCCATCGACAACGGGGTACGTGTCGTTGTCGTCCTGACTTCGGATTTCGTGAAGCTCGTCGAACAGACCGCGGAGCGCTTTACTGCATTGGATGGGCCATTGATCCGCAATGCATTGCAATCCGACAACTGGCACGACGATCGAGAACACGTCATGAAGCACATAGCCAAACATGGTGTGGTCTTCATCTGTACTAAAAATCAACAGCGCCTCACATCACTGGTTGAGTACCTAAACGATATCGGGGCCGCAAACTATCCGGCTCTTGTACTTGATGACGAGGCGGATCAGGCGACTCTTGACACGACCGTGGGTGCGCGCTCGTCTGGACGAAAGAACGCCCCATCGCAACCAAGTACTATTCATCGCAAAACGGTGCAAGACGACGAAGGACAGTCGGTCCGGCAGACTCTACGCCATCACGTGTTTGTCCAGGTCACCGCCACACCCTATGCGTTGCTATTGCAAAACGTCGACAACGAGCTGAGGCCGGGCTTCACTCACTTACTCGAACCGGGTGAAAGCTACACGGGAGGCGAAGCATTCTTCGACGTCGAGCATGTCGAGGATGGTATGCCACCCCTAGTGCAGATTGACGAAGAAGAAACGGCTCAAATTGAAGACGGAAGCATCAGCGATCCTCCACAGGGACTACAGCGCGCCATAGCGTTTTTCCTAATTGCGGCAGGCGCACAAAACATGCTTGACCCGAGCACAAGGAGTGCGGGCCAGAACTTCCTATGTCATACCAGTGTAAGGACCGCGGAACACGCACAACTCGCGACGCTCATTCGAGGTTATTTGAATCGCGTGACCGACGACCTCGAGACAAGTCAAGTCGATGGCGAGATCATGATGCGATTACACGCAGGGTATGACGAGCTGCGTCGAACGCTCCCCAATGCACCTCCGTTCGATGCGATCATAGAGAGGATCAGGAAACGACTACCCCGGCGAGAGGTATCGTTAGTGAACTCGGCGAACAGTCCTGTCGATTTTGGACGACAGCTGAATTTCATCGTCGGTGGAAACATCCTCGGCCGCGGATTGACTATCGACAATCTTCTCGTGACGTATTACTTGCGCCGAGCGAAAGTGTCGCAAATGGATACGGTTCTACAACATGCCCGTATGTTTGGCTATCGACGGGCACTCATGCCGTACACTCGCGTCTTCCTTCCCGATAGCCTCGGCGCGCGCTTCCATTTTATCCACGTTGCCGAACAGAATTTGAGGCGCCAACTTGCGGCCAACGGCGGTAAAGGCAAAATCGCCGTCGAGACAATGTCATCTCTGCGCGCGACTCGTCTCAACGTCCTCGACACACGGAACCTGGCTGCTTACGAAGCAGGTGAGCAAATCTATCCAGGGGCCGCAAGTTTCGCACGTAAGGACTTGGAACGTGCCGGACAGATTGAGACGTCCGTAAAATCGCGGTCTGGAGGTGTGCTCAAAGAAGGGGAATTCATCAGGGTTCCGATGGCCGATCTCCTTGCCTTGATTCCCGAAATCCCTTTCAATCACGATCTGGCCAACATGTGGGATCCTGACATGTTGGTGAAAGTTCTGGAAAGAACAGCTGATCGCTATTCCAACGCGGGATTCCTATTTTTCCGATCGATGAAAAGGACCAAGCCCGTATTAGCTACCGGCGCGCTCTCGGGAGAGGAACTCAATGCGGCGCGGAACCGCGGGGCGCCGGTGCTATGCATTTTCCGAGACGACGGAAGGGGGCTCAAGAAAAACGAGTCCAACGGCCAAACGTACTGGTACCCAACCGTCGTATTGCCAACGGATATGGCAACGCAACTTTTCAACACGACTCCCTAATGCCCATTGAACCCGACATCCCAATGCTTCGCGAACTTTTGTCGAGGACTGGGGCGCCATCCGACGAAGATCAGAGCGACTACCGAATTGCAGCGACGCTGGGAACGGCATTCTTAGCGCGGGGTCGTACGGGGCGCGTTACGCTTCTTGTGCCACTTCCGCGGGCAGGAGGAGCGGTCGGCCGATCGGGTGGAGGATTTACGTTGAGCTCTGCGCCGAAAGTGGCATTTGCCCACAACGGCCGCAATTGGGATCAAGCATCCGCGATCCTAGAATGCACCGACGACAAGTTAGCCGACGCATTTTTGGTACTTGTGTTGGATCTGACACGGAGAATGGAATCGATTTCGGTGGAAATCACGTGGCCGCTCATCTTGATATGGGTGGAAGAATGGCAATCTCTCTTAGCACGAAAACATTTGCTCTCACCAGAGCAGCAGCTCGGCCTATGGGGCGAGCTATGGGTGATGTCACGTGCCACCGACACGGATAGCCTTTTTGCAGCGTGGCTAGGACCCGACCAAGAGCCCATTGATTTTTTTTATGACGCTATCGGTCTCGAGGTCAAGGTGACGCGGCACGCACATGTTCACCACGTGTCGCAGACACAGGTGGATCGTCCTCGGGGAGAATTTGAAACTTATCTCCTGTCCATGTGGGTTGGGGTCGATTCCAATCAAGGGATTTCGCTCGCCGAAAAAGTGGACCTGTTACTAAACAGGGTCTCCGACCCGACCGCTTTCTTGAGGCGGCTTGCGCAAGTTGGCTACACACCGAGCGATCGTGGCGAGTATGGCACGAGATTCCTTGTTCTTGAGGAACCAATGTGGTTCCGCGCCGAGGACGTACCAGGTGTGCGCGAAATCGATGAAGGTGTCTCCAATCTTCGGTATGTCGTGACTCTCGATGTAGACGATTGTCTCGATCCGGAGCAATCACTTGTTCTTGGTCGGCATTTTTGGGGATTCGAGCCGCAACCGGCAACTTAACATCGTATGAGATTAGCAGCCCTTCTTGCAGATCAATCGGATGCAGACCTTCAACGACTTGCGATCGAACACGTGCGCACCGATGAAAAGCTGGCTCGACCGCAATTGTGCAACTTCCTGGAAGGCGCGCTACGCAGTTTTAGTTTTGTGAGCTCATTTATTGTCAACCGTCAGCCGCCTGCTTTTTCGATATTGACCTCCCTACTCGAAAGCCCCGGGTATGAGAGATCTGTCATTGGATTCAAAGAAGCAGTGATGAATGACACCGGGCGATTGGTAGATCTGATCGAACAAGACGAGCTGCTTGCTCGCGAGCGGCAGCTTCATCTCTATCGACGCTCACTATATGAGGCGCGGCGGAATGAACTGGATGTCAACGCCTCAGAGGCCGCCTTGCTCGCCGTGCTTCGTCGCGAGCAGAGGATCTCCCAGGTCGAGCATTTCCTAATAGAGCATCACAGGGACTTTCATGAGTTCTGGAACCGAGACGGCAGCTTCGCACGGGAAATCAGCGCCCTTCGGTACGCGGGCATCATCTTTCTTGTAAATGACCGTGTGTTGATCCCTGAAGAGGTCGCTCCTGCCGTGTGGCAAACGCTCGGGCTTGATATGCCAAGCGAAAGCGCGAGACGCCTTCTCGGATACCTCAGCAACAGTGAACTAGTCGACGTTCTCGAAGCAGCAGGCGCGCGCGTATCGGGCTCTAAGGAACAGCGTTCAGAGAGGATCATCCTTGAGCGAATTCAGCCACATGTAGCACTTCAAGCGGTCGGCTTGCAGACGCTTAAGGAGATCTGCAGGTCGACTGAGGCGCCCTCGACCGGCAATAAAGACGAGCTGATCGAGAGAATCATTGGGCATTTCGCCCAAGGTCGAGACCAGCGCGAACCTGAGCCAATCGATGTCCGAATACCGGAGGTTCGCAGGCTTCAAGGCGCCCAGTTCGAAACGTTGTTCGGGGCACTACAGCACCAGGACTTATCAGACATCCTGCGGCGGCAGCCCGAGTTGCGTCAGACAGGTACGAAGGAAACAAGGATTCGCACACTGTGGGAAGCGCAATTGTCAGAGGAGACTCTGCTGGGTGAATTGACGAATCGCCAGCTTGAAGAGATTCTCCAGAGACTTGGCCTGAGGTTCTCCGGAGCGAAGAACGCGCGCATCGACCGCATCATTTCTCACTTCGGCCAGCTAACGCCAAGTGCGCCAAGTCGGCCCAATTTGGAGAATTTGCTAGCGGTTGCAGAGCCCGCAGAACAATACACGGATCCGGAGGTGTCGGCCAATCAACTCGAATTTCGACAGCGAGCATCCAATCCTCAATCTTCGCTTCAGCCTTGGCTCGATAAGCTACTCAATGCTCGCGGGCTCGTTCGGTGCTACGCGACCGAGGACAGCAATCCAACGAAGCAACTCAAGAACAAACTGTCTCAAGCGGCCGCCGCTCACGATGGCCTACTTGTACTCCTACTCGCCGAGGTTGAGGCTTACACAAAGGCACGCGAAGCTCTGGTCGAGCGCTGGATGACCAACGCGGAGTGGTCTAAAAGCGTAGCTTGCATTGCGCTTGCCTATCCTATCGGTGAACCCTCAGTCTTGCTACTCGTTGAGAGAGCACCAAGTCCATGGGCGACGGCAATCAAGGCAAGGATATTTCCCGAGGCGGAAATTGTGAGTGTCGGCCGCGATCCAGAATTGATCACCCATTCTACTTGCGAAAACTGCTCGGCTGGATTGCCAGATCGGGCGCGATTTTGCCCAAATTGCGGATCGCCGGTTAAATCGTCAGACTCGACTCAAAATTGATACCCGGAAGGCAAGTTCTTCAATGAGCGCGCCTTCTCACCTCGGCAAAAATTGCTCACCTCGGCAAAAATTGCTCACTTTAGAGATCTGGCCGGCCCACATGGTTCGAAGCTCGAAGGGACAGAAAAATCGGAATTTTGGATTACTGCAAGTAATTGATTCTTAACAACCACGCTCGCGGGATGTCCGTTGCAAATTCACCCAAGAGCACAACAAAGCAACAAAGCACCACTGGATCACGCAAAAGTCCCGCAACCACCTGGTCATTATGAGGCTAGGTGTTCGGGACTTTGGACGACCGACCAAGTCCATCATGTGCGCCGTTTTGTCGGTATACAACAATCCCGAAAATTACGCCGCCTCCGATCAGAAGAATTACCACATAGCACTGTCAACCCACCTGCTCGTTACATCGCTTCAAGCGACAGGAGGCCAGGGCACAAAACGCGCCGTCACCGTTGATCGGTTTTCTTCCATCCCGTGCGGAATTCGAGCGCTCTATTGAGGGCAAAGATGTCGCACGACTTGAGTCCTAGGCTTTTACATACGTCTGGGAGATGTCGGTTTTGTCGTGTACGCTTTGGCTTCGATACTTCGGCGGTAACAATGCACCGCTCGCTAGGCTTTGCCAACGCATAGCTCAATAAAAACGGATCGCGCCCCAGCTGCTCTACCTCGTCGTCTGTAAGGTCGGACGCATAGCCGACCGTCACAGCGTGCTGCACTAAAGTTTCATCGACCTGTTCGCTCAGGACGAGCGCGTCCTTGTTGGCCTTGTCCTGGAGCCATCCGTATAGCAAGTCTTTGTCCTCGTCTTTAGGGCCATCTTTGATTTCCTCGTAGATTTCAAGCGGCATTTTGACTTGACCTGCGCTCGCAACGTGACGCAGCCACTCCCAAAATTCCGGCACACGATCAATCCCATAATAAGAGTTGTTGGCGGTTATTAGGACGCTTGCATCAAGTAGGTAAAGCATTTACGTGGCGCCGAGCCCTTCGGGTGCCCCCACCCCGCGCGGCGGGTCAGCGAGCAGCGGATATACACTTCGGGGTTTAACGCCAAGTGCCTTCGCCGCCTTGACTGGCGAAATCGTACCGGCGTCTAGCGTCCTGTGGATCAATTCGAGTAGTGCCTTTCCGAGTCGATGACGCCGCACGACGTAGTAGCTTGGTCCGCTCTCCTGCTTCTTCCGTTGTGCCTTGTACCTCTCGCGCTCGTGCCGTGAGATTTCCTGAAATGTGCTATCCAACAGCTGCCAGGTCCGCCAAGCGATCTTGCGCGTACGCAAAAGTTTGAAAGTCACCATGGCGCGGCTAACTAGGCGACGCCTCGCGAACGCCGAAATAAGTTCGACCGCTTCCGCGACAGACGTGCTATCGGCGACAGGGAGACTGAGGACCTCGTCCGCGGGCAAAAGAAATTCACCGGCGACATCATTGCAAAACCGCTCGATGTCTTTGTCGGCCTGCGCTCCGCTGATGCCGGTCGTGCCCAGCAACAAGTGAGCGATCTCATGCAGCAGCGTAAAAATCCACGCCGGGCGCGAGTCTTGATCATTGATGACGACAAAAGGTGCAAATGAGTCGGCAATTGCGAATCCTCGGAACAGCTCAACGGGCACCGCGCTGTGATGGCTTCCGAGGTTTCCTACCAGAAGAACGAAAATCCCAGAGTCTTCGGCGCGTTGACGGACGAAATCGAACGCGGCATCGTAGTCATGCTGCGCTCTGTAGTCAGAAAGACTGATTCGCAACGTGTCTCGAATCGCCTGCACCGAGGATGCAACGCCCTCTGGCATTTTCCGTGAACCTATAAACTTTAACGGCGCGGACTCTTCTTCGTCCTCAACGATTGAACGGACGAGACATTGTCGCACCATAATGTCGCGGATTAGCGCGTCGAGAACAGCGTCGTCCTCGACAGAATGTTCAGGGGGCAAAGTCCGAAAGTCTTGACCACGGTCGCCGCGCTTTGGCGGCTCCGCGAGATAGAAAGTCAGCAGAGAGCGCCGGTATTGCTTCGACATTTTCAGTAGCAGGGGCCGTGACGGCTGCTCCTCCCCAGCTTCAACTGCAGTGATCCGTGTCGGCGTACTGCCCAATGCGTGCGCTGCCTCCTCTACCGACATTCCCGCAGTTTGGCGCGCCCATCGAAGGACAGTAGTGCTAAGTTTGGACATGACAATTCCATTTTGACACACGGACAGGCGTGAGGGGAGCCACGGACAAACACCGACCGGTGCAGCGATCCGACCGCAAGTTCGACGTACAGTGTTGGTAAAGCCCCGGCACTGTATGGACGCTCACACCTCGGCTCGCGGCCTTCTTCGGATGATGCCGCCGTGCCCGCCACTTCTTGTTGTCAGGCTCTCCGCTCATTTCGGACAAGTACGACGTGCTGACGCGCAAGTGCCAAATGCAGCTATAGCGCATTGCACAGCGTCAGACCCTCGCGCGGCTTTGCGCGTGGGATCCGCTGCTGGCTGAAGTGTTGAAGCGGCTGCGGTGCTCTCAGTGCGGCAGGGCGGCTATGCAGTCTCACGGCGCGACCGCACTATGGCGAACATTTAAACTTAGAGACCACCATCGACCCCAAGCGGACGTTGACCCCGATCCGCCAGACCGCCACCATCTGCACCATGACGACTCGCTCAACAGCCCGCCTCACTTGGCTTCACCTCTCTGACTTCCATTTTCGGGAGAAGACCGCCTGGTCGCAGGACGTCGTACTCAAAAGTCTGCTGGAAGACATCCGCACGCGATATGCCGACTCAAATGCGCCAGACCTTCTTTTCCTCACCGGCGACATCGCCTTCTCGGGAAAGCGCGAGGAGTACGTTCTGGCCGAGGCTTTCGTGACTGAGCTCCGCGAAGGACTGAATATGCCGCCTGAGCGCATCTGCATTGTGCCCGGGAACCACGACATCGATCTTGATCGCGAGGAAGACGCCTTCGCAGGCGCACGCGCCACCCTGACGAACATTGAGGAAGTGGACCGCTTCTTCGCGAAGGAGGGGAGGCGGAAAACCCTGTTCGCTCGCCAGGAAGAATTTCGCGCTTTCGCAAACAGGATTGCACCATCGGGCGGCGGAACGATTACAGCGTCGAGCTACGCGCACCACCGCTTGATTCAGGTCGGAGCGATTCGGGTGCGCGCCATTTTGCTCGACTCCGCGTGGCTCTCTCAAGGTGGACCAGCTGACGCCGGTTCCTTAGTCCTTGGCGAACGGCAAATCATCGACTGCGCTGCAGACTCCTCTGATCCTGGCTACCTAACTTTCGCGCTCCTTCACCATCCTTTTTCTTGGCTCGCGGAATTCGAACAACTTTCGATCGAGAACTTAGTAATAGATCACGCCGACATTTGTCTTCGCGGACACGTCCACTCCCCAGACATGCGCACAATCGATCGCTCGGAGTCGCGGCTTGCAACATTCACGGCCGGCGCGGCATTCACAAAGAGAACGGCGGACAATACCTACGCGTGGTGCTCCCTCGATCTACAGACGGGCAGTGGGGAGCACGTTGTCCATCGGTATAACCATGCAGACCGACGGTGGGACGCGAGCGAAAAACGACCTTGGCATCTTCTTACCAGCTCACCGCCTGTGAAAGATAGTGCTTCCGCGCGCTCTGAACTCGCCGCAGTTGGCGCACAGTGGCCTTCTTTCTGCACCTGCTTGTTGACAGGCCTACAGAGCGAGGTGCCCCTGGAGTTTCCTGGAAGAAAGATCGTGTTCGTTAGCTTCGAGGCGAAAATACCTGAGGTCGAGAACACAGCGGGTAACTTGGTGGTGAAGCTCCGCCATCACTTCTACTGGCGCGAAATCTGGGACGACACGTCATGGAAGCGTGAACTGCAAACCCTCGTCTCGCAGTTCGAATCCCTGCTTCAAGTCGCTTCCAGCACAGGCGGCATCGACCTTGGGGATCGCGAGGCACGCAGCCAATCCATTCTCGACTCCGTTACTTCGGTTACCAGAGCAGCCCCCATCCCGGCGATCGACGAAATACGAACACTCGTCCGCGATAGCAATGCCAGCCGTGCGCATCTGGTCATCGACCGCTGGCGTGGCAGTGGCCTCCTTAGTCCCGGAGAAGCCATCGAATTTGACCGCTTGGAAATTCTCGCATTCCTCTCGGAGCAAAAAGCGGGTGAAGCTTTAGCGCAGGCCGATCGTCTGCTAGCTAAACCACAGAGAACATCCGGTGATATTGCTCTCGCCGCCCGATGCGCTCTGGATTCGAAGAACTTCGCCCGGGCTGCTCAGCTAATGCACACCGCACTCGACGAAGGATTTCCCCTCGCGGAAGCGAAGACAATTGCGCTCAAGATTGCTGGAGCTGTTGGCGACCATAAACTGACCGAGAGAGTGATGAAATGAGCCAGAGCAACCAAGGCAGCTTCTCCGTCAGGGTCGACTTCGAGCGCATCCTCGAAACTATTGCGGCGCGCATATATGACAATCAATATGCGTTTTTGCGAGAGAACGTCCAAAACGCTATCGACGCGATTCGGATGCAAGCGGGACGCGACAGGAAGTCGCCCGACGATCCCGCATACCGTGTGGATATCTCAGTGGCAGGCAACGAGTGCAAGATAACCGATAACGGCATCGGCATGACGCGCGAAGAACTCATCAACAATTTCTGGACGATGGGCGCGAGCGGAAAGAACACGCCGGAGGCCAAGGCGGCAGGGTGCATCGGGACCTTCGGCATCGGAGGCTTCGCCAACTTCGGCGTTTGCGACACGCTTGAAGTGACGTCTCGCTCGGAAAAGTGCTCCACCGCTCATCAGACGTTGTTATCCCGCGCTGCGTTTGGCAATGAACGTTTCGCATTACCGACCGTCGCGTACACTCCGACTGCGGCTCTCGCTTCACACGGAACGGTGATACGCGGGGTCGCCAAACAGGATTTCGATGTGCCCGGCCTGCTGAATTACGTGCGGCAGTTCGTTAAACACGTAAGGGAGGCTATCTACTACAACGGAACTAAGATATCGCAGGAGAGGCTCGATTCTCAAAGCACCCAGAAACGTGTTCTTACCCCAGAACCCGTCACGCAAAATGGTTTGACGTTCCGGCTGCACGCCGACAATGAAGGAACCATCTCCGCCGAGGCCTCCAAACTCAATCATAGTGGACGCGAAAGCGAGTGTAGAGGCTATGTTCGGCTTGTTCACGGCTCAGTTGATGCTTACAAACGAGGGTTTCGTCTGTGCGGAACCTCTATACCATCGAAAATCGGCGTGGCGGGCTGGATTGATTGCGACGAACTTCGCCCCACGGCGGGACGCGACACGCTAGATAGTCCCTCTATCTCACTTCTCACTGCTATCTTTCAAGGGGTTGAAGCGGTCGCGAGCGGATACATCCTCGCAGACGAGACGCTCTTGGGTGCGCACATACGATTGATACCCGACTTCGTGCGACAAGGGCACATCGAACGACTTGGGTTGCTCCGAGTAGAACTTGTCGGCGGCCAGTCAATGAGCCTCGCGGAAATCCGAAAGACGGCAACCGAGGGGCGAAAGGTCTTCTACACAACATCAGGACAGACTACGGCAGCAACAGAGGTTCTTGGAGCGCGCGGACACATCATCGTGAGACTTTCGGGGAATTCGCAGCGCAGACCAGCGGAGGCGCAATATCTGAGCAGCCTTTGCCACGCGAAGGAGCTCGATGGGCTGCTGGATTGTCTCGAAACCTACACTGAGCTCGATACGTTTGAGCGCAGTGTTCTCTCAGAATTGAGCTTGTCGATACGCAAACTGTTCTCCCCCCCGGAGTTTCGACTCGTAGCGGGGAAATTGACTGTAGACGCTCCAATTTACTGGACAGGAAAGAAAGACAAAGACGCCGTCATCGTCTATGTGGACACCCGTCACGGTGAATTTCAAAAGCTCAAGCCATTGGGGTACTCAACGTTCTTTTGGTCAATGATAGAGACGTTTTGCCGAGAATACTTGAGCGATACGCTGAAGCGACAAAGCGTCAAGTTTTTCGGAAGTGGCGCGATCGACCTAGACGCTTTTAGTAAGGCAAATTCCGAGCTGTGGGAGCTTGTGCTGGGCGATATCGAAGTGTCGACGATCGCACAACCAGCGAGCGCACGGCGTGGCGGCGGCAGGACGGAGGTCGTGGGCCGGAACGATATTGCCAACGTTACCATATCGAGCGGAGGAGGCGTTACCGCTGACCTATCCCCATCCGGGAAGAAGGCTGCCAAGATTTTGAACATCGTGGATGAGACCGGCAGTACCGGCTTGGCCGGTTACTACCTTCGAATTCCGGAATCGGCCACGGCAGCCTTTGGAGACATCATTCGCGCCTTCCCATCCTTTGCGGTTGTTTGGTTCGCGAACCGGGTGACGTGGCAGGGGTCCGATCTGAGCTCTACAGCGTTCGTATTTGACGTGACGCTCGACAGATTTCTAGCCGCACAAGGATCATCCGAGCCCGCGCACGGATCGATTGATCTCAACCTCCAACATGTCCGGACATACGAAGACCAAATTTACTTCCTCATCCCGCCTATCTTGCGGGATCGCATCGTGCCCCAAAATGCTGATGATCTTGTGAAGATCAAGATTCAGCACGAGCTGATCGACTTGCGTCGACCTCGCGCATGGACGTCGAAGGACGAGAAGACCTCTGAAGAAGGATAGCCAGCTCCTCCATGGTGATTCGTTCGAGTTCTGCGCGCGCCGAACTGCCCCCACTGGTGCCGATGAAAGCCAATACGTTCGCGTGACGCCCGATCAGCAGTTGGCGTTATGCGCAGGCGCGAGGAAGGGAACTCCGTGTTGGTGTCGGTGCTATTGCGCCGCATCGCGTCTGAACTTCGGTAAACGCGGTGTCTCGACATCCATCGGCGTTCGCGGAGCACATGTCACGTTCGGCAAGACCGGCACTCGCACGACGGTAGGACTGCCCGGTAGCGGCTTGAGCTTCACCCATCTCGATAAGCCGAGCCATCAGCGCAGCCCTGCTCCACCAGCTCAGCTCTCGCCAGATCCCGCCGCGCCAAAGGGAAACGCGCGGTGTGGTCTACTATGGATTGCGCTGATGTTAATCGCGGCGGGTGCCGTGCTCGCGCACTGGATGTAATGGTAAGCAGCCGACGGGTTCCGGAACGCAAGGAGCCCCGGCTCCGGCTAAGATGCGAGGCGCGGGGACGAGTACGGTCAAGGCCGCTTGCTGCACGGCCGGCACAACATAGGAGGCACGTTCACGCTCGAGACACTGCGCGCAGGGGATCGTGTCCGCAGCGGCAAACAGCCGGAGCGGGGGATCGGAAAGGTAGTATATGCAGACGCCGTGACCGCGGCCGTCTATTTCAAGGACCGCACCAAGACGGTTCCGGAGACGCGGATCTCGGAGTTCCGGTTGGGAGCCCCTCTCAAAGCGGAAAGGACCATGACCAGGTGAAGCACCACAGCCATTTTAAGTTTATCGACGCCATCGGAAAACTGTCATCGGCCAGGCAAGCGTTCACGCAACTGGCTGCCGATAAACTAATCCTAGGTAACGACAACCACATTGGGGATATTGGCGAATATTGGATTCGCAGATATTACGAATTGCTTGATCAATTTGATTGCTACGGTCCCGGCAAGACCGCCCCTTATGACATTAAACTGAAAGATGGAACCCACGTATCTGTTAAGACCGTAACTACTTGGAGCAAGACGGGATACGGCACACCGGTTGAGCCTCTAGACGGCAAAGATTGGACGGTCTTGGCCGGCGTCCGACTTGGAGATAATCTCTTTCCTACAGACATCGCAATAGTCACATTGCGAGATCTGATGCAACAACACGAGTTCCTCGAGAACGCTAAAAGGCGAACAGACTCGGACCCCGAGAGACGGACCGCGGCGTTCCCACGCTTTAAATGGTGGTCGTGGTTGGATGACCACACGAGAAAATTTAGTATCAAAGATTCAGATTTGGTTCTAGGCGACGCGCAAATTAGTGAAACGAAGGGTGTAACTGGCATTTGAGGTAGCCAGCTGCGCGGGGAGTGTCTGATTTTTTGTGTCTGAGCCATACTTTAAGTCAGGAGGCGGAGTATGGCGATCAAGAAAGAGATTTTAGACGAGTTGCTGAAGGATAAAGACCCGAAGACGATGTTTTCCTCCGACGGTCTGCTTGGCGAGCTGAAGAAAGCTTTGGCTGAGCGGGTTCTGAACGCTGAGATGGACCATCATCTTGCAGATTCGACGCAGGATGAGGTTTCGGAAGGCGATAAGGCGGCTAATCACCGCAACGGCTACAGCAAGAAGACGGTGCTGACGGAGAACGAGGCGCTGGAGCTGTCGATTCCGCGGGACCGGCGCGGCAACTTTGAACCGCAGCTGATCGCAAAATACCAACGCCGATTTCCAGGTTTTGATGACAAGATCATCTCGATGTACGCGCGCGGCATGAGCGTGCGAGAGATTCAAGGGCACCTGCGCGATCTTTACGGGATCGAGGCCTCCCCGCAGCTGATCTCCACCGTGACCGATGCGGTGCTCGAGGAAGTGAACCGCTGGCAGAGCCGGCCGCTCGATCCGTTGTACGCGCTGGTGTTCTTCGATGCGCTGCGGGTGAAGATGCGCGATGAGGGCACGGTGCGCAACAAGGCGGTGTACTTAGCGATCGGCGTTAGCCCTGAGGGGCGCAAAGACGTCTTAGGGATTTGGATTGAGCAGACGGAGGGGGCGAAGTTTTGGCTGCGGGTGATGACGGAGATCAAAAATCGGGGCGTTAACGATATTCTGATCGCCATCATCGATGGCTTGAAGGGATTTCCGGAGGCGATCAACTCGGTATTTCCCGAGACGCAGATCCAGACCTGCATCGTGCATCTGATCCGTAATTCTCTGGATTTTTGCTCCTGGAAGGATCGCAAAGCGGTCGCCAAGGAGCTAAAAACCATCTACCGTGCCGCCGACGCAGAGGCCGCCGCCGCGGCGTTGAGGGATTTCGACGACGGTCCCTGGGGCCAGAGATTTGCGGCAATCACGGCTTTGTGGCGCCGCCACTGGGCGCATGTGATTCCGTTCTTTGCCTACCCTCAGGAGGTGCGCAAAATGATCTACACCACCAATGCCATTGAGAGTCTGAACGCGAAGCTGCGCCGCTCGGTGCGTATCCGCGGGCATTTCCCGAACGACGAAGCGGCGATGAAATTAATCTGGCTGCAATTGCGCGAGATCACTCAAAAGTGGAAGATGCCCCCACGCGAATGGGCCGCCGCCAAAGCGCAGTTCGCGGTGGTGTTCGGCGATCGGTTCGAGGTCAATCGTTAATGAACCGGCTCAGCACACAAAATTTCTGACAGTCTCGCTGCGCGAGATTACCCAATACTACGCGCTTCGCAACACCACGCCATCTCGCTCCGCCCGCGACGCTCCACCATCCATGGTTTCGCTGCGGTCCGGCCGGCACTGCTTCACCGCGCAGTCCTACTTTGTTCGCAGGCCAGCCAACACTTCCATGTGTTGGCGCTCGCCACATTGTTGCTCGCCCTGTGGCGGCGTTCGTCGCTCGACTCACCATGGCTTTGCGGAGTACCAGCTTAGGCCTCATGGACAGTCGTTCGCGCCGGCGTTCTGACATTGAGTCAGAACGCGTCAATCTGTCGCTCACCCCTGGCTAGTCTATCCAGCCGGCCGCCTTACCTACTTATGACTCCCAATCGACAATCGCAGCGCGATCGCCATCACGCTCCACGCCATCCCTGGCTAGCCTACCCAGCCCGCACTTCCTTGTGCGGTCGCTCAGCCGGTTCGACGCGACATTGAGTCGCGTCGAGAATGCATCCGGCTTCGCCCATACGCGCTCAGTCGAACAGACTGAGAATGCTTTGATATTTTTCTATGTAGCCGCTATTTTCTCTGTTGTAACGCGGAATGCTGACCGCCTGCACCAAAGAGCCCTCCTCGCGCCAGACACAGGGACAGACGACTGCGGATCCCGGTGGCAGCTCGCCGGCTCGTCGTAGTTCGGCAAGTTGGACACCCATACGGTTGAGCGCCCGATAAAGCTTGGCGACGTTGCGCCCACCGCCATTGTAGGCAGCGACTGGAAAGATGCCGAGCACATCGGGTTTAGCGCGATAGGCGGCGC
>Ga0210394_10004618_pt1 | contig 15939 bp, 13 predicted proteins | sample IncBWC12MmetaG_FD_160121 | JGI IMG/M metagenome (GOLD analysis project Ga0210394, IMG submission 160121) | Forest soil microbial communities from Barre Woods Harvard Forest LTER site, Petersham, Massachusetts, United States - Inc-BW-C-12-M | ecosystem: Environmental > Terrestrial > Soil >... | reverse complement strand
GGAGCATTTTGCCGAGGTCTTCCAATCGGCCGGCGTGGATGCGGCGCTTGCGGCCAGCGTGTTCCATTCCGGTGAAATTGCGATCCCCGCATTGAAGCGCCGGCTGCGCGGCGCCAGCATCGAGGTGCGCCCTTGACGGCAGAGAAACTCCCGGACCCCTGGGAAACACTGGACTGGAACAAGGGCGGCGGCCTGTTGCCGGCCATCGTTCAAGACGCGGGCAGCGGCGCCGTGCTGATGCTGGGATATATGAATCGTGAGGCGCTCGCTGCCACACTGGCGACCGGCGATGTGACCTTTTGGAGCCGCAGCAAGGGTCGGCTGTGGACCAAGGGCGAGAGTTCAGGCCACTTCCTCAAGCTCAAAGAGATCGCCGCCGATTGCGACGGCGATACGTTGCTGATCACTGCGCAAGCCTTGGGTCCCGCCTGCCACAAAGGCACGCCCACGTGCTGGGGCGCGAGTCCGCCGCAAACCTCCGCGCAGCAGCTCGCGTTCCTGGGATTTCTCGAACAGCTGATCGCGCAGCGGATCGCCACGCGGCCCCCGGGCAGCTATACCGCCAAGCTGCTCGACCAAGGCATGCGCCGGATCGCCCAGAAAGTCGGCGAAGAAGGACTCGAATTGGCGTTGGCGGGCGTCGCGCAATCGGACCCGGAGATCATCGGCGAGGCGGCCGACCTTTTGTACCACACGCTGTTGCTGCTCAAGGCCAAAGGCCTGTCGCTGTCACAGGTCATCGTCGAACTCGAAAGGCGGCACACCGCTCGTACCGGGCGGATCGAATAACGCCCTCCTCTCAATCACCACCAAAGGGCATGGAGCGCCACGAGGGTGACGAGGACGCTATTACACACGACCAGAGCCAGTCGGCGTGGGTGCGCGCGCACGTCCCATTCGCAACCGCGCGGCAAGGTCTTGAAGAGCGCTCTCAAAGCGTGCAATTCCAGTCTGTGCAGCCGTCTACCAGAAGACGGTATACAGAACCGCCACGATCGCGATGACGAGCAGTGCGCCGATATTGAAGCTGGCGGAGGTCGAAAAAATAATATCCTCGGTGCGAATCGAGTCCTTTTCCTGCGCGGTCTTCGTCGGCACCAACTTGGATGCCACAACTGCAAGCACCAAAGACAGCAAGAATACGTAGCCGACGCTGTTGAGGAAAGGCACTTCGGGAAACACAAAGAAGTACACCGTGGACAGGACAAACCCGCCGATGGTCGCGACCAGCGCGCCGGTCTCGTTGGCCGGCTTCCAGAATAGCCCCAGGAGGAAGATGACGGTAATGCCTGGCGTGAAGAAGCCGGTAAATCTCTGTATATACTGAAAAGCTTGATCAAAACTGCCTACCAAGGGCTTGGCCATGGCGATGCCGATGATCACCGCGACCACCCCGGCGATGCGGCCGACTTTGACCAGATCGCTCTGGTCGTACCTCTTGGCACGCTTGGCATAGAAGTCCAGCGTGAAGATGGTCGCGATCGAATTGATCTTCGAGGCTAGCGAGGAGATGATCGCCGCGACCAGTGCGGCAAAGACCAGACCCAAGGCGCCAGGCGGCAGCAAGTGCAGCATGGTCGGGTACGCCCAGTCTTTCGCTTGCAGATTCGGTGCCAATGCCACCGCGGCGATACCAGGCACCACGACAATAACCGGTATCAACAGCTTGAGGAAGGCCGTCAGCAGCAAGCCTTTTTGCGCCTCGCCAATATTGGCGGCCGCAAGCGAACGCTGGATGATGTACTGGTTGAAGCCCCAATAGCTCAGGTTCATGATCCACAAGCCGCCGAACAGGACGCCGAGACCAGGGAGGTTCGTATATTCCGGATTGTCCGGGCTCAGGATCATTTGGAAATGCTCCGGGTGCTCGGACCAGAGCTTGTGCAGGCCGGCAAGAATGCCGCCACCGTGGCCGACCGCGCCCAGCGCGACAGCGCTCAAGGTCAAGGCGGTAAGTGCAAAACCGCCCAGAACCAAGAGGGTTACCTGAACCGGATCCGTCATCGCCACGGCTTTGAGCCCACCGAACATCTGATAGGCCAATGCGAACGTACCGAGTACGACCAGCGCGGTGAATTGATCCATCCCGGTCACCCGGGCGATCGCGAGCGATCCGAGCCACAGGATCGAGGTCAGATTCACGAACACGTACAGCACCAGCCAGAACACCGCCATGACCGTACGAATGCGTTTGCCGAAGCGTTCCTCCAGAAACTGCGGCATCGTATAGATGTTGTTGCGCAGGAAGATCGGCAGAAACCACTTGGCGACGATCAGCAGGGTCAGCGCCGCCATCCACTCGTAGGATGCGATCGCAAGTCCGGATGCGTAGCCCGAGCCCGACATGCCGATGATCTGCTCAGCGGAGATGTTCGCCGCGATCGTCGAGGTGCCGATCGCCCACCACGGCAAGGTCTTGCCCGCGAGGAAGTAGTCCTTGACATCTTTCTTGTGCCCGGCTTTTTCGCGCGACACCCATTGCGCCAGGGCGAACACGCCGGCCAAGTAAACCAGCACGATCGCGATATCGAGAATGGACAGCTTCACGCTGCCTTCTCCTCGTTTTCAGTGGCGTGCAGGCCGTCGACCGCGATCATAGGTCGGCAAATCGTTGTTCGGGCAGACCGGCCGCACCGGCGATCTGCGCACAAAACACACCGCCGGCATGCGGTTCGCGTTCGAGTTGTGCTGCGCTCATGTTTTCGCGCGCCGTGGTGACATAGAGCCGGTCGAGCTGCGGTCCGCCAAATGCGGGGCAGCTCGGATTCGTGGTCGGCACCGCGACTTCGTGTTCGATCGAGCCGTCACGGCCATGGCAGACGACGCCACCGGCACCCCAGTGCGCGCTCCACAGGCGGCCGTCGCGGTCAACCGTCGCGCCGTCCGGCCCGGCCGGCGCCTCGACTCGCGCGAACACACGCGGTGTAGCGGTGCGTGCGCGTTCGGCGTCGTAGTCGCAGATCATGATCTCGCCACGGCATGTATCGCAGAAATACAGCGCGCGACCGTCGAGCGTGAACGCCAGGCTGTTCGGAATCGCGACGCCGCCGAGATCAAGCGTGCGCAAGCCGTGACGCGCCGAGTATTGATAGAAGCGGCCGATCGGGCGACGGTCTGCGGCTTCGTTGAGTGTGCCGAAAACGAAATTGCCGTGGCGGTCGATCCGTCCGTCGTTAAGGCGCAGCGTCGGATGCTCGTCGATCGTGACGAGCAACTGCACAGCGAGCCGCTCGTTGCTCTCGCTGCCGCGCAGATCGGCAAGGTACAAGCCCTTGGCCAGGCCGAGCAGCAGGCGGCCCGAAGCGCACAATGCAATCGAGCCGAGTCGGTCTGGCAGGCTCCAGCTCTGCGTCGCGCCGCTAGACGGATAGTGCCGCCACAAGCGTGCGGCCTGGATATCGGTCCACAGCAGCGCCTGCTCGCGATCGTCCCAGAGGATTCCTTCGCCAAGCTCGCAGCGGCAGTCCACGCTAAGCTGCGCAGATACCTGACTCGGCACGGGGGGTACCGATGCAGTGAGCGCCGCGTCCATCTCACCACTCCGCCACGCTGCCGTCCGCGTGGCGCCAGACGGGGTTATGCCAGTCCGGCGCGCTGCGGCTGCGCTCGACAATCTTCGCCTCGTCGATCTCCACGCCGAGTCCGGGTTTCGCCATGGGCAGCATCGAGCCTCGATCGAGATCGAACGCCTCCTTGTTGAGGACGTAGTCCAGCAGCTCGCCGTCGGCGTTGTAATGGATTCCCATGCTCTGTTCCTGAAGCACGGCGTTCCAACTGGCGAAATCCACATGCAAGCAGGCCGCCAGCGCGATCGGCCCGAGCGGACAATGCGGCGCAAGCGCGACATCGTAGGCCTCGGCCATCGCCGCAATTTTCATGCATTCGCTGATACCGCCGGCATGCGACAGGTCGGGTTGAACGATCGCTATGCCGCCGCGCTCGAACACATGCTTGAACTCGAAACGAGAGAACATGCGTTCGCCCGCCGCAAGCGGAATCGCTGTCTGCGCGGCCAAGCGCGGATAATATTCGGCCTGTTCGGGCAGCACCGGCTCTTCGATGAATAGTGGTCGATACGGTTCCAATTCGCGAATTAAAATCTTCGCCATCGGCGCGCTGACGCGGCCGTGAAAATCCAAGCCGAACTCGATCGTGTTGCCGAACGCACTGCGGATTTCGGCGACCTTGGCCACGGCGACGTCGACCGTGCGGCTCGAATCGAGCATAGCCATTTCCTCGCAGGCATTGAGCTTGAACGTGTCCAAGCCGGCCGCGATGCGCCGACGAATCTGTTCGATGATTTCGCCCGGCCGGTCGCCACCGACCCAGCAATAGGTTTTCATCCTGTCGCGCACCAGCCCACCGAGCAGCTGGTACACCGGCACGCCGAGCGCCTTACCCTTGATATCCCACAGCGCCTGGTCGATGCCGGCGATGGCGCTCATGAACACCGGCCCGCCGCGGTAGAACGCGCTGCGATACATGGTCTGCCAATGATCGTTGATGCGTGCGGGATCCTTGCCGATCAGTTGCTCGCCTATCTCGGCGACCGCGGCTTCGACGCTGCGCGCGCGACCTTCCACCACCGGCTCGCCCCAGCCGACCAAACCTTCGTCGGTCTCCATTTTGAGAAACATCCAGCGCGGCGCAATGCGAAAAGTCGTGAGTCGAGTGATTTTCATGCTGAATGACTCTTGTAGGCAGTGACGAAAGATTTCGCGCGTTCACCGTGGATTTCCACCGGCGCAATGCCGCGCAGAATGGCGATCATGGCGCGTTTGCCGGCGAGCCGCAGGGCGAACGGTGGCTGCGTGCGTTCAAGACTCATGATCGATCCCCGTGGGCGCGACCTTGTTCAGGGCTACAACGCAGTGGACATGCACCACTCACTCCGCGCCGGTCTCCCAGCGCACGCCATACGAATCCACGAAGACTCTCCTTTTCATAAAAGTCTTCGGCTCGACAGTCAGATTGCTGTAGCTGGCCATCGTATCGACAACGACCAGCCCCGCCTGCCCGTTGGTCAGGCTGAAAGTCCGCTGGCTATTGACGGGGTTGCTCGAGTCCTTGTCCAAGGTGAAGGTGTAAGTGCTTCCATCCTTGCTGCAATCCAGGGAATGCGGCTGCGTTTTATCGAAACCGGCCGGCAAATTGCTATTTTGCCAGCCTTGATCGACCCCTCCCACGACAGCGTGGGTGGCCAGTACCATGTTGATCACGTCGAGAAAGAATTCGGCATGATTGTTCGTGGTATCGTAGGAGCAATAAACACCGTACTTGGGAAAGGCCTGGGAGTTGCCAGTCGCCTGCCACTGCACGTCGACGTGCACCTCGAAGTTTTGCGGGTTGGGGTTGCGCTGGGTGAAAAGCTGGTCCCATGCGCCTCCGGTGGAACTCGTCGCGGCGTTGCCGCTCGTCCATGTCCAATTGCCGACGGTGTTCCCTGGCCCCGGCGCGCCTGTCGCGGCATCGCCCCACGCATTGCCGAAACCGGCAACCAGCGTCTGCCCAGAGGGAGCGCCGTTTTCCCCGGCGGGATCGGTCAGGGCGACCTGCGGATCGACCGGATAACCCAGCACCGGATAGCCGGCGGAGTTGAAAAACATCTGTTGCATGCGGATATCGCGGCAATTGTATGCCGACACGGCGCAAGCGCCAGTGGTGCTGTCGATACCATGGTACAGCACCCAATATTCCGAGCCATCGACGGACGGCACGAAAACGACGCTGCCTGGTCCGTACGCCTGATCATGGCTGTCGAAGATGGGGCCACGCTTGCTCCACTTGGTGGGATCCGTGATCTTCGTTTTGGTCGTGTTCGTCAAAACGCCCACGGCGTAATCGGCGGCAACCCAGGAAGCGCTGCTCGAGAAAGTGATATAGGTGTTGCCATTGCGGGTATAGCCGACAGGGCCTTCTTCGATGGGTTGGGTGCGGGTCTCCCAATAACGATCCGGCGTGGAGATATAGACGGTGGCCCCGCCGATGGTGAGCGCATCGCTCATCGCCGCCACGCAAATATTCTGCGGAAAATTGGAGTTCGCCTGGTTGGTACAAGAGAAGGTGATATACAGATTGCCGTCTGCTGCTGTAAAAACGTTCGGGTCAATCGCCCATACACCCCTCCTTTCATTCAGCTGCCCATGCGGCAGGCCGGTGCTGCCTTCCACGTAGCTGCCGACTGGGTTGCTCGAGCTCGCCTGCAGAACGAAGAGGTGATGATTGTTGTTGTTTCCGTTATCGGCAGCGTAATAAATGTACCAATTGCCGTTGAGGTAATGAATTTGCGGCTTCCAGATATCGCCGCCGTTGGGATCAGTATTCTGGCCGTGATTCCAAACCCCGACCCAGGGTGCGGAGGCGAGCCCGGTCAAGGTTGGCGAGGACTTGACGCAGACGTCTGCCACGCCGCAGTAGGATTCGGAGTAGTAGTAAGTGCCGCCGACCAAGGTAACCCAGGGGTCCTGGCCCTTGGAGATGGGATTAGTGAATGTGGCTGCCGCGTCGGCAGATTGCAAACCGAAAAAACTGCCAACTAGAAAAATCCCTCGGACTATCGATGCGCGCATAACGATGCTCCGTACGGATAATATGACCAACTACTCAATCGAAAAAGCCCTGTTCCCCACAAAACCCAATGCCACAATCCGCGCTGTGGCTGTTACCGCGGTTCGTAGGCCGGGGAGTTTCACCCCCAGCCTCTGTAGGGGTCGCCTCCAAGCTCACCCCAGGAAGAAAGCTGTCAAACAGCTTCCCATAGCGATTCTTCGCTCTGCGCGGCCTGAACGTGTATCCCACTGACCTCGAGGGGGCCATCCCCATCACTCATGCAGCACACGAAACTGATTGCTTTCAGAAGACAAAACCATCAGCTTCGATTCGCGTCGCCATATCAGAATTTGAATCGCAAACCCAGGCCGAAAGTCTTGTCGATGAATTCCACGTTCTGTGGTATGTCCGTTCGACCCCAGTACGATAGGTTGTTCGAGCCGGTTAGATTTGTCGCCTGGAAAACGGCCGTCAAATACTCGTTGAGATCGTAACCGATGGACAAATCCAATTTATTGGCGGGCTTGTCTATGACATAGATACCCGCAACATTCGGCGTTGCGAAACCTCCGATATACTGTCCGCGATAGCCATAGGCCAGGCGCGCGGCAATGCCGTATTTTTCATAGAAAAGCACGACGTTGTAGTTGTTCTTGGAAACATTTTGCAATGGACCACTGACGATCGGACCGCCGGCCGACTGCGGTCCCAACGTCGAGCCGGTGATGTAGGTATAGTTCACTTCGGTACCCAATCCGCTCCACAGTCCGGGCAGAAAGCCATAGCTTTGCTGATACGCGGTTTCCAGGCCTTCCAGATGCCCACTGCCCGCACTCTCTGGCTGGCTAACGGTGATTTCGTAGCCATCGACCGATTCTCGCGTGTTGAATTGCTGGATATAACCGTTGATGCTGCGATAAAAGACGCCTGCCGTGAGAGAGCCCACCTTGGAGAAATACCATTCCAGTGTCGCATCCGTGTTGTTTGATTTTATCGGCGTCAAATGAGCGTTACCGCTGTTGCCGAAGCCTTCCGTATTGATTTGCGGAGGCGTAAAGCTCAAAGACGGATTTAGCGATCCGAAATCCGGATAGGACACCGTCTTTGCCCAAACGAGACGCGCTTGAAGGGCGTCGGTCAAGTGAAAAATCGAACTGAAATTCGGCAGATACACATTGCCTTTCGTGTTGAGATTCAATGGTGAATTCACCCCCGTCGTATTATCGTATGCATATGCGCTCAAGTCGCGCTTGAGCTGTTCGGCGCGAATCCCAATCAGGCCGCTGACTGGTATGCCGAATGAATCCATGCTGTACGAGGTTTGTAGATAGCCCGCCCAACGCTTTTCCTCGATGTCGAACAAACTGCCCGCGACCGGACTGTACGGATAGAGGCCCGCGGGGAGTCCGTAAAACGAGCGAAGTTGGTTGGCGTTGCTCAAAACATAGTTGAGACAGGTCGACAAATAGCTGGGCGCCAGCGGTGTGCCCGGTATCAAGCACTGCGAGTTTGGAAATGCCGCATTGTAGTTGGGCACCGGCTTGGGGGGTTGGGTGTAACCGTTATTGCCGGCGATATAGTCGGCCGTGTGGTCGGCGTAGCGAACGCCGAATTGCAGATCCTTCAGCGGACCGACATTCAAGCTCCACACGCCATCGCTCCGCCATGCGTTTTCCGAAGCCTTGGCTTTGTTCCATGGCTCGAACAGCCCGCTCAGGTAGAAACTGTTGGGATTCAATTGCGGCGCTCCGCCTAAATTCCAGGAGAGCTGCTGACCGGTACTGTTCCAGTTGGTCGTCACCGATCCGTTGAGAGGCGTATCGATACCTAACTCTTCGTACATCGACGAAGATATAGTACGACTCAATTCGGTCGATAGCTTCAACGAACCTTCGTGCCATTTGACTCCCGCATTATACTGTCTGTCGCTTCCCCAGTCTTCTATGGCATGAGGGCTCGAGTCTGCGAAATTGTTGCCGACGAAAGTAGCGCTAGCGAGATTGCAGATTGTTTGCCCATAATATTGGCCATGAAGCTGATCGGCATAACAACTATTGGAGACGGTATAGGCTGTCGGCGGAATGTTCTGCGCCACCGGTTGAGAGAAAAAGAACGAGTTGTTTAACTTGTCTTCGTACCAATCCGTTACTCCTGTTAGATAAGCTTCCGTGTTGTCATTTGGCCTCCATTGCAACGCCCAGTTCATCTCCGGCCGCGTGCGATACCCGATGTTGTAGTTCGAGCCGATATTTTGCGGCGCGGCGATGAGATCTCCGTTCGCCGTTCGAATCGGATTTCCGGAGGCGCCGTTCATTACTTGCGGAATGTAATCCCAGACGATGCTGTCGTTGTAGTGCTGGGTATTTTCGCCGAAATTGACCAGTGCGCCGACATCACCAATTCCGGTTTCCCAGCGATCGCTCAACAACAGGCTGCCGGAGGGATCGGTGTGTCCGGCATAGTCGGAATACGTACCTGTGAGGGTTCCCGCAACTTTGGCGCCTTGGAAGTCGAATGGCTTGAACAATTCCATATCGACGTAGCCCGCAATACCGCCGAGCGGAAGACTGGCGTCGCTCGTTTTGTATACCTCGATCGTTCTGACCGCCGTGGCGGGCATATTTTGGAAGGCGAAGCTCCGGCCGATGCCGCTGAATGTCTCATTGCCGTTCAAAGTTGTTACCACATTCGGCAGCCCACGAATCACTATCGTATCGGTCTCACCGCCTTGATTTTGCTGAGCGACCTGCACGCCGGGTATGCGCTGTAGTGCATCGGCCACGCTACTGTCGGGCAGCTTGCCGATATCTTCGGCGACGATCGAATCGACGACCATCTGCGATTCCTGTTTGATGGCCTGCGCGCTTTGCAGGCTGGCCTTGATGCCGGTCACGGTGATTTCACTCAATTCGGTGGGGTTATCCGTTGCGGCAGGCGGAGTGGATTGGGCGACGGTCGACTGCGCGGACGCATACGCCGCCGGCAGCAACGCCGCAGCGGTCATGGCGGCAAGCAAGGTTTGCTGAAAACGATAGCGATTCATTCGAATACCCCCCGTGAATGTGTGATGCCCCTGTGGTATTCCGGCGTCGAACCGGCTCCCAGCAGCTTTCTTTCTCTACTCGACGGATTTTGAGTTTATATACGTGTTTTATATGTCTGACAAGTTCTTTTTGTCAGACAATATAATTGGTTGTATTATTGGCTAAAAGACGGGGATTGGCCCTATCTCCCGCAGCCGAATGGCGGCGGCCAATCATCACTAGACCCGCATCAGGGTCCTGAAAGGACGATGCCCTTGGGCAGCGAACTCGTCGCACGCAGAATTCCGGCCTCGCGGGCCCGATAAGGAGTTCCGTCCTCGCGCAATAGATCGTGAAACCACACCGCCGGCTGCTGCAAGGTGTAGGGACGCTCCCAAGAGTCCCATGGAAGGTTGGTTTGTATTTTTCCGACGACGAAACCCCAATTGATCATGCCGACATTGGCCTTCTTGCCGATGGGCAACGAGCCGTCGATCGTAGAGCCTGCGCCGCGAGCCATGTATTCTGTGCAAAGGACAGGACGACCATATTGCGCGAGTTGGGCTAGGCGGGTTTCGAATTTTTCCGGCCAATTATAGTCGTGGAAGGAGACGACATCCGATTGGCCGATTTGCACGGCTTCGACGGCATTGAGCGCCGCACCCGGAGCCCAGTCGTCGTGGCTCCAGAGCCCACTGGTCAACGGTTGCTTCGGATTCTGGGCCCGAGCCCAGGAAAACACCTGCGGCAACAAGGTAGCGACCAAACTGAATTTATCGTGAGCCTCGTACGCTTCGTAGTCGCGCGGCCCGTGGTTGTCCGGCTCGTTCCAGACGTCCCAGGCCAATATTCGCGGATCGGCTGCGAAAGCGCCGACGACGCCTTCTACATAAGCCCGCAATTTCGGATAGCTTGCGGGATCCGCGAGTTCGGACGCCCCCGGGCTTTGAACCCAACCGGAGTTATGAACTCCGGGAATCGGGGGGTGCTGTGGTCCGAGCTTGGGCCGCGGATCCCAGCAGGAGTCGAACAGGACGAATATTGGCCGGATGCCATGCTTGGCGGCGATATCCAGAAAGACGCCCAGTCGCTGTTTGAAGCCGCGTGGGTCCTGCTGCCACAGCAAGTCGTGCAGAAACACCCGCATCGTATTCATGCCGAGCTGCTGAGCCCAGCGAAGCTCCGTATCGATGCGCTGCGGGTCGAATGTGTCGGCCTGCCACATCTCGAGTTGATTGATGGCGTTCGCCGGGATGTAGTTGCTGCCCAGGGGCCAGGGCTGAGCCGCATACCAGGCGTCAGCCTCTTCGGTCGTCCACCGTTCGCGCGCCGCGGCAAGGGACGGGGCAATGAGCACCAGGCAAATTCCGATCAGACCTACCGCAACGCGATTCATAGACAATCTCCAACTCGATTCATTCGTGGTACGTATCACTTCACCGGCGGTGTGCCAGCGTCGCAGCGCGCCAAGCCTCGACCAATGCCCTGGCACGCTGCCCGACGATTTCCGGGGAGTCTCCCGGCCTGTACAGCGATCCACCGACCCCCATGCCGCGTACGCCGCGATCCAGCCATAGTGCAAAGTCATGCGCGCCGGTTCCACCAACCGCCCAGATCTCGATCCCATCGGGTAGAACCTCGCGAATCGCTTTCACGTGAGACCCGCTCAGCGAATTCGCTGGAAACAATTTCAGTCGAGATGCCCCTGCATCAATGGCTGAAAACGCCTCGGTCGCCGATAGGAAACCCGGCAGAGGCTCCAAACCTAGCTCCACCGCCCGGGAAATGACTCGAACGTCGGCGTGAGGTGAGACGATCATTCTCCCCCCTGCGGCCGCGACGGCATCTACGGCCTTTGCCGTGAGCACGGTTCCCGCGCCGATCAAGGCGTCGCGCCCAAAACGATCGCGCAACTGCGCAATGCTCGTGAGCGGCTCGGGAGAATTCAAGGGTACTTCCATCATGCGAATGCCGGCGTCGACGAGCGCCGTGCCAATGGCGACGGCGTCGTGCGGCGCCAGTCCACGAAGAATCGCGATGATGGGAGCGACGCCAGCGTTCAATAAATCCGACATGCGCATCTCGATTAACTCTCCAGGTGAGTCGCCAGAATCCGCAGCCCGGCGATGACGCATCGATCGCCGTCGAGCTCCGCCGTTTCGATCCCGAAGCATGCGAGTGCCTGCCGGTACAGAGCGGCGAGCTTCGGTTCACCAACCAACGTCACCGTTCCATCGATCATCCGGGTGCGCAATATCGCCGAGACTTCGTTGCCGATCAGAACACCGGAAAGGAAACCACCGGCCCAGCCCTGCGTTCGGTTCATCAGCAATTGCGCGCTTCGGGTTTCAAACAATGACTCGGCGACGCCGGAGACTCGCGCGCGCTCAAGCCCGGCGGCGAAGCCTGTGTCGGACTCTCCCTGCGATTCACCGGCTCGGAGCAAGGATGAACGATCCCGCAACAGCGCGAAGAGCTCTCCCGTTATAAACGTCTGAAAGCTCAATATTTTGCCGTCGCCCACGTCCACCCACTTGCTGTGCGTGCCCGGGAGCAGCAGCAAGTGATGGCCCCGCGCGAGCGCCGCATGGCACACGAATGCTCCGAATATTTGAGCTTCCTCGCCCCGCATGACCTCCGGAGCGCCGGAATGGTTATGTCCGCGCACCCCCGGGGCGACCGCAAGATCGAGCTCACCTGCGCGGTGCGCGACACTGTGATTCGCCCACTCGGTCGAGCCTACCGGTGCGGGCACATACGGCACTTCAACCATCCCGTTCCGCGAACCCACCATGCCGCACATGACCACCCGGTCGAAGTCCTGCGCCACGCGCCAAAAATCGACGACTTCGCGCAACGCGACTATGGGCTGCACCTCGAGTGCAGCGATGCCGGGCCCTTCGCGCCGGTCGACGATAGTCCCGTCGACTTCCAAAAATGCCCGCAGACGACTGCTGCCCCAGTCACAAAGCACTCTGCGTTGCGAAAGATTCACGGGAACGCGGTCCGAGCTGAGGGTCGCATCGAGAGCTCCAGAACTTGGCGCTCAATTCTTGGCGGTGGAAAACCGATAAATAATCCGATTCATGTAAGTTTCTCCCGGCTGCAGCCGCGCTGAGCCGAATGAGGGCCGATTGGGCGTATCCGGGAACAGCTGCGGTTCGAGGACAAATGCGTCGCCTTGCCGATAGGTACGGCCGGATTTCCCGACGACGGTTCCGTCCAGAAAATTCCCGGAATAGAACTGAATGCCGGGTTGATTCGACAGGACTTCCATGACTCGCCCGGATACCGGATCTTCGGCGCGCGCCACCAGTCTGGGCGTCCGTACCGATCCACGGCCGATGATCCAATTGTGATCGTAACCCTTCCCGTAGACGATTTGCTCGTCGGCACCGCTGCGGATGTCGCGCCCTATGGGCTTGGCACGACGAAAATCGAATGCCGTGCCCGCGACGCCACGGAATTCGCCGGTCGGAATCAACGTCGTGTCGACGGGCGTGTACTCGTCCGCCGGCAACATCAGCAGCTGATGCATGACTCCATCCGCCGAGCCTTCGCCCGCCAGATTGAAATAGCTGTGGTTGGTGATATTGACGATAGTCGGCTTGTCGACAGTCGCGCGATAGTCGATGGAAATCTCGTTGCTTTCACTTAGTTTATAGATGGCCTCCACCATCAGTGTACCCGGATAGCCCTCCTCTCCGTCCGGGCTCAGATAGCTGAACGAGACCCCTGCGCTCGGTCCGCGGCTGACTTCGCCGACCTTCCACAGAACTTTGTCGAGTCCCCGCACGCCGCCATGCAGCGAGTTGGGCCCATTATTCGTCGCCAGTTGGTAGGTCTTGCCGTCAAGTTCGAAACGTCCCTTGGCAATTCTGTTTGCGAATCGCCCGACGGTGGCTCCGAAATATTGCGGCTTCGTCAAATAATCGCCGAGATTTGCATAACCCAGAACGATGTCCGCCGTTTTTCCGGTACGGTCGGGAACTGTGAGCATCTGCACGCTCGCACCGAGTGCAATGATGCGCACGGCGATTCCGTGCGCATTCGTCAGCGTTATCGCTTCCACGGTTTGTCCGTCCGCAAGAGTCCCGAAGGTCGACCGCGCGTACTCGGCTGCTTCCACCGTCGTCGATAGGCTCCCAAGCGCCACGCACAAAGCGAACACGGCCGAATCTCGTCTGTCATGCATATTCGCCTTCCTGCCGATTTCCACAGGCGCCGCATATCTTGTCTGACAATACGGGGAAATAGCAAGTCCGTCGCATCGGGCGACACGCCGCGCTCCCGTCGCTGCCGAATTCGGAACTTCAGACGGTCGGGTTGTCCGCGTGCTTTGTTTTTTTTCGCTTGCTCGCCCTGCGTGCGCTGGTTGTATCGCGCAGCGCCATATCAACCAGGTCGGCCATCGCCGCGCGGGCAGTCGCCACGTCCTGCGCAGCCACGGCGTCGTAGACCCGCTTATGGTCGGGCACCGAGTCGCGTAGGTGAGGGCTATGAAGGCCCTTGTAAATGGTCGTCCAGGTGACCGCCGCCCCAACGCCCACCGTCAACGACTCGACGAAGGCGTTGCCGGTCGAGCGCAGCAAGGCCGCGTGAAAGTCCTGATCAGCGGCGCGACCGGCCTCCGAAGCAAGGGTGTAACGGGACATGCCTTTGAGAGCTTCCGCCATCGCTTTCAAGTCCGTATCCTTGCGCCTGGAGGCCGCAAGGGCCGCCGCCTCGGGTTCCACGATGCGACGCAATTCAAAAAGATTCGCGAGCATCGTCTCATCCGGGTCGAATTCGAATATCCAACCAAGAACATCGGGATCCAGCAAATGCCACTGCCCTTGCGGGCTGACGCGGGTTCCCACCTTGGGAAATGCCTTGACCAATCCCTTGGCCGTTAGGATTCGAACCGCTTCCCGATAGGCGCTGCGCGACACATGCAGCCGACCGCTGGTTTCTATTTCACCATTCAAGATATCGCCCGGTTTGAATCGTCCGGACACGATCTGCAGGCCGAGATCGCGCGCGATGCTCCCGGGAATGCGTAAGGACTTGCGTCGCATTCGCGCATTTGATCGCATGGGTGTGGTCTTGCTGGACATCGGTAAGGGACGACCTGCTCCTGGGTTTTCAAAGGCCGGTACTATTCCATAAATGGCTCGCGACAAAACGCCCATCGCGTTGAATTGTATGCGTAATAGTCGCACTTGTCGGCAGGGATCGAAATACCGCGATCAAATGGCGCCCTTTGCCGTTATTTGTCCGACATGATAGATTTGCGGCCACGGCAAGGTCGCTGGCTCGATTTAAACTACCACGCAGGTCCCATGTCACCCGAGTCGATTGCGTCGACCCAGCCGAGCCTTGGGACACCGGGTGACAGCCAATGATCGGCTCGATGGGCAAAAACACAATCAAGATCGGCATTGTGGGGCTCGGCAAAATCGCCAGAGACCAACATGTTCCGGCACTGCGCGCCGACCCGAATTTTGAGCTCACCGCGATCGCTTCAAAGTCGAACGCCGCACTCGCGGGCGTACCGACCTTCAGCACGCTTGGCGACATGATCAACGGCATGCCCGAGCTGCAAGCGATTTCGTTTTGTACTCCTCCACAAGGGCGATACCTGCTGGCTCGTCAGGCTCTCGAGGGGGGGTTGCACGTCATGCTCGAGAAACCGCCTGCGACAACGATCTGCGAAGTCGACGATCTGGTCGCGCGGGCACATGCCAGTGGCGCCGTCTTATTTGCCAGCTGGCATTCGCGTGCCGCGCCCGCGGTAGACAGTGCCCGGCGTTGGCTCATCGATCGATCGATTCACAGGGTTATGGTCCGCTGGAAGGAGGACGTCCGCCAATGGCACCCCGGTCAACAGTGGTTGTGGCAACCGGGGGGACTCGGGGTCTTCGACCCCGGGATCAATGCCTTGTCCATCGTCACCACCATCTTGCCGCGCCCGATTTTCCTCAGTGACGCGCTGCTGTCGTACCCAACGAACCGCGACACACCGATTGCGGCCAAGCTTGCGCTTTACGACGGCACCGGAATGACCATCGACGCGGAATTCGACTTCCGACAAACGGGGAAACAAACCTGGGACATCGTCGTGCATACCGATGGCGGCCAACTCCGACTAGGCCACGGTGGCTCAACCATGGAAGTCGACGGTGTCGCCGTCGACATGGCGCCGAATGCTGAATACCCGTCGCTCTATCGGCGATTCGCGGGGTTAATTCGTAGCCGCACCACCGATGTCGATTTGGGTCCGTTGCGACTTGTCGCGGACGCGTTTTTGCTCGGTCGTCGGCAGTTCGTCGAACCATTCGACGACTGACTGTATCGAGTCGACCGATCACTGGACCACTCGGATGGC
>Ga0210394_10004617_pt1 | contig 15941 bp, 16 predicted proteins | sample IncBWC12MmetaG_FD_160121 | JGI IMG/M metagenome (GOLD analysis project Ga0210394, IMG submission 160121) | Forest soil microbial communities from Barre Woods Harvard Forest LTER site, Petersham, Massachusetts, United States - Inc-BW-C-12-M | ecosystem: Environmental > Terrestrial > Soil >... | reverse complement strand
ACTCGAGGAGCTGCTTTGGAGTTACCCGTGCGAGGCCCTGATCGTCCTTGGAGTAGAAGAGCCGGACGTGATTCGGGTGGGTATCGAGGACCAGCTCCTGGGCGTCCTCGATGGTGACGAGGCGCTCGGCGGAGGGGATCTCGCGGATCAGCGCCTTGGTCCAGGTCGTCTTGCCGGATCCCGTGGGGCCCGAGACCAGGATGTTCTTGCGGCTCGCGACCGCGAGACGCATGAACGCTTCGTACTGATGCGACCCCAACAACCTCAAGAGCTCCTGCTCGGTGTCATCAATCTCAGCGGTCGAGCGGCGGGTCGAGCGAAAGATGCCCCGCTGCGCGAGCTCCTGGATGGTCCAGACCTCGTCCGACGGCCGTCGGATGGTCAGCGCCACCGTGCCGGCGGTGGTGGCCGGCGGCAGGACAATCTGCGCTCGTTCTCCGGTGGGGAGCGATGCCGAGAGCAGAGGCGTCGACTCATCCACCCGCTGTCGCGTGGAGTTCGCAATCAGCTTGGCCAGCCGCCGGCACCACTCGAAATCCGCGAAAGGAAGCGGGCGACGCTCCCACCCGCGCCTCGTCTCGACGAAGGCCTCGCGTGGGCGGTTGATGCAGAGCTCGGTGACCTCCGGATCGCTCAGGATGGGCCGAAGGGCGCGCAGATTGAGCTCGAGCGCGGACGTGGAAGCCGCCTCGGCGCCATCGGACTCTGCGCTCATGGCGGGCTTTCCGGCTTGCCGGCGGCGCTCGTCATCCGCAGCGCATAGACCGGTCGGAAATCCACATCCCGGGCGACGAACACCTGGATGCGATCCCCCTGGGCCTTAGTCACCGTGGGGGCAATATTCACCGTGCTTCGTAAGACCTCCGTCATCACATCGGTCGACGTCGACGGGCTGATCACGATGGAGCCGCTGCTGTTTTGCGAATTGATGGCGCCCTGCACCGCGCCGTTGACCACGGTGAGGAGGATCGCGGCCCCGAAACGGTCCCAGAAGTGGCGGTTCACCTCACCGGTAAGCCCCGAGCGCCCGAGCTCATCCGTGCCGGGTGAACTCAACGGTACAACGACGCCCGTCGGCGTGCGGGCCTCGGTCCAGAGAACAAAGATGCGCGCCGCGCCCTGCTGCACCTGGCCACGGGTCTCGCCCACAAGCTTCGTGCCCCGTTCCAGGAGCACGACGCTCCCGTCGGCGCTGAAGGTGTCGGTCGCCGTGATGCAGGTGGTCATGCCCGGGAGGGTCGAGTCGATCGCGGTCTCCAGCGTGCAGTCGATGAAGGCCCCCTTAGAGAGCAGGAATCGCCGCGTCGGCAGGACGGAGGCCGCCACGGCCGGCGTCACGGTCGGACGGAGCAAGCCGTTCAGGGCTTGACCTGAGTCCGCCGCCTCATCCGCGGAGCGCGGGCGAACAGCGGCAAAGGCCGGTGGATCGCTAGCCGGCACCGCTGCCCCAGCTCCAGGCGCGCCCGCGTCGCTCGAGCCGCGCGCAAAGGCGGGGCCCGCCAGGCGGCGCTCGAATGCGAGCTCACCCGGCGACTTTGTTGGCGGGGCGTCGGGCGGGAGCGACCCCATCGGCACCGGCATGCCGCCTTGGACCATCGTCGCTGTGGGCAACGCGGGCGGCGGACCCAGCACCCGCTCGAGGGCGCTCGGGTCCGCGGGCGGCGTCGGAGCGAGACTCGCAGCAGCGGCTCTGCGCGCAAATGGAGACTCGACAGGCGGCAGCGGCGGGAGGCTCATCTCGCTCTGGGCGTGGTTCTTCGCCGCTGCCTGCGCAGCCTGGTGCGCCTGAGCGGGCCGCATGAGGGTCTTCGCGTAATACCAGGTGAGAAGCCCCGCGCCGAGCGTCGACATCAGCCCGATAGCCAGTACGCTCGAGACGCGGGACTGTATAGAACGCGCGCGATTGATCGAAGGGATACCGCGGTCTCCCGCAACAGGGCTCTCGGGAAACTCCGTCGCACCAGCCTCAGTGGGAGCGCTCTCTGCTGTGTTCATGGCTGCACTCCACGCGTGGAACGCTCCACGTCGTCCGACACCGTGTGGGATTTGAGGCGGTCCCCTGCCCCGGTGAACCCCTTGTTCAGAATGCAGCCGGCGAGATTGCCGCGCCGGAGGATCAGGCGACGGGCGACCCGATGCAGGATCACATCCCCCTCATCCATGCTGAAGTTGAGGAGCGACTCCGATCCATCCTCGTTCAGGATGAAGATCGCCGGCTGCTCGGCCTTGGGCGCGAAGGTCAATCGGGTGTGGACCCCGTCATCGGAAGCCGCCGTAGGCTGGATCGAAGGATCCCCGCAGAACCAGTAGTCGATGTTCTTCGGCCGATGGGAATCGGCGCTCAGCGCTCGGGCACTCGCCTCACCCGTATCCTTGGGCGAGGGCGGGTACGTGAAGCGCAGCGCATAGGTGACCTCGGCCGTCGCATCCGGCCGGCCAGGGAGGGCTGAATAGTCGACCTGGTAGGTGCGCCGGGAGGTCAGGATCGTGAGGTTCGTTCCCACCTTCGCTGCCTTAGGCTTTAGGAAGAGGTGGTTGGCCTCGGCGACAAAGGAGATCCCCTCGATGTCGCCGGCTCCGAGTCCCACGAAGGTCTCACCGGTCTCGAACTCGAGATCCGTCTGGTAGCCGACAAACCCCTTGAGCACGTAGACCTGATCCGCGCTATAGGAGACGACGCGGATCCGCGCATCGAGGAGCCCGGGCGACGGCAGCGCCTCGGCGAAGACCTCGGCCGCGAGTCCCATCAGGAGCAAAGCCAGTATTGTTCTCATCGGTATCCCTCAGGGCTTCGGGGCCGTTGCGGCGGTGGCGAGCGCAGTGGGGCCGGGACCCGGTTCGGTGAGCACCTCGGGCTCGGGCCGGAAGTCGACGATCTTGAATCCGAGGGGATTCCAGCCGCGGACTCTCGGGTCGGTTGACGGATCGGTGTAGGCGTACTGGAGCGTTGCGATCCAGTGCGTCGTCTCCTCCGTCGCACTGCCCGCGGCGCGTTTGGCCTTCACGTAGCGCACCTGCGCAAGATCCCCGACTCCATTCGCACGTTTGAAGAAGCTGACGGAGGTGACCTGCGAGCGCACGCTGCTGCCGTCCTTGTAGACGTTCAGCGGAGAGTTGGGATTGGTCGGGTTCCAGAGCGCGTACCAGGCTTGATTGCGCAGCGCGGTATGGAAGGCGCCACACTCCTCGTAGTCACTCTCGGCGGTCGCGTAGTTGTAGCGCTCGCAGACGGTGATGTAGTGCGTGAGGAGGTAGCGCGTGACCGTCTCCGGCAACCCTGAGCGCCCGGTGTAGACCGGCACGACGTCCACGATGCCCGTCGCGTTATCGACGCGCACGACAAAGGGCTCGACGCCCTTTAAGGGCATGAGGAGCATGAGTGCCGCCGCGAGCGCGAGCGTTGCGATCCACCCTGCGCCCGCCACTCCGAGCGCGAGCCTCACGGTGCGCCGGCCCTGCGCCAGGCGGTCGGCATCCCAGGAAGCCGCCTCCTCGAAGTAACCCTTGAGCTCGGGATCGCGTTTCATGGCCGGACGGCGGTCGATGCGCTAGCGGGTGCCGGGGGATTGATCGGACGCAGGTGCCCCTCGCAGTCGACCCGCCTTGGGTGCGATGCGCAGCCGGCGAGGATGAGGACGAGGAACGCGGCGCACACGCCGTGGAACACGCTCTTCATGACTTAGGCACTCCTTCGAACCTGGTTGTCCCGCCACCGAGCCGTCGCGGCGCGTACCACCCCTCGCCGAACGCCGTAGCCGGCCCGCCGCAGGAGCGGATCCGCGCGACTCGTCGTGGAATCGCTCAGGCCCGTCGCAAACTGCGCACCGCCCCGGATCGCGCCCCCGAGCCCCCACGCGAGCGCGGCACTCACGACGCCGAAGCTGCTCAACGCAAGCCCCGTCGCAAGGCCCGCGGCCATCGGCATGACCTGGCGCATCACGAGAAACGTGAGTCCCGCGGCCATGCAGACCCGCACCGCATCCGCAATCTGGATCCCGCCCGCCTCGCTCACGGCCTGCTGCGCGGCGACCGTCACGACTCGGAGCATGAGAGCCGCGACCAGGACCGTGAGGATCGTGATGAGCGCGTAATTCGTCAGTTGCGCGAGCCACGCCTCGAAGAGCTTCTTGGTCGACTGGAAGAAGAGAAGCCCGATGAAGAGCGGCCCGAGCGCAAGCAGCACGGAGAGTGCGATGCGGGAAAGCGCGAGGAGAAAGATCGTATAGATGGCGGTCAGGCCAACGATCAGGTAGACGGCGAGTCCCGCCAGGTAGTAAGCGAAGTTGCCATCGAGGAGCCCGCCCTTCTGGAGGAGCAGGTTCGCGGCATCGCCCCCCTCGAAGATGATCTGATCGACGATCGACACCGGATCAAACGCCCCAATGATGACGGCCGCCAGCTCGGAAGGCGCATTAAAGAAGGTATCGACGATTAGGCTGTTGTAGAGCCAGAGCTGCAGTGCGCATCCGAGGACGACCGCGAGCGTGATGATCTTCTTCATCCCGCCGATGAAGGGCTGCTCGATCTGCCCGGTGAGCTGCAGATACCCCCAGACCATGACGTAGATGACCGCAAGCGTCACGACCACGGGCGCCATCGCGGAAGCGATCAACGCCGTGTTGTCGCCGATGTAGCCGGCGAGCAGCCCATTCAACCAGGCGTTGAATTCCGCGAAAAAGCCCATGGGTCGGCGCTCTTAAAGTCCCATGGGGCGTAGCTGCCGGAGCGAGCCCTGATCCGCAATGGCCTGCTCGCGGACGCTCTGCGCGCGGGACCACTCCTGCGACTGCGCCACCTGGTAGAGCACCTGGAGCTTGGTGCTCTCGTTCTGCAGCATCCCCTGCTCCGCCGTGATCCGCGCGGTGAGATCCAACGAGGCCTTCTGATCGGCGGCCCCGCCGAGCGCGGTGATCAATTGCTGAAGCGCGGTGAACCGGTCGCTCGAGTTAGCGAGCGCCGCGCGTGCCGTGGCCTGGAGCATCGCGGGAGAGGCACGCGCCGCGGCGAGCTGCGCCTGCTGGTCCGGCGAGAGCATGGCGACCTGAGCCGGGGTCAGTACCGCATTCGCACTGACGAGTGCGGCATACGAAGCCGCAAGCGTGGGATAGCTCCCCGAGCTCCCACTCATGACCTGCGATAGCGACGTCCAGTCGGTCGGCAGGTAGTTCCGGACCGTGCCGCTCAAGAGCAGCTGCATGCCGCGACCGCCCGTGATGGCGGAATATTCGCTCTGTGCCTGCGCGAGTTGCGAGCGCGCGGTGGCAACCTGTTGCTCGAGCTGCGAGACCTCCTGGACCAGTTGACCGATGGAGGCGACGTCGATGACCGCGAATTGGGCATGGGCGGGCTTCGGCGCCCCAACGGCGAAGAATGCGACGAGAAGCGCAGCGACAAGACTTCTAGTGAACACGGGACACCTCCTGGTTTGAGCTGAGCGAGTCGCGCCTGAGCGCGTGCTCGTAGAACGGGGGCAGCCACTCACGGGGATCCTCGCCGTGACGTGCGATGAGTTGGTGTACGACATCGAGCGCCGAGCGACGCCCGGAGATCACCGCCAGCTCGGCATCAAACCCCTTGAGGTCCAGCTCGCAGACGACGCTCTGATGGCCCTGGCGGACGAGGAAGCGCCGCGAGCCCGGCTCTAGCTCCTCCTTGATGAGGCGGAACTCCCGCTCTGTGAGACCGAAGCCCCCGATGTAGTCCTCGGCGTTCGCATCCGAATTCGGGAAGAACACCTTGGTCGGTGTCTGCTCGATCAAGGTGCGGCTGATCGGGCTCCCGAGCACATCGCTCGCACTCTGTGTGGCGAGCGCCATGACGCCGTTCAGCTTCCGCCAGGTCTTCGGCCCGTCCTTCGCAAAGTTCTCAAACGCGGCGTCGGCAAGGAGCCGCCAGAACTCATCCATCCAGCACACAAGCCGACGGCCGTCGAGGAGATGGCGCACCAGATGAAAGAGGTAGAGCGTGACGGGCGTTCGGCTCACCTCATGGTCGAGGAAATCCGTGACGTCCAAGCCGACGATGGCATGGCCTGAGAGACGCGGGACCACGACGTCTTCGTCGTTGTCGAACACCCAGGCGTAATCTCCTGCTCGCGCCTCGCACCAGGGCGCAAGCCGCGCGTAGAGACCCTCGGGATCCGTTGCGTCCAAGAATTCGATGAGGCGGGAGAGGCGCCGCGCCTTGAGTTCAAGCGCGAGCGTCCCGCGCAGTGCCTGGTCCAGATCCGCTTGCTGGCGGACGGTGAGAACCCCATTGGCGGGACGCGCGAGAACCCGCAGCCAGTTCTTCAGGAACTCGGTGTTGAGAGGCGTCGGAGGGAGCTTGAGCGGATTGAAGCCGGTCGCCTCCCCGCTCTTCAGCGCGCAGTACTCTCCGCCGAGTGCCCGCACCAGAATCTCAAGCCCCCGGTCCTTGTCGAAAATGATCTGAGCGGCCCCCTGGCGGGTCAGCATCGCGATCAGGAAGCCGATGAAGACAGTCTTGCCGGAGCCCGTCGGACCGCAAATGAGCGTGTGTCCCGTGTCCTTGCGCGACCCGCCTTCAGGGTCGTTGGGATCGCTCGCGTGGAGCGAGAAGTGAAACGGCGAGCGCGCGCTCGTCACGAGTACGGTGAGCGCTTCGCCCCAGTGGTTGCCGGTCGCACGTCCCGCCGGGTAGTTATGAAAGGGGACCATCGCGGCGAAGTTGCGCGAGGTGATGGGGGCCTTGCGGGGACGCATGGGGAAGTTCCCCGGCAGCTGGGCCCAGAAGGCCGCCTCGAGCGCCAGATCCTCCCGCGCCACCGTCATTCCGGTATCCGCCAGGAGCGCCCGCGCGAGCGCCACGTGATCATTGAGCGCCTTCGTGCGACGCACGATCGCATCCGCGCTCTCTGGGAGCCACGATGCCCCGTAGCTGGAGCGGCCGCTCTGCGGATCGTCGGCCATGACCTGGAGCGAGAAGTGATGGTCGCCCATCACGAATTCATTGCTGGTCAAAGCATCGAGCGCGTCCTTCAGCTCCTCGGCCTGCGAGACCGCAAAATCCCCCGCGTTCACCATGCGGTTGAACTGCCGCTGCAGAAGCGCCTGGCCAGACGCCTTGGTCAGAAATCCGAACGATTGAGTGAGAACAAACGGAAAGGGCGCGGACAAGAGTGCATCGAACATCCCGACATGGGTCGGGGTCGGGTATTCCTTGATCCCGAGCATCGCCCCTGACCGCGTGCCCGTCGGCAGGCGATACTCCAGCGCCTCGGTTCCAAAGAACACGCGGGAGGTGGCGAGCACCTCGTTGATCGGGGCGCGAGGCAGCGGGACCTCGCGCACCTCCCCATTAATAAGAGTGGAAAATAAGTTAAGCGGCCCTGAATACGACCGGCCGTTTCTCTGATAGACGCCAAGCGCTTCCGGGTCATAGCGGGCGAGCGAGGCGCGGACCGTCTCGCGCAGCTTCTCGCACGCATCGAGCGCATCGGCCGCCTCGAGCGCGGATGCCTCGGATTGCGCACGCTTGAGGAGGTTCGAAGCAATCCCGGTAGCGACCCCCGAGGTCGGTCGGTAAACGGTCGTTAGGAAGAGCTCGTTCACCATGAGCTTCTGGCCGCTCAACCGCGTCCGATACTTGGATTCCAGCGCGCCAGCGAATCCCTGCGCACCCTCCCCCACCGCGGGAACTTCGCGGCGCCGGATCACGTGCGCCCAGATGGCGACCTGGGGACTCGCGACATTGCGCCAGAGGACATTCAGTCGCTCGTGCCAGCTGTTGAGCGTCTCATCGTCCGCGCATTCAAAGCTCGCACCGCCCAACCGAAAGACCTGCACGTAGTCCCCGGGCAGTGTCCTGACCACATGCCGCGAGACGTGCGCGGCATAAGGGATCCGCTCGACCGTCAGGATCTCCCGGCGCACGGCCGCCATATCAAGGCGGGCGTTCATCGCCTGCGCACTCCGCGGCAGGCGACGTCCGAGAGTTCCACGGGGATCCGGCGCCGCCCGCACCGGTCCGGAAGATCGAGCGTCAACGGGGAGTAACTGCTCGAACTCCAGAACCGGGCGTTTGCGAGCAGCGCCGGGATTCGGGTGCGTCCCCAGAGGAACGCGAGATCAAAGAAGCGAGCATCGCGGGCACAGAGCAGCGCGCAGACGCCGTGGATCGGGAGCGCCGCGAGCAAGGTCAGGAGATTCTTCGTGAGGAGGAAGATCTCCATCGTGAAGACGCCGTTCACCAGGAGCGCTGAGTACGTCACGCCCCAGCGCATCGGCGGCCGAGTAACGCCCACAAAGAGCGGGTCGGCGATGAGCCCTGAGTTCTGACCGCTCATGGGAGCCTAGACCCCGAACATGCCGCGAACCCAGGTCACGATCTGCGTTGACCCGAAGGAGATGGCGATGCCAAGAATCGCGGCGATACACCAGCCCCAGGAAATTCGGTTGGCCATCGCCATGGCTCCGAGGACCATGACCAGGATCACCGCGATGGGCGTGAGCCACGCGAGGATATTCGTCTGAAGTGCCGTGGCTCCGGTCAGGAAGGGCGAAGTGGCCTGGGCGAAGGCAAGATCCGGTAGCAAGCAAAGCAGAGCCAGAACGCCAAGAGCCGCCATAGTCCCCGTCCGGTTCGATTGAAGTGCCATCGGCATTCCCCTGTTGCTTCTTGAAGAGGGCGCCATGCCACCACGCGAACGAGCCGTGGGCGAGAGTCCTATTGGGTCCAAAAACGACCAGAACTCAACATTCCGCCGAGGTTAATTGGGTCCAAAAAGTGTCAGAACTCAGGTGCGCAAACCCGGCGCCCGCGGCAAGCCACTTCGAGAGTTTTTGTTCAAGCGAATGAAAATTAAGAGAGCACGCCTCTTAGCGACGGCTTACGCTTAAGGCCGCCCATGGAAACCATCGGCTCAGCTTCGGGTGGGTATGCGGGACGTGCGCTGTCGCGCATTCTGTGGACGGCCTGGATGGTCGTCCGCGTTCCGATTGCGGCACTTCTTGCCATCTGCGAGCCCGTCGTGCGCGTTGTCCTCGCCGGCCTGGCGCTGCTCTTCGTGCTGACCGCAGGGTTCTTTGCCCTCGTCCTACCGGCGCACGCGGCTCCACTGCTCGGAATGCTCGGGGTCGCCGTCGGCCTACTGCTGCTGCTCGCGCTCTACTACGGAATTCTGCGCGCACTATCCGCGTGATCGCCGGGCATGCTCCCTTCAAAAGAGACTCTGCTGCCCTCCCGCGGACTCAGGGGAATCTCCGCCCGCCACACTGAGCGGTCCGTCGGCCTCGTGATCGGCCGAAACGCGCGGGGGGTGTTTCGGCTGCCGGCACTCTGCGCAAAGCTGCCGACCCACACTCGAGCGATCGGCCAGCATCACAACGCGACAGCCGCTGCAGCGCTCGAGACGCCAATTACTTCCCTCCGCAAGCTCGAACACAAGCAGGATCACGTGCTCCAGGGTGAGTCGGGCGTGCGGCACCATCCTGTAGTAGAGCCCCAGGGCGTGACAGAGCCGCTCCCCATTGGCGACGCTTGGCAGAACCGCTCTGGCGTTCGGCACGCACTCCTCCGGAGTGAGATGCAGGAGGCGACAAACGCCGGCCATCACCGTGAGCTCACGGCGAAGGGTCGGATTGCTGAGGAGATTCGCGAGTTTCGTGGGGTTCGGGCCTCGACTGCACCGCGGATCGGTGTTCGATCGGTTCTCGAGGTAGTTTCTGAAGATTACGCGCACGCGCTGACGGCTGAAGCCTGTCCACGCCTGAACGGTATTCGGGCGGGCGGCGAACCTAAAGAATGTCAGTGCGAGGTTGTAGCGGCGCAAGTCTCGCAGGTAGCGATCATCCGATAGAGGCATGGCATGTCCCTATACGGCCTCAATCACTACCCTGCCGCGCTGACTTTCGGCGCTTTGGGCGCACGCGGGAGCGGGGTTGGGGGCCGTCCTCGAACCGATACATGCCCACCCCGATCCGAACGGTCCGCTCCCCCTTCTTTCGGGCGCGTTCCTTGCGATGCATGTCCGCGTCGAGCTGAAAGAGCAAGCGGTTGCCCACAACACGGATGCGTTTATCGAGGCCCGCGCGCGCGCTCACGGGAAATCTCGGGTTGTGCGCGAAAACCTCGTACCAGAAAGCGGCTCGGCGCTTGGTTTGGACGTTGTGCTCAAGCGTCCTCAGCATTCCAAGCAGTCCCCGCAAGTGATGGAGGTTCTGCGGCCCGCCGGCGGCTCGGAAAGACAGCATCCGATCCTTCGGAACATACCGACTCCCGACCCGGCGCAACGTCTTGCTGCGGAAGAGACATCGAAGGACTTCACGGAAGTCGAGTGTTGGATCGACTTTCGAAGCCAGGGTTTCCAGCGATGCGCCGGCTCCGCGGATCGGCAAGGGAAGCGGCGCCCCTCTGCGATCCATGTACGCGGGATCGGAGAACCAGAGCGTTAGAAGGTGGGAGGCATCATCCATCTCGCGGCGTGCCGCCGTGGCTTTTAGTGCCCATGACTTTGGTATTTGCCGGCACGCCTTGGCGACTTCGCGGCCGATGTCATCAGGCGTGCACCCGCATCGGGCGAGCACACGCACAAACCGGCCGACCGCCTCCAATGCCCGGGGGTCCAGCGTCGAGGAAGACCGAGCTTCTCGCTGCCGGAGACGTCTTGGCGGCTTTTTTGAGGGGACTCCGGCCACTAGGGCTTCCGCCTCGAGCGACGATGTCTTGGCAGAGCACGCTGCCGTCGTAGCGGCTCCTCAAACGCATAGATGCCAACCCCCAGCCGAATGCGAGGTCCGGGATGTTGAGAGGCTTCTCGACGACGCATGTCGGCATCCATAGTCCAAAGGATCTCCTCCGCGGCTGCGTTCAGCCGCCGATGGAATGCCGGAAGCTCGCTCACCGGGAAGCTCGGGTTCAAGGCAGTTCGCTCAAGCATCGGGGCCGACTTGCGACCTCGGGAGACGTTGTGCTCGACGGTGCGAAGCATTCCAAGGAGGGCCGCGAGTCCATGCAGGCGCGCCGTGGCCGATTGATAGACGACGTATCGCTCTGTCGGCACATACAATCCGGCGCGGCGGCGGATCGCGCGAACGCGCATCAGGGTCCTGGCAACTGCTTCCGAATCTTCCCCGGGAAGGGCCTGCTCGATGAGCGCGAGTAGCGAGCGCCCGCGACCGCGCAGGGGTAGTTCGATCGGCTTTCCCGCGAAGTCCAGATACTTAGGATCGGCGTGCCAGAGGGTATTAACGTGACTCAGGTCCACGAAGTAAGCCAGGTGTGACTCGTTCCAGCGTTGCGAGTGCCGCTTCAAGCGGCTGCAGATTCCGCGAAATTCGTGTGCGAGCTCACTTGGTGAATGACCGGCGTGCACGAGAATGCGAGCGAGGCGCTCCAGGAACTCCCTCGAATAACTGGTTCTATCGCCGTAGATACGGCGTCGAACTCTTGCGGGAGCTCTAGCGCCCATAACGCTCTCTATCGACCTCTATCGACGCATGGATCTTTTGAAACGCCGCGCACGTGGCGCGCTCGTCTCGACCCTTGGCGTCTTCCCTTCGTCCACCGTTGATTCAAATACGTAAAACGCGATACCCAATGAAGTTGCGCCGGTCTCGCTCGGCTTTCCGCGCAAGGTATGCCCGGGGTCATTCAATGCGTCGTCCATCGAGTCGCCCAAGACATCCGCCTGCTGCTCCAAATCTCGCACCAGCATCGGTACGTACCGCGGGTCCAACTGAGCGTTCAGGATTCGCCGAACAAACCGCGGGCGGGCCGGGTACTTGAGGTTGTTGAGTAGCGTTTCCAGGTGCTCGCTCAACTGCTCGCCCACAGCGACGACGCCGTCCGGATCCCAGCGGACGGTCGCATAGGTTCGGCTGAGAACCTTCAGGCGACCGTCCGGGAGGCGTCGAACGGCTTTTACCCGAAGCAATGCATCGAGAATGCTGGCCGCAAGCAGTCGCTCGCCGCTGTAACGGTCTACGAGCGCCGCGAACGATCGACCACGCCCGCGCAACGGCAGCACTGCCGGGGTACCCGTTTCGTCGTGAAAGGCCGAATCGTTCCACCAGCCGGAGAGGACGCGTTCCGCCCGCTGTCGCCCGCGATCGACCGGGCGGTCTGCATCGCCGCTCGCGAGAATGCTGGTGACGTCAGTGCGGGTAAGCCCCGTCACGACGGCAATCCGGGACACATTCGGGCGCGCGGGTTCGGCGCCTGAGTCCCGGCCCTGGTCACGGGCAGCGCGTACGTACGCGATCTTCACCAGGCTCAAGAAATCGCCCACGCCAATCCCCGCTTCCAGCAGCCACTTTACAAGCGGCTCGAGGATACGAAGGACAGCCGCCTGAATGGCGGCCTTCAGAGATTCACTCATGGATTAAGCCTTGCACAGGGTCCTTCGATGAGGCATTTGCCTGGCAGACGTTTCTGTGGTACTTAGTTTATAACGCTTGTAATTCTAATTACAACGTCATCTGGACCAAGAACCCCTAACCAGAAGAACCCGTCCGTGGACACGCGAGCGCCGGGCATCGATCCCAGGTATCGGGATCCGCCCTCACCTGCCAGGCCCCCAAAACCTGCTGCAGAGGTCAATCGCGCGGCTGAGCAGGCGCAGCGGCCCCTCTTCGAGGTGAATCAGCATTGCATCGAGCTGCTGGTCAAGGCCGCCTGGTCCGACCGCGCCGATTTGCCCCTCGTTCGTCAGTTGCGTCCCAGCCTCCGCAGCATGTCGGTAGAGGCCCAGATTTGCGCCGCGCACAAGGCCTTTCTCCTGGTCGATATGGAATTCACCAACAGCGCCTGGTGGAGCCTTCTTCGGAGTCATCCGTCGCGTGCAATTGCGCCTCCGCACCCTGAGTACTTCCCACGAAGCTCAGCCATACAGCTGGCACGCTCTACGCTGGTGTTGCTGCGGCACAGCATCCTTTTGAATGCAGGCGAGGCCTGTCTTCTCGGCGTGCATCCGAGCGTCGGCGAGATCATTGGTGCTTTATCAATGGTCGAGATCGAGCGAGTCGCTGAACGCCGCGGCCGATACGTACGGCCACGTTGGGAAGATCGTCCAGCAGTTTGGTACGAACTGATACAGGCTGCATGCAGCCCAGATATCCGGCGGACGCGGGAGGTTAGCCTTCAGGGATTGCACCTTCTCGCAGGGGACTTACTCCAGGTCCCATGACTTGCGCGCATATCGGCGCCTCATCGCGGCAGACGGTGGCTTTGTTAAGTTCTGGCAGGATTTGGACCCAATTACCGGGATGACTTACAGCGCAACTGATCGAATCATGGGCCGCTCAGACCTTGAGGTGGTCCATGCGTACACAAATAACCTCGGCCGATGTGCCGCGACTGGCTATTCCTCCCACCTCCGAGCTCCTGTCCAAGGAAGCGCTCGTTGAGCGACATCCCAATTTATTAACCCAGCCCAGGGTTCAATGGGCACTGCGCAACCGCGCAAGAAACGGCCTCTCGTCTGTCGTGTATGAATCAAAGTCGGGACAGCTCTTAGTCCACGAGCCCGAGTTCCTTCGCTGGTATCTCGGACTGACAGGTCGGTCAAAGCCTCGCGCGCCCCGGATTGCGCACCGAAGCCCTGGGCCCCGAAGCCATCAGCAGTTGTAGTCTGGCGGCCGCCGTCGCAGGCGGATTACTGGGCCGGCTTCGCTCCACCGGAGTCTTGAGCCCGCCCCGCCAAGGACGCGGGTCGCCCATGCACGTCCGAGGCTCAATCCGGCCAGTCCTTGGCGTTGCTGGCTTTCAAATGATAGCGCTCCCACACTCTGGTAGTATCATTCATGATTGCAATCGCGACAGTCTGCCGCACTTGTGGCGAGCTGGTATTGCGCCTTTCAAGGTCGAGCCGATCAGTGAATGGACAGGGTTTGAATGAGCGCTTACGAGTCGCCAACTGCAGCCATAGACAGCGATCTCGTTGAAACTCGGGAATGGCTCGATTCCTTCGACGCTTTAGACCCGCCGCGCGCACTCTTCCTACTGCGCCGCTTGGAGGAACACGCCAAGGAACTCGGGTTGCGTGCGCCAGCAGTTCCTTACTCGTCCTACCGCAACACGCTGCCGCTGACACTTCAGGGGCAGTACCCGGGTGATCTGGCGGTCGAAGAGCGGCTCACCTCAATCATGCGCTGGAATGCGCTGGCCATGGTGACCCGCGCCAATAAGGCGTATGGCGAGTTGGGCGGCCATATCGCCAGCTACGCCTCGGCGGCTGAAATCTTCGAGATCGGGTTCAATCATTTCTTCCAAGCCGCGTGTCCCAACCACGGAGGGGATCTGGTGTATTTCCAGCCCCACTCAGCGCCAGGCATTTACGCCCGGGCGTTTCTTGAAGGCCGCTTGAGCGAGGAGCAGCTGGCCAATTACCGCCAGGAAGTCAATGGCAATGGCCTGTGCTCGTATCCTCATCCTTGGCTCATGCCTGAGTTTTGGCAGGTGCCTTCGGGCTCTATGGGTATTGGGCCGATCAGTGCGATCTACCAAGCGCGTTTCATGCGCTACATGGCTAACCGCGGGCTCGCGGACACGGCAAACCGACGGGTCTGGGGTGTGTTCGGCGACGGCGAAATGGATGAACCTGAATCTATTGGCGCTCTCACGTTAGCCGCTCGAGAGCGGCTCGACAACCTCACCTTCATCATCAATTGCAACCTGCAGCGCCTCGACGGCCCCGTGCGGGGCAATGGTCAGATCATCCAAGAACTGGAGTCGCTGTTTGCCGGCGCCGGCTGGAATGTCATCAAAGTACTTTGGGGGTCCGACTGGGACGCGCTTTTTGCGCGCGACACGCATCACGCGCTGCTGCGCGGACTCGCCGCCACGGTCGACGGCGACTACCAGAATCTCGGAGCTAAGGATGGCGCCTACAACGTCGAACATTTTTTCAAGAAAGACCCCGCGACTCAGGCTCTCGTGGCGCATATGACCGACGCCGAGATCGATGCGCTCAAGCGCGGCGGCCATGACTTTCGCAAATTGCACGCGGCGTTCGCAGCGGCTAAGAATCACACCGGTCAGCCGACTGTGATTCTGGCAAAGACAAAAAAGGGCTACGGCATGGGCAATGCCGGCGAATCACGCATGACGTCGCACCAGGCCAAGAAACTGGACTTGGACGCGCTCAAAGCGTTCCGCGACCGATTTCAGTTGCCCTTGTCCGACGACGAGGTTGAGCATCTACACTTCTACCGCCCGGATGAGAACAGCCCGGAGCTGACTTACTTGAGGCAGCGGCGGGCAGCGTTAGGCGGTGCCCTACCCGCTCGGCGACGCGAGTCACCGCCGATACCGATTCCGGCCTTGAGTAGCTATGCGCAATTTGCACTCACTGCCGATAACAAGGAAATGTCGACCACGATTGCAGCGGTACGCATGCTCAGCGGCCTGCTGCGCGACAAGCGATTGGGCCCACGCATCGTGCCGATCGTTGCCGACGAGGCGCGCACCTTCGGCATGGCCAATCTATTCCGCCAGATCGGCATCTACTCACCGGTCGGCCAGCTCTACGAGCCGGAGGACGCAGGCTCGATGCTGTACTACAAGGAAGCGAAGGACGGACAGCTTCTCGAGGAGGGGATCACAGAGGCCGGCGCACTCTCCTCCTGGGCCGCCGCCGGCACGGCGTACAGCGTACACGGCGTGGCTATGTTGCCGTTCTACATTTACTACTCAATTTTCGGCTTCCAACGCGTCGGTGATTTGATCTGGGCGGCTGCCGATCAGCGTACCCGCGGGTTCCTGTTCGGCGCGACCGCCGGCCGCACAACGCTCGGCGGAGAAGGGCTTCAGCATCAGGATGGCAGCAGTCTCCTCATCGCCGCCACGGTCCCGAATTGCCGCGCCTACGACCCGGCGTTCGCCTATGAGCTCGCGATAGTCCTCGACCATGGACTGCGGCGCATGCTGGAACAGCAGGAGGACGAGTTTTACTACATCACCGTCATGAACGAAAACTACTCTCA
>Ga0210394_10004615_pt1 | contig 15945 bp, 12 predicted proteins | sample IncBWC12MmetaG_FD_160121 | JGI IMG/M metagenome (GOLD analysis project Ga0210394, IMG submission 160121) | Forest soil microbial communities from Barre Woods Harvard Forest LTER site, Petersham, Massachusetts, United States - Inc-BW-C-12-M | ecosystem: Environmental > Terrestrial > Soil >... | reverse complement strand
TCGAACATTTCTTCGCCACCACGCAGGAGCGCGGCCAGACCCACAATGCGGAAATGGCGCTGTCGCGCGCCGGCCAAATCCTCGGCATCAAAGACACGTTTTTGCACGACACCGGCGCCTACAACCCCTACGGCCTGACCGTGCCGATCAACAGCCAATGCACGCTGCTTGGCCCCTATGTGGTGCCGAATTACGACAGCACTTTTACGGCGGTCTTCACCAACAAGCCGATCGTCACACCCTACCGCGGCGCCGGCCGCCAGCATGGCGTCTTTGTCATCGAACGGCTGCTCGACATAGCGGCGCGCGAGCTCGGCATGGACCGGGCCGAGATCAGGCGGCAAAATTTCATCCCGGCCGATGCATTCCCTTACAACAACGAGATCATCTATCAGGATTTTACGGCGCTGGAATACGACAGCGGCAATTACGAACCGATACTTGATAAAGCACTCGACATGATTGGCTATCGCCGGTTCCTTGCCGAGGAACAGCCGCGATTGCGCGCGCAGGGCCGCAATGTCGGCATCGGCATTGCCTGTTACGTCGAAGGCACCGGCATCGGCCCCTACGAAGGCGCCAAGGTCCAGGTGCAGGCCAACGGCAAAGTGAGCGTGGCAACCGGCATCGGCACCCAGGGACAAGGACATTTCACCAGTTTCGCCCAGATCGCCGCGGATCATGTCGGCGTCAATGTCCGCGATGTCGATGTCGTGACCGGAGATACCGATCAGTTCTATTGGGGCGCTGGCACCTTCGCGAGCCGCGGCGCGGTTGTGGCGGGCAACGCCGTTAACGAAGCCGCAAAAGTGGTGCGGCAAAAAATTATGCGGCTGGCCGCCGAGCATTTTGAATGTGCAGAGGAGGATCTCGAAATCGCCGATGGCGCAGTTTCCGTCGTCGGCGTGCCCGGTCAGGCCGTCAAGCTCGGCGCGCTGGCGCTCAAGGCCAATCCGATGCGCGGTGCGGTGCGTCCCGGAACCGAGCCGGGACTCGAATCCACGCAATATTTCGGACCGCCGCGCGGCGCCACCGCGAGTGGCGTTCACGCCATGATCGTCGAGGTCGACCCGCAAACATTCACGCTCGAGGTTCTCAAATATGTCGTCGTGCATGATTGCGGCACCATCATCAATCCATTGATCCTGGCCGGCCAAATCCACGGCGGTGTTGCGCAGGGGATCGGCAATGCCTTCTACGAGCAACTCGTGTTCGATGAGGACGGCCAGTTGCTCAACGCGTCGCTCGCCGATTACCTGCTGCCGAGCGCGCTCGAAGTGCCGCGCATGGAGATAGCCCATCTGGTGACGCCGTCACCGCTCAACCCGCTCGGCATCAAGGGCGCCGGCGAGGCGGGCGCCATCCCCGTCGGTCCGCTGTTCGCGCAGGCCATCGAGGATGCACTCGGCCTTGCGGATCGCAAGGTCGAGCTGCTTGAAATTCCGCTCAGCCCGAACCGTCTGTTCGAGCTGACCACAAAATCGCGATGATCCTGGTCACCGGCGCCGCAGGCAAGACCGGCAAAGCCGTCGTCAAGGCGCTGGCAGCCAAGGGCGCCAGCGTGCGCGCCTTGATACGGCGGCCGGAACAGGCGGTGGCTCTCAAAGCGCTGGGCGCGGCCGAGGTCAACCACGGCAGCTTCGATGACCCCCGCTCGCTGTTGCTCGCCGCAGCGGGCACGCGGGCGATCTATCACATCTGCCCCAATGTCAGCCGCGAAGAATTGAGTATTGCACGGGCCGTTGCGGCTGCGGCGCTTACCCAAAATGTCAGACGTTTCGTCTATCACTCGGTCCTGCATCCGCAGATCGAAGCGATGCCGCATCACTGGGCGAAAATGCAGGCTGAAGAAATGCTGCTCGCCGCGGCTCTCGATCTGACCATCCTGCAACCCACGGCCTATATGCAAAACCTCCTCAGCGCTTGGCGCGGTATCGTCGAGGACGGCGTCTTGCGCATCCCATACCCGGCCGACACGCGGCTGAGCCTCGTCGATCTCGATGACGTCGCCGAGGTCGCGGCGCGGGTGCTCACGGAAGACGGCCACGTCGGCGCAACCTACGAACTTGTCGGCACGGCACCGTTAAGCCAGACCGAAATCGCAACCGCCATTGGCGTTATGCTGAACCGAGACATCAGCGTCGAGGCGGAGTCAGTCGAGACGTGGGAGACGCGCGCCCGCGCTGCCGGGATGGGCGAGCATCAACGTGTCACGCTCGCGGCGATGTTCCGCTATTACGCCCAACACGGTCTCATTGGGAATCCCCAGACGCTGCGCTTGCTGCTCGGCCGCGCTCCGAACAGCCTCGCCCACTTTGTCGCGGTCCGTGACAACAACCTGACGCCGCGCCAAAGCCTAACCGGTCGGCGGCGCGGTTAGCTCAAGAAATGATTTTCGAACGGCGGCGATGCCCTCCGGCGTCACGGTCATGCCGATATGGCCGATGCCCGGCACGATCGTGATGGGCAGATCGGGCCGCGCGGGCCTAAGTAAGGGCGCGAAACGGTCGGGAAAAAACAGTTCATCGCCGCCGCCAACCAGAAGCGCCGTCGGCTTTTTGCTGCGGCCGAGCGCCGCCAGATAATCGCGCGGCGCGCCGAAATCGACCGCGAGCCGGAACGAATAGACGCTGGTGAGATTCGGAGCCTTCGGCGAAGTGGCGAAGGCGACGATGGGTAGCCCGTTGAACCAGTCGACGCCGAGGCGATTCAATAGCGCGAGCACGATAATGCGCGGCTTCGCCACCGAGACCCAGCCGCCCGTGTCCGGACGGATGGTCGGTGAGCCCGGCGGCAGCGCGGGCGAGATCATGATGAAGCGATCAAACAGCTTCTCATCGGGAGTGGCGATCACGCGCAGAACGAAGCCGCCGCCCGAAGAAAAGCCGATCAGTGAAAAACTGGAGCCGGGATGGAGCGGTCGCAACACCGCGACGAAATCCGCCAAATCGTCTTCCAGCTGGCCGATATAATCGATATCGCCGCTGTGACCGAAATTACCATGGCCGCGCAGAACCGGCACGTAAACCGACGCGCCAGCATCGCGCAGCGCCTTGGCAAGTGGATGCAGCCCGGCGCCGTCATCGGATGAGCCGTGAATCAGCACCACCGCTTGCGTGCCGCCGCTCTCATAAACCCGATAGCCGAGTTTGGTGCCGTCGCGCGCTGGATAAGTCTGTATCGCCGGCAGATCGCTGAAATCGACCTTGGCGAAAGGCTCGCTGACCGAGGCCAAAGGCGGCGGCTTCACCGGCGCGTCAAGCGCCAGTACGGCTGCGAGGCCGCCCAAAACCAAGACGATCAAACCAACGAAAACCCAAAGCACTTTGCGCATCCTCTGGTCCTTTGGACCGCTTTATTCCCGGACGCTAGCTAAATCTGCAGCGCGCCATTATTGCACGCATTGCCACGATCGCTTATATAAGGAGTCCTGGCGGCCAAGATGGTCGTAGCCCGGAACGTACCAGAGAAATTTGATTGTCAGGCCCGTCGTTAGCGGCGGGCCATTGGCTTTTGGGGTCCCGCAATGAATCGCTCCAACCGGACCGAACACATCCGGATCACGTCGCATCCGGAGCCAGGCGGCAAACTGCGATTCCCTATCAGATGGGCGGCGCCGGCCGCTCGCGAGCGTGGCCCGGTGATCGGTACTGTATCGAGGCTAGGCGACCGTAACGCCATCGGCAGTCATGGCGGCTCCTATGCGCTCTATCGCGCGCTTGCGGTGTCCGCACGCGCGCTCGATCCGATTCGGCGGCCGGACCTGACCAATACTTATCCGGCCGTCAGCATCGGACCGTTCGCGCAATGGGCCGAACCGCAACGTATCGTCTCGCTCGATCCGTGGGGACATCTGGTTGCCGAGACTTTCAAGACGGAAATTGCGGAAGGCGTCGATATCCGTCCGACCATCGCCATCACCAAGGCTCGGCTCGATCTTCATGAAATGCAAAGCGCCGTCGCCAGCGGCCGGCTCAAGGTCGACGGCGACCTCGTGCGCGCCAACGGCAGCATTGCGGTCTCGAAAATCGCCATCGACCCGGTGTGGTACCTGCCAGGCATCGCGGAGCGCTTTGGCTGCACGGAAACGACCCTGCGCCACACGCTGTTCGAACAGGCCGCGGGCATGTTCCCCGAGCTCGTTACGCGACCGGACCTTCAAGTTTTCCTGCCGCCGATCGGCGGGACGACTATTTATTTGTTCGGCGACATTGCCAAACTTTCCGATCCCGCGACAAAAATCACCTGCCGGGTGCACGACGAATGCAACGGCTCGGACGTGTTCGGTTCCGACATTTGCACCTGCCGCCCCTACCTCATCCACGGCATCGAGGAATGCGCGCGTGGCGCGCAAGACGGCGGACTTGGCATCGTCGTCTATAATCGCAAGGAAGGCCGGGCATTGGGCGAGGTGACGAAGTTTCTGGTCTACAACGCGCGCAAACGGCAGGAAGGCGGCGATGCGGCGTCGACCTATTTTGAACGCACGGAATGCGTGGCGGGCGTCCAAGACGCGCGTTTTCAGCAATTGATGCCGGATGCGATTCATTGGCTGGGATTGCGGCGAATCGATCGCTTCGTTTCCATGAGCGACATGAAATACGACGCGCTTGTCGGTCAGGGGATCGAGGTGGTTGAACGCGTTGCGCTTCCCGATGAATTGGTGCCTGCCGACGCTCATGTCGAAATGGCCGCCAAAAAGGCTGCCGGATATTATTCGCCGGAAACGCCGCACCCCGAGGATTTGGCCGCTTCGATCGGCCGTTCGCTCGAGAAATATTGAGCGCTATTTTTCAGCTGGATTTCATGAACTGCGATACAGCCGCCGCTATTTCTCTTTTGAATGCCGGGGCCGTTCGCACCCGCGCAAGGCACCTTCTGAAACTCGGTCTCGAGGATAAACTGCCGAACTTTCGCGTCGATCTTAGCCGGCTCGGCGACACGGTCGATCTGGTCGTAACGACCATGCGAAAGAATTATCCAACGCTCGACATGCCGTTTCACGCGCGATGGCGCCACTTCGTCGTGGGCGGCGTGAGCCGTTATGACCGCCTGGCGACTGCTGCGGGTTCGGCCGAGCCACCGGTTCGCGCACGTTCGGCCTTCGACCTCGCGATTGTCAGCGTCCTGCTCGATGCCGGCGCCGGCCCGCAATGGCGCTACCGCGACGCGGCGACCGGAAAGTCCTTTGGCCGCTCCGAAGGGCTTGCGCTCGCAAGCCTCGACATGTTTGCCCGTGGTGCTTTTTCTTCCGACATAAAAGACCCGATGCGCGCCGACGCGGCCGTTCTGGCGAAACTCGACGCCGAGGCATTGCAACGCGCCTTTCAGGTCACGAACGCCAATCCGCTGGTCGGACTGGAGGGACGAGCAGAGCTGCTACGCGCCGTCGGGCGACTTTCGGCCGCGCGCCCCGACATATTTGCACGCAACGATAGGCCGCGGCCTGGCGGCCTGTTCGACCACCTCGTCGCAAAAGCCAATGACGACTCGATCGCGGCGCCTCTCATACTGTCGGAGCTTCTGCAGCAGTTCGGGCCGATCTGGCCGTCGCGACTCACACTCGGCGGCGTGCCGCTCGGCGATTGCTGGCGGCACTCCGCCATGGTCACGTCGGATTCGACGACTAATCTCGTCCCGTTGCACAAGCTCTCGCAATGGCTCGCATACTCGCTGATCGAACCGCTGCAACAAGCCGGACTTACCGTAACCGACATCGATGGCCTTACCGGTCTCGCTGAATACCGCAATGGCGGTCTTTTTGTTGACACTGACGTGCTTGCGCTACGCGATGCAAAACAAGCCGGGCGCAAGCACGACGTCGGGTCGGAGCTCGTCGTGGAATGGCGCGCGCTTACCGTGGCGCTGCTCGACCTGCTCGCGGGCGCCGTGCGCGACCGCCTCAAGCTCGATGCCGCCGCGCTGCCGCTAGCGAAGGTTCTTGAAGGCGGAAGTTGGGCGGCAGGCCGGGCCGTCGCCTTCTCGCGCCGCGCCGATGGCGCGCCGCCCATCAAGGTCATCAGCGACGGCACGGTCTTCTGAACACCGAACGGCGATCCGCGCCGGGGAGAAAAGCTATGCAAGGCGTCACCGTCGTCGATCACCCGCTGGTCCAGCACAAACTCACGCTGATCCGCGACAAGAATCGCTCGACCAAGGCATTTCGCGAATTACTCGCCGAAACCGGTATGCTGCTTTGTTACGAGGTCACGCGCGATCTGCCATTGACCAAGGTCGAGGTGCAAACGCCGCTCGCACCCATGATGTCCCCGCGCATTGCCGGCAAGAAGCTGGTTTTCGCCCCGATCCTGCGCTCCGGCATCACGTTTGCCCAGGGGATGCTGGACCTCGTGCCGGCGGCGCGCGTCGCCCATATCGGCCTCTACCGCGAGCCCAAGACCTTTGGCGCCGTGGAATATTACTTCAAGGCGCCGACAAATCTCGCCGAACGCCTCGTCATCGTCGTTGCACCGGTGCTCGCGACCGGCAATACGGCGGTTGCCGCAATCGATCGGTTGAAGGAGCACGGCGCCAAGCAAATCCGCTTCGTCTGCCTGGTCAGCGCTCCGCAGGGCATCGACCATATGCGCGGCATCCATCCGGACGTCGCGATTTGGACGGCCGCGGTCGACGACACGCTCGACGAGCACGCGTTCATCCTGCCGGGCCTCGGCGACGCCGGCGACCGCGCCTACGGCACGAAGTGATTGCCGTTACAGCGGATGGCGGAAAAAGCAGGTTGAACACGCTGCAGTGCGTCTGCCATGGTGAGAACGCCGGACGCATTTTGGGGGAATTTGGCAGTGGAAACCGTCGTCACGGAATGGCGAAGCGGCGCTATCAGATGGCTGCACATCGTCTCTCGCTCAGCATGGATCGGAATGCCGATCGCGGAGATGATCCCTGTTGAGCGTTCTATTCCGATGGCGTGGATCGCTGCCGCGGCGTTGACCAGCTAGGTCGCGAAGGGATTTTTGCGATGTCGTATCCGCCCTTCACCGAGTATCCGCGAGACCTCGCGGGTTACGGGCGCAACCCGCCCGATCCGCGCTGGCCCGGCAAGGCGCGCGTCGCCGTCCAATTCGTGGTGAATTTCGAGGAAGGCGCGGAAAACAGCATCCTGCACGGCGATCAGGCATCGGAGTCCTTCCTCACCGAGGTCATCGGAACGATACCGTGGCCTGGCCAGCGCCACATGAACGTGGAATCCATGTACGAATACGGCTCTCGCGCCGGATTCTGGCGGCTATGGCGAATTTTCACAGCGCGAAAGCTCACCGTGACCGTATTCGGCGTTGCCAACGCGCTCGCCAGGAATCCGCAGGTGGTTGCCGGCATGCGCGAAGCGGGCTGGGACATCGCGAGCCACGGCTTGAAATGGATCGACTACAAGGACTTTTCCTACGCCGACGAAGCCGCCCATATGCGCGATGCCATCCGCATTCACACCGAGGCGACCGGTGAACGGCCGCTTGGCTGGTATACGGGCCGCACATCCGAACACAGTTTGAAGCTCGTGCTCAACGACGGCGGCTTCTTGTATTCGTCGGATTCCTACGCCGACGACCTACCTTATTGGATCAAGGGACCGAAGGGCCCGCACCTCATCATTCCCTACTCGCTCGACGCCAATGACATGCGGTTCATCAATGCGCAGGGATTCCCGAACGGCGAGGCGTTCTTCACCTATCTGCGCGACACGTTCGACACTCTCTACGAAGAGGGCGCCCACGCGCCGAAAATGATGTCGATCGGTCTGCACTGTCGATTGGCCGGGCGCCCGGGTCGTGCCGCGGGACTCACCCGGTTTCTCGATCACATCGGCAAGTTCGATCGGGTGTGGGTGGCGTCGCGCGTCGACATTGCGCGGCATTGGCACCGCGAACATCTTGCTCTCGCGGCCAACGCACCGATCATTGATTGAGGCGGCGCGGTGGCCATGGCGCAAGTTACGCTCGACGACCTCAACAGGATGGACCGGCACGCATTTGTCGCGGCTCTCGGCGACATTTTCGAGCATGCGCCGTGGGTCGCCGACGCCGCCCACAGAGCACGGCCATTTCCGAGCTTGAATGCGCTTTATGAGGCGATGACCGCCGCGGTGCGCGGCGCCGGCGATGTCCGCCAGATGACGCTCATTAGCGGGCATCCGGATCTTGCGGGCAAAGCCGCCCGCGAGGGAACGATGACGACCGACTCCAAGCACGAGCAGTCGAGCGCCGGGCTCGATCAACTCTCAGAGGACGAATTCGCCGCGTTCCACCGGTTCAACAATGATTATCGCGCGAAATTCGGCATGCCTTTCATCGTCTGTGTGCGCCGGCATGGCAAGGACTCGATCTTGCGCCAGTTCGAGCAACGCCTTGGCAACGACGGTGCAACAGAACGCGACGCGGCGCTGAGTGAAATTTTCCGGATTGTCGCGCTTCGGCTCGATCAGCGCGTTGCGGCGCCGGACCGCCTCAGAGTGCACGGTCGCCTCTCGACCCATGTGCTCGATACTCATGGCGGCCGCCCCGCGTCTGGCGTTGCGATCGAATTTTTCCAAATCGCATCTTCAGGCGAGCCGCTTCTTCTCTCGCGAACGATCACAAATGCAGATGGCCGCACCGACCGCCCACTTATCGCGGAGCAGCCGATCCCGATTGCCCAGTATGAGTTGCGCTTCGGCATCGGCGAGTATTTTGCGCGCCAGGCAGCATCAGTTGGCGATCCGCCCTTTCTCGGCGTCGTTCCGATTCGGTTCGCGGTGGCGGAACCCGAGGCTCATTATCATGTACCGATTATTGTCACGCCGTGGAGTTACTCCACTTATCGGGGCAGTTGATGGAAAAGTCGGCGCTCTGGATCAAGGATCCGCTTGCCATTCTTGCGGACGGCGCGGACCGCGGCATCGTGCTGCAAGGTGGCCGCATTGTGGAGCTAGTGCCTGCGGGGCACAGTCCGACGGTGCCGAATGTCGAAATATACAATGCCGGCGAACACGTGGTCCTGCCGGGGCTCATCAATACGCATCATCATTTCTACCAGACCCTCACTCGAGCCGTTCCAGCGGCGCTCGACCGTGAACTGTTTCCCTGGCTGCGGGCACTGTATCCGATCTGGGCCCGCCTGACGCCGCAGTCACTCGACCTCGGCATGACGCTGGCGATGGCCGAACTCGTGTTGTCCGGCTGCACCACGACGACGGACCATCACTATGTCTTTCCCGCCGGGCTCGAGGACGCCATCGACATCGAAGTCGCCGCAGCGAAACGTCTCGGTTTGCGCGTTTTGCTGACGCGCGGCTCGATGAATCTTTCGCAGCGCGACGGCGGCCTGCCCCCGGACAGCGTCGTCCAGGACGAAAACGCAATCCTGGCCGACAGCGAGCGCGTCGTGGCGCGCTATCATGAGGCCGGCCATGGGGCAATGGTCCAGATCGCGCTTGCCCCCTGCTCGCCATTTTCGGTCACGACCGCGCTGATGCGTTCGACGGCGGAGCTGGCCGCTCGGCTGAACGTGCGCATGCACACCCATCTCGCCGAAACCGAGGACGAAAACCGCTACTGCCAGGAAATCCATCACTGCCGCCCGCTCGACTACCTGGAGAATTGCGGCTGGCTCAACGATCGGGTCTGGCTCGCTCACGGCATTCATTTCGACGCCGCCGAGATGAAGCGGCTGGCGCGCGCCGGGACGACGATTTCCCACTGTCCCTGCAGCAACCAGACGCTGGCGTCCGGCACCTGTCCGGTCTGCGCCATGGAGCAGGCCGGCGTGCGGATCGGCATCGGCGTCGACGGTTCGGCGTCGAATGACGGTTCGAATCTGATGCAGGAGGTCCGCGCCGCATTCCTTCTGCAACGCAGCCGCTACGGCGTCAAAGCGGTCAGTCACCTCGATGCGCTGCGCTGGGCGACAAAAGGCTCGGCGGCTTGCGTCGGGCGGACGGATATCGGCGAGATTGCCGTCGGCAAGATGGCGGACTTCGCCCTGTTCAAGCTCGACGAACTGCGTTTCTCCGGCAGCGGCGATCCGCTTGCCGCCCTTGTGCTGTGCGGCGCGCATCGCGCCGATCGCGTCATGGTCGGAGGACGCTGGATCGTGAAGGACGGCAAAATCCCCAATTTCGATCTGGACGACCTGATGAAGCGCCATTCCGCGGCGGCCCGTGCGCTGCAGTCCCCACGCTGACTGAATTTTTTGCTAAGTTGCCCGAACGGGATAACGGAGATTGATCATGCGGCGTCGCGTTGCGTTGTCCATTGCTGCGGCAATCGCGTTGCAAGCTTGTTGTCTAAGCGCCCAAGCCGCAACCAGCAATTTCCCGTGCGAAGCATTCGCGAAAAATCCTGACGGCTCATGGACGGTACTCCAGACGACTTACATCGAAGGCCCGAACGTCAAAGTTCAGCAAGACGCGATTTTCGCGCCCGGTCGCATAGTCCTCGGCTACGACATCGCGGCCATGATCGCCAAAGCGTGTCCGAACGCGGTGGCGGCACCGCCGCCAGATTCGGCGCCCGCCACGGCGCCAAGTACCGCGCCAGGCACTGCGCCGAGCGCGGCCGCGCCACAACCGCAGTCGTTCCTGGCGCGATATGCGGATGCCAATGGCAACCTCGACGTCCGGCAACTGACCTGCGGTCACCTCGACGATACTTCCGCCGAGGAAGCCGAGCTGTTTCTCGCCTGGTATAGCGGCTGGTATTCCGGCTTTGCCAAGAACCGCGGGATCAATCTGGCGCGGACCCGGTACGCCATCCGCAATGTCGTCGCCTATTGCAAAGGCGACCGCAGCAAAAGGCTCACCGACGTCATGGAACAGATGTTGAAGTAGCAGATACGATAGGCAAACGAATATGTCGGCAGGTCTACATAACACCAGGTCCACGTAACGCATTGTTCCGAAATAAAACGAAGACCGCATGGTTTTTAGGCTGGGCTATTTCTTAAGCATGGCTTTCCCAGGCTCGCTGCAGCGGGGATCGCGAAATCAAGATTGCGTCATTGCAGCCATTCATTTAGGCGCCGGCTCTAGGATTTTCGCTGCGCCGCAATAGCTACCCCACAAGGCCCGGGGCCAAGGAGCGCGACTAGACGCGCGCTTCTGCAGCGACAATATGGAGTGAAACCATGCGGACTAATCTCATTGGGGCTGTCCTTGCGAGCGGGTGCTTGTTGGGCTTCCAAGCTTCAGCACTCGCTCAAGGTGCTGCTGCATATCCGAATACTGCGCCGGTGTTGACCGAGCCGACTCCTATCGTCCCCGATTCCCGAGCCGGGAGTTATGTGCGGGTGCGGCCGGCTCAGCCGTATTACGATCAATACGGTGACAATTACGGCCAGTACCGCCGGCAAAAAAACCGCTGAGTAGCGCGGCTTTAGCGGTTGCCGATAATCAAAGCTAACGAGTTACCCGCTGACCGAAACAAAATCCGGTCAGCGTTGTCTTGCCCTGTGAAAACAGGGTTGCGAGTTGATCGCCCAAAGAACGGTCACTTCCCCGGAATCTTGTCGTCTATGCCTTTGACATAGAAGTTCATGCTCAGGATCTGGCCGGGGTCGAGGTGGTCGCCTCCCTTGCACTCCACCGTCTTGCCGTCCTGATCGGTGATCGGACACTTGAACGGATGCAGCGCGCCGGACGTGATGGCGGCTTGCGTATCCATCGCCATCTTCTTCACGTCGTCGGGCATGTTGGTATAGGGCGCCATCACGACCATCCCCGAATCAAGACCGCCCCAGGTGTCTTCGGAGGTCCATTTGCCGTCAAGCACGGCTTGGGCGCGCTTGGTGTAGTAGTCGCCCCAGTAGTCGGTGTCCGCGGTGAGCTGGGCATGCGGCCCGAACTTGATCATATTGGACGATTGGCCGAAGGCGTGGATGCCGCGCTGCTCCGCGATCTGCATGGCGGCCGGCGAGTCGGTGTGCTGCGTCAGTACGTCGACGCCCTGGTCGATGAGCGCCTTGGCGGCGTCGGCCTCCTTGCCCGGATCGAACCAGCTGTTCACCCAAATGATCTTCACCTTCATGTTCGGGTTGACCGACTGCGCGCCAAGCATCGTCGCGTTGATGTTGGAGATGACCTCGGGGATCGGAAACGAGACGATGTAGCCGAACACGCCCGTCTTCGAGATCTTGGCGGCGATTTGGCCCTGGATGTAGCGCCCTTCATAGAAGCGAGCGGCATAGGTCGCCACGTTCTTCGCGCGCTTGAATCCAGTGGCGTGTTCGAAGAACACGTTCGGATATTTGTTCGCCACCTTTAGCGTCGGGTCCATGAAGCCGAACGAGGTGGTGAAGATGAGCTTGTGGCCGGTCCGCGCCAGTTGCTCGATCGAGCGTTCAGCGTCGGGGCCCTCCGGAACATTCTCGAGATAAGTCGTCTCGACCTTGCCGGCGAGCGCCTTTTCCATGGCCTTGCGCCCGACGTCGTGTTGGTAACTCCAGCCGAGATCGCCGATCGGTCCTGTATAGATGAAACCGATTTTCAGCTTCTCGGCGGCATAGGACGCGCCGAACGTCGCGGTCGCAATCGCCAGGACCGCGGCCATGGCGATGATGTTCCATTTCTTCATGACTTAAACTCCGGGTTGGAAAGACGGGCGTGTTCCCCTTCGAATTCCCCACGTGCGAAGCGCCCGTCGCGCGTGTTCGAGGAACGATCAGCGGTCCGGCACGAAGACCACTCCGAGAGATGCCGGCGCGGCAGACCCGGCAATGCCGCGCGTTCGTGAAATCAACACGAGAACGATGACCGTGGCAAGATAGGGCAGCGACGACATCAACTGCGAAGGAATGCCGAGGCCGAGAGCCTGGGCATGGAGCTGCAGGATGGAGACCGCACCGAACAGGTAGGCGCCGGCCACCAAGCGACCGGGGCGCCACGAGGCGAACACCACCAGCGCCAGCGCGATCCAGCCCCGCCCCGCGGTCATGCCAGGAATGAAGAACGGCGTATAGGCAAGCGGCAGAAAGGCACCAGCGAGCCCCGCGCAGCCGCCGCCAAACAACACGGCGAGCGCGCGTATCTTGAGCACTGGATAACCGAGGGCGTGGGCCGAAGTATGGTTGTCGCCCACCGCGCGCAGCACGAGGCCGGCACGGCTGCGATAGAGAAACAGCCAAATGCCGATCACCAGCGCGACGGACAAATAAACGAACGCGTCCTGACCGAACAGGATGCGGCCGACCAACGGTAGGTCGGTCAAGACCGGCAGATGCAATTGCGGGGCCGGCGTTATGCGCTGGCCGACGAAGCCGGCGCCGATCAACCCCGACAGGCCGGTACCGAGGATCGTGAGCGCAAGACCGCTCGCGACCTGGTTGACGGCGAGGCCTAACGTGAAAATGGCGAAGATTGCCGCCATTGCCGTGCCAGCAAGCACACCGCAGAGCGCGCCGACAACGACCGAGCCTGCGAGGTAAGCACCGGCAAAGGCGCAAGCCGCGCCCATGATCATCATGCCCTCGAGGCCAAGGTTGAGCACGCCCGACCGCTCGGCCACCAGCTCGCCTGCCGCCGCCAAAAGCAGCGGCGTCGAGGCGGCGATCACCGACAGCATGATTGCTTCAAACATTTGCATGCGCGGGCTTTCTGAGCGTTCTGATGAAGCGGATGCGGTAGATGATCATGGAGTCGCAGGCGAGTACGTAGAACAGCAGGATGCCCTGGAACACTTTGGTGAGATCGAGCGGCACTTTGATCGCGATTTCGGCGTTCTCCCCGCCGATGAAGGTCAGTGCAAGAAACAGGCCCGCGATCAGTATGCCCACGGGATTGAGCCGGCCGAGGAATGCGACAATGATGGCGGTGAAGCCATAGCCCGGCGATATATCGGGCTGCAGATGTCCTACCGGACCCGCCACCTCGATGATGCCGGCCAATCCGGCCAGTGCGCCGGAAACCGCAAAAGTGAAGAGCGTCAGCTTGTCGGCGTTGAAACCGGAAAAGCGCGCCGCTTTTGGTGCGGCGCCGACCAGCCGGATTTCAAATCCCATGATGGTACGGCCAAGTAGCACCGTAGCCGCCATCACGACGAGCAATGCGATGATGGCGCCGGCGTGCAAACGCCCTCCCTCGATCAAGGTCGGCACGGTGGCGACCGGATCGAATTCGGCGGTCGTCGGGAAATTCATCCCGTGAGGATCGCGCCACGGGCCGCGTACCAGATAATCCATGCCGAAATTGGCGACATAGACCAGCATCAGGCTGGTGAGAATTTCGCTGGCGCCGAAACGCACCTTGCAAATCGCCGGAATGAGCGCATAGAGCGCACCGCCGAGTGCGCCCAGCAGCAGCATCGCCGGCAGCACCCAGTGGCCGACGTCGGTGCCATTGGTGCGCACGGCGAGCCAGCTTCCGGCCACGGCGCCGACGATGAATTGTCCTTCGGCGCCGATGTTCCAGATATTGGCGATGTAACACAGCGACAAACCGACAGCGATCATCACCAGCGGCGTCGCTTTGACCGCTATCTCGCCCAGCGAATAGGGGTCCGTGAGCGGCTCGAGAAAGTAAACGTCGAGGGCTTCGACCGGGTTCTTGCCAAGAATCGCAAACAGCACAGCCATTGTGACCAAGGTAAGAGCGACTGCGATGAGCGGGGATGCAATCGCGATCGTGGCGGAGCGTTCCGATCGGCGCTCAAGCACCAACGGCATGGCTCGCCTCCTCGATGCTGGGCTCCTCGCCGGTTTTGGCGCCGCCCATGAGCAATCCGAGCTTTTCCCGCGTGACTTCGGCAGCACGAAGCGGCGCTGATAATCTGCCGTGGAACATCACGGCGGTACGGTCCGCAATCTCAAGAAGCTCATCGAGATCCTGACTCACGACCAGCACGGCCGATCCGCGGCCGGCGAGATCGATCAAGGCCTGGCGGATGGTCGCCGCCGCGCCGGCATCGACACCCCAGGTCGGCTGGCTGACCACCAGGACGCCAGGCTCGCGCAGGATTTCGCGGCCAACGATGAATTTCTGCAAATTGCCGCCCGACAGGCTTACCGCCTCCGGATCGCGCTTGGCCTTGCGCACGTCGAAAGTCTTGGTCGTGCGGTCGACGGTAGCAAGCGTCGCCGGTTTGTCGACGAAGCCGCGCTTGACCATGCCGCTCGCAGCGTGGCCGGTGAGCAGGGCATTCTCGGACAATTTCATTCGCGGCGCCGTACCGTGGCCGAGCCGTTCCTCCGGTACGAAGGCCGCGCCCATGCGGCGGCGCTCGTTCACGCCGAGCGTACCGGCCGCCAGACCGTCGATCACGACCGCTCCTTCGCTGGGCGACAGGCGCTCTCCGGACAGCGCGGCAAACAACTCGTCCTGACCGTTTCCGGAGACTCCGGCAATGCCGACGATTTCTCCACCCCTCACCTCGAGCGAGACCTGGTCGAGGTGCGTACCATGAGGATCGTCAGGTTCGAGCGAAAGGCGATGGATGACCAGCCGCGGCACCGACACGTCGCGCCCGGATGCCGCTTTCACCTCTCCGATGTCCGCGCCGATCATCATCCTGGCGAGCGAAGCGGCGGTTTCTTGGCGAGGATTGCACGTTGCAACTTTTTTGCCGCCGCGAAGAATAGTCGCGTTGTCGCAGAGGCGTTTGACCTCCTCGAGCTTGTGACTGATGTAAAGAATGGCTCGCCCCTCACCCTTGAGCCGGTCGAGCACGACGAAGAGCTGATCGGCCTCCTGCGGGGTAAGCACGGATGTCGGCTCATCAAGAATCAGGAGCTTGGGGTTTTGCATAAGCGCGCGCACGATCTCGATGCGCTGGCGCTCCCCGACCGAGAGTCGCCAAACTTCCCGCTTAGGTTCGAGCGGCAAGCCGTACAGTCGCGCAGTTTCTTGCAGCCGCTCGGAGATCGACGCGAATGATTCGGTGGGAGCAAGGCCGAGCGCAACGTTCTCCGCGACCGTGAGGTTCTCGAAGAGAGTAAAGTGCTGGAACACCATGCCGATACCAA
>Ga0210394_10004614_pt1 | contig 15945 bp, 11 predicted proteins | sample IncBWC12MmetaG_FD_160121 | JGI IMG/M metagenome (GOLD analysis project Ga0210394, IMG submission 160121) | Forest soil microbial communities from Barre Woods Harvard Forest LTER site, Petersham, Massachusetts, United States - Inc-BW-C-12-M | ecosystem: Environmental > Terrestrial > Soil >... | reverse complement strand
CGTTGATTCCTTTTTGAACAGATTTGCACAACCCAACCGGCTTTGGTTGCGCAATCACGCTTTCGGGTTGTCTGTCACTAATGCGTAGGCGCGGATTGCCCTAGGAGAGGATACCAACCTCGGCGAGCACGCTTACTTGCGTGATATAGACTGAATCTTTCCGCGCAATTCTTGAGCGGCACTGGAGGCGGTAATGAGTTGGGCGAGCAAACTAGTCAAGCCCTATCGGGTGGAAGATGGAACGAAGTTCCGGCTGAAAGATTTCGATTCCGAAGATACGGGCAACATCCATTCCAAAGAGGACGCGGAAGAACTATTGGCGAATGGCATTGCCGCGATGGCGGAATTGCAAGACAAGCTCTACGCTCAGCAAAACTGGGGTGTGCTGCTCATTTTTCAAGCCATGGACGCGGCCGGGAAAGACGGCTCCATCAAGCACGTGATGTCAGGGGTAAATCCGCAAGGGGTTCAGGTTTACTCCTTCAAGACCCCGTCGTCCGAAGAACTGGATCACGATTATCTTTGGCGTACATCGCTGCGTGTTCCCGGACGAGGTCGGATCGGCATCTTCAATCGCTCTTATTACGAAGAAGTGCTGGTCGTGCGGGTTCATCCGGAGTTTTTGAAGAATGAAAAACTTCCTCCGTCGCTGGTGACCAAAAACATTTGGCAAGAACGCTTTCAGGACATTCATTCCTTCGAGCGTTATCTGACGCGCAATGGAATTGTGGTCCGCAAATTTTATCTCAATCTTTCCAAAAAAGAGCAGAAGCAGCGCTTCCTCGAGCGCCTGGATCATCCGGACAAAAACTGGAAATTCTCCGCGTCAGATGTCCACGAACGCGCATATTGGAAAGACTATATGAAGGCCTACGAGGACATGATCATCAATACGGCCAGTAAGCATGCGCCCTGGTATGTGATTCCGGCGGACAATAAATGGTTTACTCGCGCTGCCGTCGCTGCGGTGATCGTTGAAACACTCGAGGATTTGAAGCTGGAGTACCCAAAGCTCGATCCTGCCCAGCGCAAGGAATTGGAGGCCGCACGGGCGATGCTCGAGGGAAAAAAGAAGAAAGCATAGAGTCTGCTTTCGTCAGCAACTTTGAGTGCGACTGTGTAGCTGTCGATTACAATGTTTCCCGAAACCTGAGTACTGGATCAGTTTGCTTCTTACTTCTAAAGTCTTCCGAAGCCCCGCTCCTTCACCAGCGGGGCGAGGAATCTCGCATGGATATTGCGGTACACTAAGCCTGCCATTTTTCCCGGAGATGAACCCAATGAATTTTGTCAGGTTAGCAGTTGGCCGGAGTGCGTGGATCGCAATTCTTTTTCTAGTAACTTTCGCGAGTACTGCTCTGGCACAGACACGAGAAAAAGAGCGCAAAGCGGTTGACCTTGAAAGTGACACGCAGAAAACTTCCTCGGTTGACACCGAAGACGAAGACCCCCAATTCAAAGGCATGAAGTACCGGTTGGTTGGGCCGTTTCGCGGCGGGCGCTCGCTCACAGCCTCCGGAATAGCTGGAGATGCCACCACTTATTATTTTGGCTCGACGGGCGGCGGAGTATGGAAATCTACCGACGGCGCAATGACGTGGTCTCCCGTCTTCGATAAACAGACTGTTGGCTCCATCGGAAGCCTGGCGGTTGCACCCTCCGATCCGAACGTCGTGTATGTAGGAACGGGCGAGGCCTGTATTCGCGGCAACATCTCGCACGGAGATGGAATTTATAAAACGGTGGACGGTGGGAAGACGTGGAAGAACGTGGGCCTGCGCGACTCTCGGGCAATTGGTAAGGTAATCGTCGATCCGAAGAATGCGGACATTGTGTATGTCGCAGCGCTGGGCCATCCTTTTGGTCCGAACACCGAGCGTGGAATTTTCCGCACCACTGACGGCGGCAAGACGTGGGAAAAGGTCCTGTACAAGGACGAGAACACGGGCGGGATCGATGTAGCGTTTGATCCGCACAACTCGCATATTCTCTACGCGTCACTGTGGGAAGCGCGGCGCAGTCCGTGGGGGCTCTCGAGCGGAGGACCGGGCAGCGGGCTCTATCGCTCCGATGACAGCGGAAGCACGTGGAAACGACTCGAAGAACACGGTCTGCCCAAAGGCCCGTATGGGCGCATCGGCATTGCTGTCGCGGCGAATTCTGATCGCGTGTATGCGCTGATTGAGGCGCCCGAGGGCGGTCTTTACCGCTCGGACGACAGTGGCAAAACCTGGCAGTTATTGAACAACGATCGCGCCTTCTGGCAGCGGGCCTGGTACTACATGCACATCATCGCCGATCCGCAATTTGCGGATGTGGTTTACATCGCGAATGTTGAGTTCTACAGATCAAGCGATGGCGGCCACACTTTCAACAAAGTGAAGGTCCCGCACGGCGACAATCACGGCATGTGGATCGATCCGAATAATACGCAGCGCATGATCGTCTCCAACGATGGCGGCGTCACCGTGAGCCTGGATGGCGGTAAGACCTGGTCGCGGCAGGACAATCAGCCAACCGCGCAGTTCTATCACGTGATCACCGACACGCGTAGTCCGTATTATCTTTATGGCTCGCAGCAGGACCTGGGCTCGGTTGCGATTGCCAGCCGTAGCGACGAGGGCGAGATAGAGCGCTCGGACTGGTATTCCGTTGGAGGTGGCGAAGCTGGCTACATCGCGCCGTATCCGCCCGATCCAAACATCGTTTATGCAGGCGAATACGAAGGTGTGATCACTCGTTTCGACAAGCGCAGCGGGCAATTGAAGAATATCCAAGAGCAGCCGGAAATCAGCGATGGCGGTGGTGCGGCACAATTAGAGCACCGCTTCCAGTGGACGGCTCCGGTCCTGATTTCGCCGCACGATCCCAACACGCTCTACCACGCCGGAGAACGTTTATTCAAGACTACCGATGGCGGCATGCATTGGGAAACCATCAGCCCTGACCTCACTCGCAACGATAAGAGTAAACAGCAGGTGTCGGGCGGTCCGATCGACAAAGACGATTCGGGGACTGAATATTACGACACCATCTTCGCGGTGGCGGAATCGCCGTTGGCAAAGGGTTTGATCTGGGTAGGCGGGGACGATGGACTGGTTCACATCACTCGCGATGGGGGAAAGAGTTGGACCAACATCACGCCGAAAGACTTACCGGATTGGAGCCGCATGAGCCTGATCGATGCTTCGCCACACGATGCCGCGACGGCCTATATGGCTGTCGATCGCCATCAGTCGGATGATATGCATCCCTATATTTACAAGACCAATGACTACGGCAAGACGTGGGTGAAAATAACCAAAGGCATCCCGGAAAATACCTTTGCTCGTGCCGTGCGTGAAGATCCCAAGAAGCGCGGGCTTCTCTATGCAGGCACAGAAGCCGGCGTGTATGTCTCATTCAACGATGGAGCGGACTGGCGTGCTCTTAAACTCAACCTCCCCACCACTCCGGTTCACGATCTGGTGGTGAAGAATGACGACCTGGTGGTAGCGACCCATGGGCGCGCGTTCTGGATTCTCGACGATATCTCGCCCCTACGGCAATACAGCGACGAGATTGCGAAACAAGATTTGCACCTGTACGCTCCCGCGACGGCAACGCGCATCCAGGTTGCGAGCGAAGATGCGGGTGCTCCGAAGCCCGTGCTGGTAGGGGACAATCCGCCCGCGGGAGCGTTGATCTACTACTTCCTGAAAGAAAAACCGAAGGCCGAAACCACAATTGAGATTCTCGATGGCAACGGCAGTGTCATTCGTAAATATTCGAGCAACAAGACGAATGAATTGGAGGAGCCTCTGCTGCCGGAGGATAAAAAGCCGGAGAAACAGATTAAGGCCGAGGCTGGGCTGAACCGCTTTGTCTGGGATCTTCGTTATACCGGAAGCACTCACGTGCCTGAATACTATCTCTGGGAATACAAAGACGGCAGCCGCGGTCCGTTAGCGCTGCCGGGCAAGTATCAGGTTCGGTTAACCGTGGATGGAAAAAGTCAGACCGCGCCTTTCGAGGTCTCGCTGGATTCGCGAGTCAATGCATCTCCGGCGGATCTGCAAAAGCAGTTTGATCTGTTGATTCAGGTACGGGATGAACTCAACCGGGTTTATGAAACCGTGAACCAGATTCAGGACGTGCGCGCGCAAATGGATGGCTTGCGGAAGCGGCTGCCAGACACGCCTACGGTCAAGCCGATGCTTGCGGCTGCCGTGGACCTGGACAAACATCTGGTTTCGGTACGCGACGATCTTGTTCAACTGAATATCAGGTCCAATGAAGATTCGCTGGCTTATCCGCCGGGTATTGACGGCAGACTATCCGGTCTGGCGATGGCCATTGGACTGGGCAGCGATTCGGCACCGACCGAAGCTGAATATCGCACATTCGACAAGTTGAAAAAGCAGGCGGATATTTCAATCGCGCATTGGGCAGAAATCCAAAAAACCGAACTGACCGACTTTCAGAAGATGATGGCTGGGCAAAATATTCAAGCCATCGTGGTGCCTGCGGTTGAGAACGCAGGTTCGGCAGGAGAGAGTCCCAGGTAGTCATAGCCGGTACCTCGCGCATCAACTGGTACAAGAGCTATTGAGTTTTGACGATCGAAGTAAAAAGAAGATAATTGGGGAAAGTGTCCGTACATCGTCATGCGATTTTCATTCTGAAGGTTCTGGCCTTTGGCTTGGCCATTTTGTGTTGCGTCGCAGCTGGCAATCAGGCTCCTGCTGCGGCGGCGCAATCGTCGACGCAATCAAGTCAAACGCAATCCCCAAGTCAGCCTTCTGCTGCGTCGTCCTCGAAGACGGCTCCCGTCCACAAAAGCACTTCTACAAAGACTGCTTCTACAAAGAACGGTTCTACAAAGAAGAAGAGTAGCTCATCCGTCACGGCTCGCGCTAAACGCAAACGCAGCTCGCCGCGTATGCGCCGCATGCATGAGGCGTTCGTCGCGTCGGCCAGTCTGAAGCCAATGGCTCGGCAGCTGCTTCAGGATCGTACTCCTGCGGCTTACACGGGAGTGGAGGCGTTTGCCCGGCGTCACGGCAAGGAAGATGCGGGATCTCTGGCATGGCTTGTGGTGGGGTACGCGCATATTGTCGATCACGACTACGTGAAGGCGATCGACCCATTGAATCGCGCCAAGCCGCGGGCGGGCGACCTGGGAGATTACGTCGATTTCTACCTGGGCACTGCTTACTACCAGACGGGGCGACTGGCGGAGGCCGTAGCTACGCTGCAAGGGTTCGATAAGAATTATCCGGAGTCGCTGCTGATTCGGGATGCGCATGTAGCCTACGGCAATGCCTTGATCGCGGATGGCCGGGCGCCGGAAGCGGTTGAGTTGCTCGAGCATGATCGGCAGCCGATTCGAACTGATTTGGAGCTAGCGCTGGGGCGGGCTTACGAGGTCACGGGTCAGCCGACGAAGGCACTGGCGGTGTTTCGCAATTTGTATTTCACCATTCCGCTTAGTTGGGAAGCCAGCCAGGCGGAGGGCGAATTGAGGAAGTTGGCGACGACTCCGGATACTCAGGCAATAAGTTTTGCGGAACGGAAAACACGCGCCGATTTGCTGGCGAAAGGTAAACAGTACAACGAAGCGGCCAACGAATATCGCGCATTGTTGAATGAAGCGGGACCGGAGAATCGTCTGCCAATTCAGATGGCGATGGCCGAGGCGTTGCGTCATGCGGGGAGGGATAAAGAAGCCAAAAAGGAATTGGAGGCGATACCCGAGTCGACTCCGGAGATGAATGCGGAGCGCCTGTTCAATCTGGGAGAGATTGCCCGCGGCGCTAATGATGACGACGGCTTTTTGCGAATCGTTGACCAGTTGCGGCAGATGGCGCCGACCAGCACATGGCTTGAGCAGGCACTTCTCTCCGCGGGAAACATTTACCTTCTGCGCCGCGATTATGACCACGCGATCGATTCCTACCGCGAACTGCAACTCCGATTTCCCAATGGCGGGCGAGCTTCGTATGCGCACTGGAAGGCGACTTGGTTGAGTCTGCGGCAAGGCCGGCGTGAGGATGCGGAAAAAGGATTCGAGGAGCAGATCGAACTTTATCCCTCGTCGGGAGAAGTTCCCGCCGCTCTGTATTGGCGTGCCCGCTTGGCGGAGGAAGATGGTGACGCGGTTAAGGCGCGGGCCTTTTACCAGAAAGTTTCGGACAGGTTTCGCAATTACTATTACGGCGAATTGGCGCGCGAGCAAATTCGGAAGCTGAAGCCCGATAGCGATCCCGTACATTATGCGGTGCTCGACCGCGTGCCTCCAATCGATGTAGCTGTTAAATTAACCGCCGATCCCCTTCCCACCGACAATCTGCGGGTGCAGAAGGCAGAACTTCTTGAGAATGGCGCGCTGTTGGATTTCGCCGTGCGTGAACTGCGAGCCGCGGCCGAAGAAGGTCAGGGAAACTGGCTGGCGCCCGAGACCGCGCGTCTCTATGCCGATGCCGGTCGCTACAATATGGCAATTGAAACACTGAAGCGCGCCGTGCCCAGTTATTTTGCGGTCGATCTGCCCAGCCTGCCTCGGTCGTATTGGGAAGCGCTTTTTCCCAAGCCCTACTGGATTGATTTGAAGCGATTTTCTTCGAGCAACGCGCTGGATCCGTATCTCGTGGCGGCTTTGATACGGCAGGAATCGGAATTTAATCCCAGCGCAGTTTCCCGGGCGAACGCAGTCGGCCTGATGCAGTTATTGCCTAAAGTTGGCAAATCCGTCGCCAAGCAAGAAAAGTTGAAGCACTTTTCCAGCACCCAGCTGTTTACACCAGGAATAAATCTTCAGTTGGGCACGCGCTACTTCCGCGGCATGGTAGATAAGTTCGGAGCCTTCGAATACGCGCTGGCCGCTTACAACGCGGGCGCGGATCGGGTGCAGGATTGGCTGGGACAAGGCAAGTATCGCGATCCCCAGGAATTCGTCGAATCCATCCCTTTCACTGAAACGCGCGAGTACGTGCAGGCCATCTTGCGAAACGCGAATGTATACCGGCAACTGTACGGCGCTCCTTAGACCGAAAAAGCACAAACCACTAAGGACACAAAGGTTCACAAAGGAAAGCCGAGCCAGATGGCGCTCCGCTATTTGAACGCCTCCGCAGCAGCCTTGGCGCATTGCCCGTCCTGGGCACTGGTGGCGCCTGAAACTCCTATCGCTCCTACAATCTTGCCGTCGGCGAGCAGAGGAATACCGCCGTCAACTGGAACTGCGCCCTGCAGGCCAAGCACACGCCAGCCTTCGCCGCCTGCCGCCAGTGCATCCTGAAGCGCCTTGCTCGGCCGCTTGAACAAGACGGCGGAGCGCGCTTTGTCAAGCGAGACGTTGGCGCTTCCTAGTTGAGTGTTGTCCATCTTTTCGTAATAAACCAGATTTCCCGCAGGATCGACCACCGCCACTGCTATCAGCCAATTGTTTTTGGCTGCCTCAGCAAGCGCCGGCAGCGCAGCTTTTTTTGCGTTCTCTAAACTGATGCTCAAGCCATAAGGATTCGGCATCTGCGCCTGAGCGCCAGCGAAAATGCATGGGACGAACATCACGGCCACCACAGCGCGTAAGACTGATCTCAGTGACATGGTTGGTCTCCTGTTTGTTGGTGTGCTTGAACGGACCGAAAAAACTTAGCAGAGGAGTATCGCGCACTGTGCGCGTGAACTCAAGCCGCTTACGCGGTGGTTTCGTGGACAGGAGACTTCGCGAAGAGGATTTCGATGACCAACAAACCAGCTCCGACCACAATCGCGCTGTCGGCTACGTTGAAAGCCGGCCACTGATATTGGCCAACGTAGAAGAGCAGGAAGTCCACAACCCGGCCGTTGAGCAGGCGGTCCCAGAGGTTTCCCAATGCTCCGCCGAGAATCAATGCCAGGCCAATGCCCGTTGTGGTCATGGAGTGGCTGTTCCGCCACAGCAAGGCGGAGACTACCACCAACGCCACAATTGAAAACAGTACCAGCATGGCGATCTTCCATTGCGCGGGCGAATCGGCAAATAGGCCAAAGGCCGCGCCCCGATTCTCCACGTGGGTGATGCGGAAAAAGCCGGGAATCACCTGTTTTCCATCGTGCAAAGAGATGTTCTTGGCAACCATCCACTTAGTGCCGCGGTCGAGGAGAACAACCGTGAGGGCGATAAGAAAGTGGTACCGGCGCATTAAGTGGGGTTGGGTCATTGGATTTAGCCGGTTTTCATAGGTGACAAGTCGCGAAGGTCCAGCCCAAAATAAGGCAACCTCTGGGCCCTCCCAGATTCAGGGGCGACAGAATGAAGCTCGGTTCCAGGTCGAACGGCACTCTTCGATGTACTCCCAAGCGGTTGATTTATCTCATTATAGGGACGCCGACCTTTAACGTCCATCCGCCTGGAGTCGCACAAAATAGGGCAACCCCAAAAGCACGGTGGAAAAGGGAATCAAAAAGTGTACAATTTTATTGGCAGACGCTTTCCCGTGCCTTTGCATCTAATTACGCGTTGGTGGAAAGTTCCAGTTCCAGATTGGCGCGGAATGAAAACGGGGCAGCCTCAAAATAGTTAATCTCACCCGGCAAGCAACTTGCTGCGGGTTGAGTTCATCAGTTTATGGTGAAGAATAGCTTTTTTGGGATCGAGCCTTACACTAGGAAGTCGGGTCAAATATGGTAACCAACGACATCGAGCCCATGCGGGGAAGCGAGCCTGAACTTAATTTGCTGATGGCCAAGAGCGACCTTGACCAGCCGCTCTGGAAGTCACTGGTACAGAATTTCAACGACCGGTTCTTCCCGAAGAAGCAGCCGCCCCTAATCCTCACCTCGAAGCCTATCCCGGTCAAGGATATCTGGGGATTCTACGATTACAAGAAGAACGGTGCGCTGGGTTCAACCGTGGTGCACATTCTGGCTGTAATTTTAATTATTGGCGGGACGATGTTGGGACGGCGGGTGGTCCAGCAAATCACGAAGCCTGCCGAAGTTATAACCCTGGTTGCTCCTCCCGAGGACACGCCTCCGTTGCCTCCTTCGAAAACGCAGGTCGGCGGCGGTGGCGGCGGCGGCGACCGCGACAAGTTCCAGGCGCCGAAGGGTAAATTGCCGAAGTTAGCCATGGAACAGATCACTCCGCCGATGATGGTTGTGCGCAACGACCATCCGAAACTGGCGGTTGAGCCTACCATCGTCGTTCCGCCACAGATCAAGTTGGCGACGAACAATCTGCCGAACTTGGGCGATCCCATGTCGCACTTGCCGTCGGGACCGCCGTCGAATGGTACCGGTTCTGGCGGCGGGATAGGCTCAGGGAATGGTGGGGGTGTAGGTTCGGGTGAGGGACCTGGATATGGTCCCGGCCACGGCGGCGGCACTGGCGGCGGAGCGTTCAAAGTCGGTGGCGGCGTGTCCGCACCCAAGGCGATTTATGCGCCCGATCCGGAATATTCGGAGGAAGCCCGCAAGGCAAAGTATCAGGGAACTTGCGTGCTATGGCTGATCGTCGGCCCGGATGGGCGGGCACGCGACATACGCGTCGCTCGTACGCTCGGCCTGGGGCTCGATGAAAAGGCGATGGAAGCCGTGAAAACCTGGAAGTTCGAGCCTGCGATGAAGGACGGCAAGCCCGTGGCCGTGCAGATCAACGTGGAAGTAACTTTCCGGTTGTATTAATTCGAATTTGGTTGTGATGAAAACGGCCGCGAGAAATCGCGGCCGTTTTTGTTTGTCACGAGTTCTCTGCCGGTACTTACTCGGCCAGATCGACATGGCGAACATCATCGATCGGCTGTCCGAGAAACTGTGCTCCGAGGCGGCGAAACTTTTCGGCTGAGTCAGTAGCAAAATATCTCAGGCGCGGCAGGCGGCGGCGTTCCGGTTCGGGGGCGGAGGGCAGCGGCATTCGTCGCAGCAATTTTCCGACGGCATCGGCGGTGGCGTCGGCGGAGTCGACAATCTTGACGTGCTTCGGAGCAACCCGCCGCAGTACTGGTTGGATCAGCGGGTAGTGAGTACACCCGAGCAGCAGCACATCGGCCGACTTGAAACCATCGGTGAAAGCTTCTTTCAGATAAATCTGGGCGACCTCCTCGGTCACTCGATGATCGGTCCAGCCCTCCTCGACCAACGGCACCAATAATGGGCAGGCTTTTTCTCTTGCCTCGACCCCGCGACGTTCGAGAGCCTTCAAATAAGCATGGCTGCTCACCGTGGCTTCAGTGCCGATTACGACGACTTTCTTATTCTTGCTGTCACCGGCAGCGCGGTCGGTGCCAGGTTCAATCACCCCTACGACTGGAACATTTGCGGCCTGCGTGATTTTGTCCATAGCCAGTGCAGTGGCTGTATTGCAGGCAATTACCAGCGCCTGCGCTCCTTCCTGCTCGAGGTAATGCGCCGCGCCCACGGCATATCTGGCGACGGTTTCCGCCGATTTCGAACCGTAGGGCAGGCGCGCGGTGTCGCCAAAATAAATGTAGTCGGCATCGGGGATGAGTCGAAGCAAAGCCTTGAGCACGGTGAGGCCGCCGAAGCCGGAGTCGAAAACGCCGATGCAGGTTCTGCGGGCGGTCATGAAAAGGTCAGGCGGGCCGGTCGGATTTTGCTACGGAAACGCTGACGAAGTCTCTGGTCCTGCCGCAGCATGGCCCCGGCGGAATCAGTGCGCCGTGAGGGCAAGTGCGCGGGTGACCGAGAAACGCGCATATCTTGTCGGTGGCTTCGGGGGAAAGGATGTGCTCGAACTTGCAGGCTTGCTGCTCGATCTCGGTTTCACTATCCATGGCAAGGCTGTCGGTGAACAGGCGCTCAGCAAGACGGTGCCTGCGAACGATGTCAGCTGCGCGCTGGCGGCCGCGCGGCGTGAGTTCGACAATCATGCTGCCGTCGCCGGTCGAGACTCCGGTTGGCTTTAGCGCGTCATGGCAGGGATTAATGAACGGCTTGTGATCATGGGGCTCGGGAGGATGTGGGGTCGCGGTGACGAGGCCAAGATCGATCATCTTTTCCACCGCGATGCTTACCGGGAGGGCGCCGTGCACTTCCATGCGCTCGAGTTCGGCGATCTCGCCATGTTCCGCTAGCGCCCAGAGTTCTTCCAGTACTTCGTCGAACTGTTCTTCGTCGGCCATGGCGAAGACTTCCTGAGCTGCGATCTTGCCATGGTGCAGCTCAATGCGCCGGTCGGCCAGGCGGGCGACGACAGGGTCGTGCGTGACCATTACGACGGTTCTTCCCTGCTGATGCAGTTCGCGCAACAGACGCAGCACAATCTCCTCGTTCGCCGCATCGAGATTCCCCGTGGGCTCGTCGGCCAGCACGATTTTGGGGTCGTTAATAAGGGCTCGGGCAATGCAGACGCGTTGCTGCTCGCCGCCGGAAAGTTGCGAGGGAACATGGTGCGCGCGCTCTTTCAATCCGACACGCTGTAAGGCGTCGAGCGCTTCTTGTTCGTCCGTCATGCTGTGGAAGTACTGGGCGAGCATCACATTTTCGAGCGCTGTGAGATATGGAATCAGATGAAACTGCTGAAAGACGAAACCAATTTTCTCCGCGCGCACGCGATTCAGTTCGCTCGCAGAAATGTTGGCCACGTCTTCTCCATCGAGCCAAATCTCGCCAGAGGATGGACGATCCAGGCAACCGATCAAATTTACCAACGTCGATTTGCCAGAGCCGGACGGGCCCATGATTGCAATCCACTCACCAGGATCGACGGTGAGAGAAAAGTTGTCGAGGGCACGGATGACGCCGCCGCTGGCCTCGGCTTTCGCGGGGTACAGGCGGCTGACATTTTTCAGCTTAATCATCTCACTCCCCTCTCAAGATCATAGCGGGTTCGACGCGCCGCAGCAGAAAAATCGGAAGCACCGCGGAAACCAAGGCTACAACGATGCTGCCCACGAAGACGACAGGCAAAACGTTGAATCGCGGTACCACCGGTGCATGAAAGTTTACTCGACCGATCCATGCGGCGACACCTACGCCAATGCCAAATCCGACGATCGCTCCCACGGCACCCAAAGCGGCGGCTTCAGCAGCAAAGAATCCGCTGATCAAGCCTTCCGACGCGCCCAGAGCTTTCATAATGGCAAAGTCGCGGCGGCGATCAAATACCCATCCGATCAGGGTAGAGAGCACACACAAGGCCGCAGTCGCGATAATTAGGGCAGCGGCGGCAGCCAGCGTGGCGCGAGTTTTTCCCAGCACGCGGGCTTCGCCCTCCATGATTTGACGGATGGGATGGACCTCTGCAGCGGGAACGGCTTGCGATAGTTGTTGGATCAGAGCGTTCACGTCTTCAGACGAACCCGAAGATGCAATCTCAATGGTCGAAGGTTTTACCCCGGTCCATCTTTCGAAATCTTGCAACGAAAGATAAATGCGGCTGTCTTCGGATGCCCCAGTTCTTAAAGTTCCGGCGGGATTGAGGTGGATGGCACGTCCCTGAAAACTAAGATCGAACGGCGTTCCTTCTGGGCTGACGACTGCGGCGGCGCGCGTGCCCACCAGCGCATCTTGCGGCTTCGCGGGCCAGGATGTGACCGACCACCAGCTATCGAGCTTGCGCACCTGCTCGATGTTGGTTCCGGAAACAACAACGGACTGGCCGTTCGAAGTACGGGCCACAACATACGCGAAAGGTACGGCAAGGCCACGTCCATCCAATAACGCGTTAACTTTATCGAGCGCATCGGCGGGAAGTGGTTGGTCATTCTTCGCGACCATCACCACGTTGGCGCCGTAGTTGCGAAACTCCTTGCGCAGCTTGGCTTGCACATCCACATAGAGATTAAGCATAGCTGTGGCGACGGCGGCGGCAACTACCATTGCCAAGAGAGCCGAGGCAGCGCGTCCGCGACGCAGAACTGCGGCGCGCATCAGCATGCGGAGAAACATCGAGGTGTGAGGCTTGCCGGCACGGCGATTAATCAGGTCTGATTTCGTCCGCGAACTCACGCTTCACCTCGCAGCGCGTAGACGGGATCGAATTTCACCGCGCGACGAATCGCCATCGCGCTGCCGGCGAAAGTTACGATTACCGCGATGGCAAGAATCACGGGGAAAAGAACTGGCTCGATGGTAATTTGGGAATCAAAAATGGAACGGCCAATCTGTCGCGCCAGCAGCGCTCCCCCGGCAAAACCTATGATGCCGCCAATTAGCGCCAGCAGCAGGGCTTCCGCGAAGAATAAAGCTGCGACTGAAATGTTACCCGCGCCTAACGCCTTCATCAGACCTACTTCGTTGCGCCGCTCAAAGATGGCAGTCGCCATCGCCGCCGATACAGCGAGTGCGGAAGCGAATAGCGCCGCCAGCGTCACTAGAAGCATAAGACCTTTAATCCGGGAGAGCACGGTGCCTTCGTTCTGCGCAATCTGGCGAATCTGCTCCGCGTGGGAATGCGGAATCGCCTCCTGCAGCTGAAAAGCAATCGAAGCCGCATATGGTGAGCAGTACCAACGATCGTACTCTGGCCCGCGCAGCGTTTTTGGATCACGACGGGCGAAGGCGTCTTCAGGCTTAGTGAGCGCGCTCACATACACGCGCCGTACAGCGCCGGGCTTGCCCAGAATTTGTTGCGCCAGCGCAAGCGGAGCGACGATCTGATTGTCTTCCGCTCCGCCAGTTGAAAGAATGCCAATCACGCGATCGCGCTGACCCGAGATTTCGATTTCATCGCCCGCTTTGCTGCCGAGTTTTGCCGCCAAACCTTCGCCTACTAATACATCGGAGGAATTGTCGTCTGGCCACGCGCCCTGCACTTTCCACCAGGGATGCGTGGTGCGCACTCCGGTAACAAAATCCTGCTGGCCGAAAGTGAGGCGCTTGGAAAAATAGGTTCCCAGAAGGGTGAGATTCTTCGCAGCAGGGTCATCACCCAAGCGGACGGTCACCGGCAGCATGGGAGCGAAACCTACGATATTATTTCGCCAGAACATCCCTTTGATCTTCGGCAGGTCGGCTTCGTTGAGGTAAGCGCCATCACTCGGTGGCTTGAGGTCAACACCACCAATCTGCACATCCAGCGTATCTTCCTGCGGAGTGACAATCAGGTTCGCGCCATACGTGCGCAGTTCACGGCTGATCTTGTCGCCAATATCCGTCGCCACCGCGATCATAGCGGTAGCCACGCCCACACCCAGAGTAACGGCAACGCCAGCCAGAATCTTGCGGCGTTTTTGCCGCCGGAAAGATTCGTAGACCAGTCGTCCGAACATGGTTATTGCTGGAACATGCGGCTTCGGGCCGCGATGTCCGCCTCTTGAATGATTACGGCGTCGGAAGTAGTTTGCGCCTTCAACGGCACGGGATTGCATCCACCCGGCATTCCGACTGACTGCGGGTTGATAGGCGCAGCGCAGTTTTTGCAGACCACTCCATTGGGCCCTTTATAAAAACCAACCGCGCCGCAAATTTCGCAAGCATCAAGAACCGTTGCGATTTTGCCATCCGGCTTTTGATACAGCCAGAAGCGGACCGTAGTGCCATTCTCCTGGGCGGCGAAGCGATGCAGGTCTCCATCTTGAACCTGCGTGAGCGGAATGCTGAGTTGGCCGTTAACAAAAGTGACTTCGGTCGCGGGCGACAAAGCGCTCACGCTCTTGGTGTAGATAAACTCGGCGGTTACGAGAACAATAAATAGAAACGAACTGGCATAGACGGAAGCCATCCACAAACGCTCGCGGCGCGCGCTCCAAATGGCTTTGCGCCGTTCCGCTGGAGATTCGGGCAGTACTCCCGACTGCCGGCGCTTGACCTCGAACAGCACCATAAGCGCCGCCAGCGCCAGAATTGTGATGAAGAAGAAAAGATCGTTGCGGACGATCGGACCGATAATTGCCATCTCCGTCTTCGAAGAAGGCAGCACGCCATTTTCGGAGAGCTCGTGCAGACCCGAGATCACAAGCTGCGCCGCGACGAAGAACAAAATCACCGTGGTAACGCGGAAGAATTTTTGCAGATTAATGCGAACGCTGCCTTTGACGAACATCACCCCGAATACGACCGCGGCCACTACACCCAAAAACGTGCCCATGAAGCTGAGCAGTTCAGTTGAATTCAAAGTAACGGCTGAGAGGATGAGAACAGTTTCAACGCCTTCGCGCAAAACCATTAGAAATACGAATGCGAAAAGCCCAAACCATGCATTGCGGCCTGCCAGCACTCCAACTTTGCCCTCGATCTCACCTTTCATCTTGCGGCCCGTCTTCATCATGAAAATAATCATGGTGACGACGAAAAACGCGGCGGCCAGCATGACCCAGCCTTCGAAAATGTCTTGATTCCACTGGGTGCGAGCCAGCAGCGCGGCGACTCCAAGGCTACCCACGAAGGCGGAGATCAGGGCCGCGTAGACCGATTTGCGTAGCTCGGGACGATTGATTTTGCTGAGATAGGCGAGCGTAATGCCGACAATCAGGGCGGCTTCGACGCCTTCGCGCAAAGTTACGATGAAAGCTTCTAACATCTAGAAATTAGCCTCAGCCAATGCGATTTGATATTGAAAATGAATTTCAATTTCATTATCTAGGATAATCTCTCGGCTTCGCCGTCGTCAACGCGTGACATCACGAGCGACTGTGATTTGGATCACGCAGCTGATAGATAGGATGCAGGTCCGGCAAATCCGCTACAGATGTTTGAGAAAGGCTTTCGCCCGGTCGAGATGAGGATAAAGCTTCTCCTCCGCCTGGAATTCCGAGGAGTGCACGCAGCGGCGGCTGCCGCGCAATTTTACCGGATGCTTCAGGTGCAGCATCTCGTGGTAGACAATATATTCAACCGCATAGCACGGCACCCGCGGATGGTCGAAAACCCGGCTCACCACGATTGCATTGTGAGCCGGATCGTAATGGCCGAGCCGGTTGCGAGCGGGATCCCGGCTCCACGTCATGTGCGGTCGAGCAAGTAATCCGTAAAAGAATCGCTGGTTCAGATCTTCGAAAATATTTTCCAGGTTGTAGGTGC